>Ga0126313_10002568_pt1 | contig 10237 bp, 7 predicted proteins | sample Plot105A_FD_89954 | JGI IMG/M metagenome (GOLD analysis project Ga0126313, IMG submission 89954) | Serpentine soil microbial communities from UC McLaughlin Reserve, CA, USA - Plot105A | ecosystem: Environmental > Terrestrial > Soil > Grasslands | place: USA: UC McLaughlin Reserve, Lake County... | reverse complement strand
GAGTGGGTGAGGCTAGCAGAAGGCAATGAGGTGGCGGGCAAGACCATAGGTGAGCTCGGAATTCGCACGAGTACCGGCGCATCCATCGTCGCGGTAATCCGCGGCGGGGAGGTAATGCCCAACCCAGGCCCCGAGGTAGTGTTGCGCGCCGGCGACCTGTGCGGGGTACTCGGCACGCAGGAGCAGCGAGCGGCTTTCCAGACGCTCCTGTACGAACACTAGAGCCTCGGCTTACTGTGGTCCAGCCAGACGCACTTCTTCCTCGCCCTCGAACTTCTCGAAGTTCTCTTTGAAGAGGTCGGCGAGTTTGCGGGCTTGCTCGTCGTAGGCATCCTTGTCGTCCCAGGTCTCGCGGGGGTCGAGGATTTCGTCTGGCACGTTTGGCGCGCTCTGCGGAACGTTCAGCCCGAAGATCGGGTCGGCGTGGGTCCCTGCGTCCTCGAGCCTTCCTGCTATTGCGGCGCGCACCATCTCGCGCGTGTGGGCAAGGTCTATCCTCTCTCCAACCCCGTAGGGTCCTCCGCTCCAGCCGGTGTTCACCATGTAGCACCGCACGGAGTGGTGCCGTATCTTCTCCGAGAGCATCGAGGAGTAGCGGGTGGGGGGCAGCGGCCAGAAGGGTGCCCCGAAGCATGCCGAGAAGGTGGCTTCTACCTCTGCGGTCATCCCCGCCTCCGTGCCGGCGAGCTTGGCGGTGTAACCGGAGAGGAAGTAGTACTCGGCCTGCTCGGGGGTAAGGACGCTAATAGGGGGGAGCACCCCGAAGGCGTCGGCAGTCAGGAAGATTATGGCCGCGGGGTGTCCTGCCCTGCCCTCTGGCACAAAGTTCTCGATGTACTCGAGCGGGTAGGCTACCCTGGTGTTCTCGGTCTTCGAGGCGTCGGAGTAAATCTCCTCCCTCGTGTCCTCGTCTATGACGACGTTCTCGAGCACGGCGCCGAAGCGGATGGCGGAGTAGATCTGGGGCTCCTGCTCCTCGCTGAGGTCTATGGTCTTGGCGTATGAGCCCCCCTCGAAGTTGAAGACGCCGTCGTCAGACCAGCCGTGCTCGTCGTCGCCGATGAGGCGGCGCTTCTCGTCGGTCGAGATGGTGGTCTTTCCCGTCCCCGAGAGCCCGAAGAAAAGGGCGACATCCTCCTCCTCCCCGACGTTTGCCGAGCAGTGCATGGGCAGGACGCCGTGCTCCACGGGGAGCACGAAGTTCAGCACCGTGAAGATGCTCTTCTTCATCTCCCCCGCGTAGCCCGAGGCGCACACGAGCACCACCTTGCGCTCGAAGTCCAGCGCGATGAACGTCTCCGAGTTTGTCCCGTCCCTCTCGGGGTCGGTCTCGAAGCCAGGGAGCGAGATCACGGTCCACTCGGGCTCGAAGGTATCGAGCTCGGACGGGCTGGGGCGCCTGAAGAGCTGGCGGACGAAGAGGGCGTGCCAGGCCCACTCTGCGATTATCTGTACGTTGTGACGGTAGCGGGGGTCGGCACCAGCGTAGGCGTCCACCACGTAGAGCTGGTCGAGGTTGCTCGCGTAGTCCGCGGCGCGCTCCAGTATCCGCTCGAAGCTCTCCGAAGGGAACGGCTTGTTGATCTCACCCCACGCTATCCTGTCTCTGGTTACAGCAGTCTCGACTATGAACCTATCGCCAGGGGACCGGCCCGTGCGTTTCCCCGTCTCGGCCACAACCGCCCCGCTATCGGAGAGGGTCGCCTCGCCCTGCCTGATCGACTCCTCGACGAGCTTGGCCGTCGAGAGGTTCTCCCGCACCGACCTCAGGTTGCTCAACCCCAGACGCTCAAGCATCCTCTTGCGAATCGTGGCGTCCATGCCCCACCACCCCTTCTAATTCCCTAGCTATGTGCGTCCGGCATTATATATGTTGCGCCATAGCCGCACCCGCACCCCTGTGAGCAGGTTCGCAGGGCGTGAGCCCAGGTCAGCTACCAGCATAGGGGAGGAGGTCATCCTCAACGGCCTTGCGGGCTTCTTCCGGATTCTGCCAGACATCGAACCTGCTGGATATGTCCATTCGTTTCCACTCGGAGACCCAGACGACCTTGCCTTCCACGACGAGCTGCAGGGGCTCGGAGATCTGGTAGAAGCCGAAGTCGCTCCCATCGGGGTAATCCAGAACCCGCTCACCCGCGCAGAGCTCGGCTACCAGGTCCTTGGCCGTCTTCTCGGGGGAGATGTGGAAGTCGAAAGAGTCCTGTCCCGCCGGCCAGTGGGAGATGACGGCCCCGTCGTCGCCAAGCTCCGTCACGATTCGGCGGTATCCCTTGAAGTGGTCGGGGAGAGAGTAGGAGAGGGGAGAGCTGTGGTCGGAGATCCGGGTCCTGAGCTCTGCGTAGTAGGTCTCGTAATACTCTGTTATCTGCTCCCGCAGTTGCTCGAGATCCTGGAAGCTCAGCTCCTGCAGCCGCACCATAACCCCCTAGCGCTTGAGAAGTACCGTCGGAGAGACTTCGAGGGCCATTGCCAGCTTCCAGATGGTCTCGACGGAGGCGTAGACCTCCTCGCCCGTGTCCTCGGCCTGCGCAACAGAGCCGGGCTCGAGCTCAGCCGCAGCGTCAAGATCGCTGCGGGAGATAGAAGCCTCCTCCCTCAAAGCCCTGAGCTTGACCACGTCGAGTCTCTGCGCTTCCGGGGTCGTCGGAGGTGCGGGAGGCTCGGGGAAGGTGGTCATATCCTGGATGCCAACGCCAAGTGCCTCGACGAGCCTGTGCATGAAGAGCTCGAGGACGTGAACCCGGCTCTGCTGCTCGAGCTCGGCGATCCAACCCTTGCGCTGGCCGACCATGCCGGAGAGCTCTTCCCTGGAGAAGCCGGCCTCCTCCCGCAGCTGCCGCAGGCGTGCGCCATCCAGGAGGTAAAGCTGCATCTCACTCCTCCTCGAGGTCGGGTCTGCTCTCGTCCACCGGTTGCGGGAGTTCGGGGAAGCTCGTCAACTCGGCGCGGGAGACGAAGAGTACCTCGGCCAGGTCCTTGCCGAAGTTGTCCCTGACCTCTGTCCTCTCCGCGGTCTCGAGGCCAATGATCACGTAGGGGTTCATGCCAAGAGCCTCGGCCAGCTCCTCCTGCGACATAAAGACCCTCTCCCTCGCGGCGGCCAGGTTCGCCCCATCAACCTTCATGGACACACCCTCTTGGACTCTCGCTTTCTACCCCTTATCTTACCCCTGATAGGGACGCTGTCTCGAGCTAGTCCCTCTCCGGTATGCCGCCGACCACCTGGCCCACGGTCTCTTTAGCCCCGTCGAGGACGGGCTCGTACTCGTTGATCTTGTCTATCGAGAGGCCCATGGCGGCATTGGTCTCCCGCTCGCACATGATCTCGACGAGGACAGGGACGCGCCGCTCCTCGCTGGTTCTCACCGCCCACTCGAACGCTTCCTGTATCTCCTCGGGGTTCGTGACCCGGCGCCCCGAAGCGCCCATCGCCTCCATGACTTTGACGTTGTCAATGCCGTACTCGCTCTCCGGTCCCTCGTACCCGAGGTCCACAGCGAAGTTCATGTCGTAGTTCAGCTCCGCCTGGCGGATGAGCCCCATGTAGGCGTTGTTGAGCATGATCAGGACGTATGGGACCCTGTACTGGACGGCGACCGCTACCTCCTCCATGAGGAACTGGAAGGAGTAGTCCCCAACGACCCCAACCACGAGGTGATCCGGCCTGCCGAGCTTTACCCCGATGCACGCAGGCACCTCCCAACCCAGGGGCCCGGCCTGCCCGCAGCAGAGGTAGTGGCGCGGCTTGTAGGTCTTCTGGAATTGTCCGGAGAAGATCTGGTATAGCCCTATCGCCGTGACGAAGATGGTGTCCTCGTCGAAGAACTCGTTTATCTCCTTGAAGACCCGCTGAGGCTTTACGGGCACATCGTCGAAGTCCGTCTTCCTCAAGAGCGTCGAGCGCAGTTCGACTACCCTCTCGACCCAGGCATCGGGTTCTCGCGGCGACGTCATATCGTGAGAGCTATCCAGCATGGACTCAAGGGCCAGCTTGGCGTCGGAAACCACCGCCAGGTCGGGTCGGAAGACCCTCCCCAACTGGCGCGGGTCTATGTCTATGTGCACGAACTTGCGCTCGCCACGGTAGACGTCAAGATCCCCGGTGTGCCGCTCGGCCCAGCGGTTACCGATCCCCACCACCAGGTCGCTATCTAAGAAGATGGCGTTGGCGTAGCGCTGCTGAGTCTGGAGGCCAACAATGCCGGCATAGAGCGGATGGTCCTCGGGGATGGAACCTTTGCCCATGTACGTTGGGCTTACCGGGACTTGCAAATATTCCGCGAGCTCCACGAGCTCTTGCGCGGCCTCGGCGATGATGACCCCGCCGCCAGGCATCAGGATCGGCCTATCGGCCTCCAGGATCATCTCCACGGCCTGTCGGGTGGCGATGGGGTTTGGCGCGGGCTTGGGGAAGGGCAGCCGGCCGCCGCGCCTCGGGTCGAAGTCCACCTCCACATCTGCCTTCTGGACGTCGAGCGGCAGGTCTATGAGTACGGGGCCAGGTCTGCCTTCCTGGGCCACGCGGAAGGCCTCCCTGAAGGTCCACACAAGTTGGGCCGCCTCCTTGACCTGTACCGCCCACTTGGTCACCGGCTTGGCGATCTCTACGATGTCAACCGCCTGGAAGGCTTCCTTGTGCAAAACGGTCGTGGGGGCCTGCCCGGTGATGCAGATTTGGGGGATCGAGTCGGCTATGCAGGTGTAGAGGCCGGTGATCATGTTGGTGCCAGCCGGACCCGAGGTGCCGATGTTGATCCCCACCGTCCCCGTCACCCGCGTGTACCCGTCCGCTGCATGCGTCCCGCCTTCCTCGTGCCTCACAGAGTAATGCTTTATCTGCTCCGACTTCGTCAAAGCCTTGTACAGTGGCAGGATGGCTGCCCCCGGCACCCCGAAGGCGACCTTGACGCCCTCGTCCTCCATCACCTTCACCACCGCATCCATGACATTCATCGTTGGCATCTTTGCCTCCTTGCAGTCGGCAGAGCTGAATGCTGATTCCTGACCGCTCTCTAGATCTCGTGCTGCGAGAGGTCCTCGATGACCCTCAAGAGGGCCGAGTGGTCCTCGCCGCCCCAGCCCTTCCTCTTCATTGCCAGGAGCATCTGGTCCACGATAGCCGTCACGGGCAGCACCACCCCGTACTCCCTGCCTGCCGCCAGCGCGATCCCGAGGTCCTTGTGGTGCAGCTCCGATCGGAACCCCGGGTCGAACGTGTGGGAGAGGAACTTCTCCCTCTTGACCTCCATCACCTTGTTCCCTGCGAGACCGCCCGAGAGGACGTCAAGGATCTTCTCCGGGGCGACACCACCTTTGGAGCCCAAAACGAGCGCCTCGCTTACAGCTTCGATGGTGAGGGCCACAACGACCTGGTTGGCTGCCTTGGTGACCTGGCCCGCGCCCGTTGGACCGACGTGGTTCACGGTCTTGCCCATCACCTCGAATAGCGGCCTCGCGCGCTCGAAGTCCTCCTCGCTCCCCCCTACCATGATCGAGAGCGTGCCTTCTATGGCGCCTACGTCCCCTCCGCTCACGGGGGCGTCGAGCATCGACGCTCCGCGCTCTCTGACTTTCTCCGCCAGCTCCTCGGTGACGACGGGGGAGATGGTGCTCATGTCCACGAGCAGGGCGCCTTCCCTGATCCCCTCCAGTACCCCGTCCTCGCCAGTGACTACGTCACCCACGTCCGGCGAGTCGGGGAGCATGGTGACGATCACGTCGCTGCCCTCGGCCACCTCCTTGGGATTGCCGGCGACCTCGGCATCACCATCTCCGGCCAGATCCTCCGCCTTCTCGCGCGTGCGGTTGTAGAGCACGAGCTCGTATCCTGCCTCCATCAGGTTCTTCGCCATCGGGCCGCCCATGATCCCCAGGCCTATGAATCCCACTTTCTCGGCCATCTATAAGCCTCCTTCTAGAGATTGAGATCCTCGACTCTCACGTCACGGCCGCGCAGGCTCTCGGGGATCCACGCGAAGCTGTCCTCCGTCCTCTGGGTGGTAGGGTTGTACTCGAGCCCCACGTAGCCGTCATAGCCGAGCTCCTCGAGGACGCCGAGGACGTAGGGGTAGTGGATCTCCCCTGTGCCCGGCTCTCCCCGCCCCGGCGAGTCCGCCACCTGCACGTGCCCTATCTCCCCGATGTGCGTCCGCAGGGTGACAGACAGGTTCCCCTCCATCCTCTGCATGTGGTAGAAGTCGTGCTGCAGCTTCACGTTCGCCTTCCCGATGCTCTCCAGGAACATCGCCGCATCGTCGGTCCTGTACAGCAGATACTCGCCGTTCTCGAAGGTGTTGACGGCCTCCACGAGCACCTCGACGCCGTACTCGGCCGCCCTGCCTGCCGCCCATCCCACGTTCTCCCGGGCGAGTCCCAGCTGCTCCTCCCGGCTCATCCCCGGCATCTCCTGCCCCACGAGCGCGTTGAGCCTCGAACAGCCAAGCCTCTGCGCCAGCTCCAGCGCAACCGGCACGTTCTCCCGAAAGTCTTCCTGCCGACCGGGATCGCTGAGCAATCCCCTGTCACCCGCGGGCATGTCACCCGCGTAGAAGTTGAAGAGCGCGACACTCAGGTTCGCGTCCTTGATCGCGGCTTCCACCTCCCCGAGGTTCTCCCCCAGAGGCCACCAGAACTCGACCGCCGAAAAGCCCGCGTCGGCAGCTCTGCGGAACCGCTCCAGAAACGGCGCCTCCTTGAAAAGGATCGAAACGTTGGCGCAAAACCGCATCCAGCCTCCTCGCCTCGCAGATCTGGTCCCCTGCCGATGTACAGATGATGTATCCCCCTTTGTGGAGGGAAATATAGCGGCGCCTGTGAACTGTGTCGATACCAGCCTGGTGGTAGGACCTGTTATATTACCGGATACGTTTGAGACGGTCGTTACGACCGCCGTCGCTAGATCGGTGGCAGGAGGAAGAGCCATGAGCGAGAGAGAGGCCGCAGTCGCGAACGGGATGTCCCGCGAGGCCATTCGCCACGACGGCAGGGAGGTCGTTCTCGTATCGGAGGAGGATGGTGTTCTGGTCATGCGCCCCGCGTCGGGGGTGATGATCGAGGAGCCCGACGACCGCTCGCTCTACTACCGTCTTGTTCTGGAGCGCGCGCACGCCCAGGCCGTCGCCGAGGACCGGCTCTTCGAAGTTTACGATGCGGACCCGGACCGGCTGGTGGACTTCATGACCGCCCGTGACTGGCAACCACTCGATGACGGCAGGGCAGGCTGGGCTGCCTCGCTGGCCGTCGAGGGGGCGAAGCTCGAGGGCACCATCCGTCTGCTCGGTGCGGACGGGCTCCTCAAGCCCCGCTTCTACCAGGCCGTTTTGGAGGGACCGGGGGGTACATCGTGCATGACGCTGCCGGAGCGAGGATCGTGGGTCGGGGCGATGCCGCTCAGGGTAGCTCCGCTGCGGACGGTGTTGCTCGTCGGCCTCGACGAGCAGAACGTTGAGCTGGCCGGGGGGTTGCGGAGGCTGGGTTTACAGGTCCTTCTAGCCCAGCAGGCGGGTGCCTGGCGGCGGGAAGTCTTCCTAGATCTGCGCGACCAGGGCTTCCCAGTCTTCGAGGTCGAGGACGCCGAGGGCTTGAGCGAGTCGCTCGGGGATCACGGGGGGCCGGATATGGTCGTCCGGGGCCTTAGTAGCGACACAGCGCTCACCCCCGAGGGCGAGGTCCAGAAGGAGAGCCCGCTCGACGCCGCGGACGCAAGTCTCGCCTCGTCTGTGAGCCCTGACGAGCCCGTGGCGTTCGAGCAGATCCCTGCGGACCTCCTGCGCTTGGCCGGGCCTTCCCTGCTCCCCCTCCCCGAGGCTGCCGCCCTCGAGTTCCTGTTGCCCGTCCTGGAAGGAGACGAGTTCGAGGAAGAAGGCGTCGAGGCGGCGTTCGACCTTACCATGCCCACTACGGTCCCCTACGGCGCGCAGAATCGCCACTCAACCGACGACGTGAGTTTCAAGGCAGCCCCAGGGCTGGAGCGTGACGTTCTCGAGGTCCTCGAGAGGCTGGACCCTACCTTCCCTTCCCGATTCGGAGCTGTGAGGAACACCGCCACCGGCCGCTCGCGGACCCTAACCGCGCGCCAGCAGCTCGGGCCGTGGATGGTTCATCTGTCCGGGGTCATGACCGTCAGAGCCCGCAAAGCCGACGGCGGTTATCTGCAGGCCGACGAGTACGAGGAGCGTTTGAAGGCTACGGGAGACGTCCGGGTTCTTCCTTCACCCGCAGACGGTGAGGGCTCTGTCCGGACCCTGCTCGACGGGACCTATTTGCAGAACATAGTCTTCTCCAAGCTCCGTGCCATCAATAGCTACCGTCCGGCCGCGGTGATCGTGCCCCTCACCGACGAGGCCTTCCAGGTGATCTTCGTCGCGCCCCAGGTCTCCTACGGCGTGGTGGGCCGGCTGCGGGCCGTCCTAGCCGCCTCGGGCCTGGCAGGCGAGGAGCGGGACGTCGTCCGTCGGCTGGCCGACGAGGCCCTCGACATACCCCGGATCGACGCCAGGGTCCGCCGTTCCTTCCCCGACGGCCAGGGGCTGCCGTCCATGGAGAGCCGGCCGAGGCTGCCGGAGGGCTTGGGTCACGACCCCGTGTCTGCCCTGCTCGATGCCGCCGGGGAGGTCTCCCTGCCGCCCGCCACGCCAACCGCCGAGGAGGTCTTCGAGCGGGCCGGATGGGGCACAGCGGAGACCACCGAGGAGCTGGACGGGTTCGGCCGCTATCGATCCGAAGAGGGCTCTGTTGTGGCCGTTGGGGACGCCGGGAACGCCGTCCTCGAGGTGCGAGAGGCCGACGAGGGCCATACCCTCCACACGAGCCCGGTCGTTGGCCTGGATCCGGAGGATCCGAAAGGCAAGATCGTATACCTGGCCACCCTCCTCGAGTATCTCCACCAGACGGTTCTGGCCGGTGGGGGCATCGTGCGCGTGTACGACCGTCACGCCGATGAGATCAAACGCCTTTTGGCCGCGCGCATGATGGAGTTCATCCCTGACACCAACGTTCCGGGCAGGGCTACTGCCCCCATCTCCATCGGCTCCTTGAAAGGAACTCGCTACCGGATGGGCAGCGAGCGTGTACCTTCTGGCGACCGGGTTGTTCAGGTTGACCTCTACAAGGCCGAGGACGAGTCCGGGGAGCCCCGGAGCATCACCATGGCTATCGGAGTCGGGACGGAGGACCCAATAATCGTCATGCCGACCACTGTCCAACTAGTCTTCGGGTTCGGCAACATCTGCGGGGATCTGGGAGTATTGGAGCGGCGTCTGGCCTACAGGGTCGTCGCTTACAACCGCTCGCCTAACGAGCGGGCCTTGGGCGCCCTCGAAAACGGAGTCCCCCTATACGAGTTCGACGAGACCCTGGACGAACAGCGCAACACCGTCGAGAGAGAAGGGCAACGGGAAGCTTACGGGCGGGCCGGCCTGAAGTTGAGCGGGAAGCTGAGGGACCTTCTGGACGAGGGTCTCGTCGTTGGTGCAACGGATGGAGGCGTACCCGTCAGGGCATACGTCGGCCACATACTGGACGGACTTCTCGGGAGAGCCAAGCACCCGGTCACGGGCGAGAAGGCCAAGATCAGCGAGCTCTACAAGGAGCTACTCTTCGACGAGTACGAGAAGCGGAGCATCCCCACCATCTACAACGGTTCCAACTCGCCAGAGAAGGTGGCTGGGGGTAGGATCTTCATCCACGATGCCTTCACCACCTACGGCCTCGAGCCGGCTGAACACTACGACGAGCACGACGGGCCGAAAGAGAGCCTCATGTGCGTCTCGTGCAATACGACGAACATCACGGGTGTCCTCTTGCGCCTCACCGACGTGCCCGGGATGTCGGACATGAAGATCCGGGTCATGACCCATCGCAAGGCGAACGACCAGTATGTGGGGGAGGGGAAGCAGTCGGTCAACTACCAGGGGATGGCCTTTGATTTCCACTACCACCACTGGGACGATGCCAGGCTGTTCTACGACCGCATAAAGGACAAGAGCGTCCGGCGACGGCTAGGCGCGATGTTCGCCCTCGACAACGTCCACAAGGGGGATGGAGCGGGGTGGGCGATCTCGACGCACGCTACGGGGCAGGCGGCCACGGAGTTCCACACCGGCGTTGTAAACCTGAGCGGCAGGCTGCGGGGCAAGCCCCTCGACGCCGAGGAGCTCAAGACCGAGCTGACCCGGCGCGAGTCCGAGAGCGCCCAGCTCATCGAGTTCCCCGGCAAGGTAGATGCCAGGGAGCT
>Ga0126313_10002567_pt1 | contig 10238 bp, 8 predicted proteins | sample Plot105A_FD_89954 | JGI IMG/M metagenome (GOLD analysis project Ga0126313, IMG submission 89954) | Serpentine soil microbial communities from UC McLaughlin Reserve, CA, USA - Plot105A | ecosystem: Environmental > Terrestrial > Soil > Grasslands | place: USA: UC McLaughlin Reserve, Lake County... | reverse complement strand
TGGGCTGGTCTTCCCGTTGAAGCGGCCGGCAAACTCCTTGAAGATCTGATCAACCTGCACCAGCACGCGCCAGTAGCGCCTGATGTACTCCCTATCGCAGACGCAGTGGAAGACGTTCTCGTCCAGGGTGTGCTCGTCGTCAAGCTCGAACGGCCTAGTGTCTATGGAGACGTCTATCCCAATGGCTGCGAGTCCGTCGAAGAGCCTCCGATAGAACTCCGCGACGGGCAAGTTGTCCATGGCGAACGCGAACCCTTCGTCCTCGCTGGTCGAGACGACCAGCCTGTTCTCCATCAGGTCGAAGGAGATCTCGAAGACCTTGCGCCCGTAAGGTATCGAGCTCGTGGTGAGCCCGCGCGCGGTCACGTAGAGCGGCACGTGCCACCAGTGGTTCCTGAAAGGAGAGTACTCGAGCCTCACCTTGCCCACTATCTGGACGTACCGGTGAAGCGTCTCCTTAGTGTCCTCCCATTCATCCAGCGGCAGAGCAGGAAAAACCGGCTCGAAGGTCACGACTACCCCTCTCTCGAACGCTTCAGCTCCTCAGCCTTACCTTCGTGAGCCCGATTATAAGGCGGTTTGCATAGAGGGTCAGAACCTCCTTGCAAACCGCGCCCTCGGCCTTCAGCTATCAGCCTCTTGGTGATCTTGCTGAGTAGCTGATAGCGAGAGCCCTACAGGCTCGAGCGTGCTGACTAGCTGATAGAGCGCTTTGCAGAAGCAATGCTTCTGCAAAGCGCTCTAGTAGGCGCTCCTCAAAACGGCGAGGGCGTCTTCTCCCTGATCGCCGAATTCCGCGGCAATGATCTCGAGGTCTTCCTCGGGCACACCTACTTCGCGGAGACGACTCGGAAGATCCAGCCCCCGCACGAGGGTAGAGACGCGACCCGCAGGATCTCCGCCGAGGGCTTCTTCGAGCCTTCGCCAGCGGTCCTCCGGCACCAGATGCCTCACCAGATCCAGGGTCGGCGCCAGGGTTATGCACGAGGTAACCCCGTGCGGCACCTCGTAGCTAGCCCCGATCCTGCGCCCCAACTCGTGAGAGAGCCCCATCGGGGTGTTGAAAGGCCCGAAGTACGCGAGCCAGGCGGCGATCTGAAGCTCCAGACGCATCTCCACATTATCTGGCACCTCTTTGGAACGCGGCAGGTACTCGAAGAGTCGCCGCGCCCCCTCGAGCCCCGTCACGTCGGTGACAGGGTGCTCCCCGCCGAAGAGATAGCCCTCGATCGCATGGTCGAGGGCCCTGATGCCGGTAGAGAGCCAGAGCTCCACTGGCGTAAAGAGCGTAAACCCTGGGTCAAGTACCACCACGTGAGGCACTGATCTCGGATCTATGAAGCCGCTCTTGCGCCCCTTCGCTTCGTCTGTGACGCCCACGCGATGCGCCCACTCTGCCCCCGAGAGCGTCGTAGGGACAGCGACGTGCGCGGGAAAGCCGAGCTCGCGGGCAACGGCTTTGGTCCCGTCTATGGCGCTCCCGCCCCCGACGCTGACGAGCAGGTCCGATCCCCGAGCGGCTCTAGCCGCCGCCTCTACTGCCCTCCCCGGTGTGTGCTGGCTCATGTCCGGGAAAGTGCCGACGTGCCTCTCGCCTAGCAACGCCTCGATGCGCCGGACGAGATCCGTCCCTTCATAGAGCGAGCGTCCTGTGACGACGAAGGCCCTGTCTTTGTCTCGCGCCTCCTCCGCTATCTTCTCCACGCTCCCCGCGCCGAAGTGCACGCGCTCCGTAGGGAGGAAGGTGTGCGTGCCGTTTCTCATGAGGCGCCCCGGTCCAGCCCCCTGTCTAGCTTCCGGAGCAGCTCGTGGAGTCGCTCCTGCTCCGCCGGTGACAGCCCGCAGAACCGCTCGACTATAAACGCCTCGTGCGCGGGGACTACCTCGTCGAAGAGCCGCCTCCCCCGCTGCGTGAGGAAGACCCTGTTGTTCCTGCCCTCCTTGCGGCGCAGGATCAAACCTCTCCCCTCCATCCGATCCAGGTGCTGGCATACGTTGCTCTTGGTAACCAGAAGCGAATCAGCGAGCTCCTGCTGTACTATCCCCTCAGACGCCCCCACGTGCGCGAGCACGTCGAACTGCGCGACGCTGAGATCCCAGGCCCTCAATCGCTCCCCAGAACCGCGATCTACCTTCTGAAAGACCCGCATCAGCCGCAGCCACGCAAGTAGCCCCGGCCTCCGCAGGTTCCTCTCCCCTACTGCGTCCCCCACGCTTGTCATGCTCACAGTTTAGGACTAAACTCTGCGGTGGTCAACGGGCTATTCAGAGAGTGGATCGGAGGTTCGGCCTATGGAGTTGGGAGGGTTGCACCATGTCACGGCGGTTACCACGCAGGCTAGGGACAACGTGGAGTTCTACACGCAGGTACTGGGCCTGCGGCTTGTAAAGAAGACCGTCAACCAGGACGACGTCTCGGCTTACCATCTGTTCTACGGCGACGAGGTAGGGAGGCCTGGGACGGAGGTGACGTTCTTCGACTGGCCCCACTTGAGGATAGCTCCCAACCGGGCTGGGGTGGGGGAGATTTCCGCAACGGAGCTACGGGTTACGGGGAGCGAGGCTATCGAGTTCTGGGCGGATCGGCTGGCGGGGTCCGGCGTGGAGCACGGTGGCATCGAGGAGCGCGATGGCCGGTCTCTGCTTGCCTTCACGGATTTCGAGGGACAGCGCCTGAGGCTTGTGGACGACGGGAGCGCGGGCGTCGCTGGAGGTGTGCCCTGGGATGGGAGCCCTGTAGCACCAGAGGTGGGCATCAAGGGTCTTGGGGCGGTCGAGCTCACGGTGCGGGATCTTGGACCCACGGCGTGGGTGCTCGAGGAGGTCCTGGGCTTCAGGTCCACGGGAGAGTACGCGCGAAACGGCGGCAGGGTAGTGGTCTTCGAGGTAGGTCCGGGGGGGCCTGGAGCCGAGGTGCGAGTCGTCGAGGAGCCGGGTGCTGCCGGGGCGCGCCTTGGCCGCGGGGGCGTTCACCACGTCGCTTTCCGGACGCCTGACGACGAGGAGCACGCGGCGTGGCGAGAGAGGATCGGGGCGTCAGGGCTTGACGTGACGCCGCAGATCGACCGCTACTACTTCCGTTCGATCTACTTCAGGGAGCCTGGAGGGGTGCTCTTCGAGATCGCCACTGACGGCCCCGGCTTCGCCACGGACGAGGACGCCGAGCACCTCGGTGAGAGCCTCTCTCTCCCGCCTTTCCTCGAGGGTCGCCGCGAGGAGATCGAGACACGCCTCGAGCCCATATGAGCGTCTAGCGGGGCCCGAGGTTAGCTACACGGTTGGCGAAGCTCCGCACAGGGAAAACTAGAGTCACTGCGCGAACGAGAGCTGATGAGAGAGGAGACGAGCATGAGTAATCTGGCGGCGCTGCTGTTGCGGGTGGTGCTAGGGGGGCTGCTTGCAGGACACGGGGCCCAGAAGCTCTTCGGGCACTTCGAAGGACCCGGCCTTGATGGCACCACCGGGTTCATGGAGATGCTCGGCTTGAAACCTGGGCGGCCCTGGGCGGTACTTGCAGGGCTCTCCGAGTTCGGTGGCGGAGTGCTCACGATTCTGGGATTGCTCAACCCCCTCGGACCTCTCGGGGTGATAGGTTCCATGGCGATGGCGGCGGCGACGGCCCACAGTGGCAAGCCGATCTGGGTGACAGAGGGAGGAGCCGAGCTTCCCGTAACCAACATAGCGGCGGCGACGGCCCTTCTCCTCAACGGTCCCGGCAATTACTCGCTCGACAGGGCCCTTGGGACTCGCCTGCCCGTCTGGATCACACCACTCGGCCTGATCGTTATAATCCTTTCGGTGATCTACGCCCGCTCCGGCGCCGAGTCACCGCCGGAGCAGGACGAGGCCCGCGAAGAGCTGGCAGGAGAAGAGTAACAACACAATATCTCTGAGAGGGGGCCGGATCGCATCTCCCGCGATCGGGCCCCCTCTCGATCACGGCTACACCCCAATAACCTACTACGTATAGACGCTGGTCTCTCTGTGCGTGATGGCGGACGAAGCCCCATCGCGGGCTTGTCAGCCAGTCAGCCAAAAGCTGAAAGCGAGGCCGCAGGCTGGAGCGTGCTGACAAGGCGCTAAAAGCGCCGTGCTGACAAGCGAACCCCTTAAAACGGCTGAGCGTGCTGAGATGCTTTACAACATGGTCGCGAGGGTCTATACAGCGAGTATGGCGGAGAAGGAGAAGAGGAGGTCTCGGGTAAGGGCTGGTGGCGAGGCGGTTCGCCGCAGGCTCAGAGAGCGACCGCGCATCCGCCCTACCGTCTACGGATACCTAACGGAAGAGAAGGAGTCGTTGCGCCAGGGGTTCGCGGCGCTGTTCCTCTCCTCGATGGGGGAGCTAGTGGCCGGCATCGCGCTCGCCAGCATCGCGGGCATTCTGAACGAGCTTGCCGGGCTCGCGGTCCTCATACCCGCTGCCATCGGGATGCGCGGGGCCATCTTCGGGGCGATGGGCAGCCGCATCTCGACCGCCATCCAGACTGGCCTCTTCACCATCAGCTTGAGGAGGGGGGTCCTTGCGGAAAACGTGCAGGCCGCTGCTGTGCTCTCGCTCATCTCAGGGGTCTTCCTTGCGTTCATGGCGCGTCTGCTCTCCGGCTTCCTGGGGGTGAGAACCGAGCTCACGGTCTTCGACTACGTGGTCATCTCGACGGTAGGCGGCGCGATAGCCGGGGTGCTCCTGCTCGGCATTACCGTGGCGGTCGCCCGCCTGAGCGTCGCTCGCGACTGGGACATGGACAACATCGCGGCGCCGATGATCACGGCCTGCGGCGATATCCTCACCCTCCCCGCGCTCGTCCTGGCGACGTACCTGATCGGGATACCCATCGTCTCCAACGCGCTCGCCGTCGTCCTTATCCTCATAGCCTCAGGGGTCGTGGCCGCTGCCTTCCGGCTCGGCGCCCCTTCCCTCAAGCGCATCCTGGCCGAGAGCCTGCCGATACTCGCCATGACCGGGACCGTCACCATCCTGGTCGGCGTCGCCCTGCAGGACAGGGAGGAGCAGTTCTTCACGCTGCTGGCCCTTAGCATCCTCCTGCCTGCCTTCCTGCAGGAAGGCGGTGCTCTCGGGGGTATTCTCTCGAGCCGGCTCTCCTCCAAGATCCACCTCGGTCTTCTTGCGCCGAGGGGGATACCGCCTATGAGCACCTTCAGGGACTTCACCCTCGTCTACATCTTCGCCACGGGGGTCTACGTGTTCGTAGGCGGCGCCGCGCATCTCATCACCGTTGCCCTCTTCTCGCCCGAGGCGAGCCCCGGGTTTCTCACCATGATCGGCATAAGCACGCTGGCCGGCCTGATCGCGACGACGGCCGCCGCCTTCGCCGCCTACTACGGCTCGATAGTCAGCTACCGCATCGGGCTCGACCCCGACACATACGGCATCCCTATCATCACGGCAGCCGTGGACCTCCTTGGTTTCATGAGCCTTATAATTGCCCTTGTAGTCTTCAATCTGGTATAGGTTAGGAATATGCGTGATCGACCGAGCAACCTGAAGGACATGCTGATAGAAGCGAAGAACACCTCGGAGCTGATGGTAGACCTGGCCTACGCGGCCATCTTCTACAACTCGGAGGACCTCTCGGAGGAGGTCTTCAGACTAGAAGAACGGCTCAACGACCTCGTCTTCGACATGCGCAGCCTCGCGATCTTCGCCGCTCGCAGCCACGCCGACGCGGAGCAGATGGCGGGGATACTCCAGGTAGTCCAGGACATAGAGAAGATCGGCAACGCCGCGATCGACATCGCCAAGATCGTGGTAAAGAGGCTAGGCATCCCGCCCGAGCTCCTGCACGACATCCCCGAGGCGGAGGAGATCCCCTCCCGCGTCCGCATCCAGCCGGAGAGCCCGCTCGACGGGCGCTCTCTCGGCGAGGTTGGCCTGCCGGTCGAGACGGGGATGCGCCCCATCGCCATCCGCAGAGAGGACGAGTGGGACTTCGACGCCGAACCGGAAGACATGCTCAGGGCAGGCGACGTCCTCTTCGTGCAGGGGCCACCCGAAGGGGTAGCCGAGATCAGGGAGCTCGCTGGCGCCAGGCCGCTAGAGACAGCTCCCGAGCCCACGCAGAACGGGAGCGGGCTCTCCGAGCTGGAGCGGGCAGTAGACATCGTTATCGAGATGAAGAACCTCTCCGAGGTTGCGGTTGGCCTCGCGTACTCTGCCCTCCTCTACTACGACGCTGGCCTCGCCCGCGAGGTAATCGCCATAGAGGACGAGATGGACGAGATGCGCTACCGCCTCGAGCGCTGGGTTCTGCTCGCCGCCCCGCGCGTCGAGGACTCCTCGCGCCTGCGGGGTCTGTTGCACCTCGCCATCGCAGCCGAGACCATCGCCGACTGCGCGATGGAGATGGTGTGGATGGTGGAGAAGGGCGAGGAGGTCCACCCCGTCCTCTCCGCCGCCGTCGGCGAGTCAGACGAGGTAGTCCTCAAGCTGACCGTCTCGCCTGACTCCCCTGCCGACGGCAAGACGTTGCAGGAGCTGCAGCTCGAGACGGAGACTGGCATGTTCGTCCTGGCGGTGAACCGCGGCGGGCGCTGGACCTACAGGCCCCGCGGTACCTTTGCGTTGAGAGGCGGCGACTCCTTGCTCGTCACGGGTGCCCCCGAGGGACTCGAACCCCTCGCCGAGCTCTTCGGCCAGGAGCTGGAGGAGCTGGAAGAGTAATCGAGGGCGGTTCTCAGAGGCCCCAGACCCTACTTCTCTGGGCCACGCTCGCACCGCTGGCGGCCCTCCTTTACCTCGGGTTGCTCGCTCTCTCGGCGAGGCTTGCGCCGGCGCTGAGGGAGGGCTCGAACGACCTCTCGATCTACCGCCAGGCTGGAGAGGCCGTCCTGCGCGGGGAGATCCCCTACCGCGACTTCTTTATCGAGTACCCACCAGGCAGCCTCCCTGCCTTCGTACCACCTGCCCTTTTCAGCGCAAATGAGCAACACTACATCTCCCTGTTCTCCTCGGAGATGGCGCTCGCGCTGGTGGCTACGCTCGTCCTGACGGCGCTGGCGTCCCGCAGGCTGCGGGGGCAATGGATCGTTCCGGCCGTGACGTTCGTCGCCGCGGCGCTGCTGCTCTACCCGGTAGCCGTTACCCGCTACGACGCGGTAGTAGCCCTCGCTCTCGCCGTCGCCGTCCTCTGCGTCGCGCTCGGCGGGCGCTACGTGCTCCTGGCCTACGCCGCTATCGGCCTCGGAGCGACGGCCAAGCTAATCCCGGCCCTGGCGAGCGTTCCCCTGGCTCTGGCGCGAGACAGAGCGGCGCGCGGCTACGCGGTATTTCTCGCGGTTCTGGCGCTGTTCTTCGCGCCAGCCATCCTCCTGGGAGGGTCGACCCTCGTGGGCAGCCTCGCCTACCACGTGGACAGAGGATTGCAGATGGAGAGCCTCGCCGCCTCGGTGCTCATGAATCTCGGCAGGGTGAGCGACGTAGTATTCGCGTACGGCGCCTTCGAGGTGAGGGGCAGCGGCGTGGGGCTCGCCGCTACCCTAAGCCTGCCAGTGACGGGCGCCTTGCTCCTCCTCACGGCGCTCCTCGCGTACAGGGAGTACCGCAAGGGGAGGTTAGGGCCGGCGGCGTTCCCACGCTACGCGGCGGCGCTTATACTGGCGTTCATGCTCGGCTCCAAGGTACTCTCGCCGCAGTTCATGATCTGGCTGCTCCCTCTCGTGCCATCGAGCACGGGCGGCGCCGCACAGGTAGGCGTTTCCGCGATCTTCCTGTGCGCCTGCTTGATGACCACCCAGGTCTATCCCACCCACTACGCCGAGCTCGTGAACCTGATGGCGCCGGGGCCCACCCTTCTCCTCGCCCGCAACCTGTTGCTAGCTCTGCTCTGGCTTCTCATGCTCGTTCTACAGGGGAGAGATCCGGTGGAGAACGCACCGTGAAGCGCGCGGCGACATCCCCTTCGGCTAGGGCGCTGGCGCTTCTGATGCCCCTGCTCCTCTTTGCCACGGGTTTCGCGCCGGGTGCGCAGATGACCGCCCAAGAAGCTGGGGAGAAGGCCAGCTTCGTCCCGAAGCTGGATACCTACTACTCGAAGCCGACGGTCGAGACCGCGGCAGACTACGACCCCTCGACGGACACCTGGCGCGTCGCCCTCACCGAGGAGGCCTCGGGGAGCACCATCGCCTACCTGACAGTGGCCGACGATACCGGCGAGACGGAGGGGGCGACGGTCCTTCCCGCCGCAGTAGAGCTCACCTACCCATCTCTCTCGGAGGAGGAGGCGGTAAAGCTGGCCGCCGCGGACGAGCGGGTACGGGAGGAGCTCTCCGAGCACGGCCCTCACAGCACCGACGCAGAGTACAGCGAAGGCAAGTGGACGGTCCACTTCTACGCTTGGGAGGGCGGGCTCGTAGGGGGTGAGCCCGCAGGAGGAGGAAAAAAAGAAGTAGCTGAAGCAAGGGTCGACGATAGCAGCTGGGTCCTGGATTACGTGTGGGTAGGGGATCAGGTCGGCTGGAACATGGCCCGCGGCGAGTACGGCGCCTACGGCAAGCACGCGAACTACCCTTACGTGTGGTTGCCGCTCGCGCTCCTCTTCGCCCTCGCCTTTATCCGCACCGACAGGCTGTTCTCTATGCGGAACCTCGACGTTCTCGTCATGCTAGGGTTCCTTGTCTCGCACTCGTTCTTCCGGCAGGGTATCGTCTACGAGGCCGTCCTCCTGTGGTACCCGCCCCTGATCTACCTCTTCCTGCGAACTTTGCTGGTCGGCTTCGGCATCGGCGAGAGGGTAGAGAAGACCAGTACCCTCCCTACCTGGCTCCTCTTCAGCCTTGCAGGGCTAGCCGGAGGATTCGTCGTTGGCCTCAACCTCGATGCCCGCGTCATAGACGTCGGCTACGCAGGGGTAGCGGGAGCCGACCTGATCCTCGACGGAATCGTCCCCTACGGGAACATGCCTGACGACGTCGGCACAGGAGATACCTACGGACCACTGAATTACCTGCTCTACGTACCTTTCGTCCTGATCTTCGGGTACTCGGGAGAGTGGGACTACCTCCCCGCCGCTCACGCCCTGACGATCCTCTCCTTCTTTGCCGGGGCCCTTTCCCTGCTCTTCGCAGGCTGGAAGCTCGCGGGACCGAGGGGAGGCGCCGCCCTCATCTTCGCCTGGACCGTCTTCCCCTATACCCTCTACTCGACCAACAACAACACAAACGACATAGTGGTAGCCGCTGTCTCTGCTATAGGACTCGCCGCCGCGGCATCGCCTGTTGCGCGCGGGGCCTCTGTCGCGGCGGGCTTCGCGGTCAAGCTCTACCCCATCATCCTCGGGCCCCTGTGGATGATGCACGAAGGCGTGAGACGCCGTCCCATCGTAGACTTCATCCTCGGCGGCGTCGGCATCGCCCTTCTCACCTTCTGGGTACTCCTTATCGACGGCCATCCACTCGGGGCCGCAAGGCTCTTCTACGAGAAGACCATCGCCTTCCAGGACGACAGGGAGACCCCGTGGAGCGTCTTCACCCAGATCCCAGAGCTCGGCTTCCTGCAGCAGCCGCTGCTCGCCGCCGTCATCTTTCTCGCCTTCGTCGTCGCCGTCTGGCCGCGCAAACGCACGCTGCGCCGGCTCGCCGCTTTCTCGGCAGCGCTCGTCATCAGTTTCCAGCTCACCACCAACTACTGGTTCTACACCTACGTCAGCTGGTTCGAGCCCTTCGTCTTCCTCTCCCTCCTCCTCGCCACGAACGAGAAGACCACCCTCGACGGGGAGAGCTATCAGCGATCAGCGATCAGCGATCAGCAGAGAACGGAGGAAGCGGCCTGATGGCCGCAGCGGCATCGCCACTCAAGTAATGACCCCTACAGGAAAAATCTCGTGGCCACGCGAAAAAGCCTTGAACCTCACGCGACGTGAGGGTGTATCTTCCCTTTATGGACGCGATCGGAAGACAAGAAGAGGGTTCTGCGCGGCCGATGTCCTTGAGGGTAGGCGAGCTGGCGCGGCGGACGGGTTTGTCCGTGCGCGCGCTTCACTACTACGATGAGATCGGTTTGCTCTCTCCCTCGCTGCGCACGGACGCGGGCCATCGACGCTACACAGCCGAAGATGTAGCGCGCCTGCAGCGCATCAAGGCTCTCCAGCACCTCGGGTTTACCCTGAGGGAGGTCGGGGACTCACTTGACCGTGACGACTTTCCGCTGGAGCGGGTAATACAGCTCCACCTCTCGCAATTAAAGGAGAGGATCGAGCTGCAGGAGAGGCTACGCGACCTGCTCG
>Ga0126313_10002565_pt1 | contig 10241 bp, 11 predicted proteins | sample Plot105A_FD_89954 | JGI IMG/M metagenome (GOLD analysis project Ga0126313, IMG submission 89954) | Serpentine soil microbial communities from UC McLaughlin Reserve, CA, USA - Plot105A | ecosystem: Environmental > Terrestrial > Soil > Grasslands | place: USA: UC McLaughlin Reserve, Lake County... | reverse complement strand
GACCGGGCCGCGCACAATCTCGTCGCCTTCCTGCGCGAGCAGCGCGACTCGACGCGCGTCCTGCCCAGCGACCGCACGATCGTGATCGAGCGCTTCCGCGACGAGATCGGGGACTGGCGGCTGTGCGTCCTCTCGCCCTTCGGCGGCCGCCTGCATGCCGCCTGGGCGCTGGCGCTGTCCGCCCGGATCCGCGAGCAGTTCGGGCTCGAGTCCGACGCGATCTGGTCGGACGACGGCATCATCGTCCACCTGCCCGACTCCGACGAGCCGCCCTCGGCGGAGCTCGTGCTGGTGCAGCCGGACGAGCTCGAGGAGCTGGTCGTCGGCGAGCTCGCCGGCTCTGCCCTGTTCGGCGCGCGCTTCCGGGAGAACGCGGCGCGCGCGCTCCTGATCCCGCGGGCGCGGCCGGGCAAGCGCACCCCGCTCTGGCAGCAGCGGCTGAAGGCGCAGTCGCTGCTCGAGGTGGCCAAGCGCTACGGCCAGTTCCCGATCGTGCTCGAGACCTACCGCGAGTGCCTGCGGGACGTCTTCGACTTGCCGGGGCTCGAAGAGCTCCTGCGCGGGCTCCACACCCGCGACCTGTCGCTGGTCGAGGTCGAGACGCAGCGCGCCTCCCCCTTCGCCTCCTCGCTCCTGTTCGACTACGTCGCGACCTACATGTACGAGGGCGATACGCCGAACGCCGAGCGGCGGGCGGCGGCGCTGTCGCTCGACCGCGAGCTGCTGCGCGAGCTGCTCGGGCAGGAGGAGCTGCGCGAGCTGATCGATCCCGCCGCGCTCGAGGAGGTCGAGGCGGACCTCCAGCGCACGAGCGAGCGGACCCGCGCCGCGAACGCCGACGCGCTCCACGACGTGCTGCGAGCCGTCGGCGACCTGACCGGCGAGGAGGCGCAGGCCCGCTGCTTCGACGCGGTCTCCGCGGTCCGGATGCTGGACGACCTGGAGCGGGAGCGCCGCGCGGTGCGAATGCGGGTCGGCGGGGAGGAGCGCTGGCTGGCGGCCGAGGACGCCGGGCTCTACCGCGACGCGCTCGGGACGGTGCCGCCGGGCGGCCTGCCCGAGGTCTTCCTCGCCGACGTCGAGGAGCCTCTGACGCGCCTCGCCCGGCGCTACGCGCGGACGCACGGCCCGTTCACCTCGGGCGAGCCGGCAGCACGCTACGGCGTCGACTTCGGTCCGGTGCTGCGCGAGCTGGAGCGCGCCGGCGAGCTCGTCCGGGGCGAGCTGCGGCCGGGCGGCAGCGAGCGCGAGTGGTGCGACGCTGACGTGCTGCGGCGCCTGCGCCGGGCCTCGCTGGCCACGCTGCGGAAGGAGGTGGAGCCGGCCGAGCAGCGCGCGCTGGCGCGGTTCCTGCCCGCGTGGCAGGGGATCGACTCGAGCAGCGGGCCCGGTGTCGATCGTCTCCGAGAGGTGCTCGTGCCGCTGCAGGGAACGGCGCTCGCGCCCGAGGTGTGGGAGCGCGACGTCCTGCCCCGCAGGGTCGGCTCGTACTCCCAGGCGTGGATGGACCAGCTGTGCGCGAGTGGGGAGGTCGTATGGGTGGGAGCCGGCCCGCTCGGCCAGCGCTCCGGGCGGGTGGCGCTCTACTTCCGGGAGGACGCGCGCTGGCTCGGACCGCCGCCATTCCGCGGCGAGCGCCCGTCCGGGCCGCTCCACGACGCGATCCGCCGGCGGCTCGAGCGCGGTGCGGCGTTCTGGACGGATCTGCTCGCCGATGTCGACGAGGCGCAGCCGGCGGAGCTCCAGGGGGCGCTCTGGGACCTGGCCTGGACGGGTGAGGTCACGAACGACGCGTTCGCGCCGCTGCGCGCGCCGCGGCTGGCGCTCGCGCGCGAGCAGCGCGGCACGGGGCGCCGCTTCGCGCGGCGCCGGCGGCCCGGCGCGCCGCAGCTCCAGGGCCGCTGGTCGACGACCGCCCCGCTCTTTGCCGACGCCCCCGCGCACGGTCCCCGGATGCGCGCGCTGGCCGAGCTCCTGCTGGAGCGCTACGGCATCGTCACCCGAGAGACCGTCCTCGCCGAGGGCGTCCAGGGCGGCTTCTCGGCCCTGTACGCCGAGCTCGCCAACCTCGAGACGCTCGGTACCGCGCGGCGCGGCTACTTCGTCGAGGGGCTCGGCGGTGCCCAGTTCGCGCTGCCCGCGGCGATCGAACGGCTGCGCTCCATGCGGACGGACGAGCCCGCCGGTCCGCTCGTGCTGGCCACGACGGACCCGGCGAACCCGTTCGGCGCCACGCTGCCCTGGCCGAAGCGCGACGAGGATGGCGGGCGGCGGCCGTCCAGGGTCCCCGGCGCCTACGTGGTCACGCTCGACGCCGAGCCCGTCCTCTACGTCGAGCGAGGCGGCAAGGCGCTTCTGCCGCTACGCGACGTCGACGAGGAATGGCTTCGCCAGGCGCTCGAGGCCCTGGCGGAGGCGGTCAGGCGCGGCCGCGTTCCGCGCCTCGCGGTCGAGCGCTTCGACGGTGAGCCGGTGGTGGGCTCGAACGTGGGCGACCTCCTGATCGAGCTCGGCTTCCGCCGCTCGCCGCGCCGCCTCACCCTGAGCGCCTAGAAACGGAACAGCTCGTCCAGCGGCAGGGTTGAAGCGGCGAAACACGTACACCTGCTCGGAGACGTTGTCGACCAGCCACAGCTCGGGCAGGCCGCCCGCCTCGTAGACACGCTTCTTCTCCCCGATGTCGTAGCGCCAGGTGCTCGCGAGCGGATCTCGACGCACAGGTCGGGCACGCGCCGGAGCCGCATCCCGCGGTCCTTGGGACGGTGGCGCTCAGCGATCCAGAGGACGTCCGGGGCGAAGACGTTGTAGTCGTCCATGACGACGCCGGTCGGGAGAGCGACGAGACCGCGACCGGCGCCCGCCCTGACCCAGTCGCGCAGCGCGCCCACGATCTCGGCCTCAAGCGCGCCATGGATCAGGCGCGGCTCGTCCATCACCAGCACCCCGTCGACGAGCTGCGTCCGGTCCCCCTCGACCGAGATCTCGAAATACCGCTCCGCGGCGATTCGGCTGGCCGTCGCCTCCATGGCCACACCGAGGATGAGGGAGCCCCCGCGCCGCCCCGCCCCTACGATCAGACCGTATGCCCGAAGGGGACACAATCCTCAGAGCCGCGCGCCGGATTGACGCGGCGCTGGTGGGCAAGCCCCTCGTCGAGATCGAGGCCCCGCACCCGAGGCATGCCCTCGATCGCTGGCGCGCGCGGCTCGAGGGGCGCGCGGTGCGGGCGGTCGACACCCATGGCAAGCACCTGTTCATCCGCTTCGAGGGCGACCTCACCCTGCATTCGCACCTGCGGATGACGGGCGCCTGGGGGATCTACCGTCGCGGGGAGCGCTGGCGCCGCTCTCCGCGACGGGCCTGGCTCGTGCTGCGCACAGCCGACCACGAGGTGGTTCAGTTCGACGGCCCGGTGCTCGAGCTGATGACGGACTCCCGAACGCGCTTCGACCGGCGCCTCGCAGCGCTCGGGCCGGATGTCCTCGCCGACGAGCTCGACGAGCGCGGCTTCCTCGCCCGGCTGCGCGCCGACGACCGGACCCGCGGCCTCGGCGACGCGCTGCTCGACCAGCGCACGCTGGCCGGAGTCGGCAACGCCTGGAAGTCCGAGGGCTGCTTCCTCGCCGCCGTGGACCCCTGGCGGCGGCTCGGCGAGGTGTCGGACGAGGAGGCGCTGGCGGTGGTCCGGGAGATTCGCCCGCTCATGCGAGCATCGGCCGAGGGCGAACGGCATGCCGAGCGCTGGGTGTTCGAGCGTGCGGGCCGCCCCTGCCGGCGCTGCGGCACGCCGATCCGCGCCCGCGGCCAGGGCGACGACAACCGCACGACCTACTGGTGCCCGCGGTGCCAGGCCTGATCCGCGTGGGGCACAAGGGCGCCGACCACGTCGCGCCCGGGAACACGGTCGAGAGCTTCGAGGCCGCGCTCGAGCACGGCGTCGACATGATCGAGTTCGACGTCCTCCGCGCCCGCGACGGCCGGCTCGTGCTCGCGCACGACTACGAGGACGCGGAGAGCCGCGACTGCCTCACGCTCGAGGAGGGCCTCGACCACTTCGCGGGCGAGGCCTACGCGGGAATCGAGCTCGACGTCGACATGAAGCTGCCGGGCTACGAGCGGGAGGTCGCCGAGGGCCTGCACGAGCGTGGCCTCGCCGAGCGCTCGCTCGTCTCCACCATGTACACGGACAGCCTCGACCGACTCGGCGAGCTTGCGCCCGGGCTCCGGCGCGGGTGGTCGGTGCCGCGCGTGCGGCGCGACTACACACGCTCGGCGCTGGCCGTGCCCGCCTACGCCATGGCCCGGGTGATGCGCGCCCGCCTCCCCGGCCAGGCCGCCGCGCGGATCCGCGCCGGGGGCTGCGAGGCGGTCATGGCTCACCGCATCCTCGTCGGCCGGCGCCTGGTCGACGCGGTGCACGCGGCGGGGGGCCAGGTCTACGTGTGGACGGTCGACGACGCCGGCCGCATCCGCGCCATGGAGGCGCTCGGCGTCGACGGCGTCATCACGAACGACCCGCGGCTGTTCTCGCCCTGAGCGGCTACCCGCCGACCGTGCAGGTGCCGGTCGTGTAGCTCTGGCTGCGGCTCGTCGCCCCGCTCCAGCGCAGCTCGGCTACGGCCCGCAGCTGGTACTGCCGTCCGGGCGGGACGCTGATGTTGAAGGTCCAGCCCGCCTGGCCCCACGTGTACTCGGCCGAGCCGGCGGACTGCCACGGCGAGCTGGCAGCGCCGCCGAGCGTGGCCCACCCGTTCGGACTCAGCCACTGGGCGGTGAAGCGCACGGACATCTGCGACGTCGTCCCGTCGCCCGCCAGCTGCGCCCGGGCACCCAGCTGCGACGCGCTGCAGACGTTGACCTGCGCCCACGAGGAGCTCACCTGATCGCCCGTCTGCGCGCGCGCGACGCCGGCGCCGGCAAGTGCCGCGCCGATGGCGATGAGTGTCAGGGTCCTCCGGGCCATCAAAGACCTTGTCGGTTCTGGGCACCGTCCGCTTGAACGGAGCCTATCTGCTCCCACGGCGGGATGTGCCCGCGGAGACCAGTCCTGAACCATCCCCTGCGTGATGAACTGGAGGCCCGTCCGTAGTACGGGAGTGAGCGAGGCGGTCGCGGAGCGAATGCCTGTCGTGACGGAGACGCAGACGGAGACGTTCGCCGCTCTACGAGCGCACGTTCCCGCGCGTCTACGCCTACGTCACCGCGCTCCTCCGCGACCGGGCGGCGGCCGAGGACGTGACCGCGCAGGCCTTCGAGCGGGCGTATCGCAAGCGCTCCAGGTACCGGCCCCGGCGCGGCACGATGGAGGCCTGTCTGTTCGGCATCGCCCGCAACGCCGCCCTCGACGAGCTGCGCCGCCGGCGTCGCAGCGCGGCCCTCGAGGTCGGACCCCCACGATGCCGTCGCCTCGCCCCACGAGCACGTCGAGCTGGCGCTCCGGCGAGTCCTGCTGCGGTCGGCGCTGGCGACCCTTGACGGCCGCGAGCGCGACCTGCTGGCGCTCAAGTTCTCGGGCGATCTCTCGAACGCCGAGATCGGGAGCGTCCTCGGCATCTCGGCGACGAACGCGGGCAGCCGCCTGCACAGGACCCTCACCAAGCTCCGAAAGGCCTGGCGCAACGGGCGGCGCCGGCGGGTCGCTCGACGACGCGCTCGGGGACGCGGGCACCCTGCTGGTCGGGACGGCGGGCGTCCTGATCCGCGTGCTCGCGGTCGCCATCCCCCTCGGGGCGATCGGCCTCGCGGGCTGGGCGGCGGCGCGCGCCATCCGGCGGCGCCGGCGGGAGTCCGTCCTCGTCTGACGAGCGCGCGGCGGCGCCTACGCGTCCGACACCACACGCACCGAGAACCCCTCGGCGCGCGCGGCGTCGATGATCTGCCGGTTCGAGTCCGGCCCCCGGCTCTGGAGCACCAGCTTGACGGCGGTCTCGCGCACGTGCAGGTCGATGCCGTCGCGCAGGTGCTCGACGTCGACCACGTTGCCGCCGTGCTCGGCGACCACCCGGAGCAGCCCGGCGAGCGCGCCCGGCCGGTCCGGCACGACCGTGGACAGGACGATGCGGCGCCCGGCCACGGTCTCTCCCATCCGGATGCACTCGGACAGGAGCGACGCGTCGACGTTGCCCCCGGACAGCACCGCGCATACCTTGCCCTCGGCCGGCGCGCGTACCTGCCCCTGCATCAGCGCCGCCACGGCGACCGCGCCGGCGCCCTCGACGACGAGCTTCGAGCGCTCGAGGAGCAGGACCATAGCCTCCGCGACCTGGTCGTCGGAGACCGTGACCACCTCGTCCACGTAGCGCTCCACGAGCGGCAGGGTGAAGTCGCCGGGGCGCTTGACCGCGATCCCGTCGCAGATCGTGTTCGCCGAGCGGGCGCCGATCGGCTTGTGGGCCGCAAGCGAATCGATGTACGGCGCGCAGCCCTCCGCCTGCACCCCGATGACCCGCGCGCCCGGCAGGCGCGCCGCTACGGCGATCCCCACGCCGCTCGCGAGCCCTCCGCCTCCGAGCGGGAGCACGATCAGCCTCGCCTCGGGAGCCTGACGGGCGATCTCGAGGCCGATCGTCCCCTGCCCGGCCACCACCTTGGGCTGGTCGAAGGCGTGCACGACCGTCATCCCCTCCTCGCGCGCGAGCCGGTCCGCCTCGGCGTGGGCGTCGTCGTAGGTGCCTCCGCTGAGGCGGACCTCCCCGCCGTACTGCCGGACCGCTGCGACCTTCGACACCGGTGCCTGCTCGGGCATCACGAGCACCGCCCGCGCTCCCGCGTCGCGGGCGGCGCAGGCGACCGCCTGCGCGTGGTTCCCGGCGCTCGCCGCGACCACTCCGGCGCGCAGCGCCCGCTCCGGAAGCCGTCGGATCATGTTGGTCGCGCCGCGCGCCTTGAACGATCCGGTGAGCTGGAGGTTCTCGGCCTTGAGGAGCACGGGCGCGCCCACGCGCCGCGACAGCTCGCCCGCCGGCAGCATCGGCGTCTCCCGCACGTGACCCGCGATCAGACGGGCCGCGTCCTCCACGTCGGGGGCGCCGATTGCGTCGGCACTGACCGCCATGACAGCATTATCCGCTGATGGCGACCGGGGAGGAAACGGCCCGACTCCTCGCGCGCACCGAGATCTTCTCCGACCTCGACCCGCGCGAGGTCGCTGCGATCGCCCAGGTGGCGGTGCCGCGCAACTGGGATCGCGGCCAGGTGGTCTTCCGGGAAGGCGACACCGGCGACACCTGCTACCTGCTTCGGTCGGGCGCGGTCGTGCTCACCCGCGAGCACCAGGACGGTCGCATGGTCGCGCTGGCGGAGCTCCGGGCAGGCGCCCTCTTCGGCGAGCTCGCCATGTTCCGCGGCGAGACGCGGTCGGCCACCGCCGAGGCGGTCGAGCCCACGAGCGCGGTCGCGCTCCTGGCCGGCGACGTCCAGCGCCTCATCCGCCGCAACCCGGACCTCGCCCTGAAGCTGCTCGCGAGCCTCGCCGATCGGGTGAGCCGCACCAACGAGCGGTTGCTCCAGCAGTCCTTCCAGACCGTGGCGGGCCGCGTCGCGAGCGCGCTGCTCGCCCAGACCGTGTCCCGGCAGGCCGAGGGCGCGCCCGACGCCGACGTGCTGATCCGGGCGACCCAGGCGGAGATCGCACACCTCGCCGGCACCTCGCGCGAGAGCGCCAGCCGCTTCCTCGCCACGCTCGAGCGAGCCGGGGTGGTCACCCTCGGGAGAGGCAAGGTCACCGTGCATGACCCGGGACGGCTCCGAAACTACATTCACTGAAGCACGGCTTCGGATGGTGGAGCGCCAGCTCCGCCGCCGCGGGATCGACGACGAGCGGGTCCTCCGAGCGATGGCCGAGGTCCCGCGCGAGGTGTTCGTCCCCGAGGACCAGCGGCATCGGGCCTATCGAGACGGCGCGCTGCGGATCGGCGAGGGACAGACCATCTCGCAGCCGTGGATCGTGGCCTGCATGGCCCAGCTGCTCGACCTCAGGGGCGAGGAGAACGTGCTCGAGGTGGGCACCGGGTCCGGCTACGGCGCCGCCGTCCTGTCGCGCCTCTGCCGGCGGGTGGTCACGATCGAGCGGTTCGAAAGCCTGGCGGAGCGGGCGAGCGCGGCGCTCGCGGAGCTCGGCTACGACAACGTCGAGGTATGGGTGGGCGACGGCTCGCTGGGGGCGCCGGAGCGGGCCCCCTTCGACGGGATATCCGTCACCGCGACCGCGGCGGGCGAGCCTCCGCCCGCCCTGTTCGAGCAGCTCGCGCCGGGCGGCGCGCTCGTCTGCCCCGTCGCCCGCGGTCGGCACGAGCAGCTCGTTCGGTTCCGCGGAGGCAAGGAGGAGGCGGTGGCGGCTGTGCGCTTCGTCCCGCTGGTGAGCGACGGGTGATCCGCGAGTTCTCCGCCGGCGGCGTCGTGGTGCGGCGCATGCGCGGCCGCCCGTTCGTGGCGGTCGTCCGCGTACGCGAGCAGATCCTGGCGCTGCCGAAGGGCCATCCCGACCGGGGCGAGTCCGCCGCCGAGGCCGCGAGGCGGGAGGTGCGCGAGGAGACGGGGGTCGACGCCGAGCTCGTCGAGAAGCTCGGCGACATCAGCTACTGGTACGCCCGCGGCGGGCAGCGGGTCAGGAAGATCGTCTCGTTCTTCCTCTTCCGCTACCGCTCCGGGAGCGTGCGGGATCACGACCACGAGGTGGAGCAGGCGCTCTGGATTCCGCTGGACGAGGCGCCCGAACGGCTCACCCACAAGGGCGAGCGCGAGATGACCGAGACCGCGCGCTCACGCCTGGAGCAAGGCCGCTAGTCTGCCTCCGCCGTGTTCGTCCTCAACTTCTATTCGCCGATCTTCGTCGACCAGCTGAAGCGCGGCCGGAAGACCGCGACGATCCGCCTGGGCGACAAGAGCAAGAAGTACAGGAAGGGCGAGGTGGTCCTGATTACCGTCGGCTTCCAGCACTCGCCGCGGGAGCGGATCTTCGAGGCCGTGATCGACTCGGTGGAGATCAAGGAGGTGCGCGACCTCTCCCCGCGCGACATCGAGCACGACAACCCCGAGTTCCGCCGCCTCGACGAGATGGTCCACTTCCTCGAGCAGATCTACGGCCGCAAGGTCGAGATGGAGGACACGGTCACGGTCGTGCGCTTCTCCCAGATCTCCACCCGTCCGTCCGAGCTGAGCGACCGGCTGCGCCCCTCCGGCCCCCATCAGAACTAGGCGCACGGCTAGTCGTTTGGCACTCCGCTTGCTAGAGTGCCAGGCGCTGGCACTCGGGCACCCCGAGTGCCAAGAATCGCACCTAACGGAGGTATGCCCATGAATCTCAAGCCTCTTGGAGATCGCCTCATCGTGCAGGCGATCGAGGAGGAGGAGACCACCGCGAGCGGCATCGTCCTGCCCGACACGGCCAAGGAGAAGCCGCAGCGCGGCAAGGTCCTCGCGGTCGGCGAGGGGAAGTGGGACGAGGATGGCGAGAAGCGCATCCCGCTCGACGTCTCCCAGGGGGACGAAGTCCTGTATTCCAAGTACGGCGGCACCGAGGTCCAGGTCGACGGAGAGGATCTCCTCGTCCTGCGTGAGTCGGACGTGCTCGCCAAGGTCGCGGGCTAGGAGGAAACAGCACCGATGGCTCACAAGGAACTGAAGTACGACGTGGAGGCGCGTCGCTCGCTCGAGGACGGCGTCAACGCCGTCGCCAACGCGGTCAAGGTCACGCTCGGCCCTAAGGGCCGCTACGTCGTGATCGACAAGAAGTTCGGCGCGCCCACAATCACCAACGACGGCGTATCGATCGCTCGTGAGATCGAGATCGAGGATCCGTTCGCCAACCAGGGCGCCCAGCTCGTCCGCGAGGTGGCCACCGCCACCAACGACGTCGCGGGCGACGGCACCACCACCGCCACCGTGCTGGCCCAGCGGATCGTCCGCGACGGCCTCAAGAACGTGGCGGCCGGGGCCAACCCGCTCGCGCTCAAGCGCGGCATCGAGAAGTCGGTGGACCAGGTCGTCGACCAGATCAAGAAGGTCTCCACCGAGATCTCCGGCAAGGACCAGATCGCACGCGTCGCTGCCATCTCGGCGGCCGACGACGAGATCGGCGACGTGATCGCGGACGCGATCGACAGGGTCGGCAAGGACGGAGTGGTCAACGTCGAAGAGGGCCAGACGTTCGGCATGGACCTCGAGTTCACCGAGGGCATGCAGTTCGACAAGGGCTACATCTCGCCCTACATGGTCACCGACCAGGACCGCATGGAGGCCGT
>Ga0126313_10002564_pt1 | contig 10241 bp, 13 predicted proteins | sample Plot105A_FD_89954 | JGI IMG/M metagenome (GOLD analysis project Ga0126313, IMG submission 89954) | Serpentine soil microbial communities from UC McLaughlin Reserve, CA, USA - Plot105A | ecosystem: Environmental > Terrestrial > Soil > Grasslands | place: USA: UC McLaughlin Reserve, Lake County... | reverse complement strand
GCAGTGCGGTGACGCGGCGCTTGTCAGGCATACGTGTCGAGCGGTTCGCGGCGCGGGGTGACCCGGACCTGCGCGGCCCGGCCGGTCCGCTCGCCGAGCGCGTGCTGGAGCCGGCCGGCCGCCTCGGCGGCGAGGTCGAACGCCGCGCCGGGCGGCGCGGCGACGCTCGCGCTCAGGTTCCCGCGCGCGAGGTCGACGCGCAGGTCGAGCCGGCCGAGCACCGCGGAGTCGAACGCGAGCGACACGGTGGCGGACTCCTCGCCGCCGGCGCCGCGGCGCGGCGGCTCGTCGACCGCGACCCGTGGTGGCGGCGGGGCGAGCGGCTGCCCGGCCTGGGCGGCGGTGAGCATCGCCTGCTGGTCGAGCCGCAGGGTGACCTGCTCCGCGGTGACCTCGGCGACCTTGAGGTGGAGCGTCTGGCCGGTCGCCACCTCCGGCGGCAGCTGCGCGACGAGCGGGACGCCGGCCAGCACGATCACGCCGTGCCCGGCCTCGCGCGCGGCAACGCGCGCCACCACGCTCGCGCCCACCCGCAGCGTCAGCTCCGGCAGCTGCGCGCGCAGCGCGAGGGCGTCGACGGCGATCCGCTCGATCATGCGTCGACAAGCATCGCACCCCTCAAGCGGCGGATCGCGCCGCCGACTACCGGGGGCAGATGGACCGGGGCCTCTACATCGCCGCATCCGGGATGCTCGCCGAGCAGATCCGCCAGGACCAGATCGCGAACGACCTGGCGAACGCGGCGACCCCCGGCTACAAGAGCGACCGCACCGCGCAGCGCGAGTTCGGCGAGCTGCTGCTGACCAACCGCGCCAACGGCGCCACGGTCGGCGGGCAGTCGACCGCCGTGCAGGTCGACGACATCGAGACCGACTTCTCCCCCAAGCCGAGCCGGGAGACCGGCGAGCCGCTGGACTTCGCCATCACCGGCGAGGGGTTCTTCGGCATCCGCACCGCGCAGGGCGTGCGCTACACGCGCAACGGCCAGTTCACGGTCAGCCCGCAGGGCCTGCTCGTGACCGCGCAGGGCGACCCCGTGCTCGGTCGCGGCGGGCGCACGGTGCGCGTCGGCGCCGACGGCCGCGTCGATCCCCGCAACCTCGAGGTCGTCCGGCTGGAGAACGCGCGCAAGGAGGGCGACAGCCTCGTCACGGGAACGCCCGCCGGCGGCGCGGGCACCGGCCAGGTGCGGGCGGGAGCGCTCGAGGCGTCCGGCGCGGACGCCGCGCGCTCGATGGTCGACATGATCGCCTCGCTGCGCGCCTTCGAGGCCGGCCAGCGCGTGATCCGCACCATCGACGACACGCTCGCCAAGTCGGCAACCCAGGTCGGCTCGCTGAGCGGCTGAGGGCTCAAGTCCCCGCTCCGTCAGCCGACCACACCGAACGCATGCTCGAAGGACTCAACTCGGCCGCGGCGGGGATGGCTGCGCAGCAGCAGCGCCTCGACGCCGTCGCCAACGACCTGGCGAACGCGAACACGACGGGCTACAAGCACGTGCGCGTCGGCTTCCGCGACCTCGTCTACACCCAGACCGGGCGCTCCTCGGCCCAGGGCCCGCGCACCGGCGCGGGCGCGGCCGCCGTCGACGCCGGCCGCGCGTTCGCGCAGGGCGCGCTGCAGCGCACCGACCAGCCGTTCGACGTCGCGATCCAGGGCGACGGGTTCATCCGCGTGAAGCTCGCCGACGGCCGCCAGGCGCTGACCCGCGACGGGTCGCTGCGCCTCGACGGGGCCGGCAAGCTCGTCACGTCCTCGGGCAGCGTCGTGCAGCCGCCGATCACGTTCCCCGCCGGCAGCGACCCGACCAAGGTCTCGATCGGGCCCGACGGCACCGTGCTGTCCGCCGGCCGCCGCGTCGGCCGGATCGAGCTCGTCTCGGTCCGCTCGCCCCAGCGCCTCCAGCCCGTCGGCGACAACGCCTTCCTCGCCACCGCCGAGTCGGGCGCCGCGGGCCCCTCGCCGGCGGCGACCACGCTCAGCCAGGGCGCGCTCGAGGCGTCCAACGTCGACATGTCCGACGCGATGGTCGCGATGATCGAGTCGCAGCGCGCATTCCAGCTCACGTCGAAGGCGATCCAGACGCAGGACCAGATGTGGGAGATCGCCAACGGGGTCAAGCGCTGATGGAGAGCCTTCCCCCGGTCCCGGACAGCGCCTTGCCGCGAGACGTCCGCGCGGGCTCGGCGCAGGACAAGCAGGCCTACAAGGCGGCGCTCGGCTTCGAGCAGGTGCTGCTGGGCCAGCTCGTCAAGGAGATGACCGCGTCGGCGCCGTCGCTGACCGACGGCCCCCGCGGCGACGCCGTGACCGACGCGATGACCGACGCGCTTGCGAGCGCCGGCGGCATCGGCCTCGCGCCGCAGCTCTACACGACCCTGAAGAGGACGGCGCCGTGATCAACCCGATGCTCGAGGCGGAGCTGCTCGCCCATCTCGACCACCAGCTCAGCTCGGCGCAGCGCCTGCTCGGCCTGGTGCTCGCCCAGGGCGAGGCGATCCGGAAGCGCGACTCCGAGCGCGTGCTCGCCAAGCTCGCCGAGATCCAGAGCGAGATGGGCCGCCGCGGCCGGCTCGAGCAGGAGCGGACCCGGCTGCTGCAGAGCGCCGGCGCGCTGCTGGGGCTGCCGGCGCAGCACGTGACGCTGGAACGGCTCTGCGACCTGATCACCCGCGCCGGCGCACAGGCCGCCCGCGACCGCTCGTCCGAGCTGCGCGGGCTGCTCGCCGAGATCGCGCGCGAGCACGGCATCAACCGCGCGCTGATGCGGCAGGAGCTGGCCTTCCTCTCCCACCTCGTGCGGCTCGTCGGCGAGGACCAGGAGGGCGGCTACCGGCCGGGCGGCGCGCCCGCCGAGCCGGCCGCCGCGACCCCGCTCCACCAGTCCCTCGACCTGCGCGCGTAGACGATGCCGATCTCCTCCTTCTACGGCCTCCAGACGTCCCTGCGCGGGCTGCTCGCCCAGCAGCGGGCGCTCGACACGACCGGCCACAACATCGCCAACGCCTCCACCGTCGGCTACTCGCGCCAGGAGGCGGTGCTGGGCGCGGCCCCCGCGCTCCAGATCCCGCAGGGCGCCGTCCAGGGCGGCGCCGGCGCGCACATCGGCTCCGGCGTCGACGTGCTCGCCTACCGCCGCATCCGCGACACGTTCCTCGACCTCCAGTACCGCGCGCAGGCCACGCGGCTGGGCGAGGAGGCCGGCCGCGCGCAGGGCCTCGACCGCGCCGAGCTGGCGCTCGCCGAGCCGTCCGACAACGGCATCAACAAGCAGCTCTCGGAGTTCTGGAGCGCATGGGCCGACCTCGCCAACGCGGCCGACGACCCCGCCGCGCGAGTCAGCCTGCTCGAGCAGGCCGACCAGCTGGCCGACGCGTTCGGCATCGTCGACGCCCAGCTCGCCCTCGTGGGCCAGCAGGCGGCCGACGAGTTCGCGACGCTCACGGCGGCCGGCGGCGAGATCGACCAGATCGGCCAGGAGATCGCCGCCCTCAACGACACGATCAAGCGCTTCGTCACCGCCGGCGACACGCCGAACGACCTGATGGACCAGCGCGACCTGCTGCTCGACAAGCTCGCCGGGCTCGGCACCACGTCGGTCGTGAGCAACGCCGACGGCAGCGTCGACGTGACGTTCGGCGGCACGGCGGCGCCGATGATCGACGCCGCCGGCTACCACGCCGAGCCGCTCGGCACGAGCCCCGGCGGCCGCCTCGGCGCGCTGAAGGAGCTCTCCACGGTGCCCGGCGGCCTGATCGACTCCTACCGCGCCGAGCTGGGCGCGGTCGCCGAGACGCTGGCCACGGCGGTCAACGCGATCCACCCGAACTTCTTCAGCGTCAGCCACGCCCCGCCGGCGAGCTACGGCGCCGGCACGCTGGCCGTGCTGGCCGACACCACGACGCTGCTCGCCGGCACGACGCCCGGCGCGAGCGCGAACGAGCGGGCGCGCGCGATCGCCGAGCTGAGCGGGAAGGGCCCGGACGCCGCCTACAACGCGTTCATCGCCCGCGTCGGCTCCGAGGTGCGCGAGGCGAACCGCAACGAGGCGAACGCGCAGGCGCTCACCGACGCGGTCCAGGACCGCCGCGAGAGCGTCGCGGGCGTCTCGATGGACGAGGAGATGGGCAACCTCATCAAGTTCCAGCGCGCCTACCAGGCGTCGTCGCGCGCGATGTCGACGATGGACGAGATGCTCGACGTCCTCATCAACCGGACCGGAAGGGTGGGACTGTAGATGAGCACGCGCATCACCACCGGAATGACGCAGCGCAACGTCCTGGCCGACCTGAACCGCGTCAACGAGCGGCTCACCCGCACGCAGCAGAAGCTCTCCTCCAACAAGGAGATCACGCGCCCGTCCGACGATCCGTTCAACGCGTCCCGCGCGCTGGCGCTGCGCACCTCGATGGAGAGCACGCAGCAGTACCAGCGCAACATCCAGGACGCGCAGGGCTGGCAGGAGACCGCGGAGATCGCGCTCGCCGACATCACCGACGCGATCCACCGCGCGCACGAGCTGACCGTCGAGGGCGCCTCCGACACGTCGCCGGCCGAGGCGCGGCTCGCGATCGCCGCCGAGATCGACGAGCTCATCGAGGGCGTCAAGCAGAACGGGAACGCCACGTACCGCGGCCGCTTCGTCTTCGCCGGGACCGCGACCGACGCGCCGCCCTACGTCGCCGGCGACGACCTCTACCACGGCGCCCCCGGCGAGGTCGAGCGCCAGATCGGGCCCGGTGTCGCGATGCGGATCGGCCTGCGCGGCGACACGTTCCTGGGCAACGGGGCCGACGGCAAGCTGCTGCAGGTGCTGCGCGACGTGTCCACCCACCTGAAGGCCGACGACGGCGCCGCGCTGCGCGCCGACCTCGGCCTGCTCGACGCCAAGGCCGACGAGCTGCTCGGCGCGCGCGCGCTCAACGGCGCCCGCCAGAACCGGCTCGACGCCGCGCTCTCCCGGCTCGCCGAGGTCGAGGAGTCCACGCTCAAGCAGCTCTCCGAGACGGAGGACGCCGACATGGCGAAGGCGATGATCGACTTCAGCTCGCAGCAGGCGGCGTACCAGGCCGCGCTCAAGGCCGGCGCCAGCATCGTCCAGGCCTCGCTGCTCGACTTCCTCCGCTAGATCCGACCCACGAAGGAGACCCGTTCCCATGTCCCTCACGTTCGACAGCTCCCGCTTCGGCCCCCTCGCGGTCGACGCCGACGCCGTGATCGAGTTCCCGGCGGGCCTGATCGGGCTGGGCGGCCTGCGCTACGCGCTCGTCGCCACGGACGCGGAGGCGCCGTTCGCCTGGCTGCACTCGGTCGACGATCCCGACGTCGCGCTCCCGGTCACCAACCCGTGGCTCCACTACGGCGACTACAGCGTCGAGCTGTCCGACGCCGACTCCGCCCGTGTGGGCGCCGAGGACCCCTCGCAGGTCGACGTCTGGGTGACCGTTCGCGCCGCCGGCGAGCCGTCGGACTTCAGTTGCAACCTCCGCGCGCCGATTGTCGTCTGGAAGGGCCGCGGCCACCAGGTGATCAACGAGGCTCCGGACGCCCCCGTCCGGGCCCCGCTGTTCCCCGAGGCCGGCGCGGTCCAGGCGGCATAGCCGCACCACCGTTCCAGTCGCGCTTTCCAAGGAGGAGACGCAACGTGCTCATCATCACCAGGAAGCCGGGCGAGAAGATCATGCTGGGCGACGACGTCGTCGTCCACGTGATGGAGATCGTCGGCAACTCCGTCCGCGTCGGCATCCAGGCGCCGCGCTCGCTCCCGGTCTACCGCGAGGAGATCTGGGACGCCGTGCGCGAGGAGAACCAGGCGGCCGCCGCGGCCACGCCGGACGCGCTGCCGGCACCCGCGCGCCCTGCCGCCTGACCGGACTGTTTCCTCCCCCCGCGGGCGGGTACGGTTTGTAGCCCGTGTTCCAACCCCCGTGCGCATCGAGGAGCAGACGCTGATGGCCCCGACCCCGTTCCGGCGCCGGAAGGCTGCCAAGACTGTCCGCAACCTTGCGATCGCCGAGGCCGCGCTCGCGCTCGCCAAGGACCGCGCCCTGGCCGCCGCGCCCCGGCGCCGCTCCCGCGGGCCGAGCAAGAAGCTGCTGCTGCTCGGCGGCGCGGTGGCGGCCGCCGGCGCCGCCGCGCTGTTCAAGCGCGAGAAGGTCGCCGGGCTGCTGCCGTCGCGCTCCGGCGAGCCCGAGCCGGCCGCGCCGCCTCCGCCGCAGCCGTCGAACTACGACGCGCCCGGTCCGGTGGCGAACACGGCGACGCCCGTGCCGGCCCCCGATCCCCAGGATCCGCCGGCGATCGACGAGGCCGCCGAGGAGGCCGCCGCGGCCGCGGAGGCGCGCGCCATCGGCGGGACGACCAGCGACTACGTCGGCGTCGAGCCCGGGGAGCCCGCGGACGAGGCGTACCGGCCGCTGGCCGAGGCCGGCGAAGGCGAGTCCGAGGGCGAGGAGCAGGCCGAGGCCGATCTCGAGACCAACGCCGAGTTCCGCGATGACGCGCCCAGCGACGCCGAGCGCCAGATCGAGGACACGATCGAGCAGGCGGACCAGCCGTCGTCGGGCGAGACGCCCGAGCCGCTCGTGAGCGAGGCGGAGGAGCCGGGCGAGCGCCAGGAGACGTTCCTGCCGCCCGAGCCGCCCCCCGAGGGCGAGAGCGGCGAAGGCGAAGGCCGCGGGCCGGACGACTCCGACGACTGGCGGACCTGGTCCGGCCGCTCGGTGGAGCCGTCCTAGACGCCTTCTACCACCGTGACGGGGACGCGTTCGTCCCCTCCGAGCTGACCCGGGGCCCCTGGGATCCCGGCTCCCAGCACGCCGGCCCGCCGTCGGCGCTGCTCGCCCGCGCGATCGAGGCCGACGGATGGTTCGTGGGGCGGATCACGATCGAGATCCTGCGGCCGGTGCCGCTCGCGCCCCTGGCCGTCGGGTCGCGGGTCGTGCGGCCCGGGCGCAGCGTGGAGCTCGTCGAGGCGGTGCTGACGGAGGCCGGCGGCGAGCGGCGCGAGATCGCCCGCGCCGCGGCGTGGCGGCTGCGCCCGCAGGACGGCGTCCCCCCGGAGCCGGCCGACCCGCCGCCGCCCGGTCCGGAGCAGGGTCGCGCGCAGCCGTTCTTCCCGACCGGCCAGGACGCCGGCTACCACACGGCGATGGACTACGCGTTCGTCGAGGGCGCGTTCCTGGACGCCGGGCCCGCCGTCGTGTGGATGCGGATGCGCCAGCCGCTCGTCGCCGGCGAGCCGCCGTCGCCGCTCACGCGCGTGCTCGTCGTCGCCGACGCGGGCAACGGCGTCAGCGCCACGCTCGACTACCGCCGCTTCCTGTTCATCAACACGGAGCTGACGGTCCACCTGGTGCGCGAGCCGGCCGGCGACTGGGTCTGCCTCGACGCGGTGACGCGGCGGGGCGAGCACGGCGTCGGGCTGGCCGAGAGCGTCCTGTGGGACGAGCGCGGGCGGCTCGGCCGCGCGGCGCAGACGCTGCTCGTGCGCCCGCGCGGATCCGGTTGAGCGCGGCCGAGTCCGGAGATCACGTAGGTGATGGCCACCTGGTCGCCGAACTCTGCCTCGTGGTGACCATCGCGAGATCGGCCACAATACGGATGACCCTATGAGCACGCTGGTCGGCATGTGCCTGAACGGCCGCTACCGCCTGGACGCCCAGATCGGCTCCGGCGGTATGTCGACGGTCTTCCGCGCGTTCGACACCACGCTCGAGCGCCGGGTCGCGGTCAAGCTCATGCACCGCGAGATCGCGTCGGACTCCGACCAGCTCGAGCGGTTCCGCCGCGAGGCCCGCTCGGTCGCCCAGCTCAGCCACCCGCACATCGTCGGCGTTATCGATGCCGGGGAGGAGGACGGGCGCCCGTACATCGTGCTCGAGTACGTCGAGGGCGAGACGCTCAAGGAGCGCATCCGCCGCATGGGGCGGCTGCCGGTCGACGAGGCGATCGCGTACGCGATCGAGATCGCCCGGGCGCTCGGCGCCGCCCACGCGACCGCGATCGTGCACCGCGACATCAAGCCCCAGAACGTGCTGGTCGACGAGGAGGGCTCGGCCAAGGTCACCGACTTCGGCATCGCCCGCTCGCTCGAGGAGGAGGGGCTGACCGCCGACGGCCGCGTGCTCGGCACCACCGACTACGTCTCGCCGGAGCAGGCGCTCGGCCACGACGTCGACGGCCAGTCCGACATCTACTCGCTCGGCATCGTGCTGTTCGAGATGCTGACCGGCGACGTCCCGTTCCACGGCGAGAACCAGGTCTCGGTCGCGATGAAGCACGTGCGCGAGGACCTCCCCGACGTCCAGGTCCTGCGCCCGGAGGTGTCCGCCCGGCTCGCCGCGGTGCTCGACCGCATGACCGAGAAGGATCTCGCGCTGCGCCACCCCGACGCCGCCGCCGTCGAGGCCGACCTCGAGGACGCGCTCGCCGCCGAGGCGTCGCGCACCGGCACGTCGACCGGCGAGGCGACCGCCGTGCTCCGCACGCTGCCGGCCGACCAGCGTCGCCGCCTGCCGCTGCGGCTCCGGCTGCGGCTCCCGGTGCTGCTGCTGATCCTGATGATCGGCGTCGGCGGCGCGGCGATCTACCTGATCGCCGACCAGCTGGGCGAGCGCACGCAGCGCGGGACCGGGCCGGGGACGAGCAAGCCGGCGCCCGGCGAGCAGATCGTGTCGGTGAAGGCCACCTCCGCGAAGGACTTCGATCCGCTCGGCGACGACAAGGAGGAGCACACCGAGGAGGCGCGGCTCGCCGTCGACCAGGATCCCGACACCGCCTGGACGACCGAGAACTACACCGGCAACGTCCTCACCAAGCCGAGCGGCGACCCCGGCGTCGGCCTGTACGTCGACGCCGAGCCGTCGGTGAACGGGCGCCGGCTCGAGATCCAGACGCCGACCCCGGGCTGGACGATGGAGATCTACGGCACCCGCTCGGAGCCCACCGACGAGTGGCCGAGCGACATCTGGAAGAAGCTCGGCGGCGGGAAGGTCGAGAAGTCCAAGCAGAGCTTCAAGCTCGACACCGGCGACCGCCGCTACCGCTACTACCTCGTCTGGATCACCGCGCTGCCGCCCGACGAGGGCCAGGTCGAGATCACCCAGCTCACGCTCAGCGCGCCGAAGACCTAGAAGCGGTGCGCCCCGCGCTCGGAACGGTGGCGCTCGAGCGCGAGCTGCAGCAGCCGGTCGCAGGCCTCGGGCCACGGCACGCCGGTCGCCTCCCACAGCTTCGGGAACGCGGACGTCGGCGTCATCCCCGGCAGCGTGTTGAGCTCGTTGACCAGCACCCGCCCGTCCTCGACGAAGAAGTCGACCCGCGCCAGCCCGGCGCAGCCGACGCGCAGGAACGTGTCGACCGCGAGCCGCCGCACCTGCGCCGTGGCGGCGTCCGGGATCCCGGCCGGCACCCGCAGCTCGACGCCGCCCGGTGCGTACTTCGCCTCGTAGTCGTACCACTCGGCGCCGCGGAGCAGGACGACCTCGCCGGGCACCGAGGCCGCGGCCTCGTAGAGCCCCATCACGGCGCACTCCACCTCGGTGCCCGCGCTGAACGCCTCGACGATCACGAGCGGGTCGTGGGCGAACGCGCCGTCGAGCGCGCCGTCCAGCTCGCCCGCGTCGCGCACCTTGGCGATCCCCACGGAGGAGCCGAGCCGCGCGGGCTTGACGAACAGCGGCAGCCCCAGCGGAGCCAGCTCCGCGCGCACCGCGGACGGGTTCGCGCGCCAGCGCGCCTCGCGCACGGCGACGTAGGCGACCTGCGGCACGCCCGCCGCCGCGAGCACGTCCTTGAACACGATCTTGTCCATGCACAGCGACGAGGCGAGCACGCCGGCGCCGACGTACGGGACGTCGAGCAGCTCCAGCAGCCCCTGCACGGTCCCGTCCTCGCCGAACGGGCCATGCAGCACGGGGAACGCGGCGTCCGCGCCGAGCAGCCCGCCGCCGGGGTCGAGCGTCAGCGGCGTGCCGTCCGGGGCGCGCCAGCCGCCCTCGCGCTCGAGCAGCACCGGCAGCACCTCGTGCCCGGCCGCGGCCACGCCGCCGATCACGGCCTCGGCGGAGGCGAGCGACACGTCGTGCTCGGACGAGCGCCCGCCGTGCAGCACCGCGACCCTCACGGCTCGACCGTCGGGCTCGGGGTGGCCGTCGGCTCCGGATTCAGATCCGGCTCGAAGCTCCCGACGGTGATCGTGACCGTCGAGCCCTTCGGCCGCGGCGTGTCCTGGCTCGGGT
>Ga0126313_10002562_pt1 | contig 10242 bp, 8 predicted proteins | sample Plot105A_FD_89954 | JGI IMG/M metagenome (GOLD analysis project Ga0126313, IMG submission 89954) | Serpentine soil microbial communities from UC McLaughlin Reserve, CA, USA - Plot105A | ecosystem: Environmental > Terrestrial > Soil > Grasslands | place: USA: UC McLaughlin Reserve, Lake County... | reverse complement strand
TGATCGGCGCCGCGTTCTCGATCTCGGAGCTGGAGCGGTTGGGCGGCGAGCCTTCCTTGCTCCCGGCGCTTGCGCGTAAGGAGCTCTTGCGGATCGGCGACGAGGAAACCGTCCGGTTTCGTCACCAGCTGATCCGCGACGCCGCGTACGACGCGCTACCGAAGCGCGTGCGGGCGGAGCTGCACGAGCGATACGGCGAGCTGCTCGAGCAGGCGTTGACCGCGGAGGAGCTTGCCGGTTACCACCTCGAACAGGGGGTGCGCAACCGGGAGGAGGTGGGGCTCGACGTTCCGACCGATCTCGCGCTGCGAGCGTCAGCGCAGCTCGCAGCCGCCGGCAGGCGCGCCGTCGCGATCGAGGACTTAGCGGCCGCCGCGAACCTGCTCGACCGCGCGTCGCGGCTCGCTCCCACGAAAACACGCCCGCGTGTCGAGACGCTGATCGAGCTCGCCGATGTCCTCGCGACGTCCGACGCGGACCGAAGCGCCCGAGCAGCCGCGGATGCCGTCGAGGAATCAAGAGCGATCGGCGACAGCACGCTCGAGCTCGTCGCGCGCGCGGAGATCGCGTTCAGGAAAGCCTTCGGTGGCGCAGGCGAACTGGAGTTCGTCGCCGGTCTGATCGAGGACGGCCTCCCGACGGCGGAGGCCGCCGGGAATGTCCGTGCGCTCGCGCGGCTGTACGACCGGCTCGGCCTCGTCTACATCAACCTCGGCAGGTCCCGCGATGCCGAGCGTGCTTTCGAACAGGCGCTGGAGCTCGCCGAGGCAGCGGACGATTCGTGGCGGCTGCGCGGAGTGGTCGCGAGAATGTCGCTCGTCGCGATGATGGGGGCGATTCGCGCAGACGAGGCGGCCGGTCGCCTCGAGCGGCTCGTCCGCGAGCTCGAGCTCGGGCCCGCTCGAATGGCGCTCCTGCACGCTCGGCTCGCGTGGCTGCACGCGGTGCAGGGCAACCGCGACCGAGCAGCCGAACACCTCGAAGCGGCTCGCGCGCTCCGCGAGGAAGTCGGGATTGCCGATCCACCCAGAGAGAACGCCGAAACGCTGCGGGTTCTCGGTGACGCGGACGCGGCGGAAGCCGCACTCCGTTCGAGCTACGACGCACTCCGAGCGCGCGGCGAGGTCGGCCAGCTCCCGGCCGCAGCAGCGGAGCTCGCGTCGCTGCTGCTCGAGCGTGATCGTCCCGAGGAGGCGGCGCTGCTGATCGCGGAGAGCGAAGAGCTCGCTGTGCCGGACGACGTCGAGACGCAAGCGCTCGTTCGAACCGCGAAGGGACGTCTGTTCGCACGTTCCGGCCGCTACGCGGAGGCGGCGGAGCTCGCTGCCGAGGGCGTGCGCGTGATCGAGGCGACGGAGCTTCTCCATCAGCGCGGGCTCGCCTTCCTCGGCCTCGCCGAGGTGCTGCGCGCCGCCGGCCGGAGCGAAGACGCCGCAGATGCTGCACGCCTGGCCGCAGAGCGCTTCGAGGAAAAGGGAAGCGTGGCGTTCGCCCAGGAGGCGAGTGCGCTAGCGCGCGAGCTCTCCGGCGAGACGATTTCCCAGCTCGAATAGATCCTGCCGCGCGCGCCGAGGGTCTCCACTGAGCTCGTACAGCTCGACGTCCGGCAGCGGCTCGAGCACGCGGCCGCCGAAGACGGCGCAACGAACGTCTGCGGCGGCACACGCCTGCAGAACCGCCCACGGCGCCTTGCCGTCCCTCGTGCTCGCGTCGATCGTGCCCTCGCCGGTGACGACGAGCTCCGCCTCCCGCGCGTGTTGCCGGAAGCGCACGAGCTCGAGGACCAGGCGTCCACCCTCGACCAGCTCCGCGCCGAGAGAGGAGAGCGCCGCACCGAGCCCACCGGCCGCGCCGGCGCCCGGCAGCCCGGCAACCGGCCGCAGGTCGATGCGCGCGGCGATTCGCGCCTCCAGCGCTTCGACCTGCTCGGCCGTCGCACCCTTCTGCGGCCCGAACGTGCGCGCGGCGCCGCGCTCACCGAGCAACGGGTTGCGCACGTCACACGCGACGCGCACCGGCAGGTCGAAGCGGTCGAGCAGCTCGAGCGCTCCGGCGCCGCCGTCGACGGTCGCGCTGTCGCCGAGGCAGACGAGCAGCGCCGCCGGCCGCGCGGCGAGAGCGGTAACGATCAGCTCGCCGAGCCCGCGGCTCGACGTGCGGAGCGGGTCGAGCTCGTCCGGGCCGAGCAGCGCGAGGCCGACCGCTTCGGCGGATTCGACGACGGCCGTCCCGTCGGGCAGCAGGAGCCAGCTCGCCGTCACCGGACGACCGAGCGGATCGGCGACCGCTGTGTCGTGCCACTCCCCGCCCAGCGCGAGCGCCAGCACCTCGGCCGTCCCCGTCCCGCCGTCCGCGACGGGGAGCTCGCGCACCTCGTTTCCGGCGGCGCGGAACCCCGCGGCGAGCGCGGCCGCCGCGTCGACCGGGCGCAGGACGCCCTTAAGCCCCGCCGGAGACGCGAGTGCGCTCACGGGCGGCGTCGCCGGAGGAGCCGTTGCCTCCGGCCGATTCGAGCTCGGTCACCTCCGGCATCCGCTTCAGGATCGCGAACGACAGCCCCTCCCGACCGAGGAACACGAGCCCGATGCCGATCCCGACGCTGGCCTCGATCAGCTGCAGTCCAATCCCGAAGGCGAAGCCGCGCGCGTACGGTACGCCGTATTGCACGAGCGGAAGCGCGATCGCCGCTTGCGTGAGGCCGACGTTCCCGGGCCAGAGCGGGAAGATCGTCGCGACGTTCATCAGCACCAGGACAAGGCCCGCGGCCGGGAACCCCGCGTGGATGTGAAACGCCTGCATTGCCGTGTAGACGGCAAAGAACTGGCAGAGCCAGCCGAGGCACTGGAGCGTCGCCGCGAGGATCGCCGGGCCGGGCTCGTGCATGACGCCGAGGCCGTACCTCGCCATCGTCACCACGCGCTTCAGTGTCCCCGCCTCCTCGAGGACGGATCGTTGATGCCGGCGCGCGCTCAGGAGCGCGAGCAGGAACAGCGCGGCGCCGGCAGAGACGACGGCGATCAGGCTCGTGATCGCCCAGTCTGGGATCTTCGCGGTCGCGAGCACGTAGACGATCAGGAGCACGGACGGGATCAGGTCGAAGACGCGGTGGGCGAACACCGTCCCGACCAGCGTCGCCCAGGTTCCATTCTGCGATCCGCTCTTGCGCGTCAGGACGGCGACGCGCGCGAGCTCACCGATCCGTCCCGGCAGGACGGCATTCGCGAGCAAGCCGACACAGAACGCAGAGAAGACGAGCCGGAATCGAGGCCGCGGCGGGGGCATCGCCTGCGAGATCACCGTGTTCCACGCGAGCGCGCGCACGACGATCGACAGCAGGTTGAGCGCGACGGCCGCAACGACCCAGCGCCACTCGACCGCGCGAAACGCGTCGCGAATCGCCCCCCACTCGGGCCCACGCCACCACAGGAGCGCGGCGACGCCTGCGGCGACGGCAACGACGACGGTGATGCGGATCCAGCGGCGTTCCGGGATCGAGACCTTCACGCCGCGGCGGGCTCGGCCACGGTTCGGCGGCCGGTGACGTGCTCGTAGATCTCCAGCAGGCGACGCGCGATGCGGTCCCACGAATAGCGGTCGATCGCGACGGCACGCGCCGCCGCGCCGATCGCACGGCGCCGCTCCTCGTCCGCGAGCAGCTCCACGAGCGCGTCGGCCAGCGCCCGTTCGTCGCGCGGCGGGACGAGCACTCCGGTACCTGGCTCGATGACGTCGCGATAGCCCGGGATGTCGGAGGCGACGACCGGCGTCGCGCAGGCGAACGCGCGGGTCAGCACCATCCCGAAGCTCTCGCCCCCAAGCGACGGCGCCACGAGCGCCTTCGCCGCGAGCAACTCGCTCGTCAGGTCGTCCTGACTGAGAAAGCCGGCGATGTCGATCCCTTCGTCGGAGACGCCGACGCGGCTCAGCACGAGCCGGACGGCGAGCGGATCGGCGCCGATCACACGCAGCGTCGCCCCCGTGCGCCGGCGGATGTCCGGCCACGCGCGAAGCAGCACGTGCAGGCCCTTCCGCGCGTCGTGCCGGCCGACGAACAAAATCCGGTGGTCGCGTCCGGCCGGCTCCGCCCGCTCCGGGATCAGTGTTCCGTTCGGGACGACCTCGTAGTCGCTCGGCAGCCAGCGCGCGACGGAGCGGCGCGCTGCATCCGAGACCGCGATCCGGTGGTCGATCCGATCGATCAAGAACCCCCAGAGCGGCAGCCCGAAGCGGTACCAATTGAGGTCGCCCGACGCGTGGAACGTCGCCACCACCGGCACGCGCGCGAACGCGAGCGTCGCGACGCAGATCGCCGGCGTGATCGGCTCGTGCAGGTGCAGGACGTCGAACCGCTCCTGCTCGAGCACGCGTCTGATGCGGGGAACCGCGGACGGGCTGAGGATGATGTTCGGCAGCGAGTCGTTGGCGGGGACGATCACGGAGCGTCCGACGGGGATCACGTCTGGCGGCGGCTCGCCGTGGCGCCCGAGGCGTGGGTGCAGCACGCGCGTGAAGCTGCCCGGCGGGTCGTTCCCCATGATCGTGCGCGTCTCCACCCCTAGGCGCCGGAGCTCCTGCGCCTGCAGCTCCGCGTGCTCGATCACGGCGCCCCAGAAGGACCACGAGTACGGGACGACGATGCCGACCTTCACGGTGCGCAGGATATGCACGGGAGAGGCCGTGACTACACTCGCCCAATGGAGTTCCCAGGCGGCCTCGCCGAGCTGCACACGCACCTCGGCGGCTCTGTCGCGTCGGACATCCTCTGGACGCTGGCGCACGAGCAGGGGATCGCCCTCCCCGTCAAGGACTACTGGGAGTTCGACGCGCTGGTGACGATCGCGGATCCGCGCCGCGTCGACTCGCTGGACGCGCTGAACGAGATCTACCACTGGACGGAGCTGATCCAGTCGAGCCCGCTCGCGGTCGAGCGGTCGGTGCACGCGGCGATCGGGGGCGCCTACCGCTCGCAGGGCATTACGACCCTCGAGGTGCGGTTCAACCCGATGAAGCGCAACCGCGGCGGCGAGCGCGATCTCGACCACATCATCATGGCGGGCCTACGCGGCCTCGACCGCGCCGCGCTCGAATATCCGCTCGTTCGCGCGGGGCTGATCATGATGATGGACCGGACCTTCTCGTACGCGCAGAACGAGATCATCGTCGACAAGGCGATCCGGTACGCCCCGCGCGGGATCGTCGGCATCGACATCGCGGGCCCGCGACCACGCGGCGAGCGCTACGCGTACCGGGAGCTCGCGCCGCTCCTGGAAGAAGCGCGTGCCGCCGGGCTCGGGGTAACGATCCACGTGGGCGAGGAGGGCGGCGAGCAGGGGATCGCCGAGCTCCGGGAGGTCGTCGAGACGCTCGCGCCGGACCGGATCGGGCACGGCATCCTGGCGGCGCACGATCCCGGCCTGTGCGACGCGTTGGCCGAAGCGGGAACCGTCCTCGAGATCTGTCCGACGTCGAACCTGCTGACCCGCGCGCTCGCCTCCGAGGACGAACTGCGCGCGACGCTGAGCGCGTTCGTCGCGCGTGGCGTCGCGTTCACGGTCGCCACCGACGGGCCGGAGATGATGCGAACGCACCTCCGGAACGAGTTCGAGCTGCTCCTCCGGACGGGCGCGCTGGGCGCGGCCGACCTGCTCGACGCGAACGAGCGCGGCCACGCCGCCAGCTTCATCGGCGAGCGGCCGCTCGTCGCCGCATAGCGGCTACAGGCGCACGTACTTGCGGAAGCGCGGCCGCAGCTCCGGCGGCTCACGCTCCTCGACGACCCCGTCGGCGCCGTCGCGTTGCGTGGAATGCAGGATCCTTCCGTCGCCGAGCCAGAACGCGATGTGACCGTCGTAGCAGACGAGATCGCCCGCACGCAAGTCCTCCTCGGCGACCACGGTTCCCGCAGCCTCCTGCTGATGAGCGTCGCGAGGGACGAGACGACCCGTCCGCCGGTACGCCATGTGGACGAGGCCGGAGCAGTCGATGCCCCGCTCGGTCATGCCGCCCCACTCGTAGCGCGTGCCGAGGTAGCCTCGCGCGGCCTGCACGGGATCGCCGGCGCCCGCCGTCGGCAGCCACACGTCGTCGCGCGCGTCGCCGAGCGCCTCCTCCCGCACCCAGCCCGGATAGTCGTACGCCGTCCGGACTCGTGCCCAGCCGTCCTCGACCGCCTCCACGTCGAGCGGCTCGCCGCGCAGGGCCTGCGTCACCTGCTCGGCGTCGTCGCGCGGCTCCGCCCGCACCGCGGCGACGTCCAGGCTGCAGCTAGACCGGCGGCGGCTCATATTTGTCGGGAGGCGGCGTGCCCGCGTTGAACACGGGCTGCAGCGCGTGGGGCTGAATCCTGCCGTCGCGGATGTCCTCCGCCCAGTGGCAGGCGACGACGTGCCCGGTCGCGAGCGGCCGGAGCGGCGGCACCTCGTCGCGGCAGCGTGTGGGCTGCACGTACGGGCAACGCGTGTGGAACCGGCACGCCGGCGGCGGGTTCGCGGGGCTCGGGAGGTCTCCCGCGAGCAGGATCGTCTCGCGCTTCAGCTCGACCTCGGGATCGGGAATCGGCACCGCCGACAGCAGCGAGATCGTGTACGGGTGGAGCGGGTTCTCGTACAGCTCGTCCGCAGGCGACACCTCGACGATCACGCCGAGATACATGACGGCGATTCGATCCGAAATATGCCGGACGACCGCGAGGTCGTGCGCGATGAACAGGTACGTGAGGTCGAACTCCTCCTGCAGCTGCTCGAGCAGGTTGATGATCTGTGCCTGGATCGAGACGTCGAGCGCGGACACCGGCTCGTCGGCGACGACGAAGTCGGGATTGACCGACAGCGCGCGCGCCAACCCGATTCGCTGGCGCTGTCCGCCGGAGAACTCATGCGGGTAGCGCGTGGCGGCGTCGGCGGGAAGCCCGACGATCTGCAGCAGCTCACGCACCCGGCCTGCCGTCTGGCGCCGGCTCGCCAGGCTGTGCGCGCGCAGCGGCTCGCCGACGATCCGGGCGACGCTGTGCCGCGGGTTCAGGGACGCGAAGGGGTCCTGGAACACCATCTGCATCCGGCGTCGCAGCGGCCGGAGGTCGGACTCGCCGAGCTTGCTGATGTCCTGGCCGTCGAACCGGATCTGACCGGACGTCGGCTCGTACAGCCGCAGGATCGCTCGGCCGACGGTCGATTTGCCGCAGCCCGACTCGCCGACGAGCCCCACCGTCTCGCCACGCTCGATCTGGAGCGAGACGCCGTCGACGGCGCGGATGTCGCCGACGTGGCGGTCGAGCACCAGCCCACTCCTGATCGGGAACCAGACCTTCAGGTCCTCGAGTTCGACGAGGTGGCGACCGTTGACGTTCGAGGCCGGCTCGACGGCGGTGGGTGACGCCGTGTCCGTCACGCCGTCGCGGCCGCGCGCGTGTCGCGCCACTCCTCGGCGGGCACGGGATTGAAGCAGGCGACGAAGTGCCCGGGCTCGAGCTCGCGCAGCTGCGGCACCTCGCGCCGTGACAGGTCGACCTCGTAGCGGCAGCGAGGCTGGAACGGACAGGCCTCGGGCGCGCTCAGCATGTCGCGAGGTTGCCCCTCGATCGGCCGGAGCTTCGTTCCACGACGCTCGTCCAGCCGCGGCACGCTCTGGAGCAGGCCAAGCGTGTAGGGGTGCCGCGGGTGCGCGAACAGCTGCTCCGCCGACGCCGTCTCCATGAACAGGCCTGAGTACATGACGTTCACGCGCTCGCACATCCCCGCGACGACCCCGAGGTCGTGCGTGATCATGATCAGCGCCGCGTTCTCCTCCGCGACGAGCTCGCGCAGGAGGTCGAGGATCTGCGCCTGGATCGTGACGTCGAGCGCCGTCGTCGGCTCGTCCGCGATCATCAGCTTCGGCTTGCACGCGAGCGCCATCGCGATCATTGCCCGTTGCCGCATCCCGCCCGAGAACTGATGGGGATAGTCACCGACGCGCGCACGCGCGCCGGGGATGCCCACGCGGTCGAGCAGCTCGACCGCACGGGTCTGCGCGTCCCTCTTGTTCATGCCGAAGTGTTCCTTCAGCGCCTCCCGGATCTGCTTCCCGATGGTGAGCACCGGATTGAGGCTCGTCATCGGGTCCTGGAAGATCATTGCGATCTCCCGCCCGCGGATTCCACGCAGCTCCTTGTCCGGGAGATGCAACAGGTCACGCCCGTCGAAGACCGCGCGCCCCGTCGGCACGCGGCCGGCCCGCGACAGGATGCCGAGGATCGCGAGCGCTGTGACGCTCTTGCCGCAGCCCGATTCGCCGACGATCCCGAGCGTCTCTCCGCGGGCGATGTCGAACGAGATGCCGTTGACGGCGTGCACGATCCCGCGGCTCGTCCAGAACTGGACGCGCAGGTCCTCGACCGTGAGGAGGGGCTCGCGGTTCAGACTCTTCCCCGTAGCTTCGGGTCGAGCGCCTCGCGCAAGGCGTCGCCGATCAGGTTGAAGCCGAGGACCGTGATCACGATCGCGATGCCGGGGAAGATCGCCAGCAGGGGCTGCGCCGACAGGTAGTCCTGAGCCGACGCGAGCATGTTCCCCCATTCGGGCGTGGCGGGATCCTCCGGCCCGAGCCCCAGGAACCCGAGCGCCGCCACGTCGATGATCGCGGTCGCGAGCGCGAGCGTGGCTTGGACGATGACCGGCGAGATCGCGTTCGGGAGGATGTGGCCGAACAGGATCGTCGGCCGCCGCACGCCGACAGCGCGCGCCGCGAGCACGAAGTCGTTCTCGCGCTGTGCGAGGATCGAGCCACGTAAGAGCCGGGCGAAGATCGGGATGTTGGTGACGCCGACCGCGATCATGATCTGGTAGATCCGCGGGATGGGCAGCTCGAGCGCAACGATCCCGATCGCCAGAAGCAGCCCGGGAATCGCGAGCATCACGTCCATCAGCCGCATGATCCCCGTGTCGACGACGCCGCCGACGTAGCCCGCGATCGCCCCGAGGACGAACCCGACCGAAAGCCCGACGCACACCGATACGACGCCGACGATCAGCGACAGACGCGCGCCGTAGATGACGCGCGAGTACACGTCGTGCCCGACCTCGTCCTGTCCGAACCAGTACCGGCTCGAGGGACCTGGGCAGCAGGAGAGCGGCAGGTGGTTGAAATCCACTTCCGTCGGCGAATACCGCGCGATCAGCGGAGCGAAGATCCCGACGACGATGAACGTCAGGACGAAGATCGAGCCGACGATCGCACCCGGGTTCCGGCGCAGCCGTTGCCAAGCCTCGCGCCACAGCCCGCCGGTCGGCGCGTTGAGCGCGAGCTCGGTCGACTCGATTTCCGCGATGCTCATCTGCGACCCCCCTTCACGAGAGCCGGATCCTGGGATTGAGGATTGCGTACGAGACGTCCACGAGCAGGTTCACGAGGACGAACATGATCGCGAGGAAGAGCACGCCCCCCTGGATCACGGGGTAGTCGCGATTGAAGATCGCGTTCGCGATCCAGCTGCCGATGCCTGGATAGGCGAACACGGTCTCCGTCAGCACGGCCCCCGAGAGCAGCAGGCCGGTCTGCAGGCCGATGATCGTCGAGACGGGCAGCATCGCGTTCCGCAGGATGTGGCGGCGGTCGATGAGCGTCGGCGGCAGGCCTTTCGCGCGGGCAGTACGTACGTAGTCCTCGTTCTGGACGTCGAGCACGGCGGCGCGCGTGATCCGCGCGATGATCGCGAGCGGAATCGTCCCGAGCGCGATCGCGGGGAGGATCAGGTGCTTCAGCACGTCCCAGAACGCCGCCCAGTTGCGCGTCAAGAGGGCATCGAGCAGGTAGATGCCCGTCGGGTGCTCAAGGTCGATCAGGGGCGAGATCTGCCCCACCGTCGGCAGCAGGCCCAGCTTGACCGCAAACACGTACTTCAGGATCACCGCGAGGAAGAAGATCGGGATCGAGACACCGATCAACGACACGAAGAGCGACGCGTGGTCGAACCATGACCCGTACCGCTTGGCGGCGAAGTATCCGAGCGGGATCCCCGCCCCGATGGCGAAGACCATCGCCGCAAAAGCGAGCTGGAGCGTGGTCGGGAACCGCTGCCTGATCTCGCTCGCGACGGAGCGCCGTGACGCGATGCTCGTCCCCAGGTCGCCGCTCACCGTCGCCTTGACGTAGTCGGCGTACTGCGTCGTGATCGGCTTGTCGAGGCCGTAGCGGTGCTTGACCGCCTCGACGTTGGCCGGGGTCGCGCGCTCCCCGAGCAGCGCCTCTGCCGGGCTACCCGGAAGC
>Ga0126313_10002561_pt1 | contig 10244 bp, 7 predicted proteins | sample Plot105A_FD_89954 | JGI IMG/M metagenome (GOLD analysis project Ga0126313, IMG submission 89954) | Serpentine soil microbial communities from UC McLaughlin Reserve, CA, USA - Plot105A | ecosystem: Environmental > Terrestrial > Soil > Grasslands | place: USA: UC McLaughlin Reserve, Lake County... | reverse complement strand
CGGGATCACCCCATCAACCATCACGTCGCCGACTCGCCGCACGGCAGGTCGCGGACCGAGATAAGCCCGGGCGCCCGCGCGCACCGACCGTCCGCTAGCGCCAGCACGGCGCCCGTCAAGCGCTTCGCGCTCGGCCCACGGGCCGCCCTCGGGTGACAGGACGCCGCCGCCGGCGCTCACCGGCAACCAAGGCTCGGCGGAACCGAACCGCTCACGACCCGACAACCCGACCCGACCACGACCCCGCCTTGACACCGAGGTCCCTGCACAGATAAGTCGTCATGGCGGGTTCGCCACCCGCGGCGGGGTGAAATCGGGGTTGCGGTCTGGCGGGCGCGGATCCGGTCGGTAACGATCTGGACGCCGCGCGCCGACGCCGACTGCTTCTTGGTGCTCGTGAGCCCGTAGATAAGTCTGGCGTGGGAGCCTTGGCCGGACGTCGCCGAGTTCCTCTGCGAGGCGCAGCGCGCGCTCGCCCCAAGTCACGGCGGCCGCGTCATCTCTGGCCAGCATCGCGAGGTGCGAACGATTGCTGTAGGCGAAGCCGAGCTCCCGCGGATCGCCGGCCTCCTCGAGCAGCTCCACCGCGAGCGCGGCGTGCCGCTCCGCCAGCGAGCGCCGCCCCGCAACCCACGCCAGCCGCGAGATCCAGCGATGACCGGCCCCGACGGCCACCCGGTCACCCACCTCCTCGCGCAGCCGAACCGCCTCCTCGCGCGCCGCGATCGCCTCCTCGATCCGATCGGTCAGATAAAGCTCGTACGCCCGCGATTCGAGCAGCTCCGCCCGTTCCTGCACGGCGAGCCGATCCGCTCGCTCGAGCCCGTCAGCAGGAAGCTTGCCGCCTCGCGGTGGGCACCGGCCGTGGCCGCCTCCGCGTTCGCCGCGCGTGAACGAGCACCCGCTCCGGTGCCTGCGCCTCGACGGCGTGATGGGTCAGCACCGCCGCGTCGGCCGTCTCCCGCCGCTCCATCACTGCCAGGATCGCCCGGTGGGCTGAACGGCGGCGACTCGCAGGCAAGTTCTCCGCCACCACAAGCCGAGCGAGTTCGTGCCGGAACGCGACACCGGGACCATCGCGCGACAACAACCCGGCGCCGACCAGGTTCTCGACTGTCACCTCGTCGTCCAGCTGCTCGGAGACGAGGTCGTCGTCGATGCGACCGGGAACGCACGCCAGCGTCTCGAGCGCGCTCCGCTCGCGATCCGCGAGCCGGGCGAGACCCGCCAGAACCGCGTCACGCACGCTGTCGGGGACACCTTCGCTGGCGCCGGCCACGACCTCGGTCACGAAGAACGGGTTGCCGCCGGTCCGCCGGTACACCGCGCCGGCGTCGTCGCGGCGCCCGGCCACCAGTCGCGCGACCCCCGCCGACGAGAGCGGCCGCAGCGGTACGCGCGCGAGCGCGCCGGCATGCGAGAGCTCACCCAAGACGGTCTGCAGCGGATGCCCGCTGCCCGGCTCGTCGTCCCGAAAGGTCAGAACCAGCAGGGACGGGGTCGCGTCGATGCGGCGGCCCGCGTAGCGCAACAGATCGAGCGTCGCCTCATCCGCCCAATGCAGATCCTCGAACACCACCACATGCGCGCCTGCCGCAACTCGGCGACGAACGCGACGAACGCGTCGTGCGCCGCGGAGCCGGCGCGCAGCGTCTCCAGCACCGGCCCGCCTAGCTCCGACGCAGCCTCGCGCAGCGGCGCCCAGCGGGCTCGGCGTCGACAGCGGGTCGCACGCCCCCAGGCCCGCCGCACGCCGGCCGGGAGGCCGCCGGTCCGCGCGCGCAGCAGGCACGTCTTTCCGACCCCGGCCTCGCCGTGCACGAGCACCACCGTGCCGTCCCCGCGCCGGGCCGCTCCCAGCCGGTTGTCGAGCGCAGCAAACGCCTCCTCGCGCTCGATCAACTCCATGCGCCCAGCCTAACCCTTCACCGCGCTCGCCCAGTCACGCCAACCGGTCTACGTGTCGAAGAACCAGGACTGCGGCCGCCGGCGTCGATCCGCCCCTTACAACCGCACGCCGGCCATCGCAAACCACCACCGAGCACGTCACGTTTGTTCGACATCGGGAAGTGAAAGCCGCGCACCCTGCCACCACCGACCGATTGCCCGGCCCCGCGCAGCGGCAGAGTGCCGCGGTCTCGGTCCGGACTCGCAGACAGCTCGCCCACGCCTCCGGATCTTCGCCTCGGGCCATCCGCCGTTCCTCGAGCCTGCCTGAGCCTTGGCGCGCCTGCCGCATTGCAGGCCGGAGACGATGACCACCACCGGAGGACCTGATGAAGCGAAAGATCGCGGCATCCCGGCGAGTTCGGCGGTTGCGGTTGCCGGCACGACGGCCGCGTTCGCAGACAGCGGTCAGTCGGCAAAACCTATAGCGCGAAGCTCGCCGTGACGTGCCCCGCCGCCACGACCGCGGGCGTGCCCAAGGTCGCGTGCAGGGCGCAACTGGTCGACGGCATGAAGCGCAATAAGGTCAGCCTGTCACGGCCGCGGTCTCGCAGGCCGCCACCACGTATCTGTGGCATGTGCACGAGGGCGCCTGCGGGGCGCCCGCGCGCCCGTGGCCGGCTGGCGTACGCACACAGGTCGGCCGATGGCACCCGGACCTCGAGCGATGCCGGGAACGCCAACACGTAGGCCAAGTCGGCGAGGTTCACGGCCGATCCGGCCAAGAGCTATCAGGTGACGTGCACGTCGCGGCGGATACGAACGGCGTCACGACCGGGACGATCATCCCCTTGCGGCGACCGGCGCGCACGAAGAAGCCGAAGCGTCGCGGCGTCGACTCGGCGACACTGTCGCGACCGGCGCTGGGCGGCGATGCATCTGAGCCGGCGAGGCACGGCTGGCTTGATCCTTTGGAGCAGGGTTGCGTATGCCGTTACGTTGCGTGCAACGTGCGCCGCGGCATGCGCGTCGGCGCGCGCCTGAGGCCCAGGAGATCGCCATGCGCACAAGCCGGTTGAGCGACGTTCGACGGCGACGCCGCACGCTTGCGTGGGGTCCGTGGCGAACGTCGGTTCGCACCGTTCTCGTACTGGCGGGCACCCTCCTCGGTTGTCTCGTCACGGCCGCAGTCGCCGGTGCCCAGGCGCCGACGTTCGCTAGGGCCGACTACCCGCAGCTCGGGGGCAGTTTCGTGGCGGCCGACTTCAACGGCGACGGGCGCCTGGACCTCGCGGGCAGCGCCGCGACGGCCGTGGCGGTGCTGCTCAACAACGGCTCCGGCGGCTTTGCGGCGCGCGCCGAGTTCCCCGTCGCGGGCAACATGCAGGACCTCGCGGCCGGTGACTTCAACGGCGACGGGAACATCGATCTCGCGGTCACGATCAACAACCCGCAGATCGGCGTGTCGCTGCTCACGGGCAACGGCGACGGCACGTTCGACGCGGCCGTGAACCTGCCGAACGCGGCCGGCGGCGACTCACCTTCGATCGTCGCCACCGACCTCGACGGCGACGCGCAACTCGACCTCGCGATCGCGCACTCGATGGCCTGCTGCGTCGCGCCGTGCGTCACGACGGAGCTGATGAGCGTGCTGATGGGCAACGGCGATGGCACGTTCCAGCCCGCGCGTCTGGTCCAGGTCGGCCGCGGGATGGCGAAGATCGCGGTCGGGGACTTCAACCGCGACGGCATCAAGGACCTCGCGATCGCGGGCGACAGCTTGCGCCTGTACCGGCTCTACGGCGTCGGTGACGGCACGTTCGTGCAGCAGCCGACGATCACGCTGACCGCCGACACGTTCGGCGTCAGCGGCACCGACGTCGCCGTCGCCGACTTCAACGGCGACGCGATCCAGGACCTCGTCGTGGTGATCGGGACCAACGGCTCGCGCACGGCCGTCCTGATCGGCAACGCCGACGGCAGCTTCCGCCCGCCGCTGATCCTCACCGACGCGAACCTCAGCATCCCGCAGCACGCGGCGGTCGCCGACTACAACGGCGACGGCTTTCAGGACCTCGCGGTCGGCGTCGGCGACGGCTCCTTCGGCCTGATGAAGATGTACAACGGCAACGGCAACGGCAACGGCACGTTCCAGGCGCCGCTCCAGATGCTGATCCCGCCGGACAAGTCGAGCATCGGCACGGTCGGGGTCATCACCGCCGCCCTGAACGCCGACACGAAGCCGGACCTCGTGCTCGGCATCGGCGGCGCCTTCCCCGGCCTCGCGGTCCTCCTGAATGTCACGTCGCAGGCTCCCCCGCCGACGCCGTCCGCGCCGTCGCTGCTGACGCCGGCACCGGACGCCACCCCCGCCCAGCCGATCTTCTTCGACTGGACCGACGTGAGCGCGGCGACGTCGTACCGGGTCCAGATCGACGACCAGAGCGACTTCGCCAACCCGCTGATCGACCGGCTCGTGACGCCGTCGCAGTTCACGATGTCCTTCTTCCTGAACATCCAGCGGCACTGGTGGCGCGTGCGCGGGATCAACGCGATCGGCACCGCAGGCCCATGGTCCTCGATCCGGCGCTTCACGCCGCAGTCGAGCACATCGCCGCCGCCGCCGGCGGCGCTGTCCGCGCTCTCGGTGAGCCCCACGACCGTCGTCGGTGGGACATCGGCGCAAGGAACGCTCGCGCTGACGGGGGCGGCGCCCGTCGGCGGCTTCCCGGTCACGCTGTCGAGCTCGAGTCCCGCGACGGCGAGCGTGCCCGGGAGCGTCTCGGTCGCCCAGGGCGCCACGAGCGCCAGTTTCACGGTCACGACGAGCGCGGTCACGGCGTCGAGGCCGGTGACGATCACGGCGAGCGCCGGAGGGACCACCCGGACCGCGACGCTCACCGTGACGCCGCCGGGGGAGAACGCGACGCTGACCGTGACTGCGACGGGGCGCGGCGGCGAGCGCGTCACCTCCAGTCCGGCGGGCATCAACGTCGCGGTCGGCAGCACGGGCTCGGCCGCATTCCCGGTCGGCACCAGGATCACGCTGAGCGCCACCAACCAGCGCGACGTGATCTGGTCGGGCGCCTGCTCCAGCGGCGGCCAGAAGGTCAGGACCTGCGCGTTCACGATCGAAGGACCGGCCAGCGTGACCGCCAACGTCCAGTGAGCCACCGGCCGGCCCGGCGCGCTGCCGGGCCGGCGGGCTTGCCGCTAGGAGTGGTCGTGGACGAACACGTCGACCGGGAAGCCGGTGTCATCCGGCACGAGGTCGGCCTCGGACTGGAACGCGACGACGGTGCCGTCGGCGCTCAGCGAGGGATTGAGGCTCGCGAGCGAGAGGCCGCCCTCGCTGCCGTCGGAGCGCACGCTGGCACGGACCGTGGTGTTGGTCGCCCGATCGCGGACGAAGATGTCGTAGTCGAAGTTCGTGTCGCCGGCGACCAGGTTGTCGGCGAAGGAGTGAAATGCGACGAAGCGGGCATCCGTGGTGATCGACGCGCCGAGGCTCCAGTCGTTCCCCTGCGCGCCGGCGCTGTCCACGCTGACACGCTCCAGCGCGCCGCTGCTCCGATCCCGCACAAACACGTCGTAGCTGTTGTTGGTGTCGCCGGGCACCAGGCCGTCGTCCCAGGAGTGGAAGGCGACGAAGCGGCCGTCGGGCGTGATCTTCGGCCCGCCGCTGTGCCCGACCAACTCGGACCCGCCGCTGATCCCCTCGGTCGTGCCCGCCTGTAGGTCGCGTAGGTAGACGTCGCCGGCGGAGTCCTCGACCTCGCCCGGGACCAGCAGTGCGTCGGACTCGAAGGCCACGAACCTGCCGTCGGGCGTGATCGCGGGGCTGCGGCTGGCGTTCCCGGCCTGCTCGCCCGTGCTGGTCACGCTCACCCGCACGATCGTGCCCGCCTGCCGATCGAGCAGGAACACGTCGCTGGTGAAGTTGGTGTCGCTCGGCACGAGGTTGTCGGCGAAGGACTGGAACGCGATGAAGCGGGCGTCGGGGCTGATGGCCGGGAACGAGCTCTCGGCGTTCGCGACGGTCTTGCGCCCCACCGCCGTCACGCGTTCGGTGGTGCCGAGAAGGCGGTCGCGCAGGAAGATGTCGACCGCGTTGTTCTTGTCGCCCTTGACCAGATTGGTCGCCGACGACGCGAACGCCACGTAGCGGCCGTCCGGCGTGATCGCGGGCGGGCCGAAGTTGGTGTCGAGCACGCCGTCGGCTTCGGCGCCGTCGGACTGACGCTCGCGGCTGTCGACGCTGACGCGCTCCGCGACGCCCGTGGATCGGTCGTGCACGAACACGTCGCTCGTGCCGTTGGTATCGCCGGCCACCAGCGTCGATGCGTCCGACCAGAACGCGACATAGCGGCCGTCGCCGCTGATCGCGGGCAGCAGCGCGTCATTGTCTGCGGCCGCGCCGCCCGGACCGATGCTAACCCGCTCGGTGATTCCGGGCGGATGACCCAGTGCGGGCGGCGCGGCGAGAACCGCCAGTGCCAGCGCGGACGCCGCAACCGACAGCGGCGCAAGGATGCGGACAGCGGACATGGAACCCTCCCCGTACAGATGAAGTAACTCGGTGCCAATTCGTGACAAGCACGTCCGCCAACGCACGCCTCGCCAGGCCGCCACTCCCGCGGCCGACCTTATGAGCGCGTCGACTCGCCTGTCAACGCGTCCTTTAGGACGACTCGGCAGCGCGCCGATGCGCGGTCGGCGTTCGTACATCGACGGCGCTCGATTGTGAGCTCGCTCACAATAAAAGGCCCCGACGGTCCTCTCCTCGTAGGATCGGCGTGACAGGGTCGCGCCGGCAGTGCCTTGAACGGTGACGAGGGATGGCGTGCCGATGCTCAGTGTGCCGGCTGTGCTCGTTTGCCTGGTTGCGGCAGGGGTCGTTCTCATCAACGCGGCGGCCACCGGCGCTGCGTCACTCGACACGGCAGAACAGGGTGCGCTGGTCCGCGAGCCCGGCGGCGGTCAGCTGAGCGGCGGCGGAGCCTGAGCTTTCGCAGCCGGGCGCGGACGGGTCGCGTTGGCAGGGAGTCAGGGCGGCGATCCAGCCGCGGACCTCCGGGTCGGCCTGCGCCTGCGCCGCGACGGTGTCCTGGATCCAGCCGTCGTAGGGCGTGGGCAGCGGCTTGATGCCCTGCCCGCCGACGGCGTCGGTCACGCGGGCGCCGCCCGGCTGGCCGTTGGCCAGCAGCACGCGACCGACGACCGCCGCGTCCGTCCCGCTGTGGTCGCCGTTGGGATCGAGGTCGAGCACCGTCAGCATGTTGGAGAACTGGCTGGCGACGTGGGCGTACCAGCCGCCGCCCGCCTTCATCCCGAAGTTGACGCCGTGCGCGCCGTTGGCGGCCCCGGCGCGGGCGGGGATCCCGACGAAGCGCACGACCTCGTCGGTGCGGGTGTCGATCACCGCCACGTGGTCCGGCGAGCCGGTGCACTCGCGGGCGACCGTGCTCAGCGAGAGAACCGCCGTCGCCACGAAGCGGCCGTCCGGGCTGACCGGCGTCTGGATCGGCACCTGAAGCGCGTCGAAGACGTCGAACTCCGGCCCGGTGCGGCAGTCCGGCGTGAGCGTCACCGGGATGTGGCGCAGCACGCGCATGGTGTTGAGGTCGATGACGGTCACCTGGCCGCTGACGATGTTGGCGACGTATGCCTTGTTGCCCTGCGTGAGGCCCTGGATGCCGGCGGCGACGGGCATGGCGATCTCCGGCGCGCGGAACTCGCGCAGCACACGGTTGCTGCCCGTCTCGACCACCCCGATCGAACCGGCGACGCCGAGCCCCTTGAACACGTTCGGGAACACGGTCAGGGCGCCGTCGGACGTCGTCCACTGGGCGTGCGGATGGTTGCGTCCGGCGCCGGTCGGGTCGCTGTCGACGACCCTCTGCTCCGCGGTTCCGCCCGGGTCCTCGATCGTCCTGAACACGTCGCGGGCCGACAGCGGCAGCGTCGCGAACGCCGGCCGCGCCGGGTTGGTGACCGTGTGGGTCGGGGCGTCGCCGACCTCGACCGTCGTCAGCACGACGCCGCTGGCACGCGCGATCTTGTTGTGCCAGCGGCCGAACCAGTGGCCGTTGTAGACGATCCGGTTGAGCGTATCCGCCCACATGTTGTGCGGGTTGTTCCAGCGCCCCTGCGCCTGGGGATCGAGCCCCGTGACCTCGCGCTCGACCTGGAAGCTGCCGGCGTCGACCACGGTGACCGTGCCCGGCTTCGGCACGCCCCGGTCGTCGGTCTGCCCGGCCACCTGCTCGAACTGGCTGTTGACCCACACCTCCCCAACACCCGGCACCTGCGGGTTGAATGCGTCGGCGGCCGTGCGGATGTCCCACTTGGCCTGCTTGTCGGCGTCCGTAGGTGCGACGGTGGGCAGAACGCCGAGCACGGCGCCGGCCGGGAGCGATGCCGCCCCGAGATGGCCGATGAAGGGCAGCTGCTCGGCCGTCACCGGCGGGACGTTGCCCTGGCCGTCCTGGACCGCCACCACGCCGGTCATGTACGGATGCACCTTGCACAGGAACAGATAGACGCCCGGAGCGTCGAACTCGGCCGAGGCCACGCCGCCGCTTTTTGCGTCATCCTGGTCGACCGACAGGTTCGAGGCGGTCGGCTTGATCACCAGCGTCGCGGTATGGCGGGTGTGCGTGAGCTCCCCGGCGACGAAGTCCACGCGCCCGCCCACGCGCACCGTCGAGACCGGTGTCCCGGACGCCTCGCTGCGGAACCAGTTGCCCGGCGCATCCGTGAGCTGCATCGTGTCGCGCGTCTGCGCCAGCGCCGCGCCCGGCGCCGCGGCGAACAGGACGCCCACCGCCACGATCACACGCAGTTCCCGACCCAGTCGCATGCTGCCCCCTCTCAACGGCACCTTCCTCATGGGTTACGCCGATGTGACCCCGCTGGTTCGACACCGCGGTCGCCCTACGCACGACGCGCGAGCACGTCGCCGGCTGCCAGCCGACCCGGTCAAGCCTGGGCTGCGGTCGAGGCAGGACGCATCGCCGCCCACAAGCGCCGGGGCGCGGCGCCTGTTTACACCCGCGACTGTGGCGCGCCACGCCACCGCGCTCCCTTCGTCGCTTGCTCGGCGACCCGATCCCTCGCTCATTGCCCTTCCCCCCGTGTGACACGAGCGTGCGCCGAACATCACGCTGTCACCTCCGATCGGCTCGCAGCGAGGTGAGCGGCGCTCTCGCCTCTGAGGGCCAATCCCAGCAGGCCCTCAGCCTCGCGCTGGGCATCCACCGCAGCGCCGTCGTCGCGCTTGTCGATGACCTCGAGCAGCGCGGGGTCGCCGAACGACGACGCGACCCCGCCGACCGGCGCGCGTACACGCTCTACCTAACCCCGACGGGCCGCGAAATGCTTGCCGATCTCCAACGCATAGCCGAGGAGCACGAGGCCGAGTTGCTCACTGCCCTCGACGCGTCAGATCGCTCGCAGCTCATCTCGCTTCTGCAGCGCGTCGCCGAGTCCCAAGGCCTCGTAGCGGGCGTCCATCCCAACCTGGAGCCGCACGCGGGCGACGATCGCGCAGCCGGCGGACCGCGAAGCCCGCGATCAACGAGCCCGGGAGCGTCTTGACGGCGCCGGGGGCGTGAGCGCTAAGGGCCGGCGGTCAGCTGGCTCACCGAGAAGGTCGCGCCCGCCGGGTCGGCGAGCACCGCTTCGCGGAACGGCCCCGCGTCCTCGGGGCCGGCGACGACCGAGCCGCCGAGCTGGGTGGCGCGCGCGGCGGCCGCGTCGGCGTCGGCGATCCAGAAGTCGACCCTCCAGTGTGCCGCCTCGCCGTCACCGGCCAGAGCCGCCACGACGTCGCGCGGCACCGGCTGCTCGGGGATCCCGCCCACGTAGCCGGGGAGGCGCCACAACAGCATCGGGCCGAACGCCTGCGTCGTCCAGCCGAGCACCGCACCGTAGAACGCCTTGGCGCCCTCGGGGTCCGGCGTGCGTAGGAAGCTCATCGAGTAGGCGCTGGGCTCGTTGATGCGCTGCGCGCCTCGATGGGCGCCGGGCGTCCACACGCCGAACACCGCGCCGGCGGGATCGGCGACGATCGCCATCCGCCCGCCGTCGAGGCTGCCGAAGGGCTCGGCCAGGACGCTGCCGCCGGCCTTCACCGCGCTCGCGGCGACCGCGTCGGCGTCGTCGACCCACACGTATGTGGTCCACGCGGGCGGCATTCCGGCCTGCGGAGGCGAGCCGATCGCGGCCACGTCGCTCCCGCGCAGCCGGCATATGTAGTACCGCGTGTCCGTACCGGGCGGGGTGCCCTTCTCCACGTCCCAGCCGAACACGCCGGCATAGAACGTCGCCGCCGTGTCGGGGTCTTCCTGCCAGGT
>Ga0126313_10002560_pt1 | contig 10244 bp, 7 predicted proteins | sample Plot105A_FD_89954 | JGI IMG/M metagenome (GOLD analysis project Ga0126313, IMG submission 89954) | Serpentine soil microbial communities from UC McLaughlin Reserve, CA, USA - Plot105A | ecosystem: Environmental > Terrestrial > Soil > Grasslands | place: USA: UC McLaughlin Reserve, Lake County... | reverse complement strand
TCATGCGACAAGCTCTGGAGGCATCAGACAGGGCCGGCGTGCCGGTCATGGTCCACTGCGAAGATGCGGGTCTGACTGGTGGTGCAATGCACGAGGGTGAGACTTCACGCATGCTTGGACTGCCAGCGATTCCCGCGGCTGCCGAGGAGATGGTTATTGCTCGCGACGTGGCCTTGGCAGGGATGACCGGCGGCTGGCTCCATGTTTGTCACGTATCGACTGGCGTAGGCGCCGAACTCGTGGATGCGGCTAAGCGTCAGGGAGTTCGCGTGACCGCAGAAGTGATGCCTCATCACCTCACATTTACGGACGAGTGGGTGGCGGGCTGCCGAAATCTTGCCAATGTGGAGGAGACAAGGGGACCCGACGCGGTGCCTGCGGACACTGATACGAAGGTGAATCCGCCCTTGCGGACACGCAGCGACTCCCGCCGGCTGCTGAAGGCGCTTAAGCAGGGCAGCATCGACATTGTCGCAACCGACCATGCTCCACACGGGCGGCCAGAAAAACAGGGACGCTCATTCCCAAGTGCCGCGTTCGGCCTCGTTGGGAGCGAGTTTGCATTGCCGGTGATGCTGGCGCTCGTTCGGACCGGGCAAATGACGCTCAGCAACCTGGTCACTTACATGAGCAAAGAGCCGGCGAGGCTCTGGGGTCTCAACGCTGGGACACTGATGCCTGGCGCACCTGCTGACATTGTTGTCTTTGATCCGAGCGAGACCTGGCGCGCTGAACCAGAGCGGTTGTTGTCACGTGGCACAAATACTCCGCTGATCGAGATGGAGCTGCAAGGACGCGTGAAAATGACTTTTGTCGGCGGCGACGAGCGGCACCATGACTGGTAATCCGCCACGTGCGACCCAGACTGACGAGAACAGCGGGCGGGCGCGGTACTCACCGCCCGCAGATGCGGCTCTGGCGTTAGCAGATGGCCGGGTATTTCGCGGCAGGGGGTTCGGTGCGGCGGTCGACACGCAGGGTGAAGTGGTGTTCACCACCACGATGGTCGGCTACCAAGAGGTCACTACCGATCCTTCGTTCCGTGGTCAGATTGTGTGCATGACATATCCCCTGATTGGCAACTACGGGATTCACGACTACGCAAACGAATCGCGCCAACCGTGGGTCGCTGGTCTCATCGTCCGCGAGCATTCGGATTTGCCTAGCCACACGGGATCGACCGGAACGATCCGCGAATTCTTGGAGCGCTACGGGATCCCAGGAATCTCCGGAATTGATACCCGGTCTCTGACGCTCCACATCCGAGAGGTTGGCGATACCAGGGGAGTGATCGTCCAGAACGCCGCTGAGACGTGCGATGCGGACCTTGTCGCACGCGCGCGACAAGCGCCGCTACCGGGAGAACGCGACGTCGTCGGCGAGGTAACGACGGCGGCGGTTGAGACGATCGAGGGGGCCGGACCACACGTCGTGATTCTCGACTGTGGTGTAAAACGGAACATCGTTCGATCCCTTGTCAAGCGGGGCTGCCGGGTGACAGTGGTTCCGTTCGGCACTTCACGTGAAGAGGTTGAGCGATTGAAACCGGATGGAGTGGTGATATCGCCCGGCCCTGGGGACCCCGCGAACCTCGATGCTGGTCTCGAGTTGGTCGCCGGCGTTTTGCAGCAAAAGATCCCGTACTTTGGGATTTGTTTAGGTCATCAGCTCCTGGCGCGCGCCATCGGAGCCGAGACCAGAAAGTTGAAGTTTGGGCACCGAGGCGGGAATCATTCTGTTCGCGACGTGCAAACGGGGCGCGTGACGATTACGTCTCAAAACCACGGGTTCGAAGTTGATCCGGTGAGCGTGCCAACTGACGCCGGTTGGGAAGTGCGTCTTGTCAATCTCAATGATGGCTCAGTCGAGGGACTGGCACACCGCAACCTGCCGGTACTGACCGTCCAGTTCCATCCCGAGTCATCTCCGGGACCCCTCGACAACGATCACCTGTTCGACACCTTCGTCGACCTGGTACATCGCGGCGGCGGGCAAACGACGGCATGAGGGAACCGGCACCGCCTTCGATCGAGAGCGTCCTCGTTCTCGGCTCGGGTCCGATCGTCATCGGACAAGCAGCGGAATTCGACTACGCCGGCACGCAGGCGTGTCGCGCCCTCCGGGAAGAGGGCGTGCGCACTATTCTCATCAACTCCAATCCAGCGACAATCATGACCGATGAGGGCGTCGCCGACGCGATTTACATCGAGCCTCTGACACCAGAGGTCGTGAAGCGAGTTATCCAGCGTGAGCGGCCCGACGGACTGCTGCCGACTCTCGGCGGGCAGACCGGACTCAATCTCGCGGTCCAGGTCGCCGATCGTGGCATCCTCGAGCGCTACGGTGTTCGCCTGCTCGGCACCCCTCTCTCCGCTATCAAACAGGCAGAAGATCGCTCGTTGTTCCGAGACCTCCTCAATCGCCTCGGAGAACCCGTTGTCGAGAGCGCGATCATTACCTCCGTTGATCAGGCGTTTGAGTTTGCGTTGAATGTCCCATTGCCCCTAGTGATTCGACCGGCTTATACGCTAGGCGGCACGGGCGGCGGCGTGGCGACGACCAACGCGGAACTGGAAAGCATCGTCAGCAGCGGTCTCAATGCGAGTCCCATTCATCAGGTCCTTCTCGAGCGGTCGCTTGTGGGTTGGAAAGAGATTGAATATGAAGTGATGCGGGACGGCGGCGGTACCTGCATCACGATATGCAACATGGAAAATTTTGACCCGATGGGGGTCCATACCGGCGATAGCATCGTCGTCGCTCCGTCGCAGACCCTCACCGATGATGAGTATCAGATGCTCCGCTCGTCGGCGCTGCGAATTATCGACACGCTCGGTATTGAAGGTGGATGCAACGTTCAGTTCGCGCTCGACCCCGAGTCAGCCGACTATGCCGTGATCGAAGTGAATCCTCGCGTGAGCCGTTCTTCGGCGCTCGCATCGAAGGCGACCGGGTACCCAATCGCCAGGATGGCCGCCAAAATCGCGATCGGGCGCCGGCTCGACGAGCTGACCAACCCGGTGACGCGGAAGACAACGGCGGCGTTCGAACCGGCGCTCGACTACGTGGTGGTGAAAATCCCGCGATGGCCGTTTGACAAGTTCAGCCGGGCGGATCGGACCATCGGGACGCAAATGAAGGCCACCGGCGAGGTCATGGCAATTGACCGGTCTTTCCAAGGAGCTATGCACAAGGCGATTCGGTCGCTGGAATCAGGTGCTCCCGATCTTGTTTGGGAAGACCCGAGTTGGACCGAAGAGAGCATTTTGGAGTTGGTAAAGAGACCGAACGACGTTCGCCTCTGGGCCGTTGCCGCGGCTTTACGGCGAGGCACGTGCGTCGACGATCTACACGAGCTGAGTCGCATCGATCGCTGGTTCCTGCACAATCTCCTAGGCATGATCCAGATCGAACAGCGGCTGGAACGCGAAAATCTCGGGCTCGAGCTCTTGTGGACAGCGAAGCGCGCCGGTTTCAGCGATCAGACTATCTCCAGGCTAGCTCGCCGCCCCGAGTTCGAGGTGCGCTGCATGCGCGAGACGGTCGGCATGTACCCAGTCTACAAGATGGTCGACACTTGCGCGGGAGAATTCGCCGCCGCTACGCCATATTTCTACTCGACTTATGAGTTCGAGGACGAGGCCCGGCCACTCGGTCGCTCGCGGGCGGTCGTGGTCGGCTCCGGGCCAATCCGCATCGGCCAAGGGATCGAGTTCGACTACTCGGCGGTGCAGGCGGCTCAGGCACTCCATGACAATGGCATCGCGTCAATCATGGTCAACTCGAACCCGGAGACAGTTTCAACTGATTTTGATGCTTCTGACCGACTGTATTTCGAACCTTTAGACGCCGAAAGTGTGGCCGAAGTTCTCCGGCACGAGTCGGAAACCGACGAGATCTCCCCTGAGGTTCCCGCGATCGTCCAGTTCGGCGGGCAAACCGCGATCAATCTCGCAGGGCCGCTCGCGACCCGCGGCGTACCGATTCTAGGCAGCCAGCCGGACTCGATCGATTTAGCCGAAGATCGGCATCGGTTCGAAGGATTTCTGCGCGCGCTCGCGATTCCACAACCACCCGGTGCCGCTGTTACCTCGCTGATCGACGCGCGCTCAGTGGCCGGAAGAATTGGCTACCCCGTGCTCGTTCGCCCTTCATATGTTCTTGGTGGCCGGGCGATGGAAGTTGTCTATGGCCAGGACCAACTGGGGCGGTATATCCGGAACGCAGCACAGCTCACTCCCGATCATCCGGTGCTCATCGACAAATATCTGATGGGTCGGGAAGTAGAAGTCGATGCCATCTGCGATGGTCACCAGGTACTCGTCCCTGGAATCATGGAGCATATCGAGCGTGCTGGGGTCCACTCCGGTGATTCATTCGCCGTCTATCCCGCACTGAACCTATTTCCGGCCGAAGTCGACACAATTGTCGATTACACGACCAGAATCGCGATAGGCCTGAAGGCCCGCGGGTTGATCAATATCCAATTTGTCGTTCACGCGGGTCGCATCTATGTACTCGAAGTCAATCCTCGCGCATCGAGGACCGTTCCCTTCTTAAGCAAGGCGACAGGCGTGCCAATGGTGCGCCTCGCGACCGGCGTCATGCTGGGTCGCACACTGGCCGAGCAAGGATTCAGTGGCGGTCTGTGGCCCAAACAACCGCTCGTCGCGGTGAAAGCCCCCGTGTTCTCAATGGCCAAGTTGCGCGGCGTAGATACTCACCTCGGGCCGGAGATGAAGTCGACCGGCGAGGTTATGGGAATCGATCGGTCGTTTGAGCCCGCATTCTACAAGGCGCTGCTTGCCGCGGGATTGGCGTTGCCGGCGCAAGGCTCAGTCTTGATCACGCTTGCCGACGAGGACAAGTCTGATGGGGTCGAAATGATCCGGCAGCTTGTGCGCATGGGACATAAGCTTTACGCCACAGAGGGCACTGCGGCGTTGATCGAGCGTCATGGCATGCCGGTTCAGATGGTGACCAAGCGCATCGGCCGTGGACATCCCGACATGCTCGACGTGATCCTCGAGCGGACGGTCGATTGCGTCATCAACACTCCAGGTCCGGCAGACAAAGAGATTCTCGACGGGATCGAAATCCGGCGTGCGGCTGTCGAACGAGGCGTGCCGTGCATTACCTCCATCGACACCGCGCGGACGATCGTCGCCGCGATGGCGAAGTCGGACGCCGTCTACACAGTCCAACCGTTTCCGGGGTACCGTAGTACGGGAACGGGTTACTAATGCCGAGTCTGACGGCAGACCGAGCAAGATCTGGCCAGAAGGACTTTAGTTTGGCGCCGGTTACGCTTTCGCTAGAAACAACCGGGGCTTCGCGAGAGTTCGTGAGCCAGGTGCTTTCGGTCGAGCCGATCATGGGCGACGCCGTCCTCCTCACCGTGACCGCGCCGTCGGGAGTGCTATCGCAACTGCGGCCCGGGCAGTTCTTCAATATCGTTACGCGGTTTGCCGGGTCGTTCGATCCGCTGCTGCGCCGGCCGTACTCCGTGTATCGCGCGCATCGTGACCCGCCGGCGCTGACGTTCCTGGTTAGACCGTTCGGTCGTGGCAGCGCCTGGCTGGCTGAGCGCCTACCGGGAGAGCGACTTGGCATGCTCGGTCCGCTCGGCAATTCCTTCACCATACCCAGCCGGGCGCAACGCTTGCTGATGCTCGGCGGAGGCGTGGGCGTCGCCCCGTTGGTCATGCTCAGCGATGAGGCCGCCGCGAAGAACCTCGATGTGGTATTCGTCATGGGGGCCGCGACCGAGTCCGGGTTACTGGCCCCTTCGGAGCTATCCGAGCGGGTCGAGTATGCCGTTGCGACGGACGACGGCAGCCGTGGTCACCGTGGACTAGCAACAGAGCTGATTGGTGACTTCGTACAGTGGGCCGATCACATCTACGCCTGTGGGCCCGAGCCGATGTACCGAACGCTACGAACCGTCGCGGAGCCACTGCGTATCGATCGCAAACCGGGCGTGAAAATTTCGGTCGAGCGCGGCATGGCTTGCGGCCTCGGAGCGTGCCTTGGCTGCGTCGTAGAAACGACCCGCGGCATGATCGCATCGTGCGTCGAGGGCCCTGTCTTCGATCTCGACGACATCATCTTGTGACGACTGAGCATGCCCGGGTTCGGGCGAGGCGCTTGCGATGAGCACGGTTGCTGCACCCGGCCTGTCAGTTGACATCGCTCCGAACAATCCGCACGAACTTCGATTGCGAAATCCGATAATCGCGGCGTCCGGTTGCTTCGGCTACGGGGAGGAATACGCAGGCGTCATCGACATCGAGCGCCTCGGCGCATTTGTTAGCAAGGGCATCACGCCGGCGCGTCGCGCGGGGAACCCGATGCCGCGCATTGTCGAGTCTCCTGCTGGCATGTTGAACGCAATTGGGTTGCAAAATCCTGGAATCCACGGATTCGTTAAGAAATACCCGCCGATTTGGGCGAAATGGACCGTTCCAGCGATCGTTAACATCTCCGCCGAGTCGGTCAACGACTACGCCGTGATGGCGGCCATCCTGGACGAGCAACCAGCGATCGCCGGCATTGAGGTCAACGTTTCCTGCCCCAATGTAGCCCACGGCGGTTACTGCTTTGGTTGGGACCCCGAAATGTCAGCCGAAGTCACTCGTGCTGTGCGGTCGGCAACGACGCTGCCGATCATCGTCAAGCTCAGCCCAGGTGCACCAGATATCGCCTCTGTTGCCATGGCGGTTGAAGAAGCTGGGGCTGACGCAATCTCCCTGATCAACACCCTGGTTGGAATGGCCATCGACGTTCGCCGGCGGCGACCGCTCCTGGCGAACCATACCGGCGGTGTTTCCGGTCCAGCGATCAAGCCGATTGCTGTGCGCATGGTCTATCAAGTCGCTGCAGCCGTCCGGGTGCCGATCATCGGCATGGGCGGCATTATGAGTCTCAACGATGCACTTGAATTTTTCCTCGCCGGTGCCACGGCTATTCAGATTGGCACGGGGATCTTTGTCGATCCCGGGTTACCAATTCGCCTCATCGACGAACTAGCACGCTGGCTGGTCGAAGAGGGGTTCTCCTCACTCGATCAGATCGTTGGTATCGCCAACGACGGTTTCCAATTGGGACAACGCCCCGCGCTTGCCGACTGGGAGTCGGTGGGCGTATGAGATTCATCTTACCAATGCTGGCGCTCGTACCAATCGCGCTGGCGTTCAAGTACGCGCATATCGGCGGACCGACGGGGGTGTTTCTGGCGTCCGCTCTGTCGTTGATCCCGCTGGCTGGACTGTTGGGTCGAGCCACTGAAGAAGCCGCGATCTACACCGGGCCACGCATCGGTGCCCTCCTCAACGCTACATTGGGCAACGCCGCTGAACTGATTATCACGATCATCGCACTTCGGGCAGGGCTGGTCGACCTGGTTAAAGCGTCGATTGCGGGTTCGATCATTGGAAATATCCTCGTGGTGTTGGGTTTGTCGCTGCTGGTGGGAGGCCTCAGAAACGGGACGCAGTACTTCGATGCAAAGACAGCCGGAACAAACGCCACGATGATGGGTCTCGCGGTGGTGTCGCTTTCGATACCCGCCGTGTTCCGGTTCGGCCCTGCTGAGACGCGTCCATCCGAGCAGACCATCACGTTCTTGAGTGATGGTCTAGCGATCGTGCTAATCGTCATCTATGCCTTGTACATCCTCTTCTCTCTACGACAGGGAAGTCCGGAGAGCGAGTTGCGAGAGCACAGTGGCGCCCCGACAATGAAGCTGTCGGTCGCCCTGGGACTCATGGCTGCAACCACGGTCGGTATCGTCTTCATGAGCGAATTACTCGTCGGGACTATCGAGCCAGTGGCCGAACAATGGGGCCTCTCCGAGTTGTTCATCGGGGTGATGCTGGTTCCGCTTGTGGGCAACATCGCCGAGCACATCGTCGCAGTGCAGGTTGCCTATCAGAACAAAATGGATCTCAGTCTCGGGATCGCTATCGGCTCCGGGTTGCAAATCGCCTTGTTCGTGACGCCGGTGCTCGTGTGGATCAGCGTGCTACTTGGTCATCCGATGACGCTCGTCTTCAACAGCTATGAGCTTGCAGGATTGATCGGTGCGGCTCTCATTGCGGTGTTGATTTCGGTGGATGGGGAGTCGAACTGGCTGGAGGGCGCACAGCTGCTCGCATTGTATTTGATGCTCGGGATCTCGTTTTACTTTGTCGGCTGAGAGGCGGCGGCGTGGCACCTGAGGGCAGAATCATTGAGATGTTGCGCGCGTCGGGTGCGCTCAAGCAGGGTCACTTCGTCCTTTCTTCGGGTCGACATAGCGATCAATACGTCGAAAAATTCGACCTCCTGCGGCAACCCAAGGCCACTTCTGAGATTTGTCGGTTCATCGCTGATCGCTTTCGTGATCAGGAAATTGATGTCGTGGTTGGACCCACGACTGGCGGCGTCATCCTTGCCTTCGAGGTGGCACGGCAATTGGGAGTCGCGGCCGCATATGCTGAACGTTCTGAGAAGAGCGACGCCGAGCGAGAATTCCGACGCGGAACGATCTTCCCACGCAGCATGCGGGTCCTGGTCGTCGACGACATCCTGACAACTGGTGGGTCGATGCGCGAGACGCTCACCGCTCTTGGGAGACATCCCGTTGAAGTCGCCGGACTGGCCGTGCTCGTGGATCGCAGCGGCGGCAAGGCCGATCTTGGTCTGCCATATCTTGCGCTTGTTACCATGGACATCGCGACTTGGGACGCGTCGGACTGCCCGCTTTGCGAGCGCGGTGAGCCGGTCATCAAACCCGGTACTGCTCCAAACGCCGGTTCGAGTTGATCCGAGCAGGCATCAATCACCCGCCTTGTAGAGGATCGGCCATGCGAGCACGAAGCTCGTCCTGGAGCGCCTCGAGGTCGGTCAGCCGCTGGTCGATCTGCACGAGCAAGTCGGGCCGCGGTCGCTCCACGTATTCGTCCCGGAGCTCAATGATCATCTGCGCGAGTCGCCCGATAGTGCGGACGGTGTGCACCGGGTCCGCTTCCCGAGACGGGTACGTATAGCCGCTCACGACTTCAGATCCTTGCCGTTGGGTAGCGGCGCCCCGCGCAGCATCTGCAGGAGTTGCTCTTCTCCGAGCACTGGTACGCCAAGCTCTCGCGCCCGGTCGGCCTTACTACCCGCGTCTTCGCCGGCGAACACCGCGCTCGTTTTCCGGGACACGGAGCCGGCGACATTTGCGCCAGAGCGCCGCAACGCCGCTTCTGCCTCACCGCGCGTCATATTCACCAACCGTCCCGTGAGTACCACCGTCTTGCCAGCCAGGGGCCCGTTGGCTGGTCCGTCGCCAGCGTCATCATCGACCATCTTGAGACCCGCTGCACGAAACTTGTCGATGACGGCAAGGTTCTCAGCCGTATGGAGAAAATCCCGAACGCTTTGAGCCTGAATCGACCCAATGCCGGGGACGCTATCAATGGTGTCTACGTCGGCAGCAATCAGATTATCGAGCGAGTGAAACCGGTCAGCCAGGAGGCGCGACGAGCGTTCGCCGACATTTGGGATGCCAAGCGCGAAGATGAGCCGCTGCAATGGACGCTGCTTGCTCGCTTCGACCGCGGATCTGAGGTTATTGACACTCGTCTCTCCGAGGCCCTCGAGTTGGGTGATCGTTTCCCAATCTAACGAATAGATATCCCCGAGATCGCGAATCATCCCCAAATCGACGAACCGGTTGGCAAGCTTCTCACCGAGCCCGTCGATATCCATACCGCCGCGAGACACGAAGTGATGGACGTGGCGCTTGAGCTGCGCGGGACAAGCGGAATTGGTACAGTAGCGGACGGCTTCGCCTTCCGCTCTGTGCGTCGGCGAGCCACAAACCGGGCAACGCTCCGGCATGATGAATTCTCGCTCGTCACCAGTTCGCCGCTCGGTGATTACTTGAACCACCTGGGGGATTACGTCGCCAGCGCGTTGGACCACGATGGTGTCGCCGATGCGAATGTCCTTGCGACGAATTTCATCCTCGTTGTGAAGCGTAGCCCGGCTGACAATCACACCGCCGATGTTGACCGGCTCGAGCATGGCCAGCGGAGTCAGCGCTCCTGTACGGCCCACATTGACGACGATGTCATTGATCCGGGATGTCTGTTGCGTGGCCGGAAACTTGTAGGCCGTGGCCCAGCGCGGTTCCCGAGAGACGAAACCCAGTTCCTCCTGTTGGCGGAGGTCGTTGACTTTAATTACTACGCCGTCAATTTCGAACGGCAATGAAC
>Ga0126313_10002559_pt1 | contig 10244 bp, 7 predicted proteins | sample Plot105A_FD_89954 | JGI IMG/M metagenome (GOLD analysis project Ga0126313, IMG submission 89954) | Serpentine soil microbial communities from UC McLaughlin Reserve, CA, USA - Plot105A | ecosystem: Environmental > Terrestrial > Soil > Grasslands | place: USA: UC McLaughlin Reserve, Lake County... | reverse complement strand
GGCGCTCGCGCTCCTCGGTCCTGATGCCGAGGAACCAGACGGCTGCCATGCCCAGCACCGCGCCCGGGACGGACTCGAGCGCCGTCAGGAAGTCGGTGTCGTTCTGCCCGGGGATCGTGCCCGTGTGGATGATCAGGCCGAAGATCACGGAGCCCACGACGGAGCCGGCGAACGCGCCGACGATCCCGGCCCACCAGCGGTCCGGGAGGAACACGGTGAAGTGCCAGAGCGCGATCGCGACCATGACCCAGACGAGCAGGCCCATCAGCGCGGCCTCCCGTGCTTGCGGTTGCGCGGCTTCTTCGGCTTCGGCGCGTCGCTGCCTTCCCCGTCCGCCGGGGCGGGCCCGGTGGCGGGCGGCGGCGGAGCCTCCCCGCGGGCGCGGGCGCGGCGGCCGCCGGCGGGACGGTTGCCCCGCGCTGCCGCGGCTGCGGGCTCGCGCCGGCCGGCCTCCTCGATGCCGAGGTTGGCGACCATGTCGTCGAACTCGGCCCGCGAGACGCCCTGCGACGGGTCCTGCGGTGTCGTGACACCACCACGGCGGCCACCGCGGGGCGCGGCCGGGGCCACGTCGACCGGACCGCCCTGCTCGACGGTCGCGTAGGCGGGCACGTAGCCCAAGCGCTCCTTGATCCGGCGCTCGCGGGCGGCGTAGACCGGCTCGCGCTCCTTCCAGTGCGTGAGCACCGGCGCCGCGATGAAGATCGACGAGTAGGTGCCCGACGCCGTGCCGACGATCAGCGCGAACGCGAAGTCCTGCAGCGTCTCGCCGCCGAGGAAGTACAGCGAGAGCACCGGCAGCAGCGTGCAGAAGCTCGTCGCCAGCGAGCGCACCACGACCTCGGACATCGAGCGGTTGACGATCTGCGAGAAGGCCGCGCTCGGCATGCGCGGGATGTTCTCGCGCACGCGGTCGAACACGATGATCGTGTCGTAGAGCGAGAAGCCCAAGATGGTGAGCAGCGCCGCGACCGTCGACGTCGTCACCTCCCGGCCGGTGAGGGCGTAGACGCCGCCCGTGATGAGGATGTCGTGCATCAGCGCGATCAGCACCGGCACCGCGACCTTCCACTCGAAGCGCAGCGCGATGTAGACCGAGATGACGGTCAGCGAGGCGATGATCGCGATCAGCGCGGACCTGCCCACGCTCTGGCCGAACGTCGGGCCGATCGACTCCTCGTTGGGCTGACCGGCCACGCCGAACTCGTTGTCGAGCGCGTCGGTGGCGGCGCGCACCGGGGCGCCGCTCTCGCGCGAGGAGATCTGGACCAGGTTGCGGCCCAGCTCCGGGTTGTTGATCGTCTGGACCTCGGCGTCGGTGAGCCCGGCACCCCGCACCACGTCGCGCACCTGATCGACGTTCGCCTTCTGCTCGAGCGGCGCGGTGATCCGCGTGCCGCCCTCGAAGTCGATGCCGAAGTTCAGCCCGTTTCCCGCGATCGCGAAGGCGCCGATCAGCATGATCAAGCCGGACGCCGAGAAGAACCACTTCGAAGCGCCCATGTAGTTCTTGCGCGGGTTGAAGCGCTGCTCGGAGGAGCCGAGCCCCGCGCGGCCGCGGATCAGGCGCGTGCCACGCAGGGAGAACAGGATCGCCTGGGTGGCCAGCACGGCCGTGAACAGCGACACGATCACGCCGAGGCCGAGCATGAACGCGAAGCCCTTCACCCCCGCCGTGGCGAGGATGAACAGGATGAAGGCGACCAGCAGCGTGACGACGTTCGCGTCGATGATCGCCGTCAGGCCCTTGCGGTAGCCGTTGACGATCGCCGTCGAGACGCCCCTGCCGGCGCGCACCTCTTCCTTGACGCGTTCGAAGATGACGATGTTCGCGTCCGCGGCGACGCCGAGCGTGAGGACCAGGCCGGCGATGCCCGGCAGCGTCAGGACGACCGGCACGGCCTTGACGAGGGCGTAGAAGTACAGCGCGTAGATCAGCAGCGCGAGCGACGCGACCAGGCCCAGCACGCGGTAGTAGCCGATCAGGAACAACGCGACGATCCCGAGGCCGACCACGCCCGCGATCAGGCCCTGGTCGAGCGCCTGGGCGCCGAGCGAGGCGGACACCTGCGAGCGCGAGATCAGCTCGAGCTTGATCGGCAGCGCGCCGATCTGGAGGATCTTCGCCAGGTCCTGCGCGGACTGGATCGTGAAGCCGCCGGAGATCTGGGCGCCCGTAGAGCCGTCGATGCCGTCCGGGTTCTCCTGGTAGTTGATGACCGGCTTCGAGACGAGCTCGTCGTCGAGCACGATCGCGAAGCTCTGCGAGCCCTGGTCGGCCGGGACGCCCGGCAGCGAGTTGTCGGCGCCGCGCTGGGCGATCTTGCGCGTGATCGACTGGAACGCCTTGCGGCCCTTGTCCGTGAAGTCGAACGTGACGATCGGCTGGCCGCCGCCGCGCTGGTCGAAGTTCTGCTCCGGGTTCTTGAGGTCGGTGCCGGAGAGCGCCGGACGGTCGAGCAGCACCCACCAGCGGTCGGGTGCGGGCGGCTCCTTGCCGTCCTTGCCGGCCGCGGCCTTCTCGTCGCGCACGACGAGCACGCCCTTGGGCACCTCGAGCACCTCGGCGTTCTCGCGGTCCTCCTTGGGGACGGCATCGAGCGCGGCCTGGCGCGACTCGAGCCCCGTCGCGCCCTGGAACGGCTGCTTGGAGATCTTGTTGAAGGCGTAGAAGCGCGGCGCAGCGGCGACGACGCTGGAGTCCGCCTCCGGCACGTCGGTGCACTTGCTCGCGCGCTCGACCGCGGCGCGCAGGCCGGCGATCGCCTGCGTCCCGCCGTCCGTCTCGGTGTCGTTGGTGCGGCAGTCCTCGTTGAGGACGTTCGCCTCCCAGTCGTAGAAGTACAGCTGGGCGGTCGAGCCGACCTGGTCCGCCGCGCGGTCGGCGTCCTCGACGCCGGGCAGATTGACCTCGACCTGGCGGCCACCGATCAGCGCCAGCTCCGGCTCGGCGACGCCGAACGCGTCGACGCGCTCGCGCATGATCTGCAGCGCGCGGTCGAGGGCCTGCTGGTCGACCGTCGGCTGCTGCGGCGTGGGCTTGCCCTCGTAGACGAGCTGGACGCCGCCCTGGAGGTCCAGGCCGAGCTTGGTCTCCTTGGTCGCGACGACCACCGCGGAGACGGCGATCAGTCCGAAGACGAGGAGCAGGATGAACAGCGAGCGGCGACGATCAGACATGGGCCGGGAGGAGAGGGTATCCGTGAAGTGGTCGGACTACCGCGACGGTGTCAGGACGAGCAGCAGCCCGCCGTCGTCGTCGTAGGCCGGGAACAGGTCCGCAACCGCCTTGGCCGGTAGGTCGCCCTCCGCGTTGACGGTCACCGGCTTGCCGAGCTGCCGCACCCCCCACTCGAGCACCGTGCCGACGTGGTCCTCGCCGCCGTCGAAGGCGAGGCCGAGCACCTCGCGCACCGGGCGGCCGATCACCTTCTCGTCCGACAGGCCCGTCAGCTCGCGCGAGCCGCGGCCGCAGCCGATGATGCGGCCCTCCTGGTCGCAGACGAAGAACGCGGCGTTGGGCGCCGGGTAGTAGTCGTCCAGCAGCTCGAAGAGGAACCCGAAGCCGCACTTGCTGCAGCCCTTCGGGACATTGCGGAAGCCCTGCTGGCGGTCCTGGGCCGAGGTCCGGTTGCCGCAGTTGGGGCAGATGAACAGGTGCGCCATCTCAACGAGTGAGGGTAGCCCGGGACCTCAAGATCCGTTCAGCGTCTCGAGCCCGTGCCGGTGCGCCACGGCGGCCGCCTCGGTGCGGCTGCGGACATCCAGCTTGGACAGGATCCGCGAGACGTGCACGCTGGCGGTCTTCTCGGCCATGTACAGCTGGGCGCCGATCTCGCGGTTTGTGGCGCCCCCGGCGAGCAGCGCGAGCACCTGCAGCTCGCGCGGCGTGAGGCCGAACGCGGCCTCCTCCTCGCCGCCCGCGCCGTCGGTCGCCGCGGGCTGCTCGTCGAGCCGCAGGCGGGCGCGCGCCGCCAGGCCCTCGACCTCGTCGGCCAGCCAGCGCGAGCCGAGCGCGACCGCGGCCGCGTGCGCCTCGCGGGCGGCCGTGACCGTGGCCTCGCGGTCGCCGGCGCGCAGGTGCGCCTCGGCCTCCGTGAAGCGCATGAAGGCGGCGGGGTACGGGCGCTCCAGCGCGGTCCAGGCCTCGGCCGCCGCGGCGTAGAGCGCCGGGTCGGCCTCCCCCGCCGCGCGGGCGGCGTCGGCCGCGGCGCTCGCCGCGTGCGCGGACGGCACCGGCAGGTCGAGCTCGTCGGCGGCGGCCTGCACGCGCGCCTGCATCATCTCGGCGCGCAGCACGGCCCCGCGCTCGGCCTCCGCGTCGCCGAGGTCGCGGGCGCGCTCGGCGGCGTCGGCATCGACGCGCACGCCCATGCAGGCGACCTCGGCCAGCCGCTCGCCGTCCTCGCTGCAGAACTCGATCCGGTCGATCGCCTCCTCGACGATGGCGCGCGCCGCGTCGAGGTCGCCCTCGCGGCGTGCCAGCTCGCCGCGCAGCGCGCCGCTGCCGGCCAGGTACTGCGGCTCGAGCGACATCGCGAGGATCCGCGCGGTCTCCTCCAGCAGCGGCCGGGCGGCGCGCGTGTCGCCGCGGCCGAGCAGCAGCGCCGCGCGCGTGAGGTTGAAGTAGGCGAGCGTCGTACCTGTGAGGCGGCCACGATGCGGGAGGTGCGCCTCGGCGGCGTCCCACTCGCCGAGCGAGAACTCGATCTCCGCCCGCTGCATCGCCAGCCAGCGCGCGGCGCGCGAGCCCGCCGGCAGGTCCGCCTCGGCGGCGATCGCCGCGGCGAGGCCCTCGCGGCTTCGCCCCACGCGGTGCAGCGCGTCGGCGCGGTTGGCCTCCACGAACGCCTTGTCGATCGCCTGGCCGGTGACCTCCGCGACGCGGACCGCCTCGTCGAAGGCGGCGGCGCCGCCCTCGTGGTCGCCGATCGCGAACAGCGCGACCCCCAGCCGGTTGAGGATCGGCGCGCAGATGTCGTCGGCGCCGACCGCGCGGGCGGCCTCGAGCGCCTCCTGGGCCTGGTCGCGCACCTCGAGGTAGCGGCCCTGCAGCATCAGGAACGCGACGCGGCGGCTGAGCAGCTCCGCGCGCTCGGCGCTTCGGTCGCCCTCGGGCAGCAGCTCGAGCGCCCGCCGCAGGGTGGCGCGGCTCTCCTCGCCGCGGCCGAGGGACCACAGGGCGCTCGCCAGCTCGCCGAGCACCTCGGCGAGCCGGTGCGGCTCGCCGTCCTGCTCGAGCTCGCTCACCGCCAGGCGCAGCAGCTCCGCGCGCCGGTGGTCGTCGACGTTGGAGCGGTGCGCGGCGGCGGCGCGGACGAGGACGTCGGCGTGCGAGGCGCCCGCGAGCGCCTCGGCGTCGGGCACGCGCTCCCAGATCTCCAGCGCGCGCTCCAGCAGCCCCGCGGCCTCGCCGTGGGCGTGCACCCGCGAGGAGGCCGCCGCGGCCTGCACGCTGGCCTTCAGCGCGGCCGGCTGGTCGCCCGCCGAGCGGAAGTGGTGCGCCATCCCGGCCGTGATCCAGACGTCCTCGGCGCCCGCGACCGCGCGGCGCTCGAGTGCGCGGGCGAGCGCGAGGTGCAGCTCGGCGTGCTCGCCGGGCAGCAGGTCGTCGTGGACCACCTCGCGCAGTAGCGCGTGGCGGAAGCGGTACCTGCCGTCGGCGTTGGCGACGATCAGGTGGCTCGCGGCGGCCTCACGCAGCGCGATCCGCAGCTCCGCGGCGTCCAGCCCGCTGGCGTCGGCGAGCAGCGCGTGGTCGGCGCGCTGGGCGACCGCGAGCACGCGCAGGACCTCCTGGGCGGCCTCGGGCAAGCGCTCCGTGCGCACCATCAGCGCGTCGCGCAGGGTCGGCGGGAGCGCGCCGCGGCCGTCGCCGCCGGCCGCCAGCAGCTCCTCGGCGAACAGCGGGTTGCCCTCGCTGCGGCCGTACAGGCGCTCGACCAGCTCGTGCTTGGGCGGCGCGTCGAGGATGTCGGCGAGCTGCTCGGAGAGCTCGGCGCGGCTGAGCCGGGCGAGCTCGATCCGGCGCGCGTTGGGGTCGCGCTCGAGCTCGGCCAGCAGCGGCCGCAGCGGGTGGCGGCGGTGCAGCTCGTCGGAGCGGTAGGTGCAGACGGCGAGCACGCGCTCGGTGCTCATCGCGCGGGCGATGAAGGCCAGGAACGAGCGGGTGGAGCTGTCGGCCCAGTGGATGTCCTCGAGCAGCAGCAGGACGGGGTCCTCGCGGCCGAGCCGCTCGAGCAGGGCGAGCAGGGCCTCGAACAGGCGCCGCTGGGCGACGCCGGCGCCCTCGTCGGCCCTGCCGTTGCTCCCGCGCGTGCCGAGCTCGGGCAGCAGCGTGGCCAGCTCGGCGCGGGCGGCGTCGCCGACCTCGTCGAGCACCGGGTCGCCGTCGCGCGAGAGCGGGCGCAGGGCGGCGACCAGCGGCGCGTAGGGCAGCTCGCCCTCCCCCAGCTCGACGCACTCGCCGCAGAGCGTGCGCGCCCCGCGCTCCTTGGCGCGCGCCGACAGCTCGGAGACGAGCCGCGACTTGCCCACGCCGGACTCCCCCGCCACGAAGGCGATCGAGGGGTGCCCGTCGGAGGCTGCCGCGAAGGCCGCCTCGAGCTCCGCGAGCTCGCCCGTGCGGCCGATCAGCCGGGTGCTGGTGACGCGCGTGGCCACGACCGCCCAGTATCGCGCGCGGGGCGGCGGCTTCTGGTGCGGTCAGCCGAACAGCTGCGGCGCTTCCTCGGGCGGGCGCAGCCCGAGGTGCCGGAAGGCGTGCGGAGTCGCGCAGCGGCCGCGCGGGGTGCGCAGGAGGAAGCCGCGCTGGAGCAGGTAGGGCTCGTAGACGTCCTCGATCGTGTCCGGCTCCTCGTGGACGGCCACGGCGAGCGTCGAGAGCCCGACCGGGCCGCCGCCGAACTGGCGGCAGATCACGCCGAGGATCTCGCGGTCCAGGCGGTCCAGGCCCTCCTCGTCGACCTCCAGCAGGTCCAGGGCGCTCGCCGCCTCCTCGACGCCGATGACGCCGCCGCTGCGGACCTCCGCGTAGTCGCGCACGCGCTTGAGCAGCCGGTTGGCCACGCGCGGGGTGCCGCGCGCGCGCTCGGCGATCGCCCTCGCGCCGGCGGGCTCGATCTCGATCTCCAGCACGCGCGCGCTGCGGGCGACGATCCGCGCGAGGTCGCCGGGGGCGTAGTGGTCGAGCCGGTGCTGGATGCCGAAGCGGTCGCGCAACGGGGTCGTCAGCAGGCCCGAGCGCGTGGTCGCGCCGACGAGCGTGAACGGCGGCAGGTCGAGCGTGACCACCCGCGCACCCGCGCCGGCGCCGACCGTGATCGGCAGCTGGCGGTCCTCCATCGCCGGATAGAAGGTCTCCTCGACCGCGCGCGGCAGCCGGTGGATCTCGTCGACGAAGAACACCGTGCGCGGCTCGAGCGCGGTCAGGAACGCGGCGATGTCGGCCTTGCGCTCGAGCGCGGGACCGGCGGTCTGCACGAACGGCACGTCGAGCTCGGCGGCCACGATCTGGGCCAGCGAGGTCTTGCCGAGCCCGGGCGGGCCGGCGAGCAGCACGTGGTCGAGCGCCTCGCCGCGCTTGGCGGCGGCCTGGATCGAGACGCCGAGCTGCTCGCGCAGCGCCTCCTGGCCGATGAACTCGTCGAGCCGGCGCGGGCGGAGGGAGGCCTCGGGGTCGTCGTCCGGGCGCACCTGCGCGCTCTGCAGCCGCACGTGCGCCGCATCGGCCGGGTCGACCGCGAACACGCCGGGCGTGCGGATCGGCTCCGGGCTCACAGGCGGCTCCCGTGCCGGGCGCGGGCGGCACAGGCGCTGCGCTTGCGGCGCCGGCCGCGGAGGGCGCGGGCGTTCACCGGCGGGCCTCGCGGAGCGCCGCGGCGATCAGGTCCTCGGGCGTGTCGCCCTCGACCTCGCGCAGCAGGCCGTCGGTCTCGGCGGGCGTGTAGCCGAGCCCCAGCAGCGCCTCGCGGGCGAGCGACCGCGGGTCCTCGCCGCGGGTGATCACGATCGGGTCCTCGGCATCGGGCATGCCGACCTTCTCGCGCAGCTCGACCACGATCCGCTCGGCCGTGCGCTTGCCGATCCCCGGCACGGCCTGCAGCCGCGCGGTGTCGCCGCCCGCCACGGCGCCCAGCAGCTCGCGCGGCGGGCCGCCGGAGAGCACGGCCAGGGCCATCTTCGGCCCGACCGACTGCACGCCGAGCAGCAGCAGGAACAGGTCGCGCTCCTCCTCCGTGGCGAAGCCGTAGAGCAGCAGCGCGTCGTCGCGCACGATCAGGTGGGTCGTCAGCGTCGCCTTCTCCCCCACCCGCGGCACGTGGCGCAGGGTCTCGGCCGAGACGTTGAGGCGGTAGCCGACGCCGCCGCAGGCGATCACGACGTGGTCGGCGCGGCGGACCGCGACCTCGCCGGAGACGAGCGCGATCATGAGGCGGCCGCCTGGTGCGCGCCCACCGGCGCGACCGCGTCCAGGGCGGCCGCCATCGGCGCGCCGTTGGCATGGCAGATCGCGACCGCCAGCGCGTCGGCCGCGTGGTCGGGCCGCGGCAGCTCCTGCAGCATCAGCAGCGTCTGGACCATCCGCTGCACCTGGTCCTTGGCCGCACGCCCGGAGCCGCAGACCGCGGCCTTGACCTGCTGCGGCGTGTAGGACGAGGTGCGCACGCCGCGCTGGCCGGCGGCAAGGATCACGACCCCGCGAGCCTGCCCGACGGCGAACGCCGAGCGCGCGTTCTCGCCGAAGTAGAGGTCCTCGACCGCGACCGCATCCGGCGCGTACTCGTCCATCAGCGCGCCGACGCGCTCGTGGATGCGCGCCAACCGGGCGCCGGCATCCTGGCCTGCGGCCGTCTCGATCACCCCACCGTCGAGCGCGACCAACCGCCCGCGGTGGTGCGCGACGACGCCGTAGCCCGTGTTGGCCACGCCAGGATCGATGCCGAGGACGATCACGTGCACGACGGGGATTCTGCGCGGCGCCCCGGACGCCTTCCCTTGCGCCGTGCCGGGACGAACTTCAACTGCGCCGGGTAGGGGAGGTGAAGCGGCCGGCGGGGACGGTTTCCCTCCATTGCGCTCCGGGCCCGGAACGAGTGGAGCGAAAGCGTCGGTGACCGACGGTTTCCCTCCACTCGATTCCCGAACTGCAGCGACTGTACGGAAAGTCCGGGCTACCGGAACCTTCCGTACAGTCGATCCGGCCGGCGCGCCCACAGGACCCCTAGGAGCAGGCCGCCCACAGACCCCCCTCCCCTACAAGCAATGCCGTTCCGGCGCACCGCACCCCAGAGAACGCCACCGGCGCCAGCAAGCACGGCGTATCAGGACCCAGGCAACGAAGACCCGGCAAACCCAAAGAACCACACCCCGAACCCAACGACAGCCAGCCCCACCGACACGATCATCACCGTGTCCAGCACGCCGCGCTTGCGCGTCGACCCCCGCTCGCCGCGCATCGAGCGCATCCAGGGCGCCTGCACCGGCCGGTCGTCGCCGGTGCGCGTGTAGGCCCGGTGGACGCGGTCGAGGTAGCCGAGCAGCTTGGCCATCACGGCCATCCCGATCGGCAGTCCGATGAACACGAGCAGGTACGGGCCGAGCGTCGGGGCGCTCGTATCGGCCAGCCGCGAGGCCGCGTAGACCAGCCCGAGCGGCACGCCGAGCCACATGACGACGCTGCCGAGCCCCATCAGCAGCACGAGGAAGATCGCAGGGGGCGACCAGGTGCTTCGCATCGGTCTGCTGATACCCCGCCGTACCGCGAGCGAACGCGCGCGTTCGCTCGGCTAGCCCGCGACGCGCTCGAGCACGTCGGCGGGCACGTCGAAGTTCGCGTGCACCGCGTCCACGTCGTCGAGGTCCTCGAGCGCGTCGATCAGCCTCATCAGCTTCGTCGCGCCCTCCTCGTCGAGCGGCACAAGCGTCTTCGGCCGCTGGGCGACCTCGGCGTTCTCGATCGCGATCCCGGCCTCGTCGAGCGCGGCGCGCACGGCGGTCAGCCCGCTCGGCTCGGTGATGACCTCGAAGACGTCGTCGTCCATCGCGATGTCCTCCGCACCCGCGTCGATCGCGACCATCAGGTCGTCCTCGGAGTAGCGCTCGGCGTCGACGACGATCACGCCCTGCTTGTCGAACAGGTACGCGACCGACCCCGGCTCCCCGAGGTTGCCGTTGTGCTTGCCGAACGCGTGGCGGACCTCGGAGCCCGTGCGGTTGCGGTTGTCGGTCGTCGCCTCGACCAG
>Ga0126313_10002557_pt1 | contig 10247 bp, 12 predicted proteins | sample Plot105A_FD_89954 | JGI IMG/M metagenome (GOLD analysis project Ga0126313, IMG submission 89954) | Serpentine soil microbial communities from UC McLaughlin Reserve, CA, USA - Plot105A | ecosystem: Environmental > Terrestrial > Soil > Grasslands | place: USA: UC McLaughlin Reserve, Lake County... | reverse complement strand
TGTCGTCCTCCCCCTTCTCGTCCCACATCTTGAACAGGGCGATCGGCTTCACGCGGATGACGCAGCCGGGGAAGGTCGGCTCGGAGACGCATACCATCGCGTCGAGCGGGTCCCCGTCGCGCCCGCGGTGGCCGATCAGGTAGCCATAGTCGACGGGATAGACGGTGGACGAGGAGAGGAAGCGGTCGAGAACCAGCTTCTCGAGCTCCTCGTCGTACTCGTACTTGTTGCGGCTCCCCTTGGGGATCTCGACGTAGGCGAGTAGGTGGTCTTCGCCAGCGCTCACTGGGGCCGAAGGCTATCCTCCGCCGACCGATGAAGAGGGTCGTCGCGCTGCTGGCGGCCGCTCTCGCGGCTGCGGCGCTAGCGGCCTGCGGGGGTGGTGCTGAACCGGGCGCTCCTAAGCGAGCGACCCTGGTCCTCGACTTCCAGCCGAACGCCGTCCACGCCGGGATCTACGCGGCGCTCCAGGAGGGTTACTACGAGGACGCGGGCGTCGATCTCGACGTCCAGCAGCCCTCGTCCTCCACGGACGCGCCCAAGCTGCTGGAGGCCGGAAGGGTCCAGTTCGCGATTCTGGACATCCACGACCTGGCGATCGCGCGCGAGCACGGCTTCGACGTCGTCGGGGTCGCTCCGATCGTCCAGCGGCCTCTGGCCTCGGTGATCGCTCGAGAGACCGTCGGGCGGCCTCGGGACCTCGAGGGCCACACCGTGGGCGTCACCGGCCTTCCCTCCGACGACGCGGTGCTCGACTCAGTGGTCGCGGCCGACGGCGGCGACCCGGAGGAGGTCCACCGCGTGACGATCGGCTTCAACGCCGTGGCTTCGTTCGCCGCGGGGCGGGTCGACGCGGCCACCGCCTTCTGGAACGCGGAGGGCGTCACGCTGAAGCGGCAGGAGGTCGCGACGCAAACTTTCCGCGTCGACGACTACGGCGCCCCTCGGTACCCCGAGCTGGTTCTGGTCACGACCGAGGCGATCCTGCACGACGACCCGAACCTGGTTGGCGCCGTGGTCGCCGCCACCAGGGGCGGGTACGTCATTGCCGAGCACCGGCCTGCCGAGGCCCTCGACGACCTGCTGGCGGCTGACGCCAGCCTCGACCGCGCCGATCAGGAGGCGCAGCTCGACGCCCTCAATGCGGCGGGAGCCTTCGACGATCCAGGAGAGTTCGATAGGACGGTCCTCTCCGCCTGGTCACGATGGGAGGTGAGGCACGGGATCGTCAACGAGCCCCCCGATGTGAATCGGATGTTCGTCCCAGCGGACCGCCTCAAGGCCCTCGGCGTACAGGCGCCGTCGGACTAGGCGAGCAGCCGCTCTACCAGCGCCTGCATCTCGCGCGCCATCCGCGAGCGCGGCACGACGAGATCGACGCCGGCCGCGTCCGCGGCCTCGCGCGTCTCCGTGTTGAGGTGCGCATAGAAGCCCAGCACCGGCACGCCGAGTCCGACGACGCCCTCCGCGGCCTCGCGATCGAGATCGGCGACCACGAGGTCGACATCCTCGAGTCCACTCGCCTCCGCGACCGAGCTCGTGAGCTCGACGTCGTGACCGGCCGCGCCGAGCGTCGCCTCGATGCGGCTCGCGAACATCAGGTCCGGTGCGACCGCGAGTACCCGCGCCACGATCAGGCGGCGCAGATCACAGGCTGCGGCGCCGGCGGAAATCCTGGCGGACGCTCTCCGGACGGCCCCACATCTGCACGACCTCGGCACGCCCCTCGTGTACGTCCCTGACCACCAGCTCGCCATCGATCCCCTCGCGGTCCAGGAGGGCCAGCGTTCCGGTGACCGTCTCGGCCGCGGCCGCGTGGCCGAACCGGTGAGCGACGAGGAGCCGGAAATGCCAATCGGCGCGGGAGTACGGCTGGGCGTTCACCTGCGTGAGCAATACCGCCGCATCGACGTACCGCTCCTCGTCGAAGATCCGCAGGTCGAGCTCGAGGTCGGTCCAGTCGTCCGGCAGGGAGTCGAGGACCTCCTGGAACGAATCGGCGAGCGCCATCGCGCCCAAGCCTAGTGAGATCGGGACCTAGCCGAAGAACACCTGCTGCAGCAGGAACAGGTTCAGCGCGATGATCAGGCCGCCGATTATCGACGCGATCACGGTGAGCCACCACGGGTTCGTGAGGGCGCCCATCACCCTGCGGCGCCCCGCGATTATGAGCAGCGGGATCAGGGCGAACGGGATGCCGAACGACAGCACCACCTGGCTGATCACGAGCGCGCTGGTGGGATCCAGCCCGATGCCGAGCACGACCAGAGCGGGCGCCAGCGTGATCGCCCGCGGAAGGAAGATCGGGATCCGCCGCCGGATGAACCCCTGCATCACCACCTGGCCCGACATGGTGCCCACCGAGGACGAGGCGAAGCCCGACGCCAGAAGCGCGACTCCGAACACCGTGGCCGCGTTCCCGGAAACCGTCTGACGCAGGCCGTCGAAGGCGCCCTCGATGCTGTCGACCCCGGTCAGGCCGCTCTCGTGGAAGAGCGCCGCGGCCATCACCATCATCGAGATGTTGACGAGCCCGGCGAGGGCCATCGCGATCACGACATCGATTCGCTCGAAGCCGAGGATCCTGCGGCGCTCGGCGTCATTCCGCCCGACAACCCGGCGCTGCGTCAGCGCCGAGTGCAGGTACACGACGTGCGGCATCACCGTCGCGCCGATGATTCCCGTCGCGAGCAGGATGCTCTCCGTGCCGCCAAACCCTGGCAGGACGAGGTGCTTGGCGACCTCGCCGCCGTCGGGATCGGCGGCGAAGATCTCGAAGCCGAACGCGAGCACGATCACCCCCACGAGCCCCGAGATCGCGGCCTCCAATCGCCGGAATCCCATCTGCTGAAGCGCCAGGATCGTGAACGCGCCCACCCCGGCGATCAGCGCGGCGGGGAACAGTGGGATCCCGAACAGGAGGTTCAGGCCGAGCGCGGCGCCCACCACCTCGGCCACGTCGGTCGACATCGCAACGACCTCCGCCTGGATCCAGAGCCCGATCGAGGTCGGTCGCGAGAAGCTCTCCCGGCAGAGCTCGGGAAGGTTTCTTCCGGTGGCGATACCGAGCTTGGCGGACTGCGTTTGCACGAGCATCGCGATCAGGTTTGCGGCGAGCACCACCCACAGCAGCAGGTAGCCGTACTTGGCGCCGCCGGCGATGTTGGTGGCGAAGTTGCCCGGATCCACGTATGCGACAGCGGCGATGAACGCCGGCCCGAGGAACGGCCAGACCCGCGCGAAGCCGCGGGCGCGCCCCTCGAGCGAGGCGCGCGCCGCGCGCGCCACCGCGGCCTCACCCGGAAGGACATCCTCGACGCCGGCGGGGACCCCGTTCTCGGGGGCGCCGGCCGGCGGCGCCTCGGGTGTCGACTCCATCGTGCGGTTCATGCAACGCCCTCCCGCTCGACTCGCATCTTCTGCGCCAGGTCACCGCCCAGGACGTGCTCGCGGCCGCCGACCTCGACGAACACCGGCCCGCCGAAGGGCTGCAGGTCCATGACTCGCAGCCATACGCCGGGACGAATGCCGCGCTCGGCTAGGTAGCGGAGCATCTCGGGGTCGGAATCCGAGACCCTCGAGAAGGTCGCAACGTCGCCCACAGACAGCCTGTCGAGCGCGGTGGTGCGATCGGCCGCCATCGCCAAGTCGGGCGTCGGGATCGGATCGCCGTGCGGGTCGAGCGACGGATTGCCCAGCTTCTCCGCAATCCGGCGCTCGAGGTCCTCCGAGATGTAGTGCTCGAGCACCTCGGCCTCGTCGTGAACCCGGTCCCATGGCATCTGGAGCGCGTCCGCCAGGAAGGCCTCGAGCAGACGATGGTGCCGGATCACCTCGAGGGCGACTCTCTCGCCCGCGGCCGTGAGCCTGACGCCGTGGTATGGCTCGTAGCGCACGAGTCCCAGCTCGTCGAGGCGCTTGAGCATTGCCGTCACCGATGAGGGCGCCACGCCCAAACGCTCCGCCAGCGCCGAGGTGCTCACCGGTCCCCCCTCCTGATGCTGAAGCCCGTAGATCGCCTTCGCGTAGTCCTCGACGGCCTCGCTGGCCGGAGCGCTGCTGCGCTCAGCCAGGTTCGTCTTGCTCGATGTCCGGGTATGCGCCATAGCTAAATCGGGATTTAGACTAGCCTAAATCATCACCCGGCGGCCGAGGCCCGCCCAGAGCCCTCGTAGAATCGAGCGGGTGAGCACCGAGATCGTGGACGTCGATGGCCAGTACCGGGCCCTGAAGGAGGAGGCCGGCGTGGTGGATCGGTCCGGGCGCGGCAAGCTCATGGTGCGGGGCGCCGACACCGCCGAGTACCTGCAGGGGCAGCTGACGAACGACGTCGAGGCGCTCGAGCCCGCTACCGGCTGCTACTCCGCCCTCCTCGACCGCAAGGGGCACATGCAGGCCGACATGCGCGTGCTGCGCCTGGGGACGGGCGAGCTGTGGCTCGACACCGAGGCGGAGGCGGCCCCGGCGGTCGAACGGCACCTCCGCATGTACGGCGTCGGCCGGGAGGTGGAGGTCGAGGACGTCGCCGGCGAATGGTCGATTCTGTCGGTCATCGGGCCGGGGGCGGCCGAGGCGGCCGGGACCTCGCCGCTGGCGCCGGAGCACGCCCAGCGCCGCTACCAGCGCGACGGCATCGAGATCCTGGCCGTGGCGACGGACCTCGGACTCGATCTCGTCGTCCGCTCGGGACACTCGCGGGAGCTCTTGGAGCTGCTTGGGCGCTCCGGCGCCGCGGAGGTGGCCGAGGCCGCCGCGGAGATCCTGCGCGTCGAGTCGGGCAGGCCGCGCTTCGGCCGCGAGATGACGACCGCGACGATCCCGCAGGAGGCGGGAATCGACGACCGGGCGGTCAGCTTCACGAAGGGCTGCTACATCGGCCAGGAGACCGTCGCTCGGCTGCACTACCGGGGCAAGCCGAACCGGCACCTGCGCGGGTTGCGCCTCGACTCACCGGTCGGCGACGGTGAGGCGATCGCACTGGGTGAGCGCGAGGTCGGAACCATCGGAACGGCCGTCCTCTCCCCCGCGCTCGGCCCGATCGCGCTGGCCGTGATCCGCCGCGAGGCGGAGCCCGAGGCCCGAGTCGCCGTCGGCGATGGCGGGGCCAGCGCCGAGGTCGTCGAGCTCCCGTTCTGACGGCATCGCGGCCGCCGAACTTGCGCATTCGCGCACGACCTTCGGTTAACGTTGCGTCGATGGCTACCTGGGGTGCGCGGAGAGCCTCGCGGCGCGGGCGCCTGGCTTCACTCGGCGCCGTGGGCCTGCTGCTCGGCGTGGTCCTTGCCGGATGCGGCGCGGAGGACTTCCCGAACAACCCCCGGCCCCCCACCCCCATCGAGGTGAGCGCGAGGGTCGATTCCCAGCGCGTTCAGATCGCACCGAATCAATTCGGAGCCGGCCTCGCCAACTTCACCGTGGCCAACCTCTCGGGATCGCCCGTCACGCTCGACGTGACCGGACCGACCGAGGGCTCCACCGGTGAGATCCAGGCGGGAAGCCCGACCTACCTGCGGATTGACATGAAGGAGGGCACCTACGAGGTGGCGGCGAGCAAGGCAAAGATCAAGCCGGCAACGATCAAGGTCAGCGCGGAGCGCAAGAGCTCGCAGAACAACCTGCTCGAGCCGTAGGCGGACGAATCAGCCCGGCTCGTCCGCCTCGGCGATGAGGGAATCGATGCGCTCGAGCTTCGCTTCGACCGCGACGACCATCGCATCCAGACCGGCGCGCGCCTTGTCCGACGATGTCTTGATGCCCGTCAGGCTCGACCGGATGGCCTGCGCCTGCTTGAGCGTGGAGATCGCCTCGTGCGCGGCATCGCGCACCGCGACGGCATCGACGGTGAGCTCGCGGTCGCGCGCCATCGCCACCCGGGCCGCCGCGAGCCGATATGCGACCTCGAGCGGCAGCCCGCGAGGTTCGTCGCGATCGACGGCGACGATCAGCTTGTTGCCCTCGTACTCGTGCAGCTGCTGTCGACCGGCGGGGACCTTCTCCTCGCCGGCGACCACGAGAACGGCAAACGAGGCCGCGCGCGCGGCCATGCCCGCGTTGAGCTCCGACCACGCATCGTTCTTCGAGAGCTTCTTGTCTTTGGCCTCGAAGACGATCCGGCCCTGGGCGGGGCCGTCGCACGCCCCGATCTCGACGAGCGTGTCTCCCTTCTTGCCGCCTCCCTCCGCCGCCTCGGTGCCGGTATGGATGGCCGCGTCGCCGCGCGCAGACGCGATCGCCTCGAGCGCCTCGTGGACCCGCTCCTCGAAGGTGATCCCCTTCCTAGTGCCGGCTGCCTCGGCCTCGGCGACCCGCTCATCGGCGACATCGCGCTCCACCAGACGGGCCATCTCCTCGCGCACCGAGCCGAGCTGTACCTGAAGTGCCCGCGCCTCCTTCGAATACGCCTCGCGCAGCCGTTCCACCTCGTGACGGTGACGCTGCTCAGCCTCGAGCATCGACTTGCCCAGCCGCGCCTGCACCGCGACCAGCGGGTTCGAGTTGTCCTCGGCGGTAAGCGACCTCATGAGGGCCTGCATCTGCTCGTTCGACCCGGCGACGACGATCTCGCGGATCTGCGCCTGAACGGAGTCGTTTCGCTCGGCGCCGAATGCCGCCGCGATGTGCTCGGCAATCGCCTTTGCACCGTCCTCCAGCGTTCCCCCCAGCTGGGAACGCAGCTGGTCGAGGCCGGCCTCGAGCTCGTGCCGCACGTAGTCGACGTTCGCCGCCGTCTCCTCGCTGTCAAGGACGCGCGTTCCGATCTCGATGGCCTTGCCGACGGTCTCCGCGGGTCTGCGCCCGCTCTCGGCCCGCTCCCTGACCACGCGCGCGGCGCGCTCATCGTTCACCGTGAGGCGCTCGATGACCAGCCGGTCGTCAAGCGCGCGGACAACGCCCTCGGAGGCGACGTCGTCGAGCGGTAGCTGTGGCTTCTCTGATGCTTCCATCGGACTCTCGAAGGTAGTCGCGGCGTCCGACGGAAAGCTGACCGTGTGCTCAGACGGGTATCGAACCGGCGCCGCGCCGTTAGGATGCGCCGCGGTTTCCGTCCCTCCCCAAACCTCGAGAGGAGTAGCGTGGCTGTAGACGTATCGGAGGTCTCCAAGCTCGACACCGAGCCCGGTGAGCTGCCGGAGACGATGGCGGCATGGGTGATCCGGCAGGAGCGGGAGGGCGAGCCCAAGGACGCGTTCCAGCTCGAGGAGATCGAGCTACCTGAGCCCGGCGCCTTCGAGGTGATCGTGCGCGTCATGGCCGCGGGGGTCAACTTCAACAACGTCTGGGCCTCGCTCGGCAAGCCGGTTTCCGTCTTCGGCTACGGCGACCACCCCGAGTGGGGGCACCACATCGGCGGCTCGGACGCCTCGGGGATCGTGTGGGCGGTCGGTCCCGGGGTCACCAAGTGGAAGCCCGGCGACGAAGTGGTGATCCACTGCAACCAGGCCTCTTACGAGGACGTCGAGGTACACGGCCTCGACCCCCTCGCCGCCCCCAGTCAGCAGATCTGGGGCTACGAGACCACGTGGGGATCGTTCGCGCAGTTCACGAAGGTGCAGGCCCAGCAGCTCCTGCCGAAGCCGTCGAACCTCTCGTGGGTCGAGTCCTCGGCCTACGGCCTCACCTACTTCACCGCCTACCGGATGCTCATGGACCGCTGCCATCTCCAGGCCGGCCACAACGTGCTGATCTGGGGCGCGGCCGGTGGGCTCGGGGTCTTCGCGACGCAGCTCTGTCAGGCGGCCGGCGCCAACGCGGTCGGTGTCGTGTCCTCAAGCGAGAAGGGGGAGCTCGTCAAGCAGCTCGGCGCGGTCGACTACATCGATCGCAACGAGTTCGCGGGCATGATGCGAAAGGGCGGCGAGTCGAAGGACGAGGAGAAGGAACGCTTCAAGGTCTCGCGCGCGTTCACGAAGCGTGTGAAGGAGATCCTGGGCGACGCTCCCGACATCGTCTTCGAGCACGTCGGCAAGGCGACCTTCCCCACCTCCGTCCTGACCGTGAAGCCGTTCGGCAAGGTCGTCATCTGCGGCGCCACGTCCGGGTATCAGCTCGACTTCGACGTCCGTTACCTGTGGATGCGCCAGAAGGAGATCCTGGGCTCACACTTCGCCAACGCATACGAGTGCATGCGGGCGAACCAGCTGATGGCGGAGGGCAAGATCCGGCCGGTGCTGTGGCAGGCGATGGGCTTCGAGGGGGTTCCGGACGCGCACCAGCTCCTGCACGAGAACAAGCACCTGGGCAAGATCTCGATCATGGTCGGCGCCACCGACCGCGATGAGGGAAAGCACGAGGAGGGCCCGGGCGCGATCTGGGCCGAGGTCGGCACCTGAGGTAGCCGGGGGAGCAGCCGATGCCCGACGTCAACTACATCGACTGGCACGTCCACCCGTTCCGTGCCGAGCGCTGGTACGAGATCTGGAAGCCGGCGCTCGACCGGGCGATGGCATTCGGGGCGCGCTCGTGCGTCCTCAGCAGGGACGTCGACGACCCGCTCCACTTCCGCCAGGTCACGGTCTGGGACGACCACGCGGACTTCGAGCGCTACTGGTACTCGGACGAGATCTCAGCGCTGCGCGAAGCCGCGCTGAACTACTACAACAAGCCGCTACTGCCGAGCTGGCACACGACCGTCTTCGACGGCACGCCCGTCACGACCGGCGACTGACGCGCCGCGTCGCTCAGTGCCGCTCGAGCGGCGCCATCGTCAGGCCCGCGTCCTTCAAGAGCTCCCAGTAGAGCTCCGCGACCTCCTTCGCCCCGGTCCACACGATGGCCTTGCCGGAGTTGTGGATCCGCTCCGCGAACCTGTGGCCCTCGTCCAGCGAGACGCCGGGGATCACATTCGAGAGCGTCCGGGCCACGTGGTCGAAAGTGTTGTGGTCGTCGTTCAGGACGATCACGAGCCAGTTCCCGCCCAGACCGGAGCCAGGGCCACCGGTGCGGGGACGCTCGAGCGTCTCCGTCGCCATGCGCTCAGGGTAAAGAGTCGGCCAGAAGCGGTGGCCGGCTGCGACTACGGCTTGGGAACCTGGACGCCGAGGTTGTCGAAGGTCGCCACTGCGCGCTGCGCGCGCTTCTTCTTGTAGCCGAGCATGATCTCGAGCTTGCGCCCGTCGATCTGCTCGGAGTTCCGGTCCGCGACCTTCGCCACCCGCTTGCCATTCACCCCGGCCGTCAGCTGTGAGCCCCTCGCGGAGAGGTTCAGAACGTTTGGCTTGTTGATCCCCTTGATGTTCTTGCCCCCACCCTTCGCCAGGACGTTGACGTTGTCGCTGCTAGCCCTGCGCACGAGCCTGAACTTGTGCTGAGTCGGAAACACCTGAAGCTCGTAACCCTTCTCCTTGCCCGATCGGACCGCGACGCCGACGTAGACGCGGTCGCGGACCCTCTTCGGCGTGTCCTTCAGGAGCTTCCCCTCGGCGCGAATCTTGTGGTTGGGCCTGGCGGAATCTCCTTGGACGGGCGGCCGGTAGCCGCAAACCGTCTTGCCGCGCTCGGCGGTGACCGTGAGGCTTTTCGCCTTCTTGCGCCAATCCTTCTTGCAGTGCTTGCCCTCGGCGTGGCGGAGCTCCTTCGCCTCCTTGCGGCTCGAAAAGTCGTTCGAGTAGACGGTCACGCCGGCGATGGCGACAGCGGCCACGAGGGCCGCGGCGACCGCGACCAGGACCGGCACACCGATACGAGCGCTGCGAGTTGCACGTCTCATCGAGGTCCATGCAGCGTAGCCAGTCGGCATGCGGTGAGTGGGACCACGCGCCAGCCGGGGCCTCGGCGGATTCGCCTGCGCGAGCGCCCCGGAGCGGCTCTCAGCCAGCGCCCGACTCCTCACGCTTGCGCCAGTAACGGTCGAGGCCCAGCCAGAGCTGCTCGGGCGGTGCGGCCTGGCGCACGCGAAGCGCCACGTCGGGGCCGGCATCGCGCTCGAGGTCGGCGTCGACAGCCTCGAGGAAGCGCTCGCGCTCGCCATGCCGCGCCCGCTCGGCGTTGCGTCGCAGGCTCTCACGGATCCGCTCGAGCTGCTCGAGCGGTTTCTCCACGCGGTCGAAGTGCGTCAGGCAAAGCCGCCGCGGATCCCATTCGGCCACCCGCTCGAGCGAGCGCTCCCAGGCCTCGACGTCGATATCCGGCGGAGGCGTCGGTGCGAGCGTGAAGTCGTCCGGCGGCACCCGCACGCCGGCCACGTCGCCGACATAAGCATCGCCCGAGTCCTCGTGGAGGTAGGCGACATGGTGCCGCGCGTGGCCGGG
>Ga0126313_10002556_pt1 | contig 10247 bp, 12 predicted proteins | sample Plot105A_FD_89954 | JGI IMG/M metagenome (GOLD analysis project Ga0126313, IMG submission 89954) | Serpentine soil microbial communities from UC McLaughlin Reserve, CA, USA - Plot105A | ecosystem: Environmental > Terrestrial > Soil > Grasslands | place: USA: UC McLaughlin Reserve, Lake County... | reverse complement strand
TCAGCGTCGAGATGATCGAGGCGGTCGGCTGGCAGTACTTCGACGACTACTTCCGCCGCTGCGACGAGCTGCTGAGCAACGACGGGCTGATGCTGCTGCAGGCGATCACGATCGACGACCGCTGGTACGAGAGCGAGAAGGCGGCCCGCAGCTTCGCCAACACCCACGTCTTCCCCGGCGGCTGCCTGCCCTCGCAGGGGCTGATCGCCGGCTGCCTGGAGCGGGCGACCTCGATGAAGCAGGTCTGGCTCGACGACATCACCGCGCACTATCCGCCGACCCTGGCCGAGTGGCGGCGACGCTTCTTCGTCGCCTGGGAGCGGCTGCGCGACCGTGGCTACGACGAGCGCTTCCGCCGGCTCTGGGACTTCTACCTGAGCTCCTCGGAGGCGGGCTTCCGCGAGCGGCGGATCGGCGACGTCCAGGCGCTCTTCGCCAAGCCGGGCGCGCGATGAGCGCGGCCGGGACGGGGAGCGGCGGCGAGCGCGAGCCGCTGCTGCTGATCCATGGGCTGGGCGGCACCCGCAGCATCTGGGAGCCGGTGATCCCGCTGCTGGAAGCCGAGCGCGAGGTGCATGCAGTCGACATGCCCGGGTTCGGCGACACGCCGCCGCTGCCGCCCGAGGTCGAGCCGACCGCCGCCAACCTGGCCCGCGCGGTGCACGAGGAGTGCCTACGCAACGGGGTCGAGCGGGCCCACGTCGCCGGCAACTCGCTCGGGGGTTGGGTGGCGCTGGAAATGGGCCGCTTCGGCTGGGCTGCCTCGGTGACGACCCTCTCCCCCGCCGGCCTCTGGTCCCGGCCGCTCGGCGAACCGAGCGGCGGCGGCGCCCGGATGCTGCTGCGCGGATCGCCCTGGGCGAAGGCGGCGCGCCCGTTCCTCGCCGTCGCCCTGCAGTTCCCGCAGACCCGGCGGGCGGCCTTCCAGTCGATCGCCGCCCACCCGGAGCGGATCCCACCCGACGCCGCCCGCCAGCTCGCCCTCGGCTGGCTCGACGGCGAGGGTTACGACGGCGCCAACCGGGCGATGCGCAAGGGAGTCTTCGACCCCGCCGGCTACCCCGAGGACGTGCCGGTGACGATCGCCTGGTGCGAGCGCGACCGCCTGGTCGGGCCGCCGAAGGCGAACCGCCGTCCCGCCGGCGCCCGCTTCCTCGTCCTGCCCGAAGTCGGACACACCCCCACCTGGGACGACCCCAACCTCGTCGCCCAAACGCTCCTCGACGGCAGCGCGAGCTCGGTAGCGGCCGCGCAGCGCAGACGTGTCTGAGTTTTCCCCTCACATATGACGGTTAACCTCAGACACCCCCAATGCGGACCTGAGGAGGACCATTGATCATCGAGAGGACCGAGAACCCGACGTGGCTGTCGAACGCCTACCTGGTCGCCGACCCCGAGCAGAAGACCGGCGTGCTGATCGACGGCAACGATGACCTGGGACCGCTGCTGGAGCGGGCCGAGCGCGACGGGATCGAGATCACCCACGTCCTCGTCACCCATCCGCACGGCGATCACGTCGCCGGCCTCGCCAAGGCGCGGGCGCAAATCGGCAACCCGCCGCTGGTCGCCCACGAGGCCTGCGCGGCCGAGCTCGACGAGGAGGTCGCGATCACGATGGGAGACGGCGACTCGCTCGACGCGGGCGGCCTGCAGGTCGAAGCGCTCTTCACGCCCGGCCACGCCGCCGGCCACCTCGCCTTCCTCGTCGACGGCACCGACCTCTTCACCGCCGACGTCCTCTTCAAGGGGACGGTCGGGGGGACGATGGCCCCCGGCGCCAGCGGCTTCGCCGACCTCGAAGCCTCGGTGATGCGGCTGATGGAGTTGCACCCGGAGACGGCCGTCCATCCCGGCCACCGCGAGCCGACGACGATCGGCGCCGAGTGGGAAGGCAACCCCTTCGTGCGGATCTGGCGCGGGCTCGACTCGACCGGCGAGGAGCAGGTGACCGTCTGGGGCCGCCCGGCGACGCTGAAGCTCTGGGCGCCGGACTACGACGGCGGCAACAAGGCCTGGGTCGTCTTCGGCGACTCGGGCGAGGACGCCATCGTCGGCGGCTCCCAAGTCGAGAAATAGCGCCTCTTCGTCTCCGAGATTTGGGGGCCTATCACCCCCCAAACTTCGGAATCAGCGCTCCGGCAGGACGCGGAACGCGTAGCGGTTGCGCAGCTTGCGGCTGAACCCCGTCTCGGCGACGCCGAGGCCGTCGGTGGCGCGGGCGAGGACGAGGTAGCGGCCGGGCGGCAGCGCGCGCTTCAGCTTGAAGCTCCACTTCGCCTTGCCCTTGGCCTTCAGCCATCGCTGCGGGCACTGGTTGCCCTTCGGCTTCACCTTCTCGAAGCGCGGTTTCGGGCTCCTCAACGCGAAGCACCGCGGCTTGCCGGCGGAGGCTTTCGCCTTGGCGCCGCCAGGGACGATCCGCACCAGCGCGACCTCCACCTTCCCAATCCCGTTGCCGTCCGGATCGGCAGCGACGCCTGAGAACGCCTTCAACTTCCCGCCCTTGACCTTCTTCGGCACTGCCTTCATCCGCGCATGGGGGGCCCGGTTGACGGGAGCGGAGATCGGCTTGGCCGGCTCCCTGTCGCCCAGGTAGCGGGCGACCGAGGCCCAGGAGGTGTTGTTCGGGCCGTAGGCGGTGCCGATCGTGAGCAGGCGGTCTTCGGAGTCGACCGCGGCGCCGGCGATCCCTTCCCCGAACGGGGCGGTGTCGCCGCGGGCGACGATGCCGCCGGCGCCGAAGGCCGGGTCGAGCGCCCCGCCGGAGGTGAGCCGGACGACCAGCGACGCCTGCTGTTTCAAGGACCCGTTGTAGTAGCGGCCGGCGAGCAGGTAGCCGCCGCCCGCCGCGAGGTCGAGCGTCTCGGCCTCCGGTTCCTCGACTCCGCGGTAGGTGAAGATCCCGTCGCTGCCGAAGCTCGGGTCGAGCTCGCCGTCGGACAGGTACCGGACCGCGACGACCTTCGGGTGGTAGGTGGGTGGAGTCCCGTAGTAGTCCAAGCCGGCCCCGCCGGCGACGATGCGGCCGTCGGAGAGCATCGTGAGGTCCTTGAGGAACCCCGATGCGGTCATCGCCCCTTCGACCGGGATCGGCGTCAGCGAGATCCCGTCGCCGCCACCGAAGCCGTTGTCGTATTCCCCATCGGATCGCAGCTTCAGCAGCACGAAGCCGAGTCCGCCGCCGACCGCGTTGATGTCGCCGACGATGATGCTGCCGTCCCCGAGCGGCGCGACCGCCACGGCGGTGTCGAATTTCCCCGCCGTTTCTTTGACGACGACACCGTCGCCGCCGCCGAAGCCCGGATCGGGGACGCCGCTCGACTGCAGGACGACGATCCCGGCTGCGTGGCTTCCCCCGGACAGGCCCGCTTCCCCGACCGCGACAATCCGCCCGTCGGTGCCGATCGCGACCGCTTTGGCGTCGTCGCCTTCGGCTCCAACCGGGACCAGCGCCTGCCCGTCCCCACCGCCGAAGCTGCCGTCCGGCGCGCCGTCGGTCGAGTAACGGGCGATGAGGAAATCGCGGTTGACCGTCCCTTTGGCGCTGCCGGCAGCGACGATCTTGCCGTCGGGCTGGATCGTCACCGCCCGGAACTCGCCGAATTCGGAGACCGCGGTGGTCACCGTGCCACCGCTCCCGAATGACGGGTCGGGCGAACCGTCTGGCAGCCGCCGCAGGACCACGGCGTTGCCGTGGTCGCTACCGGCGATCACGATCTTGCCGTCGGGCTGGATCGCGACCGCGTCGGCGAAGCTGTCCTCCTCGCTTTCCAGCAGCCGCAGCTGGCCGCCGCTGCCGAAGGTCGGGTCGAGGTCGCCGGGCGCGGCGTCGGCGGCGGGGGCCGCGGCAAGGGCGACGAGGGTGGCCAGGACAAGTAGGAGGCGACGCGGGGGACGGGACATGCGCCGACCGTAGTCCATCCCGGGCCGGGAGGCCAGCGGGTGTGGTCGAGGGCGGAAGCCACGATTCAGGCACGACCTTTAGTGATCTCGGCACATTTGGACGGATGTGCGATAGGGGAATCGCGTTCATGTCTCCACACTTCACCAATGGCCGCCCGCATACAGGAATTCTTTTTCAACTGGTACCCCGTCTTCGGGGTCGTCTTCATGTCGATCCTCTGCTTCGTTTTCCTGAAAATGGCGCGCGGGATGATGGGGACGACGAAGCCGGAGACGGTCAAGGCGAGCCGCACCGAGCCGGTCCTCTGGGAGCAGGTGCAGGGGGTCGATGCCGCCAAGGAAGAGCTGATGGACGTCGCCGCCTGGCTGCGCGAACCGGAACGCTTCGCCGCCCTTGGCGCCAAGGCGCCGCGCGGCGTCCTCCTCCACGGCCCGCCCGGGACCGGCAAGACGATGCTCGCCCGCGCCGTCGCCGCCCAGGCCGGCGTCGACTTCTTCGCCGCCTCGGGCTCGAGCTTCGTGGAGATGTTCGTCGGCCGCGGCGCCGCCCGCATCCGCCGCCTCTTCAAGGAGGCGCGCAAGTCGGGCCGCGCGGTGATCTTCATCGACGAGCTCGACGCGATCGGCGGCTCCCGCTCCAGCGGCGGCGGCGACGGCGGCACCAGCGAGCGCGAGCAGGCGCTGAACCAGCTGCTGGTCGAGCTCGACGGCTTCGAGAAGGACCCGGGGATGGTGATCGTGATCGCCGCCTCCAACTACGTCGAAAAGCTCGACAGGGCGCTGCTGCGCCCCGGCCGCTTCGACCGCTTGGTGCTGGTCGCCCCGCCCGACCGCGCCGGCCGCGAGCAGATCCTCCGCAGCCACGCCAAGGACAAGCCGCTGGCGCCCGACCTCGACCTCGGCGACGTCGCCCGCAAGACGACCGGGATGACCGGCGCCCAGCTCGCCAACGCGCTCAACGAGGGGGCGATCATCGCCGGCCGCGCCGGCCGCTTCTACATGAGCCGCGAGGACCTCGACGAGGCGCTGCTGCGCCAGGCCGTCGGCTCCCAGCAGGCGCGCCGCCTCAACGCCAAGGAGCGGCGGATCGTCGCCTACCACGAGGCCGGCCACGCCCTCTGCCGCAAGCTGCTCGGCCTCGACCCGCCGGAGATCCTCAGCATCGTCCCGCGCGGACCGGCGCTCGGCTTCGTCGCCCATTCGCCGCGGGAGGACAGCTACCTGAAGTCCCGCGACGAACTGCTGGACGAGATCGTCACCCTCCTCGGCGGCCGCGCCGCGGAGGAGATCGTTCTCGGCGAGTCCTACTCGGGCGCCTCCGACGACCTCAACCGGGTGCACCTGGTCTGCAAGCAGATGGTCTCCGAATTCGGGATGGGGGTCGCGCTCGACCACGACGGCCCGGCGCCGATCGCGCTGCCGACCGGCGACTACGCCGTCTCCGACCAGACCCGCCGCGAGGTCGACCAGGCGGCGATGACCCTGGCCCGCGAGGCCTACCGCCGCGCCCGCGCCCTGCTTTCCGCCAACCTCGAGGTGCTCGACCACCTGGCGGTGCTGGCGCTGGAGCGAGAGACGCTGACCCGCGAGGAGCTGGACGAGATCTTCGCGGCGCACGAGCTTCGCGGCCTGGTCGATCCGTCGAGTTCCGGAGCGGCCCTGGTGGCGATGACTCGCGAGCCGCCCAGGTAGGGAACAACCGCCCTCGAGCCCCTCCATCGCCTATTGGTTTGATTATTCGTCCATTTGGTCCCGCTTTGACTAGACTGGCTGGCCAGACGGCCAGTGAGCGACTCGAATTACTACTTCGCCCCAGGCCGATCGATGGCTCGCCGCGTCCACGGTGAGCGATCGGTCGGTCTCCTCTACGGGCAGCGGGCGCTGTTGATCGGGGCGCTCGAACCCCTCACCTACACCGGCACGATGCTGAGCACCAACGCCGGCGACCACCCCTTCACCCGCCTCGCCCGCACCGCCAAGATCCAGGAGACGGTCTTCCTCGGCACCCGGGCCGAAGCCGACAAGGCGCTTGGCGCGGTCCACCGCCTGCACGAGCGGATCATGGGCGAGCTTCCCGAGGCGGCGGGCGCGCACCCCGCCGGCGCCGCCTATTCTGCCTTCGACCCGGAGCTGATGCTGTGGACGCTGGCGGTGATCGCCGACTCCGGCCGGGCGATGTACGAAACGATGGCCCGCACCCTGAGCGCCGAGGAGCGCGAGGAGCTCTGGCAGGACTACGTCCGCTTCGGCGAGCTCTTCGGCCTCCCCCGCGAGTCGGTTCCCGCCAGCTACCCCGAGTTCCGCGAGTGGTTCGGCGGCAAGCTCGCCTCCCCCGACCTGCACGCGACCGAGCACGCCCTGGAGATGGCGCCGCTGGTCGCCTTCCGCCAGCCGGTCCCGCTGCCGGCCCGGGTCAACCTGGAGACCCAGAACCTGATCATCAAGGGGACGCTGCCCGAACGGGTCCGCCAGATCTTCGACATCCGCTGGACCCCGGCACGGGAGACCGCCTTCCGCTCGATCACCGCCGCCCATCGCCGCGCCCGCCCGGCGATGCCGCGCGCGATGCGCCGCGGCCGCAACGACTACTTCTTCAACGTCGTCACCCAGCGGGAGAAGCGGCGGGGCGGCACCGAGACGCCGCGCGTCGCCGCGTAGGCGACCGCGGCGGGGCGCATCCGCCAGACTTGCGCCCGTGCTCGAGCTGCTCGCCGTCGCGGCGGCCGGGGCCGCGGCGGGGGCGTCGAACTCCATCGCCGGCGCCGGCTCGCTGATCACCGCGCCTACTTCGGCTCGGCGGTCAGCATCCTCCTCTTCGCGATCCTCGCCCTCTTCGTCGCCGACAGCCTCCAGCACCTCAACGGGCTGAAGATCATCCTCGTCGGCTGCGCCAACCTCCTCGCCGCCGTCGCCTACGCCTTCCTCGCTCCGGTCGAGTGGCGCTACGTCGCCGTGCTGATGGTCTCCTCGCTGCTCGGCGGGCGAGTCGGCGCCCACTACGCTCGCCGCGTCCCCAGCGATCCGCTGCGGATCACGATCGCGGCGGTCGGACTCGTGGTCGCGGCGGTGCTGGCGGTGCGGGCGTTCTAAGCGTCTGCATGGGCGGTACTGGGCTCGAACCAGTGACCCCTTGCTTGTAAGGCAAGTGCTCTCCCAACTGAGCTAACCGCCCGCGGGACACCCATTATGGCTGCCCGGATCGCATCGGTGAACCCCTGCGCGGCGGCGACCGTATCCCGTGGCATGACGAACTCGATGAAGCGAAACAGGTTCCTTGTCCTCGGCCTCGCGGTCGCGCTCGCCATCTTGGCGACGGTCGCCCTGCGCCACTCCGATGCCGGCGCGGCGACGGCGAGTGCCGCGAAGAGCGTCGTCATCCGCGACTTCGCCTTCCATCCCGGGACGCTGAAGGTCAAGCGCGGCGCCCGCGTCGCCTTCACCAACTCCAGCAACGTGACCCACACGGCGACCAAGGGCGGCGCCTTCGACACCAGGGGGATCGCGCCGGGGAAGTCGGCCACGGTCGCCTTCAACAAGCGCGGGACCTTCGCCTACCACTGCAAGATCCACCCCTTCATGAAGGGCAAGGTCGTCGTCGAATAGCCTCGGCGGGGATGGACGTCCCCGCCCTCTGGCGCGCCGCCTCGGTCCAGCTCGTCGCGGTCCTGCTGCTGGCGGGGGCGCTGGGCGCCGCCCTGCCGCGTGGCTTCTTCGAGGACTGGGGCTGGATCGCCGGCCCGGCCTCGTGGATGCTCTGCGCCGCGATCACCTCCTGGTTCGTGCGGCTGCCGCTGAAGCTCGTCCTGCTCGGCGCCGCCCTCGCCGGGCTGTCGAGCCTGCTCGCCGTCTTCGTCGGCCTGCACTGGGAGGGCGCGCTGCTCGCGATCCTGCTGTTCGGGCTCTGGTGCGGCTGGCTGCGGGCTCAGCTGCCGCGCGAATACTGATCCGGCGCGACGGCCTTGACGCCGACCGCGGTCCAGACCGGCAGCACCCTGCCGGCGAGGCGGTACTGCATGGCGACCCGCACCCGACGCGAGCGCTTGCCGCGCACCAGGCCGAGCGAGCAGTGGGCGCTGTGCAGCGTCCTGCGGGAGGCGCGGAGCGTGCGACCAGTGAGGTCGGGGACGACGCAGGTTGGGGCGGGCGGTGGCTCCAGAATCCCCGGAGTCGGCGGGTGGGCAAGCTGGAATTCATCGGGAGGGCCTTCGATCTCCACGCTCTGGATGCCCCCCTCCCAGCCCGCCCCCGCCGCGACGGGATAGTCGAACGGGGCGCCGCGATGGTGGACGGTGAGGGTGATGGCGTTCGGCTGGGTGACCGAGAGGGTGGTCGGGACAGTGCTCCCGATGGCGTCGTGGGCTTTGACGGCGTCGATCGTCATCGCCTGCGTGCCTTCTTCCCAGAAGACGCCGGCCTGGGTCTCGTCGATCGCCCTCAGTTCTTCTCCCTCACCCAGTTTCACTGCCCAGGAAAAGACCTCTGGACCCTCGGGCCCCTGAATGTCCGGGAAGGTCATCAAGCCGTCATAGGGCGGCAGCGGCTCGGCAACCGCCGCGGCAGGGGCAATCGCCGCGCAGAGACCGACCAGAACCGTAAGAAGCACCGAGCGCATCGCCGTCATTCAACCATTGCCAGCTCGGCCAGCGCCTCGCCGCGGTCGCCGAAGACCATGCCGGCCTCGGTCAGGCCGGCGACGGTGAAGATCCGCAGCACCTGCTCCGAGCAGCCGTAGAGGACCAGGCGGCCACCTCCGTCCTCCAGCTGGCGCCGCGCCTGGAGGAAGAGGGCGATCCCGGTCGAGTCGACGAAATCGCAGCCCTGCAGGCCGACGGCGATCGCGTCGTTCTCGCGCGCGACCCGCTGCAGCACCGCCTGCAGGCGCTCGACGCTCCAGAGGTCGAGCTCGCCCTCGAGCCGCAGCTCGCAGCGGTTGGGGCCGATTTCGCGCTCGGCAATCCGCAGGATCTGACCCCCCGCCATCGCTCCATTCTCCCAGGGCCGGGACGCCAGCCGGGTGCCTATCGGTGCACGACCACCTGTTCGCCAGGCAGCTCGACGACCGCCTCCCAGGGGATCGCCTCCTCCTCGGGCCCGCCGGGGCCGCGCAACCGCCGGCGCAGCCCGCCGCGGTCGAGGATCAGCTCGTCGATCACCACTGCCCCGTCCTCCCAGTGCGCCTTCGCCTCGCGCACGCGGCCGAGCTTGCGGCCCGACTGGTCGACCACCTTGCGCCCCAGCAGCTCGCTCAGCGCCCGCGGCCCTTTCAGTTCCACGGCAGCCTCCTGACGATCCAGTGCGCGGGGTCGTCACCCATGCCCAGCCCAAGGTCTTCGGCCTTCTTGCGCAGTTTCACGGTCGAGGTCAATTCGTCGACCTCCTCCCAGGGGATCCGCAGCGCGTTGGCGCCCCAGCGCTCCGGGCCGGAGATTCGCCGCGCCAGGCGCGCCAGGCGCCGCGGCAGCCGCCGCGGGTAGAGCCCGCCGCCGACCAGCAGAGCCGTCACCCGCGGCGGGTCGCCGCTCAGCTCGACGTCGTCGACGCGGCCGACCCGCCGTCCCTCCGAGTCGCAGATCTGCTCGTCGAGCAGGCGGTGGACGACGTAGATGTCCCCTTCGGCCTTCATCCGCCCCCCGCGTTGGTCGCCAGCAGCAGCGGGATCGCGGCGAGCGCGAGGACGACGATCACCGCGAAGTAGATCCAGCCGAGGGTGGTCGCGATGCGCCCGTTCGCGTAGCGGTCCATGAAGGAGCGATCGCCGGCGATCAGCAGCACCGGCAGGTAGGTGAGCGGCAGGGCCACGACCGCGAGGACGACGCTGTACTCGGTGATGTCGACCGGGTTGATCCCGCTCTCGGCGATCGCGATCCCGAGCAGGAGGAAGACCAGCCAGGAGGCGGTGAAGCGCGGCGCCTTGCGCGGGCCCTGGTAGCGGCCCCACTCCCAGCCGAGGAACTGGGCGAGGTTGTAGGAGGCGGCGAAGCTGGAGTCGATCGCGGCGCCGCCGACGCAGAAGAGCATGCCGCCGAGCGCCATCAGCAGGCCGGTCTCGCCGAAGGCTCCCTGCATCGGCAGTGCCACCGTGCCGAGGTTGTCGGGCTCGACCCCGAGCGGGTGGAAGAGGAAGCCGGAGACGATCACCAGCGCTACCGCAAGGACGCCACCGACGCCGTAGCCGACGATCGCGTTCATCCGGTTCTCTTTCAGGTTCTTCTCCGTCCACCCCTCCTCGATCGCCCCGGAGGAATAGAAGTGGACCTCGTAGGGCATCAGCGCCGCGGCGAAGACGCCGACGACGAAGTAGAGGTAGAGCGTCGAGGAGTCGATCGAGGGGATGAAGCCGCGGC
>Ga0126313_10002555_pt1 | contig 10248 bp, 11 predicted proteins | sample Plot105A_FD_89954 | JGI IMG/M metagenome (GOLD analysis project Ga0126313, IMG submission 89954) | Serpentine soil microbial communities from UC McLaughlin Reserve, CA, USA - Plot105A | ecosystem: Environmental > Terrestrial > Soil > Grasslands | place: USA: UC McLaughlin Reserve, Lake County... | reverse complement strand
GCCTCCTCCTGCGGGAGCGCGGCGTTCCCGCGCACGCCGAGGAGCCGGTCCCCGTCGCGGCCGCCGTCGAGGCCGACTGATGGCGGGCGTGTTCTGCGACATCACGACGTCGCTCGACGGCTTCGTGGCGGGGCCCAACCAGACGCTCGAGGAACCGCTCGGCGCAGGCGGCGAACAGCTCCACGAGTGGATGTACAGCCTCGCGAGCTTCCGCGAGCGCCACGGCATGCCCGGCGGCGAGCACGGGCCGGACTCCGACATTCTCGACGAGTCGGTGCAGCGCACCGGCGCCGTCGTGATGGGCCGGCGCATGTTCAGCGGCGGTGAAGGCCCGTGGGACGACGACCCGAACCCGAACGGTTGGTGGGGCGACGAGCCACCCTTCCACGTCCACGTCTTCGTGCTCACGCACCACCCGCGCGAGCCGCTCCACAGAGGCGAGACCGCCTTCGTCTTCGTGACGGAGGGGATCGAGGCGGCGGTGGAGCAGGCGCGCGCCGCCGCGGGCTCGCGGGACGTCGCCATCGCCGGCGGGGCGAACGTCGTGCAGCAGTACCTGCGCGCGGGCATCCTCGACGAGCTCCAGGTGCACGTCGCGCCCGTCCTCCTCGGCGACGGCGTCTCGCTGTTCGGCGACCTCGATGCGCCGATCCGCCTCGAAGCCGACCGCGTGCTCGACTCGCCGCAGGCCGTCCACATCCGGTACGGCGTCGCGCGATGAGTTTTCCGACCGGCGACGGTCTGATCAGCGACCATCACGAAGAGAGGAGAGTCGGATGAAGGACGTCAGCCCGTTCCTCTGGTTCGACGACCAGGCCGAGGACGCCGCGAGCTTCTACACGTCGATCTTCCCGAACTCGAAGATCACCGACGTCAGCCGCTACGGCGAGGCTGGTCCCGCCGAGCGCGGGACGGTCATGGTCGTCGCCTTCGAGCTCAACGGCCAGCGGATCCTCGCGCTGAACGGCGGGCCGAAGTTCAAGTTCACCGAGGCAATCTCGTTCCTCGTCAACTGCGAGACGCAGGAGGAGGTCGACGACCTCTGGGAGAAGCTCGGAGACGGCGGCGAGCACGGGCCGTGCGGCTGGCTGAAGGACCGGTACGGCCTGTCGTGGCAGATCGTCCCGACGGCGCTCACCGAGCTCTTGGGCGACGCCGACCGCGAGAAGGCGAACCGCGTGATGGAGGCGATGCTCCAGATGAGCAAGATCGAGATCGACGAGCTGCGGCGCGCCTACGAAGGCGAGGCTATTCCCGCTCGAACGTGACGACGAGGCGCTCGATCAGCCCGTCGCGCTCGTAGAGCAGCATCCGGCCGGACTGGGCGCCTTCGTCGCGACTCCAGGAGTACCGCCCGACCACCGGATCGTCGCCAGCGACATCGAGGAGCTCGATCGTGTCGTCGGGCGGTTGCTGCTCGTACGCTCGCGCGATCGCGGCCTTGCCTGCGAACGGGCCAACCGGCAGGCCCTCGAACGACAGCTCGGCATCGGGCGCGAAGCGTTCCAGCATCACGCTGAAGTCGCCGCTCCGGACGGCATCGTTGAACGAGTCGATGTGGGCGCGGAGGAGCTCGCGGCCGTCCATCGCGTCAGTCACCGCGCTTTTTGTCTCAGGTGATGCGAAGCCACTTCTGGCGGAAACCGCTCCGCGAGCCGAGGCCGATCGCGAAATGTCTGTCGATAAGCACGCGGTGACGTTTGGAGCCGCGCCGCGAACTGCGCCCTCATCGTGACCGCGGCGTCATAGCCGGCGCGGCGGGCAACCAGCTCGATCGGGTCATCTGTTCGCTCGAGCAACTGCTGCGCAAGGCGCAGGCGCTCACGGTGGAGCCACTCTCCGGGCGGCATGCCGACGGCTCCGCGGAAGCGACGCGTCAGCGTTCTCGGACTCATCGCCGCGCGCCGTACTAGGTCGTCGACGGTGATCCCCTCGTCCAGGTTGGCTCTCCCCCAGTCCAGCAGCGAATCGAGCGCGCCCCCGTTCGATGCGACCGGCGTGTCGACGTACTGCGCCTGTCCGCCCAGGCGGTACAGAGGCATGACGAGCCGGCGCGCGACCGTGGCCGCTACGTCCACGCCGTGGTCGAGCGCTACCAGGTGCAGGCAGAGGTCGATCCCCGCGGCCGTGCCCGCCGAGGTCATCACGTTGTCCTCCGCGACGTAAAGGACGGACGGGTCGAGCCGCACGCGCGAGTATCGGCGCGCGAGGCGCTCGGCATACATCCAGTGCGTGGTCGCGCGGCGGTCGTCCAGCAGGCCCGCGGCCGCCAGCACGAACGCGCCGGTACAGAGCGACACCAGCCTCGCCCCCCGCTCGTGGGCGGCGACCAATGATTCCTTCAGCGCATCCGACGGCTCGTCCTCGGGATCGGACCAGCCCGGAACGATGATCGTGTCGGCCCGGTCGAGTGCTTCGAGGCCGTGCGGCGCTTCGATCACGAACCCGGTCTGCGTCCGCACACTTCGGTCGCCGGCGGCGACGACGAGGAACTCGTACCACGGATCGACGATGTCGCTGCGGTCGAGGCCGAAGACCTCGCACGGGATCGCGAAGTCGAAGGTGAGCGCTCCCTGGTCGATGACCGCGGCGACGGTAGTCACGGTGGCCGAAACCTAGCGAAAGTCGTCCCAGGGCGATCGGCGCGCTCAGGCACCCTCAACTCATGAGCGAAACCACGATCGCGGTAGCCATCTGGAACGGCGTTGAGGAGCTCGACGTCGTCGGCCCCTACGAGGTGCTGACCGCGTGGGCGCACTCGGCCAACGGGCGCGGCAACGTCCACGTGCTCACGGTGGCCGAGCGACTCGATGAGGTTTGCTGCGCGCATGGCCTGCGGCTTCTGCCGGACAGGACGTGGCCCGAGGTTGACGGGATCGACGTCCTCGTCCTGCCCGGCGGAAACGCGGGTTCGCAGGCGGCCGACGAGCGCGTGCTCGCCCGCGTCCGCCGGCTGAGCGAGCAGGGGACGCTGATGACGAGCGTCTGCACCGGTGCGCTCGTCCTCGCCGCGGCCGGCCTTCTCGCCGGCCGCGCGGCGACCACCCACTGGAGCGCGCTCGAACGGCTCGCCTCCTACGAGAACGTCGAGGTGCGGCCGGACAATCGCTTCGTCGACACCGGCTCGGTCATCACCTCGGCCGGCGTCTCGGCGGGGATCGACATGGCGTTGCACCTGGTCGCGCGGCTCGACTCGGTCGAGCGGGCGCAGCACGTCCGCCGCTACATCCAGTACGACCCACAGCCGCCGGTATGACTCGCATCGCCGCAATCGCCGCCGTATTGGCGGTCGCCGCCACAGGCGCCGCCGCGAGCCCGTCCGGGCTTCCGGGCGCCCGCGCGATCAAGGTGTGCGCAGCAGCCGGGCCCTTCTGGCCGACGATGACGCTCGCTCTCCAGGGCACGTCCGCCTGGGTCGCCTGCAAGGAGCAGTCGCGCGTCATCCGCGTGAACACGAAGAACGGCAAGAGGACGAAGTCGGTCCGGCTCCGTGGGCCTGCGATCGCCATCAAGGCGGGATTCGGATCGATCTGGGCGCTCGATTCGGGTGGGACGCTCTACCGGCTGAAGCCGTCCTCGGGGAAGGTGGTCAAGCGCATCGCGCTCAACATCGCAGCGGCGTACAACATCTGGATCGGCGGCGGATCGGTGTGGGTCGCGGCCGACCAGGGCGCGCAGGTCGCGCGGGTCTCGCCGCAAACCAACAGGGTCGTCGCGCGGATCACGGTGGGCGACGGCCCGGCCAGCATGGCCTTCGCCGGCGGAACCGCGTGGGTTATCAACCACCGCGACACGACGATCGACCGGATCGACCTCGGAACGAACCGGCCGACCGTGCTCACGACTCTGGGCGGCGACCGCGCGCCGGAGCGGATGGTCTGGCTGAACGGCAGCCTGTGGATCACGGGCCGCGGCACGGAGCTGCTCAAGCTGAATCCCGCAAACGGCGCGACCGAGAAGACGATCGCGCTCGACGTCAGCGGCATCGACCTCGTCGCCGCCGGCAACGACCTCTGGATTCCAACGCGCAGCGCCAACGTTGACCCGACCGGCTTTCCGACGATGAACGCGCTCAAGCACGTGTCCGCATCGACCGGAGCCGTCTCGACCGTCGTCCGACCAACGAGCCGCCTCGACGTCCACGGCCTTGCCTTCCGCAACGGCACCGTCTGGATCGCCGACAACCGGAGCGGCGTCCTTTACCGCGTTACTGCGCCGTCGCGCTAGGAGCTGTCGCCGGTCGAGTCGTCCGCGCGGCGTGCGAATGCGTAGCTGGTTTCGATCAGTTGCCAGATCGTCTCGAGCTCCGCTTGGTCGCGTGGGCCGTGGAGCATCAGGAGCGTCGTCGGAGCGAGTCCTCGGCGTGCCATCGGGTGGAGCTCTGCCCGGCCTTTCGCGATTGCCTCCTCAGCGACGGCGATCGGCAGCGTGACGTGAAGGCTGCCGTCTGCAGCTCCGTACAGATGTGCGAATTCGGCGGTCGTCATTGCAGCTACGACAGCTGCACGCGTGTGATGAGGCCCGAAGAGTCGAGATCGAACCGCGCCTGGACTTCGTCGTCCGTCGCGATTTCGCCGCTATCGCGCCACCGCTGCACCCGTCGGGCGGTGACGTTCACGTGATCGTCGTCGGCGTCGAAGCTCACCGGAACCGTCTCGAACACGAGCTGGGCATCTTCCTGCACGGCCAGCTCGCGAATGGCTTCGCGTCCGGTCATGACATGAGGGCCGAGCGCGATCTCGACGTTCGGATCGACGAGTGACGCGGCCGTGTCCGCGTCGTGCTCGTTCATGGCGGCGAAGAAGGCCGCTATGGCGGTTTCTGCCCCCATCGCGACGACCATACCTCGCGTAGACCTCGGGGTCGGGCCAACGCTCTGGTGGTGATCCGCCTCTACGCCACAACACGCGACGCGATCGCCCCGGCTCGACGAGACGAGCTGAAGGAGCTTTCCGCGAAGTAGCTCCGACGCGGGCGCCGGCGGGCCATCAAGGCGCAGAACCACCTTGTGGCCCCCGACCTTGGAGCCAAGCGGCAGAAGGAGTATCCTCGATCGCAGACGCCTCCTTTCATCCGCATCCGTCGCGCGACTCGCTTCAGCGGTTCCGCCTGAGAGGTTCCGTCCGCATGTTGGCGGCACCCGCGCGCGAGAAGGGAGGCGATGAGATGACGAGTTGGGCAGCGGCGCCTTCGGCGGGAAGCGATCTTGCCTGGCGGCCGAGGCCATTGCTGCTCGGCGCGATCGGACTCGCCGCGGGTGCGGCTGCAGGATGGTCGTTCGCCCTCGCGCTCGAGAGCGAGGTTGTGAGCGGCGACCTGGGAGAGCCGCTGGTGATCGCGTTCCTCGGCAACTGGATAACCCTCTCCTACGTCCTCTGCGGTCTCATCGCCTGGCGGCGCAGACCCGCGAGCCGCTTCGGGCCACTCATGCTCGCCGCCGGCGTGGCAAATTTTCTCTCGACCCTGTCGTGGACGAGCAGCGACGTCCTGTACACGGTTGGGCAATCGCTCGACCTACTGCCGCCGGTCCTGTTCTTGCACGTCTTCCTCGCCTTCCCGAGTGGCCGTCTGGAGCGTCCGCTCGAGCGTGTGCTGATCGTGATCGCCTACGCGGTCGCGGGTGGGCTCGAACTCGTTCGCATGGCGCTCGGAGGCTTCGGGCCGCACAACCTCCTGGAAATCACTCAGAACCCGTCCGCCGCCCTCGTCGTGCAGCGTGTCCAGTTCTGTGCAGTCAGCGCCTGTTGTCTGGCCGGGGTCGTGGTTCTCGCCGCTCGCCGACGACGGAGGGGTAGGCCGCTGCGCCGCTCGCTCGCGCTGCTCGTTTCCGGATTCGGCTTGGCCCTGGTGATGATCGCAGCCCTATTCTTGGGTCACGTCTTCAACAGCCCCGGGCTTCACCAATTGCGCTGGGCCACCTTCGCGGCGCTCGGTCTGGCGCCAATCGCCTTCTTGACCGGCTTGCTCTATGACCGGCTCGCTCGATCGTCGGTCGGCGACCTGTTCGTCGCGCTGCGCGCGAACCCAGCACCTGCGGATCTGCGCGACGCGCTCGCGCGGGCGCTTCGCGATCCGTCGCTGAAGCTCGCTTACTGGCTGCCCGACTTCGACAGCTACGCCGATCTCGACGGCCATCCGGTCGCGCTGCCGCGACGCGACGCAAGAAGGGCGACGACGCTGATCGACCGCGAGGGCTCACACGTCGGCGCGCTGATACACGATCCGGCGCTGGCCGATGAGCCGGAGCTCCTGGATGCAGTTACGGCGGCTGCTGGCATTGCCCTCGAGAACGGGCGCTTACATGCCGAGCTGCGCGCACGCCTCGACGAGCTGAGGGGCTCGCGCGCGCGGATCGTGGACGCCGGTCAGACCGAGCGCAAGCGGCTGGAGCGGAACCTGCACGACGGCGCGCAGCAGCGGTTGATTGCCCTGTCGCTCGAGCTCGGGTTGCTCGAGGAAGGGTTGCGTGGCGATCCGCAGGCCCAGAGGCGGCTCGACCGAGCCAGGCGCGAGATCGCGACCTCACTCGAGGAGTTGCGCGACATCGCGCGCGGAATTCATCCCGCTGTCGTGAGCGGGCACGGCCTCGAAATCGCCCTCGAGCAGCTGGGAGCGCGGGCCGCCGTCCCGGTACGGCTGAAGGTTGTGGTCGGCAACCGTCTACCGGAACGGCTCGAAGTCGCTGCTTTCTACCTCGTCTCAGAGGGCCTAGCCAACATCGGGAAGCATGCGCAGGCGACGTCGGCGACCGTCGATGTCGCTCGCCTGAACGGCGACGTCGTGGTCGAGGTTGTCGACGACGGGGTCGGCGGCGCCGACACCGAGGGTGGATCGGGTCTGCGCGGCCTCGCCGACAGGGTCGAGGCGCTCGAGGGGCGGCTTCGGGTCTGGAGCCCCGAGGGCGGCGGCACGCGTCTGCGAGCGGAGATCCCGTGCGTGTCGTAATCGCCGAGGACAGCGTGCTACTGCGTGAGGGGCTCGAGCGCTTGCTGACGGAGAACGGGGTCGAGGTCGTCGGCAGCTGTCAGACCGGGGAGGATCTGCTCCTGAACGTGCGCAGCCACTCGCCAGACGTCGCGATCGTCGACATCCGCCTGCCGCCGACGCACAACGACGAGGGAATGCGCGCTGCGCTCGAGATCCGCGCGCAGCACCCTGAGGTGGGCGTGCTCGTGCTGTCGCAATACGTCGAGCTCGGGCTTGCGATGAAGCTCTTGGCCGAGTCGGCCGAGGGTGCCGGCTACTTGCTCAAGGACCGCATCGGCGACGTCAAGGACTTCATCGGCGCCGTCCGGCGCGTCGCCGACGGCGGCTCGGCGATCGATCCGATCATTGTCTCGACGCTGCTTTCCAAGCGGCGGAGGAACGACCTGCTCGACGAGCTCACTCCGCGCGAGCAAGAGGTGCTGGAGCTGATGGCGCAAGGACGCTCGAACCAGGGAATCGCGGACAAGCTCGTGCTCACGCTTCGCGCGGTCGAGAAGTACGTCTCCAGCATCTTCGGCAAGCTCGGCCTCCCCTCGGGCGGGAGCGACTCGCGGCGCGTCTTGGCGGTCCTGCTTTACCTGCGTTCGTAAGCGGGCCTCGAAACACACCAGAAACCCGCCCTCCCAACGGCAAGTCTCCCGCCTTCTCTGCGCCGCGTTCGCCTGCGAGCGTGCGTGAGTCCCCGCCCGGTCGAGAGGAGAGCGATGAAAACGCGCGTGATTCAAGACGAGCCGCACAACCCGGAGAACGGAGATCCGGCATCCGCGCCGAGCGAACGGCAGCGCCCGATGAACGTCGCCGCCCGCATGGGCCGCTGGAGCGCACAGCACCGGAAGATCGCGATCTTCGGCTGGCTCGCCTTCGTCGTCCTCGCGTTCGCGCTCGGGATCATGACCGGCACGACGCAGATCGACGAAAACACCTCAGGTGTCGGCGAGTCGGGACGCGCCGACCGCATTCTCGACGCCGGCTTCAACCGCCCGGCGGGCGAGAGCGTGCTGATCGAGAGCAAAACCGCCTCGGTCAGCGATCCGGCGTTCAAGGCTGCCGTTAGCGACGTGATGGCACGCGTATCGAAGCTCGAGGACGTTCAAAACGTCCAGTCACCGTACGCCCGCGGCAACGCCGCGCAGATCGCCGCCAACGGACATGCCGCACTGGTCGATCTCGACATCCGCGGTGACTCTGAAGACGCGATGGACAAGATCGGGCCCGTGACAACCGCCGTGTCCGCGGCGCAAAAGGCGCACCCGGAACTGTTCATCGGCAGCTTCGGCGTCAGCGGCGAAAAGGACGTCAACGACGCCTTCATGGACGACCTGAAGAAAGCCGGAATCCTCTCGCTCCCGGTGACGCTGATCATCCTGCTGATCGTGTTCGGAGCCGCCGTCGCGGCGGGAATTCCACTCCTGCTCGCGCTGACGGCGATCATTGCGGCATTCGGGCTGGTCGCGCTGCCCAGCAGCATCATTCCGATCGACCAAACCACGTACGAGGTCATGCTCTTGATCGGGCTCGCGGTCGGCGTCGACTATTCGATGTTCTATTTGAAGCGGGAACGAGAGGAGCGCGCAGCCGGCCGAAGTGCCGAAGCCGCCTTGCAAGCCGCCGCAGCCACGTCCGGCCGCTCCGTTCTCATCTCGGGCATGACCGTGATCATCGCGATGTCCGGCATGTTCTTCGCCGGCATCCAGGGGATGTCGGCGTTCGGGCTGGGCACGATCATCGTCGTCGCGGTCGCGATGCTCGGTTCGCTGACGGTCCTGCCTGCGCTGCTGTCGAAGCTAGGCGACCGCGTCGAGCGCGGCCGCGTCCCGCTCCTCGGCCGTCTCCGGCGTCCCGAAGGCGAGGGACGGTTCTGGGCCGCGATCGTGGAGCGTGTGCTGCGGCGACCGGTGCTCTCGGCCGTGCTGGCGGGCGGGCTGCTGGTCGCGATCGGCATCCCCGCACTGCAGCTCCACACGGTGCAGCCAGGGATCGACACGTTCCCGCAGTCGCTTCCCAGCGTGATTACCTACAACCGGATCCAGGCTGTGTATCCCGGCAAGGAGCTTGCGGCCGAGCTCATTCTGAAGGCCCCTGACGTCAAAGCGCCGGCGGTGCAGGCGGCGGTCAGGGAGCTCGAGCAGCGCGCGTTCGCCACCAAGCGGTTGCACGGGCCGGTCGATACGGACGTGAACGCGGCGGGCACAGTCGCCGACGTCGCCATCCCGATCGACGGCGACGGCACCAACGCCGCCTCGACCACGTCGCTCACGACCCTACGCGACATCGTTCCGGCAACCGTCGGTTTGCTGCCGGATACGGAGGTGGCGGTGACGGGCTTCACGGCACGATCCGTGGACTTCAACGACCGGACGAAGGCAGTGGCACCGCTCGTCTTCGGGTTCGTGCTCCTGCTCGCGCTCGTGCTGATGCTGCTCGCCTTCCGCTCGATCGTGATCGCAGTGAAGGCAATCGTGCTCAACCTCCTGTCGGTCGCGGCCGCGTACGGCGTGATGGTGCTCGTCTTCCAACACGGGTGGGGGAAGGGAATCATCGGCTTCGAGTCGACGGCCGGAATCGACGCCTTCCTGCCGATCTTCATGTTCGTGATCCTGTTCGGGCTCTCGATGGACTACCACGTCTTCATCCTGAGCCGCATCCGCGAGGCTTACGACCGCGGCATGAGCACCGACCGCGCGATCGCGCACGGCATCACGACGACCGCGGGCGTCGTGACGAGCGCGGCGATCGTCATGGTCTGCGTCTTCTTGGTCTTCGCGACGCTCCAGATGCTGGTGTTGAAGCAGTTCGGCATCGGGCTCGCCGCGGCGATCCTGATCGACGCGACCATCGTCCGCGCCGTCTTGCTGCCGGCGACGATGAAGCTGCTCGGTGACTGGAACTGGTACCTGCCGAAGTGGCTCGAGTGGATCCCGCACCTCGAGCAGGAACGATCGGCCGAGCCGGTAGTCGAGGCCCCGCCGGTTCCGACGCCGGCGGCGTGAGCGAGGCAGCCGCTCCTGCGATCGGCGAGCGGGCCCACACCTCGGTGTGGGCCCGCGTCGCCACCGAGCGTGGGCTGGCTACGGGCGCGCTCGCCATCATCGCGCTCCACGTCGTCGACGACACCTTTCTCCAGCCGCAGCCCGGCACGTCGCCGACCGACCACCTCGTCAGCGGCCTGGTGCCGCTGGCCCTCCTTGCAGGGGCGGCGGCGCTGTACGGCCGCGCACGGCCAGGTGTACGAGCGACGCTGGCGCTCGTTGGCGGCTTTTT
>Ga0126313_10002554_pt1 | contig 10249 bp, 9 predicted proteins | sample Plot105A_FD_89954 | JGI IMG/M metagenome (GOLD analysis project Ga0126313, IMG submission 89954) | Serpentine soil microbial communities from UC McLaughlin Reserve, CA, USA - Plot105A | ecosystem: Environmental > Terrestrial > Soil > Grasslands | place: USA: UC McLaughlin Reserve, Lake County... | reverse complement strand
CATCATAAGATTCTATTTCTTTTTGAATTTTGACTCCCACGGATATTCTTTCAAAATTGAATATGAGTTGAAAGCGGGTAACTCAATTGTATTGACAAAAAAAGTTTAACTCATTTATAATTACATACCTAATGTGAGTATTTTCCATATTATTATTTATCCATTAGAAGGTACTTGGATATATCAAAATTTGGTTTGGGAAAAAAATTAAGTGCCCACAAAATGGATTATTGATTTTCTTGACTCAAATTTATATTATATCTAGAGCCTAGGTAAGATGAGATTCAAGAGGCTATAATAAAAAATAAAATATAAAATATAAAGAAATTAATTAACTTTATCAATATATATCGTAAAGTTCTCTATTGATATAATATATCCTATAGAATAATCTTATTTATAGTAAGACATCTGTGTTAATTTAATTATTATTGTTTAATGGAATCATCAAAAAATAGAAATAGGATTTAAAAAAGTTAGATAAACCTAGATTAAATTATATCGTTATTGCAACTGGAGGTATAGAAATGTTGTTCTGTTTTTAGTGGTTATTTATAGTGTAATAAATAATTCTTATTTTTATTTGACTAATATTCATTCATAAAATTTTAAAAGTCTAAATAGCTTTGATAAATAAAATTTATCTCAATATACAAAACATTATTAAGCAGCATATAGTCTAAATACTAAAATTGAATAAAAAATTTTAGCACTTTTATTTTTCTATTAAATTTTCTAATTTATATTTTCTTTCTTGCTTATTATTAGTGTCTATATTTACTATATACTCAAACAAATTATTAGTGATATGTATATCTACAGATAATCTATAATCATGTCTCTTTTATGATATTCTTGAGTATACTATATCAGAAGTGATTCATTTGACTGTAAATAAAAAAATAATGTATTTCACAATAATGGGTTTTACAATGATAGTGTGTATAGCAAATAATTATTATCCTGCATTCTCCTATTCAAAAGAAAAAAGTAGTCATCCTTATATCATAAAAAATTCAAATACTTTAGAAAATAATAATGAGTATTCTTCTGATGAGGGTAATTCTATTGAAGACTTCAACTTTGTAGCAGTAGGAGACTTTAGTTGTAATGAAGATGCAAAAAATACTGTAAAGAATATCATAAATGCAGATCCTGACTTATTATTGGGTTTAGGAGATTATTCTTATGAAAAAAGTGCGAAATGTTGGGAGGACATTGTAGGAGGAATAGACCCTCAAAAAATGAAAATTTCTTTTGGCAACCATGAATTTGAAGACAAATCATTAGTAAAACAGTATATGGAATACACTGATCTTGATAAGCAATATTATTCCTTTGATTATAAGAATGTACATTTTATCTCTATGGCTACAGAAACACCATATGAACAAGGCTCAGAACAATTTGAATTCGTTAACCATGATTTAATGATGACAAAGACAAATCCTTCCATAGATTGGATAATTGTTTACTACCACCAACCGATGTACACATCAAAGACTAATCATGAAGGTTTGGAATCATTTAGGGATCTATATCATAGTCTTTTCACTAAATATGGTATAGATTTAGTATTAGCTGGACATATCCATAATTATCAGAGGTCCTATCCTTTAATATACAATAGTGAGAACCCTTCAAATCCTATAATTGCACAAAGTGCAATATTAGACAATGGAGATAATAATAGTAAAGAAAATAATAATAATGTTTTTGTTGAAGCCAAAGGTACAGTTTTTGCCATAGTTGGTACAGGTGGACAGGAATTACATGGATTAGATGACCAATCTTATTTCACTGCAAACCAATTAGAAGACCATGGATTTTTGGAATTAAAAACGATAAACAATGGAAAAAGTCTTATTGGACAATTTTATTCTAATGATGAGAGTATAATTAAAGACGAATTTATTATCGAAAAATCATCTTCATCTGTTGATTCCTCAGCTGTTGATGAAACTTTTGATGACAATATCGCACCACATACTAATCCATATACCTTGAAAGAAATTGCATATAAAAATAAATAGAAATCAACTAACTTTTTTTATCATCTATAATACTGACTTAACTGCTGATTATAATTTTCCTTTTACTTTAATGTGTATTTAATTAATGATATTAATGATAGATAGATAAATTCTTTGTTTCTTTTAATACAAAGTAGTCAAGATAATTTTCTTTCTTCATCTAGTTGTTGCATAGTTTTATGTATTGATTTTTTAACATCATCTAATAGTTCTAATAAAGTATTTTCTTTAGACTTTTCATTATCAGTACTTTCTAATTCACTATTGTAATATTTCATCCAAGAGTATGTCCGTTGAATATTTTTAAATAATTCAAATGATAACAGTGAATGATTACCTGATAGAATTATAGCATCCCACATATCTGTAAAAAAAGGTTTATAATCTCTGTATTGTAATGATTCATCTATAAAATGTAATCTCTGTTCCAGATCATCTCTAATAAATATGAAAAGATTATCTTTTGTCCTTTTATCATGTTGGCGTTGTGATCTCTTGTATGTCCAATGTTCTAGATAAACCGTAAACCAAATTATTCCAGCAAGAAGTATCATTTCTACAAACAAATAATCCCATTCTATTGCCAGTAATTTTTCACCTTCCCATAAATTTAGCAAGGAAAGATTTTATTTATCATTATCGATATTGGTATAACGATTAAAATCATTTCATGTTTATCACATTAACAATAATTATTAAAAATAATTTTTTATAACAATAAGATTATAAAGTCATTATCTAATATCCACTCATATGTAAACATACTCTTTCAATATTCTTGTTTTGCAAGTTGTATTGTGAGGTTTGATTCTTAGAATATTATTACAACATGGACATTTATAACTATTCCAATCTATAAAAATTTCACATTCATTACATCTTTTAAATCCATTTGAATAATAACTGAATGAATTTTTCTCTTTAATTGCTTTGTAATTTTTACAAATATCTTTACAATAATTTTTCAACTGTATAGTTTCCTATCATATACTATTTAATAATTATAAACAATATTTTAAACTAATAATTAATTAATTGATTTTAAAATCAATCAATTTAAAAAATTGATATCCATATAGATAAATATAATGTCTATTGGAAAAATAGATAAACTTATAGTTCTAAATAACACCTAGCAAATACCATATATCACTTCTATAGAAAGTAATTTTTAGACTTTCTCCTTCACTTTCTATGGAAAATATTATAATTTAAGCCAGACAAAAATTATTAGGAACTATTTTAATATATTATCAATTAAATATTATTTTTTAAATTGAAAAGCGAATGTAGTTGGCTCTTTATTATTTGTATCATGAATAAATTGCATTCTTAATAATTTGCCATATATAACTATATCTCTAGACATATTTTCAATACGTAGAAGCAATTTAGGATTATTAATATTAGAATGTTCATCAAGATCATATTCGGTATTTATTGATAGACCATAAGGCAAACTCCAGCCATAACATTGACGTATAGTAGTTCTCATATGATCCATAACAGTCAATCCTTTTTCATGAGAAGATACAATATATCCAAATATTTTTCCTGAAAATTCGTACCAGTAATAATCTAAAAAGTTTTTCATACCTCCCGACATTGAACCATGATAGTCAGGCGTAGCTAGAATAAATGCGTCAGCATTTATTACCTGATCATTTATTTTTTCAATGTCTTCAGAAACTTCTTTTGGTTTATTAGGATTAAAAATAGGGAAATTAATTTTACTCAATTCTATTATGCTTGTGTTTGCTCCATATCTTTGTGATTTATCTAAAACTATTTTTAATGTTTTATTACTTGAAGAATTTTTTCGTAAACTAGAACCTATACCTAAAAGCTTAAACCCAGTTATTTTTTTATTAATTAAATTTATCAAAGATTCATCTATTTCCATTTTTTTATTTTTTCTGTTCTCTTTAATTTATTCGTTAAAGCTTTCAATAATTGGGATATTTTTACTAATTTCTAGGCCGTTCTCTACTATTGGATATGATATTAATAAATTCAAAATTAACATTTTTTATTTCCTTTTTATATAAATATAGGCTCTGTCTTAATTAAGATAAATCTATTTCCTTTTTAACTGGACAATAAATAATTATTCTAGTTATCTGATCATTATACATAGAAATAAAGAATTCTATAAAGCTATACACATGAATATGTTACATTCATTTTGCATACATAGAGATAGTCGTCTAAATTTGTAAACTTCACGTATCACATTCTAGCTAGGGTCGGATTTTGTTGTAAAATTTACAATAAATAAAGGAACAATTTGTTTTGTTATAACAAGTTAATTATTATAAAAAGATGAATGACATGGAAAACCAAAACCTTATTTCAAACCGTTCCTTTCAACAACAGAAAATAGATAATACAAACTTCTCAATATTCTACGAATAGACGTTTTAAAAAATTCCTGAACTATAGACTATATGGATCTATATTAAAACTATATGATAGTTAAAAAAATACCAGCATATCATAGTTATTAGCGAGGCGTAACATTCAACACGAATTTGACAAGGCGTAATGACAATCCTTCTCTTATCCCCTTAACAAAATTATCTAAATTTGACCCTATTTTCAAATGGATACTAGTTGGAGCCGCAGCTTATACTCTACTTATGGTAGCCCTAATACTTTTTGCAGTTGGAGAGGGATCAAAGGAAATCTTTCAAAATGAGGGATTAAACTTTTTAACTAATACTGATTGGAACGCAGTACCTGGTAGAGAATCATTTGGAGCTTTGCCATATATTATAGGAACTTTGGTTTGCTCAGGTATTGCGATGGCAATTGGTGTTCCTATTAGTTTAGGTATAGCTATATTTCTATCGGAAATAGCAGGTACAAAATTAAAAACTTCTTTATCATTTATTATTGAACTTTTAGCCGCAGTTCCAAGTATAATATATGGTTTCTGGGCATTGTTTGTTTTTAGATTTTGGATCATGGATTTTGTAGAAAAACCTTTACATAATTTATTTGGTGAATCTTTACCATTTTTTGCTAAAACGCCTTTTGGATTAGATGTATTTACAGCTGGTATAATTCTTGCTATAATGATAATTCCAATAATTTCTTCTATTACTAGAGAATTATTACTTGTTGTACCTAATTCTCAAAGAGAAGCTGCATATAGTTTGGGTGCAACTCGATGGGAGGCTATTAAAATTGCTGTATTGCCTTATGCTAAATCTGGGATCTTAGGTGCTAGTATAATTGGATTGGGAAGAGCTATAGGTGAAACAATGTTAGTCACTTTAATAATAGGTAATGCAACAGGATTAAATGCTATTCCAACTTCTCTTTTCTCACAAAGTCAAACCTTATCTAGTTTAATAGCAAATGAATTTAATGAAGCTGCATCCGAATTACATCTTTCAGCACTTATTGGTCTTGGTGCTGTTCTACTTTTGCTTACAATGGTAATAAATGTAGTCGCTCGACTTTTAGTCTACAAGATGGTAAAGACTTCCAATCCTGGAGGGCGAATATAATACACATGTCATCTAAAATCAAGAAGGAAAATTATCATTATATCAAAAGACGAAAAAATGTTCAGGAAATGATGTCAAAAACATCTAATAAAAAAATATATGTCAATAAGTTAGTAACAATTTTGTGTATATGTTGTATTATTCTTGCTATAATTCCTCTTGGAAGTATTCTTTTCGAGGTTTTTAAAAATGGTTCTTCTGCTATTAGTTTTGAATTTCTTACTCAAAAACCTGGTTCAATTGGGTCTGGTAAAGGAGGTATAGGTCCAGCTATCCAAGGGACTTTAATCGTAGTAAGTTCAGCATCTATTATTGCTGTACCTGTAGGGGTTTTTGCTGGAATTTATCTATCTGAATATGCAAAAAGCAAAAATAAATTTGCATTTGCTGTACGCTTTTTTGCTGATGTTTTAACAGGCTTACCTTCAATTATAGTTGGTATTGTAAGTTATGTAATAATAGTTATTTCTATTGGTTCTTTTTCTGTTTTAGCAGGAGCCTTTTCATTATCTTTAATAATGATTCCACTTGTTACTCGAATAACTGAAGAAAGCCTTAAAATGGTGCCAGATTCTATTAGAGAGGCCGCTCACTCACTGGGAGTGCCCAAATGGAAAATTACTATATTTATCGTACTAAAGACAGCAACGAGCGGAGTTCTAACTGGAATAGTATTATCGGTAGCAAGAATTGCGGGAGAAACTGCTCCATTAATTATGACTATCCTAGGAACAAGTTTGTACTTTTCATCATTTACTGGACCTGTGGATGCGCTTCCATTAAGAATATGGAGGTTGGCATCTCTACCTTATGAATCGGCTCATGCTCATGGATGGGGTGCTGCTATGATTTTGATTCTCCTTATTTTAGGATTAAATGTTGGTTTAAGAGTGCTAGCACGTAGACAAAATATGGCTACTTCTAAAGATACCTAGGTGAATCATATTTTTGATAAGATACCTTTAGTTTACTATATAGAGTATATAGAAACCTATATACCTATATTCTAAATAATCATAAACTATACATGTATTATTACTACTACTTGTTACATAGTTGGCTACATATATGGATGGCAATGAAGTAAGGAAAATACAGTTTACAGGTAAATCAACATTCGTATTATCCTTACCTAAAAAATGGGTAAACGAATTAAATTTAAAGGCTGGCGATCCTGTGACTATTATTCGTGAGCCAAATAATACTTTATCTATAATATCCGACATTACAAGATCCTCTATTGAATCAGTTGATGAAGCAACGGTACAAGTATTAAGAGAAGAAGGTGCTAATTCCCTTAAACGAAAAATAGTTTCAATGTATCTTGCTGGATATAATATAATAAATCTTAAATCGAAATTGGGAAGAATTAACCCGGTACAACGTGAAGGTGCAAGAGAAGTCGTTCGTAGGAATCTTGTTGGTACAGAAATAATTGCTGATTCTTCTGATTTGATAACAATTCAAGTATTGATTACACTTCCCGAACTTTCAGTGAATACTGCTGTTAGAAGGATGTTTCTCCTTGCCACTTCAATGCATAGAGATGCAATGATAGCATTATCTGAATTAAATTCTGAATTAGCTAATGCTATTATAAGATCTGATGATGAAGTTGATAGATTTAGTCTTTATATATTAAGAAATCTGGTCATTGCAACAAAAAATGAAAGGATATTAAATGACGTTGGATTAAAAAAAACTTCTGATTGTTTAAGTTATAGACTAGCAGTCAAAAGTATCGAAAGAATTGCAGATCATGCTTCCAAATTTGCAGAAAAATCTCTTTCAATTAAAGAAAAGATTCCTGATGATATTTTGGATAATATTAAAAAAATGAGTGATTTATCTTTGCAAGACCTAAATGATTCAGTTGAAGCCTTTTTGAGAAGGGATTATTTAATGGCAGATAAAATAGTAGATAGAAAAGAAAATGTACAAGTTCTTGAAGATACTATCATATCTCTCTTAGATAACACTGATAATGGAGAATTTAATCAATATAAAATTTTCATAAAACTTTTACTTGAAGATCTAAGGCGTACTGCAGAACATGCAAGTGATATAGCAGAAGAAGCTTTAAATCAAACAATAGGCGAAGTTATTACTATAGAAAAAAGACCTTCACACTATAGGACGTGACTTACTGATTTAAAACAAATGTTGTTATACATATAATAATGATTCTCTTAACTTATTGATAAAAAGCAGTAAATATGTAATATTTATAATAATTTTAGATCTTGGGTCTATTTTCCTAATTACAGCAGTTTATACTCACTTTTAGAATTGAAGATTTTTCAATATCATTATAGCTATAATAATTTATACAATGAATTAATTAATTTTTAATCTACGGTTTAAACTAATAATCAATAAATAAATACAAAATAAATAAATAAAAAAATTTGTTGAAATACCACCTTTTAATAAAGATATTAAAAAAGGAGGAGGAATTATTGTAGTATTGGACTTCCTTTATATGTTAACGATTTTAATGTCTCTTGGTTTAATTTGACTACATCATTAGGCAAAGGAACATATCCCAAATCTGATGCAAAAGTTTGTCCGTCTGTAATTGCCCAAGATATAAAGTCTACTAAATCTTTAGCTTTTGTTTCGTCAAGTGAAGGATTTGTACTTAATTCTTTGAACAGAAGTAGATATGAAAAACTAGCTATTGGGTACGAATCCTTTCCTGGTGCATTTACTACGGAAATATCTTTCCAAGACTCATCTCCCTTTGGAAGTGTAGGTGCAACAGAAGAAACTGCAACGGCTGTTGAATTAAGAGAGGGTTTTATAAAACTACCATCTTTATTTTGAATATGTGCATATTTTGTATCCGTAGTCAGAGCATATGACAGTTCTATATATCCAATTGAATTAGGAGTACTCTTTATAGACCCACTAACTCCTTCATTTCCAGGAGCTCCTATACCAGTAGACCATGGGACCGATTTTCCTTTACCCATAGTCGTTTCCCATACAGAGCTAACATTTGCTAAATAATCTGTAAAAACAAATGTAGTTCCCGATCCATCTGATCTATGTACAACTACAATGTCCTCTGAAGGTAATTCTAATCCTGAATTAATTTCTTTTATTTTAGGATCATCCCATTTAGTTATCTTTCCCAGGAATATATCAGCAATAATAGGACCTGTTAGCTTTAATTCCTTGTCTGCTGCTACTTGTGGTAAATTATATGCCACTACTACAGAACCAATAGTTTCTGGAATATGTACTGCACCTATAGCTTTTTTCTCTTCTTCTTTATTTAGTGGCGCATCAGTAGCTCCAAAATCTACTGTTTTCTCAATAAATTGCTTCACTCCTCCACCACTACCAATAGATTGATAGTTAATATTTACATCAGGTTTGATGTTTTGATATTCTACTCTCCATGTATCTATTAAAGGAAATGGAAAGGTTGCTCCTGCACCATTAATAGTTGTTTGTGCAAAAGTTTGTTCTAAGAGTGATGGTATATTTGCTGTAAAAAATATACCGGCTATAAGCCAAACTCCTATTTTTTGGTTATTTCTCATAGTTTAAGTACATACTACTTTGATTAATTCATTGACATAATACTTGGTATAGATCTATAGTCAACTACATAAAGTATAATGTATGAATACACATAATTCTGGCTATCTATTTTCCCATGGGAATATAATCCATTTCTTGTGATTCAAAACTTTCCCAATTACTATTTTGTTATTATCTGGAATTCTATATCTACTTACAAGACATGCATAGTCATATTCTAATTCGAATCTTTTAAAATATTCATTTACAATGGAAAAAGTTTTTCCAGTATCATAAATTTCATCTATTATTAATAAATACTTTATACCTTTGTAAAATTTATTAATTTTGAATATTTTATCCTTTCTAATGGTAATAAATTCAATATCCTTAATATCTAATTCTCGTGAAATTAATATTGCAGGAATTATGCCCCCTTTTTTTATACCAATAATCAGATCGTATTTCTTGTTATTTTTTTTTATTTTGAGTACAGTCTTCTTTACAAGATTTTCAATATCGTCCCAATCTAAAGAATAATTATTCTTTAGATGTTGTTCAGAGGTGGTAGTAACTTCTTTTTTCAAACAATCAAAATGATAAAAAAATAATTAATTAATATTTATTTATTTATTTATTTATTTATTTTTAATATTGATTTTATCAGTTATTAGATATGTATACCAACCATTTTTCACTATATTTATGATTTCCTCTTATAGCTTTTTCAAATAATTTCTTTATTCTTTTTGTTATTGTTCCAGTTTTTCCATTTCCTATCATTCTATTATCAATTTCACCGACTGACTTTATTTCGGCCGCTGTGCCAGTTAAAAAAATTTCATCTGCTAAATACAATTCATCTTTGGATATATCACGAATTTCTGTAAGAATACTATCTTCCTTTGCCAGTGCTAATACTGTATCTCGTGTTATTCCTTCTAGTGAGCCAGATGATATTGGAGGAGTTATCAATGTCTTATTTTTTACGATAAAAATATTTTCTGCACTTGCTTCCACTACTTTTCCTGCAGTATTTAACAGTATAGCTTCATCAAATCCAGCTTTGATTGCTTCAATTCTAGCTAATGCTGAATTAGCATAATTAGCTGTAGCTTTTGCATGAACTGGCATAGTTCGTCCATCAATTCTCATCCATCCTGATACCAT
>Ga0126313_10002553_pt1 | contig 10250 bp, 11 predicted proteins | sample Plot105A_FD_89954 | JGI IMG/M metagenome (GOLD analysis project Ga0126313, IMG submission 89954) | Serpentine soil microbial communities from UC McLaughlin Reserve, CA, USA - Plot105A | ecosystem: Environmental > Terrestrial > Soil > Grasslands | place: USA: UC McLaughlin Reserve, Lake County... | reverse complement strand
CGCTGGTGGAGAACCGGGACCTGCGCGGCCTGCATCCGATGATGGCCGAGCGGATGGAGCTGTGGCGGCTGGCGAACTTCGAGCTCGAGCGGCTGCCCGCCGCGCCCGACATCTACCTGTTCCGCGCCGTCGGCCGCGACAACCCGCCCGACGAGCGCCTGGTCGCCGTCGCCGAGGTCCGCGACCTCACGGCGGTGCGCGACGACGAGGGCCGCGTCACCGCGCTGCCGGAGCTCGAGCGCATGGTCCGCGACGCGTTCGAGGCGATGCGCTCCGCCCAGTCGCGCCGTCCCGCCCGCCAACGGCTGCTGTGGAACCGGCTGCAGCTCTACGTCTGGCCGGCGATCGACATCCGGCCCGAGGAGGCCGGCGCGGTCATCGCCCGCTTCGCGCGCGAGACCGCGGGGCTCGGCCTGGAGATGGTCATGCTGCGCGGGCGCATGGTCGAGGACGGCGTCGTGCGCGACCGCGCCCTGCGCATGTTCAACCCCGCCGGACGCGGCGTCGTGGTCGAGGTCACCGACCCGCCCGCGCAGCCGCTCCAGCTGCTCGACGAGGGCGCCCAGCGGATCGTCTCCGCCCGCCGGCGCGGCACGCTGCATCCCGCCGAGATCGTCAAGATCCTCGCGCCGCCGCGCGCCCACCGCGGCGGCGCGATCCCGGCCGGCGAGTTCATCGAGCACGACCTCGACGCCGACGGCGAGCTCGTCCCCGTCGAGCGCCCGGCGGCCACCAACGGCGCGAGCGTCGTGGTCGGCCTCGTCCGCAACCGCACCGAGCGCTATCCCGAGGGCATGCTGCGCGTCGCGCTGCTTGGCGATCCCACCCGCTCGCTCGGCTCGCTCGCGGAGCCGGAGTGCCGGCGGATCATCGCCGCGCTCGACCTCGCCGAGCAGCTCGGCGTGCCGTGCGAGTGGTTCGCGCTCTCCTCCGGCGCGAAGATCGCGATGGAGTCCGGCACCGAGAACATGGACTGGGTCGCGGCGGCGCTGCGGCGCATCGTGGACTTCACGCAGGCGGGCGGGGAGATCAACGTCGTGGTGAGCGGCATCAACGTCGGCGCGCAGCCCTACTTCAACGCCGAGGCGACGATGCTCATGCACACGAAGGGCATCCTCGTCATGACGCCCGACAGCGCGATGGTGCTGACGGGCAAGCAGGCACTCGACTACTCCGGCGGCGTGTCGGCGGAGGACAACTTCGGCATCGGCGGCTACGACCGGGTGATGGGCCCGAACGGCCAGGCGCAGTACTGGGCGCCGGACCTCGCGGGCGCGTGCGAGGTGCTGCTCCGCTACTACGAGCACGCCTACGTGGCGCCGGGCGAGCGCTTCCCGCGGCGCGGCGAGAGCGCCGACCCGGTCGACCGCGACGTCTCGAGCGCGCCGCACGAGGCGCCCGACTCGGATCTCCGGACGGTCGGCGAGATCTTCTCCGAGGCGACCAACCCGGGCCGCAAGAAGCCGTTCGACATCCGCGCGGTGATGCGCGCGGTGGTCGATCGCGACGGGGAGCCGCTGGAGCGCTGGGCCGGGATGCGCGAGGCGGAGATCGCGGTCGCCTGGGACGCCCGCCTGGGCGGACGGCCGGTGGCGCTGCTCGGCATCGAGTCGCGGCCGCTCCCGCGCTTCGGCTCGGTCCCCGCCGACGGCCCGGAGCAGTGGACCTCGGGCACGCTGTTCCCCGCGGCGTCGAAGAAGCTCGCGCGCGCGATCAACGCGGCGTCCGGCCGGCGGCCGCTCGTCGTGCTCGCCAACCTCGCCGGGTTCGACGGCTCACCGGAGTCGATGCGCCGGCTCCAGCTCGAGTACGGCGCCGAGATCGGCCGCGCGATCGTCAACTTCGACGGGCCGATCGCGTTCTGCGTCATCTCCCGCTTCCACGGCGGCGCGTTCGTGGTCTTCTCGCAGCGCCTGAACGACGGGCTGGAGACGCTCGCGCTCGAGGGCGCCCACGCGTCGGTGATCGGCGGCGCGCCGGCCGCCGCGGTCGTGTTCGCGCGCGACGTCGACGTCCGCACCCGCACGGACCCGCGCATCGCGGAGCTCGACGAGCGGATCGCCGGCGCCGACGGCGCGGAGCGACAGCGGCTGCGCGCCGACCGCGACACGCGCTGGACCGCGGTGCGCTCGGAGAAGCTCGGCGAGCTGGCGGCGGAGTTCGACGCGATCCACAGCGTCGCGCGCGCGGTCGAGGTCGGCTCCGTCGATCGCGTGATCCCGCCGTCCGCGCTGCGCGCGGAGCTGATCGAGACGGTCGAGCGCGGAATCCGGCGCGCCGAGGAGCGCGCGGAAGCGGGGGTTGTCGGCGGTACCTGATCGGCGTAGGGTCGGGTCGTGAAGCGCCGCGGAGCACCGCCCGTGCGGCAGACGTGAGGAGCGGAGGATGGAGGACACGCCGCCTCGCAGCATCCTGATCGTCGCCCACCGCACGGCCGCCACGCCGGCGCTGCTCGACCAGGTGCGGGCGCGGGCGGCGGCTGGTCCGTGCCACTTCACGCTGCTGGTGCCGCGGCCACTGTGGGATGCGGACACGGAAGAGGCGGCGATCACGCTGGAACTGGCGATCCCGCTCCTGGAAGAGGCGGCCGGCGGGCGGGTCGACGGGCTCCTCGGCGAGAGCGATCCGTTCCACGCCGTGTCCGGCGTACTGGAGAGCGGACGCTACGAGGAGGTCATCATCTCGACGCTCCCCGCCCGTGTCTCGCACTGGCTGCACATCGACCTGCCCGCGCGCGTGCAGCGGCTCGGTTTCCCGGTCACGGTCGTCACCGCGAAGAAGGCCGACCGCCAATTGCTGGGAGCCGCCCTGCCGTGATCGCGGCCGGGCAGGGCCCGACCCGCAGATACCGCCATGTTCGACCGAGAGGAGACGGGATGTACGCCAGTATTCGCCGCTACCGCATGGGAGCCGGCTCGATGGACGACGCGATGCACCTGGCCGACACGGAGCTTGCCGACCGGCTCAGCGAGGAGCCCGGCTTCGTGGACTACCAGGTGATGGACACGGGCGAAGGGACGATCACATCGGTCACGATCTTCGACGACGAGGATCAGTGCATGCGCTCCAACGACCTGGCGGCCGCGTTCGTGCGCGACCACCTCGCCTCGTTCCAGATCGAGCGCATCGACATGTTCGCGGGCGAGGTGATGGTCAGCCGCGCGGCCGAGCGGGTGCTGGAGCCCGCGCACCACTGACGCCCGGAGCGGAGCGGCGCGCGCCATCCACGCGCCGCTCCTCCTGCCGGGACGGGTAACCGACGAGCATGGAGCTCGAGACCTGGCACGCGCCGCCCGGCGACCGGATCCCCAACCATCCAAGCTTCCCCGTCCTGATCTATCACGGCGTCGACGCGGCCCGTGAGGGAGCCGAGGCGGCTCGCGCGCTGTTCGCGCGGCATGACTGGGGCGGCTCCTGGGTGGACGGCGTCTTCGGGTTCCACCACTTCCACTCGACCTCGCATGAGGCGCTTGCCGTGGTCGCCGGTCGCGCGACGGTGGAGCTGGGCGGCCCCCAGGGAGCGGCGTTCGACGTCGCGGCCGGCGACGTGCTCGTCCTGCCGGCCGGCACCGGGCACCGTCGCGCCTCGTCGGACGGCGGGTTCACCGTCGTCGGCGCGTATCCCGCCGGGCAGGAGGACTACGACCTGCTCCGCGGCGACGACCCCGCCGAGGTCGAGGCGGCGCGCGGGCGCATCGGTGCGCTGGGAGCACCGCCGCAGGACCCGGTCGGCGGGGAGGGTGTGGCCGGCTGGCGGTGAGGCGCTCCCGCGCTCAGCCGACGGGATTTGGGTCGCGTGCCTGCGACTCGCGCACCCGCTTGACCAGCGCCGTGAGCAGCGCCCAGGAGACGTCCGGGTGGTTCTTGACGAACGGCTTGAAGTTCCAGCTCGTCATGGTCGCGCAGCGCAGGTGGCCTTCCGCGTGCACCGAGGCGGCCCGGTCGTCGCCGTCGATCAGCGCCATCTCGCCGAAGTAGTCGCCCGCTGTCAGTAGCCCGCGATCCTCTCCGCCCTGGCTGACGCGCCCCGCGCCTTCGAGGATGACGAAGAAGCCGACCCCGCTCTTGCCCTGGGCCACCACCTCCTGACCGGCGGCGAAGGACAGCTCCTTCATCGAGTCGGCGAGCCGCTTCAGATCGCGGTTGCCCAGATCGGCGAACAGCGGGACCTGCCGGAGGTTCTCGACCATGGCGTTCATCGCCCGACCCTACTCCGCGCGCTCCGGCGCGTGGAGGTTTCTCGCTCAGCTCGTCGCCCCGGCGCGGCCGCGCTCGGCGTGGAGCGCCCCCGCCGCCGGCGTATAGATCGACTCGTGCCCGTCGTCCCACTCGATCCGGTAGCGCGGTGGATCCTCGCGCAGCACCTCGAGGACGCTGCCGGCCCTGGGCCGTCGCTCCGTCGACTCGGCCTCGGCGACGACGCGGTCTCCCACCTTGAACGTCATGGCTCCTCCTTCGACGCGATGCGCTCCCGAGGCTACTCCGGCTCGCCCGCGAGCGTTCCGAGCGGGACGTCGGTGTCCGAGAGGCGACGGTCATCCACTGCGACGCGGGTGCGGATGAGCCGCTGGATGTCGTCGGTGACGTCCCAGATGCCGACGTTCATGCCGGCGACCACGCGATCCTCCACGAGCCAGAACGCGATGAACTCGCGCGTCGCGGGATCGCCGCGGAGCACGACGCGGTCCCACCGGGGCGCGTGGCCGGCGTACTCCATGCCGACCTCGTACTGGTCGGAGAAGAAGTACGGGATGGTCTCGTACGGCTCGGCTCCCCCGAGCATGTTGCGGGCGGCGGCCGGGCCCTGGCTGAGCGCGTTGGCCCAGTGCTCGACGCGGATCCGGTCGCGGAAGAAGGGATGCCAGGCGTTGGCGACGTCGCCGGCGGCGAACACGCCCCGCACGCTCGTTTGCAGGAACTGGTCGACGAGGACGCCGTCATCCACGGGGAGGTCGGCCGCCGTCGCGAGCGAGGAGCGCGGCTGCACGCCGACGCCGACGACGACGAAGTCGCACTCCAGCGCGTTCCCGTCGCCGGTGCGGACGCGCTCGACCGCCCCGCCGCCCTCGAACGCCTCGACGCCGGTCCCGAGCAGCATGCGCACCCCATGGTCGGCGTGGATGTCCCGGTACACCGCGCCCAGCTCCGGGCCCAGGACGCGCTCGAGCGGCACGGACATCGGCTCGACGACGGTCACGTCGAGGCCGCGCTGGCGGGCGGACGCCGCGACCTCGGACCCGATCCACCCGGCGCCGACCACGACGACCGAGCCGCCGCGGTCCAGTCGCTCGCGCAGCGCATCGGAATCCCCCACGCTGCGGAGGTAGTGCACGCCCTCCAGCTCGCCGCCGGGGATCGAGAGCCGGCGCGGCTCGGCGCCGGTGGCGAGCAGCAACCGGTCGTACGGCAGCTGCTCGCCGTCGTCGAGCGTCACGCGGCGCGCCGACGTCTCCAAGCCCGTCACGGTGCGCCCGAGCCGCAGGTCGATGTCGCGCTCGGCGTAGAAGCCCTCGTCGTGCACGTACACCTTCTCCCGCCCGGCCTCCCCGCGCAGGTACTCCTTCGAGAGGGGCGGCCGCTCGTACGGGCGCTCGTCCTCGGCCCCGATCAGCACCACGCGACCGTCGAAGCCCTCGGACCGCAGCGTCTCGGCGGCCTTGGCGCCGGCGAGGCTGGCGCCGGCGATGACGAACGTCTGGTCGGTGGTCATGGTTCTCCTCGGGTAGGGTCCGGCGGAGACGGCTGTGCAACGTAGGCAGGAGCAGAAGGCGGTCACCTTCGCCGCGCTTCACGAGGGCGACCCGTTCATCATCCCGAACCCGTGGGATGCCGGCTCCGCGAAAGTGCTCGAGGCGCTCGGGTTCAAGGCGCTCGCGACCACGAGCTCCGGCTTCGCGTTCACGCTGGGCCGGCAGGACGGCGGCGCGACGCTGGACGAGCTGGCGGAGCACGTCGCGTCCCTCGACCGGGCGACGAGCCTGCCGATCTCCGTCGACCTCGAGAACGGCTACGGGCCGGATCCCGCCGCTGCGGCGACCGCGATCGAGCGTGCGGCGTCCGCCGGAGCGGTCGGCGGCTCGATCGAGGACTACGACCCGGGCGGCTCGATCTACCCGCTCGAGCAGGCCGCCGAGCGCGTCGCCGCCGCCGGCGAGGCGGCGCGCGCCCTCGCCTTCCCGTTCACGCTCACGGCTCGGGCGGAGAACCACATCCGCGGGAACCCGGACCTCGACGACACGATCGCCCGCCTCCAGGCATACGAGCGCGCCGGCGCCGACGTCCTCTACGCGCCGGGCCTGCGCGACGGCGACGAGATCCGCGCCGTCTGCGAGTCCGTCTCCAAGCCGGTCAACGTGCTCGCGCATCGCGACCTGTCGATGGCCGAGATCGTCGCCGCGGGCGCGCGCCGCGTCAGCGTCGGCGGCGCGCTGACCTGGGTGGCGGTCAACGCGATGGCGGCCGCGGCGACGGCGATCCGCGACGACGGCGACTTCTCTTCGCTCCAGCGGCCGCGGCAGATCCAGGAGTGGCTCGGCGGGCACGCCTGACCGCGCGGCGCTTGCCCGAGCTGTCGATTCCGGTGGGGTCCGTTCGTCACAGGTGCGGAGGGCTGAACCCGTCGGCCCCGGACCGGAGGTCTGCACCATGCCGCAGTACATGCTGCTCATCTACTCGCCCGCCGAGGGCGGACCGTCGCCGCAGGAGATGGAGGCCGAGATGCCGCGGTGGTTCCAGTACACGCAGGAGCTCCAGGACGCGGGCGTCCTCGTCGCCGGCGACGCGCTCGTGCCCGCCGACGAGGCGCGCACCGTGCGGATCCGCGCCGGCGAGCGGCGCGTGAGCGCCGGTCCGTTCGCCCCGACCGCCGAGGTGCTCGGCGGCTACTACCTCATCGACGTGGCGGACGCCGCCGCGGCGGAGGAGTGGGCCGCGCGCGTCCCCAACGTCTCCTACGGCTCGATCGAGGTCCGGCCCGTCATGGTCTTCCCCGAGACCGATCCGGCATCCGCCGGACAGGCCAGCGCGAGCGCCTGAGCGGTGATGGGCGCCGCGGCCGCTCCCACGCCGGGTCGCGGCGCCCATTACGATCGTCCGATGGTCGACCGCCTGCACTTCACCGAGTCCGACGAGGCGAACGAGCTGCTCGTTCGCGATCCGCTCGCGCTGCTGATCGGCTTCGCGCTCGATCAGCAGGTGACGGTGCAGAAGGCGTTCGAGGGTCCGCTGGTGCTGCGCGAGCGCGCCGGCACGCTCGACGCCGCCGCGCTCGCGGCGATGGACCTCGAGCCGATTTTCCGGCAGCGCCCGGCGATCCATCGCTTCCCCGGCGCGATGGCCAAGCGCGTGCAGGAGCTCACCGCGCACGTGGCCGAGCGCTACGACGGCGACGCCGCACGGGTCTGGCGCGACGCCGGATCGCCGGCGGAGCTGAAGGGGCGGCTCGAGGACCTCCCGGGGTTCGGCGAGATGAAGGTCAAGGCGCTCGCCGCGGTGCTCGCGAAGCGGTTCGACGTCGCGCTCGCCGAGCCGCTCGTCCCGGACCATCCGACGCTCGGCGACGTCGACTCGGCGCCCGCGCTCACCGAGTACCAGACGTGGAAGCGCGCCTACAAGGCGAGCCTGCGCGAGGCCGCCGTGCGCGCCTGAGCCGACTTCCGCGTTCGCCGTTCGTCAACCGGACATGGCATACGACGAAGACCTTGCGAACCGCGTGCGCGAGCAGCTCGCGCGCGAGGACGCGCTGACCGAGAAGTCGATGTTCGGCGGCCTGGCGTTCCTCGTCGCCGGCAACATGGCCGCGCCGAAGGGCTGACCGGTCATGCGCTGCCGTCGACCGGCCGCAGCTCGCCGCCCGGCAGCACGCTCGACACGGTGATCGTGTTCGGTCCCTCGTGCAGCGACGACGGAGGCACGAGCGCCGCGTAGACCGACCGTCCGCCGTCGCGGTAGACCCGCGTCGTCGCCTCGACGCGTCCGTTGACGGCCACGGCGAGCACGGTGTCGGGCTTGAGCCCCGCGACCTCACCGGAGACGAACGCCGGGAGCACGGCAGCGTCGCCGTCGACCGTCGCCCGGGGCCCACCGGTGCGCACCGCGACGCGACGCCCGATCAACTCCGGTCGCGGCCCGATCGCGTAGACCCCGTCGCGCAGCAGCCGCGCCTCGACCTCCTCTCGCGCGCGCCGCTTCGCAAGAACGGAGCCCAGCGGCTCGGTCAGCACCGGCTCGCCCGCGTGCGAGACGTCGATCGGCGCGTTCGCGTCGACCGCGCGCTCGCCGGCCGGGATCCCGTCGGGTTTCCATGGCACACGGACGCCGGCCGCCTTGGCGATCGTGGGCAGCACGTCGATCGTCCGCACCGCGCGGTCGTCGACGCGGCCCTCGCGCTGCCCCGGCAGCTTGACGAAGAACGGGACCGGCGCGATCGCGCCGGCGTCCGCGCGGTTCACGGGCCGGCGCGGCTGGCCGGTGACGAACGACGCGCCGTGGTCGGCGGTCACGACGACGACGGCATCGTCGTACAGGTCGCTGGCGCGCAGCGCGTCGAGCAAGCGGCCCAGGAGCCGGTCGACGTACTGCACCTGCAGGACGTGGCGCTGGAACCCCTGGTCGACCTGCCACTGCGGCCCGATCCAGCCCTGGCTCGCAAGCCCCGGATACTCCCTGCCCTCGATGTCGTACTGGCGGCCGTCGGGCAGGTAGCGCCACGGGCCGTGCGGGAGCGTCGAGTGGAGGAACAGCAGCGGCGGCCGCGGGCCCTGCCGCTCCAGCGACGCGACGGCGCGCTCGAACCCGCTCGTCGCGTCGTCGCGCGCGAGTCGCGCGAGCACGTCGCGCTTGAGGTCCGCGCCACCGCGCAGCTCGCCGGCGCCGGTCGTCGAGCCCGTCTCGAACCCCTCCCACACGCGGTCGACGGCGGGGAGACCGTCGCGCAGGTCCTCCGGCAGCAGCTGATGCTGCACGACGATCTCGAGGTCGGACTCGAGCGATCGCAGCCGGTCCATCGCCCCGGCCCGGACCTTCTCGCACAGCCGCTCCGGACACAGGTCGGTGATCGGCTCGACCACGGTCAGCTCGTGGCTGCGCTCGAAGAGCGTGAACAGGCTGCGCGGATGGTCCCGCGTCGTCGGCAGCGAGCCCGGCTGCGGCTGCTCGCCCGTGAGCTGCGCCGGAACCGCCTCGGTGGTGAGGTCGTCGACCGTCGTCGCGTTGCGATACCAGGTCGACTCCCGCGCGAGCCGGGCGAAGTTCGGGAACAACCCGGCGTCGATCCTCCCGGTCGCGTCGGCGAGCGTGCTCTGCGGCAGCTCGTCGAGCACGACGTGCACGATCGGCGTCTGCGACCGCGACGGTCCTGCCACCGCGCCGCCGGCCTCGCTGGGGAACAGCAGGCCGCGGACCGGCGACACCACGAGGAAGAGGATCAGCACGATCAGCGGCGCGGGGGAGAGCACCGTCACGAACGACCGCACGCCGGCGGCGCGGGCATACGCCACGGCAGCGGCGGCGCCCACGAGCAGCGCGACCGGGATCGCGACCGCCGACCCGCCGAGCAGGTCGCCGGCGGGCGGGAGCGCCAGGCCCGTGACGATCAACCCGACGAGCACGAGCATCGCCCACCACCCGAGCTGCGGCCGGATCCTCCCCAGGCCCCACACGACGCCGGCGCAGACCAGCGGCGGCACCAGCACGTAGCCGAACGCCAGCAGGAGGATGTCGCCGGTCGTGCTGCCGCGCGCGACGAAGAACTCCGCGTTGCGCCCGAGGAGGTCCAGCAGCGGCTGCGCGAACGCCAGCGCCCACAGGCCGCCGAGGTGCAGCGCGGCCCGGCGGAAGCCGATGGACCCGCTCACGCCCGCGGATGGGCTTCGTAGAGCGTCCGGGTCTCGGACGCGGGCGCGCTGCGATCGATCGCGAACCGCTCCTCGAGCGCCCGCTCGAAGAGCGCCGTCTCGTAGTCGGGATTGCTGCCGTCGCGCTTGCCGCTGAGCAGCCGCTGGACCATGGGGTCGGCGCGGTCGGGGAACTCGATCACGAGCGCCGTGCCGAGCGAGCGCAGCCAGTCGAGGAACTCGCGCACGGGCACGTTGCCGGTGATGCAGACGTGGTGGACGACGGCGAGGCAGAGCGCCAGCTCGGGCGTCCCGCGACGTTCCAGCGAGCCCCGCTCGCGCCCGCGCCAGCCGAGGTCGGGCGACGGGTCGGTCACGCTCATCACGAGCGGCAGGATGTCCTCGCGACCCTCGTCG
>Ga0126313_10002552_pt1 | contig 10252 bp, 12 predicted proteins | sample Plot105A_FD_89954 | JGI IMG/M metagenome (GOLD analysis project Ga0126313, IMG submission 89954) | Serpentine soil microbial communities from UC McLaughlin Reserve, CA, USA - Plot105A | ecosystem: Environmental > Terrestrial > Soil > Grasslands | place: USA: UC McLaughlin Reserve, Lake County... | reverse complement strand
TCATCGGCGTAGACCTGAGCCACTTCCAGACCGTAGAGGCGGCAGTATTCCTGCAGGAACTCGCGCTGGATCTCGATGGTTTCGCGTTCGCGCTGCTCCTCGCTGCTCACCCGCAGGCACAACGCTACCCGCTCCGGCGAGCCGAGGTTACCGTCCTTCTCCGCCATCAATTCTCCTTTACCAGCCTGCCCCGTTCGTGGTTCCATACCACGTCGCCGAGCATTACACCGAGGAAGCACCCTATGCACAGCGAATCCGGCTCCGGGACGCGGCGTGAGCACCCCACGACCTTGCACTCTGCGGCCTCGTTGATAGCGCGGTTCAAGGCGTCGAAGTCCAGCTCCAACGGCTCACCCTCCATAATGCTCGCTCCCTTTCAGGGACTCCGCCCACGGACGCAACCCCGGTTTCAGGGTGGCCGGCTTGAGATTCAGGACCTGCGACTCCGCCGGGTTAGTTGTCATGGGCCAGCAGAACCATTTCGTTCCGTTCATCTCGATATCCAAGACGGTGTAGTCGCTGTTGCCGTACCGTTGCGGATATCCATTTTCGATGATGTAGCGGACCACTCGCTCGTACATCCCGGGCTCCCGAACCTTCTTGCGGGAGAAGTAGCAATGGGGATTACCGGGCGCCGTATGAGCCAGGTTGAAGTATGCCGACCGACACCACAAATTCACATCCTTATGCGTGACAGGGACATCCTCGGGGACCGTGTACTCTTCCAGATTCCTCGCGATGTTCCTGTGACGCTTCTCGATAGCGCGCATCTCCTTCTGAAGACCCTTCTGCTGCTCGGCGAGGCGTGCGAGGCCCTCCATCAGCGACACCCGCCGGCGCTCCATCTCCGCCAGCGTCTCCGTCATTATCTGCGTCAACCGTCCCTCCTTCGGGTCGTGTTCGAACAAAGGCATCATCACCGGCCCATCCGGGACAGGCGACTCATGCGGACATAGTGCTGCTTGCCGTACCTGTTCAGGGTCACCAGGCCGCCGATTAGGCCACGCGCCGCCGGGCTCGGCTCCTTAAAGGCACGCACGCGCGCCAGCGTGACGGCATCCGGGTAACGGTAGGGTTGCTCCTCCGGGGATCGCGCACGGTCGTGCGCTAAACTTGCTTCGTCCACAGTGGCGTCCTTTCTCTGTGGGCCGGGCCTCGGGGTGCGCTAACACCTGCGGGGCCATTTCCTTTTCCTTACCCATAATATATCACACCACCGCCTCTTTGTCAATTATGTAGCAACTAGACTGGAGCAAACTGTATTGGGTCTGCGAGCGATAAGTAAGGGTAATTCGTACTGATAAACTATGCTTGTGCGCTCGGGAAACCACACAAACGGGGGTCATTCACTTATTCAGCATCCTGCAGCATCCGGCGGTAAGCGTCCATGTCGGCTTGCAACTCCTCGACCACGGGTGGCGGGTCGACTCTGCGCGCCTTGCATGCCAACTTCAGCAACCTCAGCACCTCGCTGCCCGATTCCAGGAACGCCCTGTCTTCATTGCTAAGTGTTCCTGGGGCTCGCCGGTATGCCAACCACCGCTTGTTGTCCTTCGTCCAGATCTCGCGCAGGCGACCTCTGCGGATCAGACCGCGTACGCTGCGATGGAGGCTATGGTGGCGCACCCGAAGCGGGAAGCGCATTCGCAGTTCACCCCAGCTCATGAGGCCGCGCGGGCTCTCGCTCACCACGTCCAGGACATCCAGTTGCAGTGGACCTAATCCCTTGCTCATCTATCTCCGCCTTTCTGTGTATCTTCTCTGTCTTTGTCCATAATGGCCTGCAGAACCTTCCACACTTCGGACTCTGGCAGCGGTTCGGTGGGAGGCGACAGGCGAACATAGCTGTCCTCTTTCCGCCGGGCATCCGTGAAGATCACGCTCCCCGCTCTCACCAGCGCCCTGATTGCCCTGAGCGTGTTGCTGCGATCGTGCTCCACTTCAACGAGCGCATCTTCGAGTTGCGGCCGGCTCAGCTTGTTCTCTGGGGACTTCTTTAACTCCCTGAGTATCGCGCGCATCCGTCGCCCACACCCGCGGCTCACTATCCACTTCCCGGCTTCGCCTTGTCGTCCAGCACCTGCACCACCTCGGCCGCGATCATCGGGCGAAGGGATGCCGCGATCTCCAGAGCCTCTACCCCGGTGATGTTCCCTTCCTCCTCTGCGCGGTGGGTCTCGCAGGCCTCCAGCAGCTCCTCCATCGCCGCGGTCCATGTCGGTTTTCCCTCAGTCATCATCACGCTCCCTTCGTTCCAGCGCTTCCCTAGTTGCCGATGCGCGCCGCTCTACTTGGGCGAACTCGGACGGAGGCGCCGTAAGCCAAGGCTCTGGGTTCCAGACCGTCGCAAGCATCGATGTACGTAGCTTCGGAATTTGGCGTCGGGACATGGCGAGTTTTCTCCTGCAGCTTGAAGGCAAAGCGTTTACCCTCAACAGCTCTCGTAGCTCGCTCGCAAGCAATCAGTAAGGCCTCCAGGGCGGGAGACCCCACGGCCACCTGCCGCGCAAGATGCACAATTACAAGAACCTCTCCAGGAGCCCATTCGCTAGGGGCGACCTACCTCGTAGTAATCCTTCGCGCGTCTCTCAACCTCCTCCCCGGCTTCCGGGCTGGCTCTTGCCGCTCCTACTACCTACCATGCGCATGATCCTCCTACTTGACTTCCTATTCTTTGGCGCTCTTCTCGTACCAGATAGGACCCATCGCGATCCGACGGTTGGGGCGAGCAATGCGCCTGAAGTTCCTTTGAGATAGGTAGACAAGCACCGTATCCCGCTTGAACCCTAACCGCCTTCCTAACGGTGCGTAGACTCCTTTCTACTTCTTCCATCTATAGACGCTCTTCACCCCTGCCGAAATAGGGGCCCTGGGGCCCAGCGCCTCGAGCATCCCCTCGACCATGATGGAGTTCATGAGCTCTGCGTCCTCATTAGCAGCGTCGTCGACTTCGAGAACGAACTCGTCGTGTACCATGTTCACGAGCAGAGGATTTCCGGCGAACTCTTCCCGTCTCTCGTAGAGCATTGCCGCAGCGATCTTGTAGCCTTCGGCGCACGAGCCTTGAACTGGGTGGTTCAACATCTGAGAGGCGTTGGCTCTCCACTCGCCGCCACGACGCTTGAGGTCAGCTAGTCGGACTCTCCCGAGCACCGTGCGGGCGACATTCTCGCCCCGCTTCGCCTTGGCTTTCTGTTGGCTAGACCATTTCTTGAGCTTGGGAGCATTGGCGAATAGAGCGTCGATGTAGCCAAGGGCGGTTTTCGGTGCGACCGAGAGCCTCTTGGCGAGACTCTCGTAGGACGTCCCGTACAGAACGGCGAAGTTAACCGTTTTGGCTCTGGACCGGAACTCCTCGACATCCTCGTCGGTGACCTCACAATCATGGATGGACTCGAGGATCATTCGGGCGGTGATGGCGTGGAAGTCGAATTTCTCGCCTCGGCCGAGCGCCTCGCGCAGAGGCGAGAGGAGCTGCTCGTCTCCTGCTATGTGGGCCGCGGCCACGTACTCGACCTGATCATAGTCGCCCACAAGAAGCATCCTATTTGGCGGTGCGACGAAGTACCCTCGGAGGTCCGCCGGCAGGTTCTGAAGGTTCGGGTGCTTGGAGGACCCTCGGCCGGTCACGACGAGTTGGTTGTATTTGGAATAGACCCGGCCATCGATAACCATAAGGTGATCGGGCTTGCCGCTGGGGATCTTGCCCGACCTCTGAGATACCTTTGGTTCCCTGAACCAATTCTCCCCCCACGTCGTAACGTACTTCTCGACGGAACGATACTCGAGGATGGCTCGCGCGAGCTCCTTGGCCTTCTTCGGGCTCTTGATCGCGGTTAGGGCGGCCTCGTCGGTGATGTAGTTCCCGGTCTCTTCTCTCTTATGTACCTTGGCGCCAAGGGCCTCAAGAGCCTTGCCCACCTTCCGATGGTTCGACGCGTTCTATCCCCACCTCCCCATCTCCTCGGGCGGGTCGCCTGCAAGCTCGTCGCACCGAGCCTGAGCCTGTTGCATCTTCTCCTTAGCTCGGCGGGCGTGTTCCTTCCACCCTTCGATATCCAGCTTGAACCCGTTGGTAGCGCACCACGTCATGCTTGGCGTGAACCTCGCCTCGAGGTCGGCGACCGCCGTCATCCCGAGCTCCTCCAGTTCGGCGATGAGCTTCTCTTTGAGAGGCGGTAGGACAGCTGCGTCCTTGGCCGCGTACTCAACCATCGCGGGGGTGACGATCCCGCCCCAGTCCGCGTCCCGCTCATCCTTGTCGATGGTGTAGCCGAGACGTTTCTCTACCACTTCGGCAAGTCCGATCGTGTACGCTTTGTCCTTGTCTTTCTTGAGGAAGGCTTTCCAGTTCCCGTCTTTGGCTTCAGAAAGCGGACCCTTGGCGTAGAAGAGAAGGCCGTCGAGGACCATCGTGTCGTAGACGGGCCCGTCATGCTCATACCCCAAGAACGCCCGAAGGAAAGGCAAGTCGAAGCCGGATCCATTGTGGGTAATGAGGGGCTTGCCCTTGAGGGACTGCTTGAGCGCCTCGCGCACGGCCGCTAGGGGCAGGCCCTTAAAGTCTATGACGAACGCCCGGACGCCCCTGGCACTCCCGAGGCTTATCACCCCGATAGCACCCCGACGAGGATCCAGAGACCGGGCGGTCTCGTCCCTGGGATAGGTCTCTATGTCTAACCCGATCTCCGGCTCGGCCTCGAGATCGGCGACCATTGCCCAGAGCTTCTCTTCGGTGTCGACCCGGGTGATGTGGGGGTCTTCAGGTAGTGGGGTGCTTCCGCTTTCGGCGACAGCACCATCGGCACGGTCCCCAGGTGATGTTGCTGATGGTGCTGTGAGGGTATAGGTGTAGGGTCTTCTGTTTCCCCTTACGAAGATCTTCTTGTCCTTGTTCATCCTGGGCAGGATGGTGTTTCTGAGGTACGTCTCGCTTAGCCCGGTGGCTTCGACGAGCTGATCCTTTGTTTTGTCCCCCTTCTCGAGAGCTCTCCGGATCTTTACCTCCGCGTTAACATCGACCTCGTCCTCTTCAGCATCGGGTACCTCGACATTCGCGATCTCGATCTTCCCCGGAGAGAACTTGGTCAGAAGGGTCATCCTCTGTCCCTCCTCGGCCCACGAAGCTTTCTCGTTTATCAGGCGGGTGTTTCGCTCGCCTTTGACCCGATCATCGCCGTCGAGGTCCTCAGTCCTGAAGATATAGCGACCGTGGTATTCCTTGAGAACCGAGCCGAATATATGGTTGCCTTGGTGCGGCTTGTGCTCGACGATGATCGCCGCAACCCCGCTCGCGATGATAGGGTCGATGTGGTTTGCCGTGTTGTCCCGGGTGTCCATATAAGATAGTGGATCGCCCCGGGTAGCGAACCCGAAGGAATCGATCACCACGGCTACGGCGCCCACCACCTCGATCAGCTTGTGAAGTGTGGGGAAAGAGCTTGTCGGTGGTCGGCCGACTACGTTGAGGTAGTAGAGGTCTTTAGGCTTGTCGATCCCCATCCCCTGGCAGAGCTCCGTTGCCCGGCGGTTGAAGACATTCTTGTTAAGTTCGCTATCTAATACCACTACCGGACCGTGATCCTCAACCGGGTATCCCAGCACCTTGTGGACCTCGTGACTACTAATGGCGATGCCGACCGCAAGCGCCTTGATGGACTTAAGGGATCCCCGCCCCCCGTACATGTAGGTAGGGGTAGCCACTTCGACGACGTTGCGGACGAGGTATTCCGGTGGCTCAGGGTCTCCCATGTCGACGAACCTCTCTGCCCCGAAGGGCGAGAGATCGATAGCACCACTAGCACCCTCACGTAGGGATGATGCTAATGGTGCTGTCAGCGGATAGTGCGGAGAGATCCTCTCCCCGCTGACATGCTTCTGATACTCGAGCTCTGCCCCCCACACCAAAGTGTCGAGGACCATCTTGAGCACCGTCTGGCTGATCGGTCTCGACAGCCAGACGGTGCAGATCGCTAACGTCTTTGAACAACGAACTCATCGGGCCGACACCCTTCGAACCCGGTTCCCTAGGGTGGGGCACTCTAGCAGTGCCCTCCAGAGCTTCTCTCCGGCTTCGTCCTCGACGAAGACGAATACCCTGTGGATCCCCTCGAGGAACTCTGCCCACTCCGGCCTCCAGTTCTGGGCTCCGGGAACGCCGACCGCCGGCTCTCCGTAGTGCCAGAGCGTATGGCAATCGCTCTCGCCTTCGACAACGAAGACGTACCCGAGCTCCCGGGCTTCCTCGGTACCGTGGCGCCCGTACAAAGTAAGGGTCCCGCCCCGAACCTTTGGGGTGGCCCGCATCCTGGTATCGGGTGTTGTCTTCTCCAGGCCCGTTCGGAACCGAGCGCATTGTCGTAGCTCGTATCCTTCCTCGTCGAAGTAAGGGATCTTCACGGCTGGCACCATCCTCCTAGTGATTCGGCACCAGTACTCGCTATCCTCGAGGCCGACGGTATCGCCCCTGAGGAACTCCTCCGGTAAGCTCTTATAGGAGGCGTACTCTGCCACGCTGCACCCGGGCAAGGCGGCCCCTTCTCGCTCTTTTTCAAAGAACCGGTCCGCGTCCGTGAGGTCAACGGACCGAAGGATCTCTTTCCGGTCGCACTTTTGGCTGCGGCAGTGAAGGAGAATCTCTGGCCCTCGGCCGTTGATCCTTAGATCGACGCCGAGCGAGGGATGCACGTCGGCATGCACCGGGCAACAGAAGTCAACCTCCGTATCCGACTTGACGATCCGGTCGCCCTCAAAGTGATCGAGAAATTCCCTGTACCACTTTATAACTTGGGGTGTAAATTTATCTTGCATCTAGTATCGTTTCCTCACGTGCTGGTAGTGGTGTGGTTAACGAGAAAGGGCCGGATGCCGTCCGGCCCTTCTCATATCGCCTGTTCGCTTACCTGGGCAAAGTTTCCTCCATAATCATTACGGACTTTATCCGCAGGTGCGCACCCGCGGGAAGGTCGAGAGCTGCCGAAGAGAAGGTATTCTCTATCTCGCCTGGACGAGAGGCTCTTTTCAGAAGCAACCTCAAGGCCTGGAGGCAGGCCTGTTGGTCCACCTCATGGCGGCGCTGAACAACGGGCGTGCCTGAACGCTTCCTGCTCAACGCGACTCCTCCTGGACCTGCCAGTCGGCCGCAAGACCAACCTCACGGGCTGCTTCGGAGACACTTAGAGTACGGGCTCCTGATTGCACAACCCGACATTACAGGAGGTGGAGTTATCCTAAGACCTAGATCGGCAAGAGATAGAATCTCGGCCGAGATTCCGAGAGAACCGAATCTCGGCCGGCGGCTACCGTCCTCGGCCGAGAGCTATTAACAAGAGAAGGCTCCTACGATTCGTCAGGATCGGTGTCCACATTGTTGATCAGGTAACGAGCATATTCGATGGGCACACCCAGTTTGTCCGCGAGTTGCATCACGCTCCTCGCTTCCTCGCTGAGCGCCAAAAAACCGTCGCGGTAGGCTTTCTTCAACTCGATTAGTTGCTGCCAGCCCTCTTCACTCAAAGCCTGAACTGCCAATTCACGACCGCGGTCTGCTGCTGCGCCCGCTGTAGAGTTCGTACGGCGAATCTCGTCGCTGGGTGGAGGCTTAATGCCTAACTGCTCGCCTATCTGGCGATTGCTCAGGCCGTCGATATCTCGAAGTTCTGCGGCCCTTACATCCCGCGCTGCCTTCTCCAGCTTTGGTCTCAAATCCCTTTCGGGGACTCCGTACTCCAAGAACCCATCCAATTTACTCAGACTCGCAAGGACCTCGTTAACGCGCCTGCATCCATCCTTCAGTAGAGCTACTCGCTCTGGGTAAGGCAATTCATCGAAATCGGGGCGGCGATCACGTAACAGCGCCACTACATACTCCAATGCCACGTGCGTCGCGAGGTCGAGATCGTCGTAAATCTGAGACGAGGATAATCTCACTAACTCATTCTCTTCTAACTCTGTAATCTGTTCTGTGAGTCCTTCTATAGCCTCGTCCTCTGTAAGTTCTTCCTCGGATGTATTCAGCACTCCCTCAATGGAAGTATCGTCTAGGGCATCGGCGTCTACCTGCCTGCCTTCGAGCGTTGTCAACGCTGCTAGAATCGCCAGGTTCGTCCTCAAAGGCGTGTCCAGGAGCTGGATCATCCTGTAACCCTGCTCTGACCTGCGGCCGTTGAGCTTAAGCCACAGCACTTCGCGGCTGTCATTCAATCTCACCGGAAGAGTGTTCGAGTAGAGCGGCTCGGCTTTGGGATGATAAGAAGCTTCCTCCTTAGGTGGGGAGCCGGTAGAAGGATCGATTCCCCTCAACCCCACTTCCGAGAGGATACTTAGCCAGATGGGTGCCAAGGTCGAGAATTTAAGCTGACCTTCTCCTTCGGCAATGGCCTGTGCTCTAGCAAGGTACGGATCTTCATCCAGAATGCTCTTCCAATCTTCAGGTAGACTCTCCATGAGCTGTGGCGCGGGTTCTTAACTCTTGCCGAGCGGCCCGCGCCGCGCGCCTCCTTTCATGTACCTCCGTACTGGCCATTGTAGCGCCACCGGCGCGAGGATCGGTACTCATGTGTGTCCGCCACAGCTGATTCTGCGTGCCGTCGTCGAGACCTATGAAGAGCAGTCTATCTCGGTGGAACACCTGGCTCTCTTATATAGATCCATCGGTCGAGGCCTAGCCGACTACACTGAGACGAAGCTTAGCCCTTTCATGAAGCCGGGTCCACGAGACGGCACCATGTCTACGCTCCCGGCCACGGGATCGAGGCTCCTGCGCTCAATACTCGTGAGCGGCTCCGGCAGATCTCCCTGGAAGCGGGGGTGGAGGTAGAGGACGGGGTCGACTCCGCCGCCCAGGTACACGTTGACGAACGCGAGCACGGCTGCCCATGTCGGGTCTCCCTCTCCCTTATTGAATACACCGTCGACGTGAAACTTATTCTCTGAGGCGGCGAGAACTCCCGGAAATGTCTCAGTACCCAAGACGCTTACCTCCCGCCCGTAGAGAGCGTGATCGAAGTCCTCGAAGGTAGTGCTGATCCCGTTGGCGTAAACGGCTAGGATCGATGGGATTTCGACATTCCTACCCTGCGGTCTCTTCTTCTTGATCGCTTTCCTGATCTTCTCTTCCGAGGTGTTCCAGGCGGCTACGGCGGGCTCCGACATGATGACCCGCCCCTCGACCCCCTTGGCTCGCTGAGGCAGTATCCCTAGGCGCAGCTTTCCCTCAGGCAGCCGAGTTTCGACCCGCTTGAGGCCCGCTGCAGGCTCCGGGGGCTCGGTGTCTAACAGGCCCTCGACCGCCGCCTTGAAGCCCCGCTTTGAGTCGCTCGGGCCGAGATCAGGGAGTGAGCCCACCATGATCCTCCACCCTGGAGGGGCCAGGGATTCTATGATCTCTAGCAAGGGACTCCGGCGCTTCATCACCTCCCCGGCATCCGGATCGAAGACCGGGGAGACGACCTCGACACCAACCTCACCGTCGGCGAAGCGTACCCGGAAGTCGGTCCTGGTACCCGCCTCGCTCTCAGGCTCGGCCTCGATGTCGCCACCGAGCAGCTGGAGGGTGCGGGCCACGATCAACTCAGAGAAGGCGCTGTGCCACCGCTCATGAAGTGCCCGGTACAGCACGAGCTGATGATCCTGCGGGATCTTGGCGAGGTTCTCGTTCAGGAAGCGGCGGACCTCCCTGGCCCGTGGGAGCGTGGACCTCTTCAGCCAATCGGTGAGAAGCTCTCCCCGGTTGGCGTAGGTGTCGTCCGCCCCGGATGGCTCCGGGAACCATGCCGCCGAGCCGCTACCTGCTAACGCCATGTTCTGTGAATACCGCTGTGGGTGACCAAAGATTCAACCTCATCACCGCTCGGCCGAGTGCACTCCAAGAGCGCCGCGGCCACGATCAAGACTGTCATCAATAATATCCCTTAAAGTCTACACAGAGTAGGACGAGCGCCGGTGCATTGGGCTTCGGCCCTCGTTTCCCCCTATTCACGGGAGTGCGTGGAAGGAAACTCTGCGAACTTCGCCATGACGGCGTTCTACGAAGTTCGCCCTAAAGGACATCAACCGGAGAGTGTTCCTGGTCGGAGCATCAGCAAGGTGAAGCCCTGTGCCACCAAGGCGGTTGCGCTGGCGGCGGCGAAGCCGAGCCCAATACCCAGCGGCTCGATGATAGCGGAGAGCGCCATGAAGAACCCTGCCGGCGCAAACAGTCCGAACAGCAAGCCTCTCAGCAGCTTCATCGCCGAGGTTGCTCCCTCTGAGC
>Ga0126313_10002551_pt1 | contig 10253 bp, 10 predicted proteins | sample Plot105A_FD_89954 | JGI IMG/M metagenome (GOLD analysis project Ga0126313, IMG submission 89954) | Serpentine soil microbial communities from UC McLaughlin Reserve, CA, USA - Plot105A | ecosystem: Environmental > Terrestrial > Soil > Grasslands | place: USA: UC McLaughlin Reserve, Lake County... | reverse complement strand
CTCGGCGCTCGCAGGTCGTGAGGTGAGAGTGGCTGTTGGTGGTCCTGGCGGTGGTCTTGGGGTGACGTGGAAGGTGCTCGAGGCGGTGGCCACGCTCACGTTGCCGGTTGCTGCTTGGCCTCCAGCAGGCCGCTGATCTTGACCAGGTTGTGAGCGAGGACCCCGTGGCCGCACCAGGTCCTGGCGCCATCGATGCCATCCATCAGGGTCCGGTCCCAGCCGTAGCGGTGCTTGAGGTGACTGATGCGCCCCTCTGAGCCGGTGCGCCACTTGACCAGCCGCCGGAACCCGCGGGTGTGCTCGTAGGCGTGGCGGGCACGGCCCGGCTGGCCCTTGCGAGGGATCGCCACCCGCTCCACGCCCAAGGTGGCAAGCTCGGCCTCGATGGCGGCCTCGCCGTACTGGCGATCGGCGGTCACCGCCTTGGGGATGCGGCCAGCCCGCTGGCTGATCCGTTGGACAGCGGGCACCAGCAGGGGCGCGTCCGGGGGGTTGCCGAGCTCGACCTGGTAATCGAGCACGACCCCATCGGGGTTGTCGGTGACCTGGGCCTTGTAGCCGAACTCCACCGGCTTGCCGAGCCGGCCCTTGACGATCGGGCGGGCATCGGGGTCGTGCAGGCTGATTAGCCTGGTGGCGCCGTCGGGGGTCTGGCCGGCCATGCGGATGCGGGCCTGGCCGATCAGCGTGGTGGTGCGGGTGATGGTGGTCTCCAGCTCTTCCACCAGCCTGACCAGCTTCCCGCTGGCCTGTTCGTCGGCGCGGCCCAGGTGGCGGTGGGCGTTGCGGGCCACCCGGATGGCGTCGCCGATCGCCAGGACGGCAAGCTCGGCCAGCTCCCCGGTGGTGCGCAGCACCAGCTGCTTGGCCTGCTCGCTGCGGCCCCGCAGGGTCTTGGCGAGCTGGTGGGCGCGACGGCGGGCCGAGCGGCGCCGGTCCCGCACCCTGGTCCGGGTGGCCGCGCCGGCGGCCTGGATACGACCGATCGTGGCGGCGAGCCTGCCGATAGCCCGCCCAGGCAGCCCGGCGTCGGTCGGGTAGCCCACATTGGCCGCGACCACGGTGGTGTCGGCCCGCACCCGGTGGGTCCGCAGCACCTTGTGCTCTACAGCCGTGGTCAACAGCGCCTCGTTCAAGGCCCTGACGGTCGGCTCGCCCAGGCGGCGGGTGAGCTTGACCAGGGTGGTGGGATGCGGCACCTGGCCGCCGAGGGGGATGCGGCAGAACCGCTGCCAGGAGATCGAGTCGGCGACCTCGCGGCACAGAAGCTCATAGCCCAGCCGGTAGCGGAACTTCAAGAACATCAGCCGCAGGTAGGTCTCGATCGGGATGGAGGGGCGGCCGATGATCGGGTCGAAGTGGGCCCGGAACGGTTCCCAGAACCGTGGGTCGTCCAGCAGGGCGTCCACTCGGGCCAGCTCAGCGGGCAGTCCCAGGCAGGCGTCAGGCAGGATCGCCTCCCACAAGCTTGGCTGGGGGTTGGTGGTCCGCAGCATCAGCCCTCCGATCCATTGGCGCACAACCGATCGGGCTGATCCTTTCGCCATCCAGCCACCCAAGCAACCCAAGCCAATCCCAAATCAGCAGGTCAGGCGCCTACCTCAGAGCAACGTCTTCAGGACCAAGTAACTAACGGTCAGGGCCTGGCCGGGCGGCGTGCCCGGGGCGGCTCGGCTCCCAGCGGGACAGGCGCACCGAGGCCAGCAGCCCGGCCACCGCCCAGGCGCCGAGCACGGCCAGGTCGTGGCCGGCGAGGACGGGAGCGAGGGCGGGCAGGCGGCCGGCGGTGGGCCCAGCCATGGGTCGGGACCTCCTCGGAGGCTGCGACGGCTCGGACGGCTCGGCGCAGGCGCTCGCCCTGGCCGCCGAGCTGCGGCCCCATGCCGTGCGAGGCGGTCGTGCGCGGCGAGGCGGCCATCGACCCGGCCGTGCAGCACCACCTCGTCGACGCCCTCGCCACCGCCGCCCCGGCGACCACCGACCCTCCCCGACGGCCTGACGCCACGCGAGGCCGAGGTGCTGTCGCTGATCGCCGACGGGCTCTCCAACGCCGACATGGCCGACCATCTGGTGGTCAGCGAGGCCACCGTCACGACCTGGCCCCGGCCGGCGTCCTGACCGCTCGGTCGCGACCGGTCCGACGTTGACCGCAAATCGGGTGAAGTACCATGCTTGGGCCATACCGTGCGGGCGCCCGGCGATCGGGCCGCTAAGGGGGAGGCCGATGGCGGACGAGCTGACGGTCAAGGTGGAGCCGTTCGAGCCCGAGCAGCGGGCCATCGACCGGATCGAGCGCGACGTCCGGCGGCAGCCGGCCGCCCGCGAGCTGATCGGCGGAGCGAACCGGCGGCTGCTCTCGGTCGAGCCGCTGGAGCCGGCCCGCCGCAGTATCCGGCCGCGCCCCTGGGACCGCTACCGGGCCACCTGGTACGACTACGGCGAGAACCGGGCCGTGGTGGTCGAGGGACGCCTGGGCGAGCCGGGCAAGGAGACAGTCACCGAGACGGCGGCCCAGCCACTGCCCTCGCCCGAGGAGTTCGAGGCGGCGGTGGCCGTGGTCGCCCAGGACGCCGAGCTCGGCCCGGCCGTGCGGGACGGCAAGCTGCGACCCTATCGGGCCATGCCGCCGCTGGTGAACGAGGAGCTGCCCGACGGGCGGGTCGAGCGCACCCTGACCGTCGGCCTGCTCCCGGCCGACGGCGCGGCCGACGGCGCGGCCGACGCCAGCCACGAGATCGTGGGCGTGACCATGATCCGGCGGCAGGTCGAGCGCTACTCCGACGGTGCCCCGGCGGGCGCCCGGGCCGCCGAGCAGCTCTGCGGCGCGCCCAGCGCCAACCAGTCGACCACGGGCCGGGGTGTGCCCGGGCAGGCGAAGATCACCGTGCTCAAGGGCTCGACCAGGCTGTGGTCGCTCGTGGCCGTGCGGCCCTCGGCGTCCTCGGGCACCGACGGCTCCGGGGTCGAGCTGCGCAGCGTGTACTACCGCGGCAAGCCGGTGATGCACCAGGCGCACGTCCCGGTCCTGAACGTCCGCTACCAGAACAACCAGTGCTGCCCCTACCGGGACTGGCAATGGGAGGAGGGCATATTCCAGGCCCGGGGCCGGAATCCGGCGCGTGCCTTCAGGCTGTGCTCGGAGCCGGCCAGGACGATCCTGGACACCGGTTCGGACTTCGGCAACTTCCGGGGTGTGGCCGTCTACGTCGCCGGGCAGGAGGTTGTCCTGGTCAGCGAGATGGAGGCCGGGTGGTACCGCTATGTCAGCGAGTGGCGGCTGCATGCCGACGGGACCATCCGCCCCCGCTTCGGCTTCGACGCCATCGACAACTCCTGCGTCTGCCTCCGGCACTTCCATCACGTCTACTGGCGCTTCGACTTCACGGTGGAGACGTCCGGCAACAACCTGATCTTCGAGCACAGCGACCCGCCGCTGCAGCCGGGCGCCAACGTCTGGCAGCCGCAGCCCTTCGAGGCCAGGCGGTTGCGCGACGCGGCCCGCAAGCGGCGCTGGCGGGTACAGAACGCCAACAGCGGTCGTGGCTACACGATCATCCCCGGGACCAACGACGGCACGGCCAGGGGCGACGCCTACGCCAAGGGGGACGTGTGGCTGCTGCGCTACCGGCGTGGCCAGATCGACGACCACCCGCTGGCCGGCGGCACCGAGATCCAGATCGACAAGTACCTGAACAGGGAGTCCATCCACAGGCAGGACGTGGTCGTCTGGTACGGGGCCCATTTCACCCACGACGCCAGCCAGGAGGGCGCCGGGGCCGGGCACGACCACATCGTCGGCCCCGACCTCGTGCCGCACGACTGGTAGGCGGGCCCGCGCCGGCCTAGCCGTCGGTGGGGCGGCCGGCGGTGTCCAGGCGCTTGCGGACGTCGTCGTCCAGGTGCAGGTCGACGGCGCCGAGCTGCTCCTCCAGCTGGGCGACGGTGCTGGCGCCGACCACCGGGATCATCGGTGGCCGGCCGCCCATGAGCCAGGCCAGGACCACCTGGGTCGGGGTGGCGCCCAGGTCGGCCGCGACCTCGCGCAGGGCGGCCATCCGGGCCTGGTTGCCCGGGTGGTCGTAGGCGGGCGGCGGAGGCTGGTGGGGGCGGGCGTAGACGCCCTTGAGCAGGGGCGAGTAGGCCAGCAGGGTCAGGCCCTCGGCTCCTGCGTAGTCGATCAGCTCCTCGGTGACCAGGTTGAGCTGCCCGGGGTCGGGGTGGGGGAGCAGGTAGCTGTGCTCCTGCTGGACGCAGGAGTAGGCGGGGCGGCCGGCGGCGCGGGCGATGGCCCGGGCCCGCTCGATCCGCCAGGTGGCGTGGTTGCTGGCCCCCAGCAGCCCGGCCTTGCCGGCCTCGGCCAGCTCGGCGAAGGCGTCCACCGTCTCGGTGAGCGGGGTGGCGCGGTCGTCGATGTGGGCGTAGTAGAGGTCGAGGCGCTCGGTCCCGAGCTGGCGCAGGCTGGTCTCGGCGTCCTCCCGGATGGTGGTCCCGCCCAGGCCCTGCCAGTGGGCCGGGCTCGGGTCGCCGGGCAGCAGCGTCCGCGCCCCCACCTTGGTGGCCAGGACGACCTCGTCGCCCACGCCGCGGGAGCGCCGCCAGCGGCCGATGACCCGCTCGCTCTCGCCGGCGTCGCCGTGCCACTGGCCGTAGTTGTTGGCCGTGTCGAGGAAGGTGCCGCCCGCCTCCAGGAAGCGGTCGAGGACGGCGAAGGAGGTCTGCTCGTCGGTCCGGTAGCCGAAGTACATGGTGCCGAGGCAGAGCTGGCTGACCTGGAGGCTGACCCTGCCGTCGCTGAGCTGGCGCTGCTGCACGGTGGCTGCTCCTTTCCGCGGCGCGCGGGCGCCGACCGCCACCAGGCTAGCCCGGCTATTGGTGTGGATGTATGGTCCGATCCGATGTCAGGATCCCGGACCAATCTTGCGTGGGACACGCTGCTGGAGCTGGGCGACGCCGCCTCCGGGCCGTTGCACGCCCGGCTGTCGGGCGCCCTGCGCCAGGCCATCCGCGCCGGCCGCCTGCCCGCCGGCAGCGCCCTGCCGCCCAGCCGCCAGCTGGCCACCGACCTCGGCTGCTCCCGCTGGGTCGTCACCGAGGCCTACGCCCAGCTGGCCGCCGAGGGCTGGCTCCAGGCGCGAGTCGGCTCCGGCACCCGGGTGCGGCCCCTGGGCGCCGCCGCCGCCGGGCGGCCCGCGCCCGACGCCCCGCCGGCCCGGGCACCCCGGATCGACCTGGCCCCGGGCCTGCCGGACCTACGGTCCTTCCCGCTCGGACGCTGGCTGGGGGCGCTGCGCTCGGTGGCCAGCACCCTGCCCTATGCCGAGCTGGGCTACCCGGACCCGTCCGGCCACCCCGGCTGCGGCGGGTCCTGGCCGAGTACCTGGCCCGGGTGCGCGGCGCCCTGGTCGACCCCGAGCTGGTGACGGTGTGCCGGGGCGTGGCCGACGGGACCGGGCGGGTCTGCCAGGCCCTCCGGGCCGCCGGCGTCGGCGCCGTCGCGGTCGAGGACCCGGGCTGGCATCGGCTGCGCCAGGCCGCCGCCGGCGCCGGGCTGCGGGTCGTGCCGACCCGGGTCGACGCCCAGGGCCTGCGGGTCGGCGACCTCGACGGCCACCCCGAGGTGCGGGCGGTCATCGTCAGCCCGACCCACCAGTTCCCGACCGGGGTGGTCCTGTCGGCCGAGCGCCGGGCCGCCCTGCTGGCCTGGGCCCGCCGCGTCGACGGGCTGATCCTGGAGGACGACTACGACGCCGAGTTCCGCTATGACCGCCGCCCGGTCGGGACCATGCAGGGCACCGACCCCTCCCGGGTGGTGCTGCTCGGGTCGCTGTCCAAGACGCTGTCGCCGGCGCTCGGCATCGGCTGGGTGGCGACGCCGCCGGCCTGGGCCGGGCCGGTGCGGGCCGCCACCGGCCACCGGAGCTGGCCGTCGACCCTCGACCAGCTGGCCTTCGCCGCCTTCCTCTCCGACGGCGCCTACGACCGGCACCTGCGGGCGGCCCGCAAGCGCTACCGGCTGCGCCGCGACCGGCTGGTCCGGGCGCTGGCCGGGCGGCTGCCCGGGGCCCGCCTGCTCGGGGTGGCCGCCGGCCTGCACCTGCTGGTCCTGCTCGACGACCGGGTGGACTGCGCCGCCGTGGTCGCCCGGGCCGCGGCCGCCGGGATGCGGGTCGCCAACCTGGACAGCTACCGGTCGCGCGACGACGCCATCGGCCCCGGGCTGGTCCTGGGCTACGGCAACCTGGCCGACACCCAGGTGGAGGAGGCGGTGGCCCTGCTCGCCGCCACCGTGGCCGGGGCGACGACGTAGGGCGTCACGCGGTCAGGGCGACGGCCAGCATCGCAGCCCGATGCTCCGGCACCGAGGCGCCGCGGGCCAGGCCCGGGGTGGTGCTAGGCGGCGGTGTCCAGCCGCAGGGGGTCGGCCACGTTGGGCACGAACGGGGGCAGGTTGAACGGCCGCAGGAACGGTCCCGGAGCATACGCCTGGAACGCCGGCGGGGTCGGCACCTGGGTCGTGGCCGACAGCAGCAGGATGTTGAGCCCGGCCCCGAGGGCGGTGGCGGCCGGGTTGAGCCGCTCCGGCGCGGTGGCGTCGTCCCAGGCCCCGGTGTCCACCCGGTGCACCAGGGCCTGGAGGGCGGCGATGCGCTCGGCCGGGGTGAAGGCGCAGTGGCCCGCCCGGTGGACGAACGTCTGGCGGAGCAGGCCGGCGTCGCCGGCCGCCCGGACGGCCTGGGCGTAGGCGCGCTCCTGCTGGACCACCACCAGCGGGTCGCCGGTGGTGTGCAGGCTCAGCACGGGCACGCCGCCCAGCCGGCCGTTGAAGGCGATGTTGCGGATCGCGTAGCCCACCGCGTCCAGGTCGGGGGCGATGCGCGGGGCCCGGTTGAGGGTGCGGAGGTCGGCGTCCAGGTCCAGCCCGGCCTGCGCGTAGAGGGCCTCGACCTCGTCCCGGTCGACCGACCGCTGGAGCTGGCGGGCGTAGTCGACGCCCAGGTTCCAGGACGGGTTGCCGCCCGCCCGGGCCTCCAGCTCGGCCCGGAACGCGAACGGGAACGGGAACGTGGCGTTCATGAGGGCGTACTGGTTCAGCTGCCGGGTGGCGTACGCGTCGGGGGCCGGCTCCGGCGTGGTCGGGTCGGCCCACCCGGGGGTGTTGTTGAGGGCCGCGACCAGGGCCAGGCGGGCCCGGCCGGCCCCGGTGGCCTGGGCTGCGGCCAGGGTCTTCCTGGCCAGGTCGAGGTTGGCGGCCGGGTCGGTGATGTGGACCAGCTGCAGGGCCGAGTCGGGGGCGAGCAGGACCTTGAACGCGAAGACGGAGTCCAGGGCCTGGTTCCAGATCGCCACCGCCCCTCCCACGACGCCGCAGCCCGGCAGGGCGCCGTCCAGCCGCCCGGGGACGCGCTGGACCAGCCCGGCGGTGACCATGCCGCCCAGCGAGTCGCCCCAGGCGATGGTCTGGCGCGGCCGGCCGACCCTGGCCTCGAACTCGTCCAGCACCGCGGTCTGGTCGGCCAGGGCCTCCTTGACCGCCCAGCCGGTCGACGCGTACGACGACCCGGCCAGGGCGAAGCCGTGGTCGAGCAGCCAGCCGCCGGTGACCGGGTCACTGACGTCCTGGGCCGGGTTGGGGCTGCCCGGGGCGCGGTAGCCGTGGCTGTACAGCAGCAGGGTGCCGTTCCAGTCCGGGGGGACGCGGATCTGCCAGGTCGCCCCGTCGACCAGCGTGCCCGTGTGGGTGGTCGTCGTCGCCTGGGCATGGGCCACCGGCGGGGCGCCCAGCCCCATGGCCAGCAGGACGACGAGCAGCACCAGACCGGAACGGACTCTCACGAGGACCTCCTTGCGCCGAAGTCGGGATCGAACGGGAGACGGTCGGAGGGGCAGACCGTCCCGCGTGCTGGGGTGGTGAGGTCGACCAGGTAGCGGCCGGTTGCCGAGGCGTCACCCTCGGCCGCCTGCCCGAGCAGGCCGCGGCCTGCGGCCAGATGGCCGGCGTGGGCAGGACGGCGAACTTGAGCAGGGTCAGCGCCTCCCCGTGGGTCAGCTCGCCAGGCGGTGTGGCCGACGGGGCCGGGATCGGTCCCTGCCGTAGCGGCTCGAGCACCGCCTCGGCTCGCGCGGCCGCCGAGCCGTGACCGGCCAGGGCGCAGCGGGCCGGCCTCCTGGCACAACGCCAGGAACTGCTCGAAGGTCCGGTCGGTGTCGGCGGTGGCGATGTGGGCCAGCAGCCGGCCGTTGCGAGCGCCGCAGCGCTGGGCGAGCGCGATCGACCTGGCCAGGTAGCGGCGCTCCTCGGCCCGGGTGGTCGGGACCGGCAGGCCCCGTTCCAGAAGCTGGCCGGCTCGCTCGGGTCGGCGAAGCAGCTCACCGGCGCGCTCCCACCGGAGCCGCGGGGTCCCAGCCGACGATGTCGAAGCGGCCGTCGGTCATCGCGTCCAGGGCCTCGCCCCGGCCGGTGACGGCGGCCACCCCGGAGTCGCCGGGCCCACCCGGGTTGAGGACAGCGAACCGATCCGCTGGCCAGGCGGCGGATCACCGCCAGGCCGATGCTCGGTCCACCGGGATGCCGCCAGTCCAACGACCAGGGTCGCCTTGGCAGGCATCTGGGCTCCAGTCCGCTCGACCCTGAACAACGCCACGGCCGTCGCGGCGCAGGGAAGCCCGGCGACCCTACGACCCACGGCCCGGCACGGCAAGATCAGCGAGCGACGGACCGGTAGGCACGGAAGGAGTCGACCACGAACTCCTTGGGGTGGGGACGCGCCGGCCGGCCGGCCTCCCCGCCGTCGGGGAACTCGTAGACGCCGAGCATGAACTGCATGGGATAGGCGGGGGACTGGGAGACCAGCTTGACCAGCCGGTGGTCGACGAAGAAGGCCACGTGCTCGGGCGTCCACTCGGCGGCGTAGGTGTGGAGGTCGCGGGCGTCGATGGCCAGGTCCTCGACCGAGAACTCGTCGCGGATCCCCGGGTCCCGAAGGGGTGCAGGCCCATGCCGACCCCGGCCCGGTCGGCGGTCACGTTGCGGCCGAAGATCTCGCAGATGCAGATCTCGGCCGACCGCTCGGGCTCGTCCTCGTAGCCGATCATCCACAGGGCCACCATGCAGCGGGGGTCGTCGACCGCCCCGGCCCGCAGCTCGAACAGGCCGTACTGGGGGACGAACAGCCTGGCGTTGTCCTGGGCCTGGCGAACCACCAGGCCGTCCGCGAAGCGCGACTGGCCGACCGGGCTGCCGACCGGGCCGGCGAACACCCGGTCTGGAGCGACGACACCCGTGTCTGGCCGTCGAATTCGGGGCACCAGGGCGGCTGGTCGGCCTCGATGACCAGCCGCAGGGTGCCGTCGCCGAGCCGGTACCTGGCCGCCGAGGCGTCCCGCGAGCTCCACTGGGGCAGGTAGTGGGGCAGCCAGCGGGCCCGGTCGAGGGTGTCGCCGTCGAAGGTGTCCTCGAAGACCAGCGCGTAGCCGGCCTTGGTGACGGGGTCGACGACGCGGTGCCCCCGGTCGGATCGGTCATGGCAGCCCTCCCTCGCCGGCTGACGTTACCCGGTTTGGCACCGGTTGACGTGGCCTGGTGCCGGGGGCAGCGTTCCCAACCGATTAGGAAACTTTCCTAATGATAGTGCCCAAGGTCCGGCTCGGCCTCGAGGAGGGCACATGGGACGGCGGCGGGCACGCTTTGGGTACCGCTCCCTGGTCGTGGCGCTGGGGATGGCGCTGGCGGCGACCGGGCCGGTCGTCGGGTCGCCGGCCGTCGGGGCCGCGCCGCCGACCATCCGCGGGCACGTCCGGATCGACCAGGTCGGGTACGCGACCGGGGAGGCCAAGCGGGCCTTCCTACTGGCCGAGGGCCCGGCCGGCGGGGCCCGCTTCGCGGTGGTCGACGCCGGCGGGCGGACCGTGCTCTCGGGCAGGGTGGGCCCGCGGACCGGCGGTTGGAACGGCCGCTACCGGGCGGTGCACCGCATCGACTTCAGCGGGCTGCGCCGGCCGGGCCGCTACCGGATCGTGGTCGACGGCCTGGCCGCCCCCTCGCCGGCATTCCGGGTGGCGAGCCGACGGGCCCTGTTCCGCGGGCTGGTCGCCGACACCGTCCGCTTCTTCCAGGTCCAGCGCGACGGCGCCCACGTCCCGCGGCAGCTGGACCGCAGGCCTTCCCACCTGACCGACCGGCACGCGACGGTGTACGCCACCCCGGTGTTCGAGGGCGACGGCGGCGACGTCCCCGCGGCCCCCCTCCGGCCCAT
>Ga0126313_10002550_pt1 | contig 10254 bp, 13 predicted proteins | sample Plot105A_FD_89954 | JGI IMG/M metagenome (GOLD analysis project Ga0126313, IMG submission 89954) | Serpentine soil microbial communities from UC McLaughlin Reserve, CA, USA - Plot105A | ecosystem: Environmental > Terrestrial > Soil > Grasslands | place: USA: UC McLaughlin Reserve, Lake County... | reverse complement strand
CGACGTCTTCTGGTGCGAGCGCGTTTAGACCGCTGGCGTCGGGTGAGGTAGCTCGGATGCGTGTTGTCGTCGTCGGAGCAACGGGAAATGTCGGCACGAGCCTCCTCGAGGCGCTGGCCGACGAGCCGGCCGTCGAGGAGGTCGTCGGCATCGCGCGCCGCATGCCGACGATCGAGCTGCCGAAGACGCGCTGGCTTCGCGCCGACATCACCGACGACGACCTCGAGCCGCACTTCCGCGGCGCGGACTGCGTTGTCCACCTCGCGTGGCTGATCCAGCCGTCCCGCGACGAGGCGGTCACGAGGCGCACGAACGTCGAGGGAACCGAGCGGGTCTTCGCCGCGACGGGACGAGCAGGCGTCCCGGCGCTCGTCTACGCCGGCTCGCTCGGCTCGTACTCCCCGGGCCCGAAAGATTACGCCGTCGATGAGACCTGGCCCACCGACGGGATCCCGGCGAGCTTCTACGGGCGCCACAAGGCGGCGACAGAGCGGCTCCTCGACCGCTTCGAGCGCGAGCGGCCGGACGTCCGCGTCGTCCGCATCCGCCCGGGGCTCGTCTTCAAGCGCGAGGCGGCAACGGGCATCCGGCGCCTGTTCGCGGGACCGCTCGTGCCGTCGCCGCTTCTCCGCCCGGGTCTGATTCCGGTCGTCCCGGACATCCCGGGGTTGCGGTTCCAGGCCGTGCACTCGAAGGACGTGGGCGACGCGTACCGGCTCGCGATCGTCGGCGACGTCCGCGGGGCATTCAACATCGCCGCCGACCCGGTGCTCGACCCGGACGAGCTCGCGCGTGCCCTCGGGGCGCGGAAGGTCCCCGTTTCGCCCGGTGCGGCTCGGGGGGCCGTCGCGCTCTCGTGGCGCCTGCGTCTCCAGCCGACGCCTTCCGGCTGGGTCGATCTCGCGCTCGGCGTGCCCATCATGGACACGTCTCGTGCTCGGGACGAGCTCGGCTGGCGGCCCCAGCACACGTCGATCGAGGCGCTCCACGAGCTGCTCGAAGGTATGCGCGAAGGGACCGACTACGCGACGCCGCCGCTCTCTCGGCGCACGACCGCGCCGGCGCGGGCGCGTGAGCTCGTCACCGGCGTCGGGCAGACACCCCGCTAGACCCGCCCGGTCCCTCGTTCGAGAGACGGCGCTCCCCCGTCCGGGGTACCCCTATCCCTCGTCCGAGGGATCGGCGCCGTCGTCGCGGCGGCGGACGACCGTCAGGCCCCACGCCTCGCCGCTCGCGAAGAGTGCGTCCGGGTCGACGTCCTCGACCCAGCCGAGGAAATGGCGATCCGGCTCCTTCGCGGTCGACCCGAAGACGGCCTGTCGCCCGCGGCCGGCGACGGCCATCGTCCCGCGCTCCGTTCGCTCGAGCTCGGCGAGGCGCTCCTCGGCGGCCGGCCCTTCGGCGTATCCCTTGCCCATGCGGCGATCGTAACGCTAGCCCGGCCGCGGCGCGCGGGAGGCCCACTCGCCGAGGTCGTACCAGTATGTGTCCCGGAGCGCCTCGGCGATGCGCGGGTCGGTGTGCGTCGGGTTGAAGACGTTGTGCTCGAGGTCGGCGCAGATCGCGACCGCCTCCATCGGCACATCGGGGAGGTTCACGAGCACCTCGGCCGGGAGGCGCGCCTCGCCGACCGTGTAGTGCTTGAAGTGGAGGTCGGGAGCCACCTCGAGCAGGGTCGGCCAGTCGGGACAGCTGCGGGTGCTCATGCGAGGCGGCTCCGGACGAGGTCGGCGAGTGCGGCGGTGAAGCGCGGGTCGTCGTTCATGGATTCGATGCGGTCGAGCTCGAGCCCGAGCTCCGCCGCCTTGTCGCGGGCCTCGACGTCGATGTCCCAGAGGATCTCGAGGTGGTCGGCGACGAAGCCGATCGGCGCGGCGAGGACTTTCTCGACGCCCGCGGCGTGGAGCTCCTCGAGGTGCGGAAGGATGTCGGGCCCGAGCCACGGCTCGCCGGTCGCGCTCTCGCTCTGGAAGGCGAGCGACCATCGCTCGACGCCCGCGCGCTCGGCGGCAAGACGGGCCGTCTCGAGGAGCTGATCGCGGTAGGGGTCGCCCTCGGCCAGGATGCGCTCGGGCAGGCTGTGCGCGGTGAAGACGACGTGCGCGTCGGTGCCACGGATCCGGTCTGCGACGAGGTCGAGGAACGGGCCGTGGTCGTGCCAGCTCTCGATCATCGTGAGCGGCGTCCCGTTGAGCGCGCCTGTGAGCCGCTCGCGGTAGTCGCCGACCGAAAGGCGTGAGTAGTGCGGCGCGAGGACGAGGCCGACCACGCGGTCGGCGCCGTCGGCGACGGCGCGCTCGGCGGCCGTCTGGATCCGCGGCTCCCAATGCTTCATGCCGGCGTAGACCGGAAGCCCGAGCTCCGCCTCGAGCCCGGCGCGCTGGGCCTCGGTGATGCGGTTCAGGGGCGATGGGCCGACACGGCGGTAGCGCTCGACCAGCTCCTCGACCGCTTCCGGACGAACGGGCCGGCCGCCGCGGATGTCCGAGAAGTACGCCGGGACGTCCTCGAGGCGCTCGGGGCTTCCGTAGGCCATGACGACGGCCGCGGTGCTCATGCGCGCTCCGGGACCGGTGCGGTCGGGGTAGTGCCGGCAGCCTGTGGAGAGACCGGCACGCTTCCGCCACAAACCGTGCGACACATGTGTGGATTTCCGCGGTACGCTCGCGCGTGAGCAGGGGGGCGGGTCGGGACCCGCGATACACACGCGTCAGAGAAGAAGCGACCCGGCGTCACGCCGCGGCCTCCGCGGCCGTCCGCTCGCGGACGTGCTCGACGAGCCGGGTGAGGATTCCTGGATCCGTCTCGGGCAGGACTCCGTGGCCGAGGTTGAAGATGTGCCCGGGCCGTCCCGCGACTGCGCCCAGGATCCGCCCCGTCGCCGACTCGACGCGCTCCCACGGCCCGAGAAGCACCGCGGGGTCGAGATTCCCCTGCACGCCGCGGTCGCCGATCGCATCGCACCCCCGCTCGATCGGAACGCGCCAGTCGAGCCCGATGACGTCCCCTCCGGCCGCGGCCAGATCGGGCAGGAGATGGGCCGTTCCTGTGCCGAAGTGGATCGTCGGCGCCCCCGCCGCGTCGAGGATCCGCGCCGAGTAGGGCGCAACGAACTCGCGGTAGTCGTCGACCGAAAGCGCGCCGACCCACGAGTCGAACAGCTGGACGACGTCCGCGCCGGCGTCCACCTGCGCGCGGAGGTAGGCGCCGAACGCGTCGGCGAGCCGCCGGGCCAGCTCGTGCCAGACGTCGGGCGACCGGTACATCAGCTCCTTGACCCGGCGAAAATCTCGGCTCGCCCGGCCCTCGACGAGATACCCGGCGACCGTGAAGACGCCGCCGCAGAACCCGATCACCGCTTGGTCGGCGTCAAGCTCTCCGCGCACGGCACGGACCGCCTCGAGGAACGGCCCCACGATCTCGCGCGGCTCGGCGGATCGAAGTCGCTCGACGTCACGAGGCGAGCGGATCGGCTCGTCGACCACCGGCCCGACGCCCTCAACAAGGCGCACGTCGACGCCCAGGCCGAGGACGGGCAGCATGATGTCCGCGAACATCACGGCGGCGTCCACGCCGTGGCGGTGAACCGGCTGCAGCGTCACCTCGGCGCAGAGCTCGGCGTCGCGGCAGATCTCGAAGAGATCGTGGCGTTCCCGGACGGTCCGATATTCCGGGAGAGAGCGACCCGCCTGGCGCATGAACCAGACCGGCGTCCACTCCACCGGGCGCCGCGCCGCGGCGCGGACGAGGAGAGGCTCGGACACGCCCTCAGCCTAGCCTTGGACGGCCCCCGCGCCGCTACCTGCGGCCGATGACGAGGGCGAGATTCGCGCCGAGCAGCTCGCGTGGTCGCATGCCGTCCAGCGGCGCCACTCGTTTCGCGCCGACGTCCTTGGCGAGCCGCTTCGCCTCCGGCTCCCAGCCGCTTCGGTACATGACGAGCGTCCGGGCGAAGTCGCTTCGCGACGCATTCGCCGCGCCCGTGACGACGTACCGGCGTGCGTGCACCGAGGTCGCAGCCTGGTCGGCCGCTCCCGGGATGCCGTTGCCGTTCAGGACGAGGACCGACGTCTCGCTCCGCCGGTGCATCGGGCCGGCCGCCTCTCGCCGGTGCCCCTTCGCGGGCGACGTTCGCGCCGCCGACTCCTTTGCGTCCGCCTGTCCCCGGGCGGTGCTCACGTACGGCCACGCGAAGTACGCAATGCCGACGACGAGGAGGACGACGAGTTCGACGGCCGCGACCGCGGCGGCGACAAGCGCGGCGGTCCGCCAGTTCCTGGTCTCGGCGACGGGGACGGGATAGTCCACGGCGCGATCAGTTCGAGGCCGCTCGGGCGTCTCCTTCCGCGACCGCACGCCAGGTTCGCGCCAGACCCTCCTCGAGATCGACCGACGCGGTGAATCCGAGTTCCGCGGTCGCACGCTTCGTGTCGAGGAAGCTCCGGGCCAGTTCGCCGAGCCGTTCTTCCGCGAACTCGGGCTCGAGGTCGACGCCGCTGACGTGGCGGGCGACATCGTAGAGCTCGAGGACGGACGTCTCGCGGCCCGTCCCGACGTTGAAGACGCCCGGCTCGTGCCCGGCGGCCGCGAGCGTGCCCGCCACCACGTCGCTGACGTAGACGTAGTCCCGCGTCTGCCGCCCCGTGCCGAAGATCGTCGCCGGTTGCCCCTCCGCGAGCCGCCCGAAGAAGATCGCCACGACGCCGGCTTCGCCGTGCGGATCCTGGCGCGGACCGTAGACGTTCCCGTAGCGCAGCGAGACATGCTCGGTCCCGTGGAGCCGGTTCCACGCCGCTAGGTAATGCTCGCCCGCGAGCTTTGAGGTCCCGTAGGGAGAGATGGGACGGAGCCCGTCGTCCTCCATAGCGGGGCGCTCGCACTCGCCGTAGATCGCGCCGCCGGTCGACGAGAAGACCACCTTCGCGCCGCACCCGCGCGCCGCCTCGAGGACGCCGATCGTCCCGATCACGTTGACCTCCGCGTCGTGGGCCGGCCGCTCGACGGAGACCCGCACGTCGGCCTGCGCGGCGAGATGGAAGACGACCTCGGGCTCGGCCCCGGCGAACGCCGATCCGAGCGCCTCAGTATCCCGGATGTCCGCTGTGACGAGCCGGACCGCGTCGTGCACTCGCTCTCGTCTACCGGTCGAGAGGTCGTCGATTGCCGTCACCTCGTCGCCGCGCGCGACCAGCGCGTCCGCGACGTGCGAGCCGATGAATCCGGCAGCCCCAGTGACGATCGCGCGCACGGCGGGCCAGCTTACTGGCCGTGTCATGGCCGAAGGAGTAGCGTCGGGCCGTGAGCTTCTTCGACCCGACTCCCCGCGATGCGCGCGAGTCCGGCTTTGCCGCCTTCCCGTCGGACGGTCCCCCCGACAACGTCCTCGGAGGCGCCGTGGCTTTCGCCCTCGTGCTTGCGAGAACTGAGGACGTCGCTGTTCTCGTTCACGGCGGCGCTGCGTATCCGACCGGCTTCCACTTTTCGCTCGCCGTCCGCCGCCGGGCCGGCGACGAGGTCTTCAACCCGCTCGGCGATTCGATCCTCGGCGGCGGTCCGCCAAGCAGCCCTCCCGACGAGTCCCTTCGCTTCGGCCTCGAGTTCGCCGACGGCTCGATGGTGACCGACCGTGACGAGTTTCCCGAGGAGGTGGCCGAGGGTCGGCCCGTGCTCCTCCCGACCGGCGGAACCGGCTCGTCGCTCCACTACGAGACCTACGTGTGGCTGTCGCCTCTTCCGCCGCCCGGTCCGATGGCGTTCGTCTGCCAGTGGCAGGCGCACGGAATCGCGCTCACGCGGGTCGAGCTCGACGCCGACGTCGTACGTCGGGCGGCCGAGCAGGCAATCGAGCTTTGGCCCATCGGCCCGCCCTCGGAGGGCGGCTACACGAGCACCGTCCTGCGCGCCGACAAGCCGGAGAGCGAGAAGTAACCCGGCTCGCAAGCCTCGTATCCTCCGCTCATCATGTTCGTCACTTTCGAAGGCGTCGACGGCTCTGGGAAGACGACGCAGGCCGGCCTCCTCGCCGAGACGCTACGGTCGGAAGGGCGGGACGTCGTCGCCACGCGCGAGCCGGGCGGAACCGCGCTCGCCGAGCGGATCCGCGAGCTCCTGCTCGGGGGTGACGCGGTCGCGCCGTGGGCCGAGGCCGCGCTTTTCACCGCCGCGCGGGCGCAGCTCGTCGACGAGGTGATCCGGCCGGCGCTACGCCGCGGCGCCGACGTCGTCTGCGACCGCTACATCGACTCCTCGCTCGCGTATCAGGGGCTCGCGCGGGAGCTCGGCGTCGACCGTGTCCTCGAGCTCAACCTGCTCGCGACGGGCGGCCTCTTGCCCGATCGGACGTTCCTTCTGTCGGTGCCACGTGAGGCTGCGGCCGGGCGGCGAGACGAGGAGCCGGACCGGATCGAGCGGGAGGGGGAAGCGTTCGTCGCCTCCGTCGACAAGGCCTATCGGGAGCTCGGGGCGGTCTTCGGGCAGCGCATCGTCGTCGTCGACGGGACGCGGCCCGCGCCCGAGATCGCGGAGGAGATCCGTGGAGAGCTTCGAGACGTTGCCTGAACAGGAGGAGGCAAAGGGCCTCCTCACGGCGGCGCTGGCGGAGAGCCCGGCGCACGCCTACCTGTTCCACGGGCCGCCGGGCTCGGGAAAGCGGCGCGCGGCTCTGCTCTTCGCGGCCGCGATCCTCGGCGACCGCGACCGGGTGCTCCGCCGCGCGCATCCCGACCTGTACGTCCTCGAGCCGCTCGGCGACCAGATCCGCATCGACCCGATCCGCGAGCTGCGCCGGGACCTCCACATGCGCCCGTTCGAGGCCGACCGGCGCGTCTACGTGGTCGCCGGCGCACACCTGATGAACGAGGACGCCGCCGACGCGCTCTTGAAGGACCTCGAGGAGCCGCCCTCCTACGCGGTCGTCGTCCTCGTCGCCGACGAGCTCGGCCCGCTCCCGGAGACGATCCGGTCGCGCTGCCAGCACGTGCGCTTCCGGCGGCTCTCGCAGCGGGCCGTCAAGGCGCATCTCGCCGCGCGAGGGCTCGAGGGCGAACGCCTAGAAGTAGCGGCGCGGGTCGCGGGCGGCCGTCTCGACCGAGCCCAGCGCCTATTGGACGACGACGCGGCGGCGGCGCGGCGGACGGTGCTCGACCTCGCGCGCGCCGCGTACCTCGAGCCGTACTTCGACATCACGGCGGCGGCCGACGCCGTCGAGACTCTCGCACGGAAGCGCGGCGCGAAGGCGCGTGCCGCCACCGAGGCCTCCGCGCTCGAAGGCGAGAATCCCCGCGACGTCGAGCAGCGCGCGAAGCGAGCACAGCGAGGAGCCGAGCGCGACGAGGTCCTCGAGGCCGTCATGACGCTCGAGTCGTGGTATCGCGACCTCGTCGTCGCCGCGGCGGGTGCGCCCGAGGCGGTGCTGAACCGCGACTGCTTGGCGGAGCTCGAGTCCGACGCCGACTCGGAGCGTGGGCAGGCCGCCGAGCGGGCGGCCGAGACGGCCCGGGACGTCTGGCGCTCGTTCGAGTTCAACGTCCAGGTCGGTCTGGCGCTGGAGGCGCTCTTCATCCGCCTGCGCCGGCAGCTGCGGACAGCGGGTCCGGCGGCCGTGTCGTGACCGACGCGGTGGTCACCGAGACGGTCGGCGTCGTCTTCTCCGCCGGAGGGCGCGTGTACTCGTTTGACCCGGCCGGGCTCGAACTCGCCTGGAACGAGAAGGTCGTGTGCCAGACGTCGCGGGGGCTCGAGCTTGGCCGCGTGGTCAAGGCGAATCATCAGCCGCGCGAAGAGCCGCTGCAGCCGCTGCGGCAGGTCGTGCGGCGGGCGACCGAACGCGATCTCGAGCAGGCGCGCGAGAACCGCGAGTCCGCGCGCTCGCTGCTGCGCACCTTCCGCGAGGTCGTCCGCGAGCACGGCGCCGACCTGAAGCCGATCTCCGCCGAGATCGTCCTCGACGGCTCGCGGGTCGTCTTCTCGTACCAATGCGAGACGCGCCCCGACGTACGCGCGCTCTCGCGCTCGCTCAGGGACCGTCTGCACAGGCGGATCGAGCTCCGGTCGGTCGGCCCGCGCGAGGGCGCGCGGCTCTGCGGCGACCACGGCCTCTGCGGCACAAAGCACTGCTGCCGCCGCTTCCCGTCGCACGAGCAACCGGTCACGCTGCGGATGGCCAAGGACCAGGACCTCGCGATGAGCTCGGGACGGATCACCGGGCTGTGCGGCCGTCTCCGCTGCTGCCTCGCCTACGAGCATCCGCTCTACCGGAGCTTCCGCGAACGCGCCCCCCGGGTCGGCCGACGGGTCGAGACGCGGCAGGGCGTCGGCCTCGTGACGGGCTACGAGGTGCTGCGAGACGCGTGCGTCGTGGAGCTCGACGGCCCCCGCACCGTTGAGGTTTCGGTCGACGAATGTCGGGAAGTCCGCTAGGCATGCGCTACCGGCAGCTCGGCTCGTCCGACCTCCAGGTCTCGGAGATCTCGCTCGGCTCCTGGCTCACGTACAGCGGTGGCGTGGCGGCCGACCAGGCCGAGGCGTGCGTCGACCGGGCCTTCGAGGTCGGGATCAACTTCATCGACACGGCGAACGTCTACGGGCGGGGGGCGGCCGAGGAGTTCCTCGGCCAGGTGCTCGCCCGTCGCGAGCGCTCGTCGTACGTGCTCGCGACGAAGGTCTACTTTCCGATGTCGGACGCCGACAGCGGGCTCTCGCGCGCCCAGATCGAGAAGCAGATCGACGACTCGCTGCGCCGTCTGCGCACGGACTACGTCGATCTCTACCAGTGCCACCGCTACGACGAGGACACGCCGCTCGAGGAGACGATGGAGGCGCTCAGCGATGTCGTGCGAGCGGGGAAGGCCCGCTACCTCGGGTTCAGCGAGTGGCAGCCGGACCAGATCGGCGCAGCGCTCCAGCTCCCCGGCGTCGAGAAGTTCGTCTCGAGCCAGCCGCAGTACTCGCTGCTCGTCCGCGGCCCCGAGCAGGAGGTGATCCCGCTCTGCGCCGAGAACGGCATCTCGCAGATCGTCTGGTCGCCGCTCGCTCAAGGCGTCCTCACCGGGAAGTACTCGCCCGATTCGCCGCCGCCCCAGGGCAGCCGCGCGGCGAGCGAGTCCATGGGCAATTTCATGGACGGCTTCCTCGACGACCGTGAGCTCCTCGAAGCGGTCCAGCGCCTCCAGCCTGTCGCCGACGAGGCGGTGCTGACCATGGCACAACTGGCCCTCGCCTGGGTGCTCCGCGAGCCGAACGTGGCCTCCGCGATCGTCGGCGCGAGCCGCCCCGAGCAGGTCGAGGCCAACGCGAGCGCCTCCGGGATCGAGCTTTCCGGGGACACGCTCAGTGCGGTGGACGCCGCGCTCGGCTCCTACGCCGGCGTCGCGTAGCGGCTCGCGCGCCGGCGCACGCGCTACCCTCCGCGCCCAGAACAAGGAGCACCGATGCGAACGACGTTCACGGCGTCTGCGGTTTTCCTTGCGGCTCTCGCGCTCACCGGCCCGGCGGGTGCAATCGTCTATGGCGGCCCCGACGGGAACGACCATCCTGAGGTCGCGGTCATCCTCGCTCCGAAGGCGTTCTCGGACGGCGCCTGGGGGGCCTGCAGCGGAACGCTGGTGGCCGCGAACGTCGTCCTGACGGCGGCGCACTGTAACCAGGGCGTCACCCGTGTCCGCGTCAGCTTCGACTCCCACTTCGACCCCGCCACGGGAACGGCCTACACCGGCACCTGGCACGCCGACCCGGCCTTTATCCGTCGGCAGAGCAACTCGCATGACCTGGCCGTGATCGTCCTCGACGAGGAACCCGACGGCATCACGCCAGCCGAGCTTCCGGAACAGGGCTCGCTCGCGCACCTTGGGCGCCGAGCGAAGCTCACGGCGGTCGGCTACGGCGCGCAGTCGGTGATCAAGGGCAAAGGGGGGGCGAGACTGCACCACGAGGACACGCGGTTCGCCGCGGTCGGCACGCTGAACGCTGTCAATCCCGCGTGGCTTCGGATCTCGATGAACCCGGCCAAGGGTGACGGCGGCACCTGCTTCGGCGACTCGGGGGGTCCGAACTTCCTCGGAGCCGGATCGACCGAGACGGAAATCGTTCAAGAGTGGCTGTGCCCCGCGAAGGGTGCCGAAAGACCGACGCAGACCGCCACGGCGGTGCGTGAGTCCTGAGGAAGCTCGGCGCGGGGCGTCCTCGTGCAAGGAGCGCTTTCGGCCCGGCTACACTGGGCGTTCCGCCGACGTAGCTCAGCTGGTAGAGCACTTCACT
>Ga0126313_10002549_pt1 | contig 10255 bp, 9 predicted proteins | sample Plot105A_FD_89954 | JGI IMG/M metagenome (GOLD analysis project Ga0126313, IMG submission 89954) | Serpentine soil microbial communities from UC McLaughlin Reserve, CA, USA - Plot105A | ecosystem: Environmental > Terrestrial > Soil > Grasslands | place: USA: UC McLaughlin Reserve, Lake County... | reverse complement strand
CGGACATCTGGAAGGCGATCCCCAGGGCCTGCCCGTACGTCGCCAGCGCGTCTATCTGCCTGAGCGAGAGGCCGCCTAGAGTGCCGCCCGCCACGCACGCCGCCTTGAAGAGCCCCGCGGTCTTCTTGCGGATGTGCCCCAGGTACGACTCAACTTCGACGGTCGCTCCGTTCGCCCGGTACTGCTCAAGCTCCCCCGCCGCGAGCCCCTCCGAGGCCTCGGCGAAGGCGCGCACCAGGCGGGGGTCCCCGATCCTCGCTAGCCCCAGGAACGCCTCGGCGAAGAGGTAGTCTCCGGTGGCCACCGCGGTCTCCCGGCCGTACCGGGCGACGGTCGTCGGCAGCCCCCGCCTGCTCTCGGCGCTGTCCACTATGTCGTCGTGGATGAGCGTCGCCGTGTGCAGGACCTCGATCGCGGTCGCGGCGCGGAGCAGGTCGTCGGCGTCCGGCTCCCCCATCCTCGCGCTCAACACCAGGAGGAGCGGCCTAAAGCGTTTTCCACCCGACGTCAGAGCCTCGAGCGCGGGCTCGACCAGCGGCCCCGGGGCGCGCTTCTCCACACCGGCGAGGAGCCCCTCGACCTCGTTGACGGTCTCGAAGGCGCCCTCGGGCAGCGCGGACCTCAGGTTACGGGCGCCCTGCTCCGGATCCCCTCGTTCCCCGGTGGAGCGTGATGATGCCGCCCGCGAGCCTCCGCCATGTAACGTCTTGTAATCCATTACGCTCCATTATGTCAGACAACTCGCCGGGCGCCACGAACTCTTTCACCGATTCGGGCAAATACGAGTAAGCCTGGGGGTCGCCCGAGATCCAACCCCCGAGCCGGGGCACGATCTTATCAAACCAGAACCCGTAGAACGCGGCGAAGACCCTGCTCTCGGGCTGGGCTATCTCCAGGCAGACCACGGCGCCACCCGGCCTCAAGACACGGGCCATCTCCGAAAAGAGCGCGTCGAGGTCTGGGATGTTCCTCGCGCCGTAGGCAATTGTCGCCGCATCGAAAGCCCCGGACGCCACACCGTCCAGGTTCGTCGCGTCGCCGAGCCGGTACTCGACGTTCGCGGCGGGCCTGGCGTTCGCTACCCGCAGCATCTCCCGCGAGAAGTCTACCCCGAGCACGTACCCTCTGGGGCCGACCCTCTTCGCCAGGTCCCGGGTCAGGCTCCCCGTTCCGCAGGCGAGGTCGAGGGCCCTATCGCCGGGACGGAGACCGGTCTCCCGGACCACCTTCCTGTTCCAGAGGCGGTGGAGGCCGGCTGTCATGATGGTGTTGAGCAGCTCGTAGCGGCCGGCGATCCGGTCGAACATCTCCCGGACGAGCCGCGCCCGCTCCGCCCCCGAAGGTAGACGCTCTCCGGCCGTCGGCCTCCCCTTCGTACCGCTCACGGCACCGGCCTTTCCGCGAGGATCATCCACCGCGGCCGCGCACCGCTTCGGCCGCCTCCCGGATCCTGAGTTCGGATCTCCCGGCACCCTCGCCCGAGATGATGTCCAGAAGGGCAGCCAGATGCGGCGTCCAGAGTTCGAGGGAGACGTCTCCGCCCGCCGCGATGCGGCCGGAGCCGTCCCGGATCATGCGGCTCGCCACCTCGATGAAACGCGGCTCGTCGAGGTGGGCTATGGTCTCTACCGCCCACGCGTACGCGTTGTCGCCGACCAGCACCTCCTCGTCCGTGGCGCCGTCCACCGTCGCGTAGTGGTTCTGGAAACCCGCCTGCAGATGGCCGAGCGCCTCGGCCACCACCTCCGCCCGAGAGTGTCCCTCAGGCAGCCTCGCGGCGGCCCTCAGAAAAATCTCCCTGAGCGACACCGCGGGCGTCCGTCGGATCGCCTGTTCCACCTACTTACGCCCCGCCCTCGCGAACCACTCGCCGGCCGCCTCGAAGGTCTTCCGGAGGTCTTCCTCCGAATGGGCAGAGGAGATAAAGCCGGCCTCGTACTGACTCGGGGCGAAGTAGATCCCACGCGAGACCATGTGCCAGAAGAAGTCCTTGAACGCCTCCGTGTCCGAAGCGGCGGCGGACGCGAAGTCCGTGACCGGCCCCCCGGTGAAGAAGAGGCTCACCATCGAGCCGACCTGGTTGATGGTGAACGGAACGTCGCCCCCGGCAGCAGCCTCGCGCATACCACGGCGCCACTGTTCGCCGAGCCGTTCCAGGCGCTCGTGGAAGCCCGGCTCGTCCGCGGCGCCTAGAGTTGCGAGGCCAGCGGCCATCGCGAGCGGGTTGCCAGAGAGGGTGCCCGCCTGGTAGACAGGACCCACGGGGGCGACCAGCTCCATGATCTCACGCCTCCCGCCGTACGCCCCGACCGGGAGTCCACCCCCGATGATCTTTCCGAGGCACGTAAGATCGGGCGTCACGCCGAAGCGCTCCTGGGCACCACCCCGCGCCAATCGGAATCCGGTCATGACCTCGTCGAAGATGAGGAGCGTCCCGTATTCGGCGGTGATCTCGCGCAGCCCCTCCAGGTAACCCTCCGCGGGCGGCACACACCCCATGTTCCCGGCCACGGGCTCCAGGATGACGGCGGCGAACGCTTCACCCTCTTTATCGAACAGCTCCCGCACGGCGCCGAGGTCGTTGTAGGGCAGGACGGCAGTGTCTCTGGCAGCCCCCTTCGTGACGCCGGGGCTGTCCGGGAGGCCCAGAGTTGCGACACCCGAGCCTGCCGAGACGAGCAGGGCGTCGCCGTGGCCGTGGTAGTTACCGTCGAACTTGAGGATCTTCTCACGGCCCGTAAATCCGCGGGCGAGCCTTATCGCGCTCATAGTGGCCTCGGTACCGGAGTTGGTCATCCGCACGATCTCGATGGAAGGAACAGCCTCGCACACGAGCTCGGCGAGCTCGACCTCGAGCCCGGTCGGGGCGCCGAACGTCGTACCCTTGCGGGCGGTACGCCCTATAGCCTCGATGACGTCAGGATAAGCATGCCCGAGGACTAGCGGCCCGTAGCTCATCACGTAGTCTATGTAAGCGTTGCCGTCGACGTCGAAGATCCGGGCTCCTTCGCCCCGCTCCATGAACAACGGCTCGCCACCTACGGACCGAAACGCGCGCACCGGGCTGTTTACACCGCCGGGCATCCTTCTTATCGCCCGCTCCATGAGCCGCGCCGAGCGGTCCATGGCGAGGATCGTCCTAACGTCTACGTTTCTACCCTGCAAGCGCTCAAAACCCCCTTCGTAACGCCTGTTCGAAGTTTACAGCTTGAAGCCGTTACGGATCGTGACAGAGCTTACCCCATCCGGGGTTCGACCTGTAAATATCGGGGCAACCCGCGTGCCAGCTTACCGCGGCGAGTTGATAGTCAGCACGGGGTTCGTTCCGAGAAACCGCCCGACGTCCTGCGCCTCAGCCCGCAGCCCCGGCTCGATGGCGGGCTCGAGATCCTCGAACGGCTCGACAACGACGCTGTGTTGCCTCACTTTTTCCTCGTAGCTCCAGGTGGCGACGACCCGGCCGTTCGCGATCACGGTCGGATGCAACCAGCCGCCTCCCCGCTGGATCCGACGGGCGTATCGCGGCGCGACCACAAGATCCCGGTTTCGGTAGCCGAGGAGATACCCGTCGAAATGCGGTAGCAAGCGGACGATCTGCGCCTGCCCGGCAGGCTCGCGGATCGAGCCGGAGCGACCGGCCAGTATCCAGGCCGACTCACCGGCGACGCGAACCTCAGCGAGGTCGCCGCCCACGAGTTTCCAGGCGGCTCTTGCGTCACGCATCGAGAGCCCCGACCAGGTCGCGAGGTCCTCGAGGCGCGCCGGTCCGTAAGCGGCGATGTAGCCGCGCGCGAGCCGTTTCAGTGCTTCCTCCCGAGAGCCACGGTACTCGGGGACTCCCCAATCCGAGGAGAGCACGTAGGTCTCGGTACCGTCGCGGTCCGGTCCGAAGCAGACGACCCCTTCGAGCGCAGCCCTGCGGACGAGGTGCGAGCTGGGATAGCCTGCCTGGCTATCGGGAGCGATCTGTACCCCGCGGCGCCGAACCTGCTCCATGAGCTCCGCCCGCGTCAACGGACCGTCTTCGGAGAGCGTCTCTCGAATCGCACGCACCCCCCTCACCGCAGCCTCCTCATCGAGTCCGAGCCGGGTGAGACGCCGCCGGCCCGCCGCGACGAACCGGGGTCCGAGGAGCGACAGAAGCCACCCGACGTCTTCCGTGGCGACGAGGTGCAGGGTCCCGCGCATGCCCCAGGTCCGCACCACCGAGCGCTCTAGCTCGCGCGCCTGCGCGACGTCCGAGGCGCGTAGTCCGGAAGTGCGGGCACGTACTGCCAGCGCGGCTGCGCGCGGAACCTGCGCTTGAATACCGCAGCCCTCGCCGACCGACGGCGGCACACGATTCGCCGTATCGCGTTCGTACGGATCAAGGCGTTGGGCGCGACGCCGGAGCAGCCGGGCCTGATCTTCGGACAGCAATAGTGCCATACCTACGTGTCCCTGGTAGGCCGTTCCGAGTCGACCCCGTCCGGAGTTGTAAAGAGGCCCGCTCCCCTCTACTCCGAGAGCCAGCGGGCGGCGTCCGGGGCGTGGTAGCTGATGATGATCTCGGCGCCGGCGCGCTTTATCCCGGTCAACGCTTCGAGGACCGCGGATCTCTCGTCGAGCCATCCGTTCTGGGCGGCCGCTTTGATCATCGCGTACTCCCCGCTCACGTTGTACGCCGCGACGGGCAGGTTCGTCGTCTCCCTGACCCTCCGGAGGACGTCGAGGTACGGCAGGGCGGGCTTGACCATGACGATGTCCGCCCCCTCCTCGACGTCGAGCTCGACCTCCAGGAGCGCCTCGCGCGCGTTGGCCGGGTCCATCTGGTAGCTGCGACGGTCGCCGAAGGCGGGGGCGCTCTCGGCGGCCTCCCGGAACGGGCCGTAGAAGGCGGAGGCGTACTTGGAGGCGTAGGCCATGATCGGGGTGTCCTCGAACCCCTCCCGGTCCAGCTCACTCCTGATGGCCGCAACCCGCCCATCCATCATGTCCGAGGGCGCGACGATGTCCGCCCCGGCCTCGGCCTGGGACGACGCCGTGCGGGCGAGAAGCTCGAGGCTCACGTCGTTCAGGATGCGTCCTGTGTTCTTCTCCACGACCCCGCAGTGGCCGTGGTTCATGTACTCGCACAGGCAGACGTCCCCGATCACCAGCAGCTCCGGCAGTGCGTCCTTTATCGCCCGGATGGCGAGCTGGATTATTCCCTCGGGATCATAGGCCCCGCTCGCCGCCTCGTCTTTCTCGTCCGGGATGCCGAAGAGGAGTACTCCGGGGACACCCAGTTCGTGAGCCCTCCGCGCCTCGGCGACGGCGTGGTTTATGGAGAGCTGGAAGACGCCGGGCATCGAGGAGACCGGGTTTCTCACGTCCTCCCCGGCGGTCACGAAGATGGGGTATACGAAGTCGCTCGGCGAGAGCCGCGTCTCGCGTACCAGGCCGCGTAGAGCGGCCGTGCGGCGCGTCCTGCGGAGCCTCTGAACCGGGAATGCCATCTCTATTCACCTCTCTTTGCCGGACCGGCGGCGAGGAGATCGACGACCGCCTCGATCAGTCCGGGTATAGTGTACTCTCTCGCCTCCGCGTCGACCCGGATGCCGTGCCCGCGAGCCGTCTCAGCAGTTATGGGCCCGATGCAGGCGACCCGGGTCACCGCGAGAAGGCGCGCCGCTTCTCTCGCGCCGAAGGCCCGGACGAAGTTCTCGACCGTCGAGCTCGCCGTGAACGTCACGCAATCCACCTCGCCCGCCTCCAGCCTCTTTGCCAACCGTTCCTTCCCTTCGGAAGACGGGACGGACTCGTAGGCCGGTGCGACAATGACCTCGGCACCGGCTTCGCGGAGCTTCTGCGGCAGGATCTCCCGGGCCACCCGCGCACGGGGGATAAGGACTCGTTGTCCGGACAGCGAGGCCCCGGCGACCGATTCGATCAGGGCCTCCGCCCGGAACTCTTCCGGCACCACGTCGACCCGAAGCCCGATCTCCTGGATCTTCTCCGCAGTCGCCGGACCGATGGCCGCCACCTTCGCGCCGCGCGGCACGGCGCGAAGGTCGAGCCCGTGGTGTGCGAGCCGGTCCACGAACGCCTCGACGCCGTTGACGCTGGTGAAGATGAGCCAGTCGAAAGAGTCGAGGTCACGGATGGCTTCGTCGAGGGGTCGGAAATCTTCCGGCGGCCGTATCTCGATGGTCGGGAACTCGTGGGCCTCCGCCCCGAGCCTCTCCAGCCTCTCGGAGAGCTCCCCGGCCTGGGCCCGCGCGCGGGTGACGACGACGCGCCGTCCGGAGAGCGGGCGCCGCTCGTACCAGTCGAGGCCGGCCTCGCGCAGAGAGACCACGTCCCCGACCACGGTGATGGCCGGTGGTTTCAGCTTCGCGTCCTCTACCCTGTGGGCTATGTCTCCGAGCGTGCCGATCACGGTCCGCTGCTCGGGGACGGTTCCCCACCGGATCACGGCTACCGGCGTCTCGGGACTCCTGCCGGCGGTGATGAGGGAGGCGGAGATCTCACGCAGCCTCCCCACGCCCATGTACAGCACCAGCGTGTCCGCGCCGCCCGCGACCTTCTCCCAGTCGACGTCAAGCTGGTCCTTGGTCGGGTCCTCGTGGCCGGTGACGAAGGCGACGCTCGTGGAGACGCCCCGGTGGGTGACGGGGACGCCCGCGTAGGCGGGGGCGGCTATGCCGCTCGTCACGCCGGGGACGACCTCGAAGGGGATGCCGGCTTCGACAAGGGCCAGCGCCTCCTCGCCCCCGCGACCGAAGACGTACGGGTCGCCGCCCTTCAGGCGCACGACGGTCTTGCCCGCACGGCCGAGGTCTACGAGCAGCCCGTTGATCTCCTCCTGCGGCATCGTAGGTTTGCCGGGCTCCTTGCCGACGTAGACGAGCTCGGCGTCCGGACGGGCGTGGCGGAGCAGCGTCTCGGGCGCCAGCCGGTCGTAGACGACGGCGTCGGCGTCTTTCAGGCGCTCGACGCCCTTCGTGGTGAAGAGACCGGGGTCACCGGGCCCGCTACCGACGAGGTATATCAGGGCACTTCTCCCGCTAGCCGCAGGGAGAGACAGCTTAGCCCGCCGTCAACCTTCCGGAACTCGGACATCTCCAGCTCGATGACGTCGTATCCCCTCTCGACGATCTTCTTTTTCGTTTTCTCGCATCCTCCGGCTACGAGGACGTGATCGCCGACCCGGATGCAGTTGGCGCAATACTCCTCTTCCGGGCTCACGAGAATCTTATCGAAGTCGTCGAATTCGCCTTTCGTTACCAGCTCTCCGGCCACGAGCAGGTCGTCGCCTCCCAGGTAGGCTACCCCCGTCTTGAGGTGCAGAAACCGGCGCAGTTTTACGAAGGAAGCGTCGAAACCGTAGCCCCGCAGGAGCGCGGCCAGCTGCCCGGCTCCCTCCCTGTTCGTCCTCCGCGTAAGACCAATGTAGAAATGATCCCCGACCTGAAGAACGTCCCCACCGTCCAGCGTACCCGGGCTAACGATGCGCTCGACATTCTCGTAGAGTCCGGATAAAACGTCCTCGACTTCGTGAACCTCTCCTCTCCTGCGCGCCGCTCCGGGGTTAGTGAGGATCGCGCACCGGTCGGTTACGACCGCCGTGTCTTCGACGAAGACCGAATCGGGGTATCTCTCGTCGGCGCCCAGCACGGTCACCCCCAGACCGCACCTTTCGAGCGCGCCAACGTAACGGTCGTGTTGCTCGCAGGCTCTCTCGTAATCGGGCTTCCCCAGGTTCGCGGACGTTATCCCTGCATCGAGCGTCTGCGGGACGGCCCTGACGATGGCTTCAGTAAACATCCGCGTGCCTCAGCTCCACATCCGAGGAATCACCCGCTCCTCACCTCCCGGATCTCGCCGAGCACCACCGCCGCTCCCCGCTCCAGCAACTCCCGCGCCAGCCGCCCGCCGACCTCCTCGGGCTCCGCGCCGCCGGCCTCACCTTCGTACAGGGGCGCCCCGTCCGGCGAGGCGACCACGCCCCGCAGCCGGACGGTATCCCCTTCGGCAACCCCGAGGGCTCCCACCGGCACCCGGCAGCCGCCCTCCAGGGCACGCAGCAGCGCCCGCTCGGCGCGGGTGGCCTTCTCGCTCGGCGCGTGGTTCAGGACCTCCCGGATCCGGGCGCGCAGCGGGTGATCCGCCAGCGTCGCAGCGGCGAGAGACCCCTGGCCGACGGCGGGGAGCATGACCTCCGCCGATATGACCGTGTGCGGCGCCCGGGACCCCATGCCGAGCCGCTCGAGCCCTGCGCGAGCGAGGACGAGGGCGTCGGCCTGACCTTCGTACATCTTGCGTACACGGGTGTCCACGTTGCCCCGCATCTCGCGTATCCGCAGGTCCGGACGGCGGTGGAGGAGCTGGGCGCGGCGCCGCAGGCTGGAGGTCGCCACCACCGCCCCCGTCGGGAGCCCGTCCACGTCGTGGCGATCCTCGGAGATGAGGACGTCCGACGGGTCGTGGCGCTCGGTCACCGCTGTCAGGACTATCCCCTCCGGCAACTCTGTAGGTACGTCTTTGAGGGAGTGGATCGCGAGGTCCACCTCCCCTTTGATCAGGGCTTCGTCGAGCTGGCGGGTGAAGACATCACGCCGGTCGATCACGGAGAGCGGGGTCTCCGGGTGATGATCGCTGGTGGTCTTGATGGCGCGGATCTCCACGCTCAGGCCCGCGGCACGCAACTGCTCTGCGCACGCTTCGGCCTGGGTGAGGGCGAGTCTGGAGCCCCGCGTCCCCAGGATCAGGGTCTCAAGGGGGGTCATCGAGGGTCTGAGTGCTGGCGATGCAGCGTCACGCCGAGGCCTTCGAGGGCGAGGAGCCGGCGCTGCACCTCGGCGCTCTCGAGGGTATGGCCGGCCTCGGCGAGCGCCTTGAGCTCGGAGATGGGGCCGTGCAGGAGCTTGTTCGTGAGCGAGTGGCTCATCCGCTCGACGGCCTCGGCCTCTTCGGGGGAGAGGTCCATCTTCTTCAGGGCGCGGGAGAGCTCGTGGCGCCGGATCTGCTCGGCCCCGTGCTTGAGCTCCTGGATGAGCGGGACGGCGTGCAGGGAGCTCATCCAGCTCATGAAGTCCAGCACGGCCGGAGAGATCATGGTCTCCCCCTTCTGTGCCGCCGCCCCCCGGTCGTCGGCGTTGCGCTCGACGACGGCCTGCAAGTCGTCCATGTCGTAGACGAAGGCCCGCTCGAGGGACTGCACCACCGGGTCGACGTCGCGAGGCACAGCCATGTCTATGAAGAACAGGGGCTCTTTGCGGAGCTCGAGCGCCGCGGCGACGGGCCCGCTCCGGACCACCCACTCCCCGGCACCCGTTGAGCTGACTACCACGTCCACCGCGGTTAACTCTTCAGATAGGTCATCGAACCCGACCGCCCGGCCTCCGACCCTCTCGGCGAGCAGCCGTGCCCGATCGGGGGTGCGGTTGGCGATCCTGAGCTCGGCCACGCCCTGCCGCTTCAGTTGCTTTATGACCAGCTCGCTCATCTCGCCCGCGCCAAGCACGAGCGCCCTCCGGCCGCGGAGGGTCCCGAAGACCTCCTCGGCCAGCTTGACGGCGACGCGGGGCACCGAGAGGGAGCTGTCCCCGATCCCCGTCTCCGAGCGAACCGTCTTTCCGACCCGGAGCGAGGTGTGGAACAGTCGGTTGAGTATCGGCCCGGTGCAGTGCTCCTCGGTCGCCGCCCGGTAAGCCTCGCGGACCTGGCCCAGGATCTGGGCCTCCCCGACCACCATCGAGTCCAGCGAGCTCGCTACCCGGTACAGGTGCCGGACGGCCTCGGCGTCGGTGAGCCAGTACGTGTCCTTCTCCAGCGGGTCTCGCCCCGTCCCCCTGTCTTCGGCGAGCAAGTCGAGCATCCGCGGACGGGCGCCCTCGTCTTCGACGACGACGTAGATCTCGGTCCGGTTGCACGTCGAGAGCACGACCGCCTCCGCGGCCACTCCCTCCTCCGTGAGCCGCCGCACGAAACTCCGGCCGGCGCACGGGGGGAAGGCCACACGTTCGCGCACCTCGATAGGCGCCGAGCGGTGGCTCATCCCTAGAACCGCGACAAGCACCGGCTCACCTTCCTCTCCAACTCATCGCCGGGCGCCTGCCCGGCCCTGCGGGCCCGCTCGAACTCCTCTACGATGCCGGCCCACCCGGGCCCGAAGAGGTCTTCGAGCTCGCGCCGGATCCTCTGCGCCAAGACGGGTGAGGCGCCGCCGGTCGAGACCGCGACCTGCAGCCTACCGCGCCGGAGCGTCGAGGGCACGGCGAAATCCCCCTCG
>Ga0126313_10002548_pt1 | contig 10255 bp, 9 predicted proteins | sample Plot105A_FD_89954 | JGI IMG/M metagenome (GOLD analysis project Ga0126313, IMG submission 89954) | Serpentine soil microbial communities from UC McLaughlin Reserve, CA, USA - Plot105A | ecosystem: Environmental > Terrestrial > Soil > Grasslands | place: USA: UC McLaughlin Reserve, Lake County... | reverse complement strand
TGGTCACCGCGCTCCTCGGCGCGGCACTGGGCTTCCTGATCGCGTATTCGACGATTCGCGACGGCACGCCGAGGTGGATCCGCTCCGCGTTCACGACCTTCTCGGGCGTGGCGGCGAACTTCGCCGGGATCCCTCTCGCCGCCGCGTTCATCGCGACCGCGGGCACGATCGGGATCGTGACCCAGTTCCTCGCCGGCCACGGCTACAACCCCTACGAGCACGGATTCACGCTCTTCTCGAAGACCGGCGTCGAGCTCGTCTACCTCTACTTCCAGATCCCGCTGATGATTCTCGTGATCGCCCCGGCGATCGATGGGCTGAAGCAGGAGTGGCGCGAAGCCGCCGCGAACCTCGGCGCGACCCCCCGCCAGTTCTGGCGCCACGTCGGTCTGCCGGTGCTGACGCCGTCGCTCCTCGGCGCGGTGGTGCTGCTCTTCGGCAACTCCTTCGCGGCGTACGCCACCGCGTACGCCCTCACTGGCGGCTCTGTGCCGCTCGTGCCGATCACGATCGGCTTCTACCTCTCCGGCGACGTGCTCTCGAACCCGCACCTGAGCCATGCGCTCGCGCTCGGAATGTTCGTCGTCCTGGCCGTGATGATGGCGATCTACGTGCCGCTGCAGCGGATTTCGTCGAGGTGGGTGAAATGAGGCGTCGGTTCTCCTGGGGCGCGGGGCTCTGGCTCTTCATCGGCGCCGCCTACTTCCTGATCCCGCTCGTGGCCACGCTTCTGTTCAGCCTCAAGAGCAACGAGACAGGTCAGTGCTGCTCGCTCTCGAGCTACGGCGAGATCCTCCACGACCCCGCCTTCTGGAAGACCCTGCGGCTCTCGCTGATCCTCGCCGTGGAGACGATCGTGATCGCGCTCGTCCTCCTGATCCCGACCGTCTACTGCGTGCACCTGAAGCTGCCACGGCTCCGGCCCGTGATCGGCTTCCTCGCCCTGATCCCGTTCGTCGTCCCCCCGATCATCCTCGTCGTGGGGCTGCTCGACGTCTTCAAGGGATCTCCGTCCTGGTTCTACGCCGAGCCATACGGCTTCCTGGTCGGGGCCTACGTGATTCTCGCGTTTCCGTACATCTACTTCGCGCTCGACGCGGGCTTCCGCGCGATCGACGTGCACACGCTGACCGAGGCCTCGCAGAACCTGGGCGCGAACTGGCGCACGACGCTTTTCTCCGTGATCCTCCCGAACATCCGCGCCGCCGCGCTCGCGGGCGCATTCCTGACGCTCGCGATCGTGATGGGCGAGTTCACGATCGCCTCGCTGGCGACCTTCGACACCTTCCCCATCTATCTCCAGTACATCAACCAGAACAAGGCGTACCCCGCCGCGGCCGTGACACTGATCGCCTTCGCGATCACCTGGGGCGCGATGCTGTCGCTGCTCCTCGTCGGCCGCGACCGAGCGGTTCAACTCGGAGGAGCGAAGTAGTGGCCTTCGTCGAGCTCCGGAGCCTGCGGCGCGAGTTCGGCGAGACCGTTGCGCTCGACGGGATCGACCTCTCGCTCGAGCAGGGGGAGTTCCTCTCGCTGCTCGGGCCGTCCGGGTGCGGCAAGACGACCGCGCTCCGGATCGTCGCCGGCTTCGACCGGCCGGACGCAGGCACGGTGCTCGTCGGGGGCAAGGACATGACCCGCATCCCGCCCAACAAGCGCGACATGGGCATGGTCTTCCAGGCCTACTCGCTCTTTCCGAACATGACCGCGGAGCGCAACGTCGAGTTCGGGCTCAAGATCCGCGGCCTCCACACGTCGAACCGGCGAGGCAAGGTGGAGGAACTGCTCGAGCTGGTCGGTCTCGGTCATGCGCGGAAGCGCTACCCGCACCAGCTCTCCGGCGGGATGCAGCAGCGAGTCGCGCTCGCACGGGCACTGGCGATCGAGCCGCGCGTCCTGCTCCTCGACGAGCCGCTGTCGGCGCTCGACGCGAAGGTGCGCGTGCAGCTCCGCGAAAAGATCAGGCGCATTCAGAGCCGCCTCGGGATCACCACGATCTACGTCACCCACGACCAGGAGGAGGCGCTGTCCATCTCCGACCGCGTCGCCGTCCTTTCGCAGGGGCACATCGAGCAGGTCGGACCACCTGGTGAGATCTACGACGATCCGGCCACGCCCTTCGTCGCCGACTTCGTGGGCACGATGAATCGCCTCGAAGGCACGGTCGAGGGCGACGGCATCGTCGCGTACGGCGAGACCCGACTCGCGATCGCGGCGGCCCGAGGGCGGGCGCAGGGCGAGCGTGTGATGGTGCTCGTCCGGCCCGAGACGGTCGAGCTCGGCCCGACGAATGGCGACGGGACGAGCTCGACGATCACGGGCGAGATCATCTCGCACACGTTCCTGGGTGCAAACATGCGCCTCAAGATCGCGGGCGCGACGAGCGACCTCACCGCAGACGTGCCGGCCTCGCGCGCCGGCGCCTATCCCGTCGGCATGAGGGTGCAGGCGCACTTCCCGGGCGAGACCGCCCGCGTGCTCACGCTCGAAGAGCTGCCCGCACCAGCTCCGGTCGATCACTGAAGATTCCATCGACGCCGAGCGCGACGAGCTCGCGCATCCGCGCCGCGTCGTTCACCGTATACACGGTCGTCTTCAGGCCGAGCGAGCGCGCGAGCTCGAGGCCGCGCGACCGGACGCGCGGATCCCAGAACCCGACCCCCCAGGCGTAGCGCGCCGCCCGGCGGATCGAGACCCCGGCGCCGACGTGCTGGAGCCGGCGCAGACGGCGCACCTGCTGCAAGGCCCGCGGCTCGAAGGAGAGGACGATCGCGTCCGCGGGCAGCAGCCGCTCCACCCGCTCGACGATGGCGTGCCGGCGGTAGCGCCAGGGCGACTTCAGCTCGCACATGATCCCGATCCGGTCGGCGCAGAGCTCGACCACCTCGTCGAGCTCAGGCTCGCCGCCGCGGGGCGGGCCGTGGCAGACGACGATGCGTCCGTCGGGCGCCGCGTGCACGTCGAGCTCGACGAAGTCGGCGCCGAGCTCGATCGCCCGCTCGAACGCGGGCAGCGTGTTCTCGGGCAGCTCCGCGGAAGCGCCCCGGTGCGCAATCGCCCACGTCATCCCAGCAGGCGCCTGAGCAAGGGGACGTCCACCCTCTCGACCAGCTCCTCCGCGGCCGTCAGCCGTTCCGGCGCCTGCGTCCCGAGCACTGCGACCACCCGGGTGCCGGCCGCCGTCGCGGCCGCGACACCGGCCTCGGTGTCCTCGAACACGAGCGTCTCGCCGGCGGCGGCGCCGAGGGTCTCGAGCGCGCGCAGGTAGCCCTCCGGCTCGGGCTTGCCGCGCTCCACGTCGTCGTCGGCGACGACGGCAGCGAATAGGTTGGCCAGTCCGGCTGCGTGGACGACGGGCACGATTTCCTCGCGAGCGGCCCCCGAGACGATCGCGAGCCTGGCGCGCTCGGCGGCGAAGGCGACCGCGACCCGCATCGCCTCGGTCACGGTCGAGCCATCCGCGACCGAAAGCCGGTAGCGGTCGATGCGCTCCCTGATGAAGGCCGGAATCCGCGGATCGCCGGCGCCGAGGCAGTCCTCGGCGATCGTGCGCTCTGCGAGCCCGGAGAGGCGCTCGTAATAGTCGCGATCGGAGATGGGCTTGCCGTACTCGGCGAACAGGTCGCGGTAGATCCGGCAAAGCACGGGCTCGTCGAGCGAGAGCGTGCCGTTGAAGTCGAAGATCACCGCGCGGATCGGCACGTTGGCGAGAGATTACGCTCCGCCCACGATGCCGCTCCCCGCCCTCCTGCTCACCGTGTCGGCGGCAGTCGTGCACGCGCTCTGGAACCTGCTCCTCGCGGGGGCGCGCGATCCCGAAGCTGCCACGGCAGTCGCCCTCGTCGTCTCGGTGCTCGTCTTCGCGCCCGTCGTCCCGTTCGTCTGGGGCCTCGAGCGGCAGGTCTGGCCCTACCTCGCGGTCACATCCTGTCTCCAGCTCCTCTATTTCGCGCTCCTGATCACCGGCTACCGGAAGGCTGAGATGTCGGTCGTCTATCCGGTCGCGCGGGGCGTCGCGCCCCCGCTCGTCCTGCTTGCAGGGATCGTGATCCTGGGATACGGAACCTCTGCAGCGCAGGTCGCGGGCGTCGTCCTGATCGGAGTCGGCGTCCTGGCCATCCGAGGCGTCCGGGGAAACGCCGGCGGTGTCGCCTTCGGGCTCGGCGTCGCGGCCGTGATCGCCTCGTACACGCTCGTGGACAAGCGGGGGCTCGACTACGCGACTCCGATCGCCTACCTCGAGATCTCGATCATCGTGCCGGCCATCGTCTACGCAACCTGGGTCGCCCGCCTGCGTGGGGGCACGGTCGCCCTGCGCAGCGAGCTCAACCGCTCGTCGCTCGTCGCCGGAATCGCGACGTTCGGCGCCTACGCGCTCGTCCTGGCCGCGCTCGAGCGCGCGTCGGCGGCGTCCGTGGCCGCCGTGCGCGAGACGAGCGTCGTGATCGCGACCCTGCTCGCCGCCGTCGTGCTCAAGGAGCGCGTCACGCCGGCCCGCCTGACGGGGGCGATCCTCGTGGCGTGCGGAGTCGCCGTCCTCGGTGCCGGCGGATGATCCTCGCGATCGACCAGGGCACGACCGGCACGACCTGCCTTGTGGTCGACGCCGCGCTCGGGGTCCGCGGCCGGGCCTACGCAGAGCTCCCACAGCACTTCCCGGCGCCGGGGCGGGTCGAGCACGACCCCGAGGAGATCTGGGCGGGCGTGCTCGCGACGGCCGAGGCCGCGCTTCGAGAAGCCGGCGCGCGCCCGCAGCAACTGGACGCGATCGGGATCACGAACCAGCGCGAGACGACCCTGCTCTGGGATCGCCACACCGGGCGGCCGGTCGGCAACGCGATCGTCTGGCAGGACCGACGCACGGCCGACCGCTGCCGCGACCTGCCGGCCGCGAGGCTGCGCGAGCTGACCGGGCTCATCTCCGACCCGTACTTCTTGGCGACGAAGCTGGAGTGGCTCCTGGCCGCGACCGAGCCCGCCGGGTCGCTTGCCTTCGGCACCGTCGACAGCTGGCTCGTCTGGAAGTTGAGCGGCGGTCGGATGCACGTCACCGACGAGACGAACGCGTCGCGGACGCTCCTCGTCTCGCTCGCGACGCTGGACTGGGACGACGAGCTGCTCGGCCTGTTCGGCGTCGAGCGCGAGCTCCTGCCCACGATCGTCCCCTCCAGCGGGGTGGTGTGCGAGGTCGACCTGCTCGGCGCCACCGTCCCCGTCGCCGGCCTCGCGGGCGACCAGCAGGCGGCGCTGCATGCGGCGGGCGGAGCCAAGGCGACGTACGGCACGGGCGCTTTCGTGCTCGCGCCGACCGGCGGCGACTGCTCACCGCCGCCGCACGGTCTCCTCCGAACCGCTGCGGCGCGGTCCGCGGCGCAACCACCGGAGTACGCGCTGGAAGGATCCGTCTTCGTCACCGGCGCCGCGGTGCAGTGGCTGCGGGACGGGCTCGGCCTGCTCGCCGACGCGGGTGAGAGCTCTGCGGTCGCGGAATCGCTGTCCGACAACGGGGGCGTCTACTTCGTCCCGGCGCTCGCCGGGCTCGGCTCGCCCCACTGGCTCCCAGAGGCGCGCGGGCTGGTCACGGGGATCACGGGCGGGACGCACCGCGCCCACCTCGTCCGGGCCGCGCTCGAGGCGACGGCGTACCAGACACGGGACGTGCTCGAGGCGATGCCGGACACCTTCCACCGCCTGCGCGCCGACGGCGGCCAGACGGCGAACCGCTTTCTGATGCAGTTCCTCGCCGACCTGCTCGGGATCCGCGTCGAGGTGCCTGCCGAACGCGAGCAAACGGCGCTCGGCGCGGCCCTCCTGGCCGGAACAGCAGTCGGCCTCTGGGAGGAGCCGCCGCAGCCGCCTCCCGACGCCGTCTACGAGCCCGCGGCGGAGCGGGGCGAGGCGGAACGCCTCTACGCCGGCTGGCGCGAGGCGCTCCGCCGCACCCTCTGACCTACTTCAACCAGGCGTTGACCTTCCCGGGATTCGCCTTGACCCACTGCTCCGCAGCCTTCTCCGGCTTCATCTTCTTGCCGGCGATGAGGTTGGCCACGAAGTTCTGGTCGGCCGACGTCCACTTCCAGTTCCGGACGAACTTGACGGCCGGCGAGCCGCTCGTCGCGAACTTCTTCGAGATCAGCTTGTCGAGCCCGTACGACGGGTACTCGCACGCGTGCTTTCCGCTCAGCTTCTCGTCGTCCACGCAGCCGGCGAAGCGCTTCGGCAGCTGGATCCGGACGAGGTCGTACTGCGCGTTCAGGTACTGCGGGTCGTACCAGTAGAAGAGAACCGGCTTCTTCTGCTTGTACAGCTGACTCCAGCGTGCGACCTGAGCGGGCTCGGCACCTGCGACGACGTGCTTGAGGTTGAGGCCGAGCTCCTTGATGAGAGCGCGATCCTTCTGCACGTAGGACGGATCGCCCCCCAGGAACATGCCCTGGGAGCCCGACTCCGGCGACTTGAAGACGGACTCCTTGCCCTTGAGGCCCCGCCACGTCTTGAACTGCGGGTACTGCTTGAGCAGGTAGCGGGGGATGTACCAGCCGATGACGCCGGTGATCCCGTTCGAGCCGACCACTCGCACAGACCCGTCCTTCGTGTACGTCTTGCCCGCCTTCGTGAGCGTGTTGTCCCAGTCCTCGAGGGCGACGTCGACCTTGCCGTCGCGCATGGCCTGGAAGTAGGGCGGACCCTCGGTGACCTGAGTGAGCTTCACCTTGCAGCCCAACCGCTTCTCGAGCACGTACTTCGCCACATAAGTGTTCGCCGTCGAGCCAGACCACGACTGCTCGTTGATGATCACCGTGCCGCAGCTCTGTGCCGAGCCTCCGCCGATCGCGCTCCCTGCCACCGCAAGCGCGGTCACGACGACGAGCGCGAGCCCGGCCAGGCGTACACCACCTCGCAAGCCACCTCGAACCGACATCCGATCCTCCCTCTCGTTGTGTGCCCCCCGGCTGCCGTTCATGCGATGCCCTCCTTCCTCGATTGGCGCGTGCCCTGCGTGACGCGGTCGAGAGCGATCCCCAGGGCGAGGATGGCGATCGAGGCGATCACGCCCTGACCGAACTGGCCCCGGACGAGGCCCTGCGCGACCTCGTAGCCGAGACCGCCTGAACCTACGAGCCCGGCGATGACGACCACGGCCAGCACCATGATGATCGCCTGGTTGACGCCCAGCATCACCGCGTCGCCCGCGAGCGGAAGCTTGACCTTCGTCAGCACCTGGCGCCGGGAGGCCCCGAATGCGGTCGCGGCCTCGACCGACGTCGGCGCCACGTCGCGCACCCCGCGTTCGACGAGCCGCAGCGTGACGGGGAACGCGTACAGGACGCCCGCCACGATCCCGGGCACGATCGAGACCGGCATCAGGTAGATGAACGGGATGATGTAGACGAGCTGCGGCAGCGTCTGCAACAGATCGTTCACGGGCCTCATCGCTTTCGAGAAGCGCTCGCTCTCGGCGGCCAAAATCCCTAGGACGACGCCGATCACGACCGCGATCGCGGTGGCCACGAGTACCTGCGAGAGCGTGTCCATCGCCAGCGCCCACACCCCCGTGAACCCGATCAGGCAGAGCATCGCCAGGGTGGTGAGCGCCGGCCGGAGGCCGCTCACGACGAACGCGATCGCCGTCAGGCCGGCGACGGTGGTGAACCATGGCGCCTCGACCAGGAACTCCTGCAGCGGGAGCAGGAGGTGCTGCAGGATGAAGACGCCGACTCGCTCGGTGACCGCGAAGACCCAGGTGGTCGGGTCCTGCACGTAGTCGAGCACGACCTGGATCCTGCCGAGCAGCCACTCCTCGATCGTCACGGTGCGCGGGGGGCTTCCGGCCTCGTCCGGGTAGGCCGCCCCGACGCCGAGCGCCTTGGAGAGTGCGATGCCGACGGCGATCACAGCCACCAGCAGGGGCGTCAGCAGACGTGTGCGCCCGGTCGACTCGTCCAGGTGCAACCGCGCGGGATCCGTCCGCTCCGCGATCGCCTCGGTGGAGCGGTCGAGGGCCATCGCCATGACCACGATCGCAAGCCCGGCGAGGACTGCGAGCGCCGGGTTCGAGTAGAGCCCGCTGGTGACGACTGCGCCGAGGCCGCCGCCGCCGATCAGACCCGCGATCACGACCATGGAGAGTGCGAAGAGGATCGTCTGGTTGACGCCGAGCAGGATCATGCGGCGCGCGAGCGGGAGCTGCACCTTGCGCAGAAGCTGCCCCCGCGTCGCGCCCATCGACGTGGCCGCTTCGACGGTGTTGATCGGCACCCGGCGGATCCCGAGCTCGGTGATCCGGATGGCCGGAGGGATCGCGTAGATCATTGTCGAGACGACGGCGGCGGCGGGCCCGATCGAGAAGAGGATCACGACGGGCATGAGGTACGCGAAGGCGGGGACGATCTGCATCGCGTCGAGCACGGGAGTGATCGCCCGCCGGAACTGAACCGAGCGTCCGGCGACGACTCCGAGCGGGATGCCGACGAGAAGGGACAGGCTGACGGACACGAGCATCAGGGCCAGCGTCTCCATGCTCTCTTCCCAGAGGCCCAGGAGCGCGAAGGAAGCGAACGCAAACAGCGTGATCAGGCCCGCACGGACGCCGCCGAAGCGCGCCACGACCGCCGTCCCCGCGACCACCGCGCCGGCCCACGTCAGCCAGAGCAGCAGCCGGTTGAACCAGTCCACCAGGTGGTCGATCGCCGAGCTGAAGCCCTCGAAGACCGTGAAGACGAAGGACTGGTTCTCCTGCCCGCGCTCGGCGAGGAGCCAGACCTGAAAGTCGTCGAGATGGATGGACAGCGTGTTCCAGACCAGTCGATCCGGCCAGGGATACTCGAGCGTCCTCGCCCGGTAGGCGACGTACATCAGCGCGACGATTCCGACGACGCGGACGAGCCTCCCCCGCCACCAGACTCGGTGGACGATGACCGGCGCGGGGGTGACGGTCTCGGCGACGACCGAGGCCACCGTCAGTCGCCTCGCTCTCCCGCGATTGCCTGGAACGCCGCATTGCGGTCGACGATGCCGACGATCTTGCCGTCCTCGACGGCGCACACCGGCTTCTCGCCCGCGGCGAGCGCCGGCACGGCCATGCGGACGGTCGAGCCGACGTCGAGCCTGGGGCCGTCGGTGGGATCGTCGGCGGTCGGCTCACGCATGATCCAGCGAAGCGTCAGGACGTGGCTCTTCGGGATGTCGCGGACGAAGTTGGCCACGTACTCGTCCGCCGGCTCGCCGACGAGCTCCTCCGGCGTCCCGAGCTGCACGATGGCACCGTCGCGCATGATCGCGATCCTGTCGCCGAGCCGGAGCGCCTCGGGCAGGTCGTGCGTGATGAAGAGCATCGTCTTGCCCGTTTCGAGCTGGAGGCGGCAGACCTCGTCCTGCATGTCCCGGCGGATCAGTGGGTCGAGGGCACTGAACGGCTCGTCGTAGAGCATCACCTTCGGGTCGACGGCGAACGCGCGCGCGAGCCCGACCCGCTGCTGCATCCCGCCGGAAAGCTGGTCCGGGAACTGGTTGCCGGAGTCGTCGAGTCCGACGAGCCGGAGCATCTCCTCTGCCCGCGCGAGCCGCTCGGCCTTCGGCACCCCCTGCACCTCGAGCCCGAACGCGACGTTGTCGACCACCCGCCGGTGCGCGAGCAGGCCGAAATGCTGGAAGACCATCGAAACGGAGTGCCGCCGTAGCTCGCGCAGCTCAGTCCGGCCGGCGGCCATCACATCCCGTCCGTCGATCTCGATCGACCCGGCGGTCGGTTCGATCAAGCGGATCAGCGTGCGCACGAGGGTCGACTTGCCCGAGCCGGAGAGCCCCATCACCACGAAGACCTCGCCGGGCCAGACCTCGATCGAGACGTCCCGGACCGCGACGACGCAGCCGGTCTTCGCCCGCAGCTCGCGCCTGGGCAGGTCGACGTCCTCGGTGCCGAGCAGCCTCTCCGCACGCTGGCCGAAGATCTTCCAGATCCCCTCCGCCCGGATCAGCGGCGGCCCGTCCCGAAAGACCCGCGGAGCCGCAGCGCTCGTCACCGCGGTCGCGCTCAGATTGTGCGCTCCGTCATCGTCAACCGTGATTGAACAGGGTTCTTGCCAAGGTTTCCACCCTGCCGCTGCGGCTCTGCTCTAGAGCGTGAGGACCACCGTCTTCGGCTCGGTGAACGTCTCCATCGCCTGCCGGCCGCCCACGCGGCCCACGCCCGAGCTCTTCCCGGACCGCCCACCGAACGGCAGGTGGCTCTCCCAGTAGTTCGTCGACTCGTTGA
>Ga0126313_10002545_pt1 | contig 10260 bp, 11 predicted proteins | sample Plot105A_FD_89954 | JGI IMG/M metagenome (GOLD analysis project Ga0126313, IMG submission 89954) | Serpentine soil microbial communities from UC McLaughlin Reserve, CA, USA - Plot105A | ecosystem: Environmental > Terrestrial > Soil > Grasslands | place: USA: UC McLaughlin Reserve, Lake County... | reverse complement strand
GGATTGATCGCCAAGGCGTCGAACCACTTCTTGGCCCCCGCCTTGTACATGCCGGGAATGAACTTCTTGAGCGGCACGCCGATCCGGCTCTCCGGCATCCCGGCGGTGACGATCGTGGCGCTGCGGTCGGCGGCCTTGATCGGCTTGACGGCCGCCTTGAGCAGCTTCGTGTACTCCTTCGGGTTGGGGCCGCGCGGCCAGTAGGCCTTCAGGTTCGGCTCGTTCCAGATCTGCCACGCCCGGATTGGCACCTCGGGCACGTCCGGATGGTCGGACCAGAACGTCCCATTGGGGCCATAGCGACGCACGAGGACCGCGCCAAAGGTGCCGAGGTCCTCGTACTTGGTCGGCGGGTAGGCCAGGGTCGAGGACCCGCCCCCTCGGAAGGGAGGAGCCCGGAAGACGATCGGCAGGATCGAGAGGCCCGCGCGAGCGGCGTCGCCGACGAACGCGTCGTAGGTGTCGAAGTCGTAGTTGCCGGGCGAGACCTCGATGTTCGACCAGTCGAAGGTCTGGCGCAGGAGCTGCACGCCGAGCGAGGCCTGGTCGGCGAACTGGGCGCGTCGGTAGTCGCTGGGCGCGGAGAGGGTGTCCTCCGCGACCAGGCCGACGAAGTCGCGCGGCACCGCGGCCGAGGCAGGCGTCGCCGCGACGGCGATCAGCGAGGCGACGAGGGCGATGAGGGCTATGGGACGATGCACGAAGGATCAGTCTCCCCGACGCGTCAACCCCTGCGGTAGGCGTAGTAGGACGGCTTGCGCTGGCCGCTGTCGGTGATCAACCCCCGGTTGACGTGCAGGCCATCAGGCCGGGGCGCGTCGTCGTAGAGGGAGTACCAACCGAGGGCATAGATCCGGGACCAGCGGTCCGCGATCTTGTAGGCCGCGGTCGCCCACTTGGCCTGCACGGCACGGGTCACGTGGAAGTTGAACTCGTAGTTGGCGTGGTCGGTCGGCGCCGTGAACTCGGCCAGGAAGAGCTTGAGCTTGCGATTGCGCCCGGCGCGGCCGAGATAGCGGTCGACCCAGCGCGCCAGGATCTTGAGGTCGGAGAAGTCGGCGAAACCATTGCCGAGCGGCGGGTTGCGGAGGTCCGGCATGCGGGCGGTGAAGGGGTTGTGGCCGTAGAGGTCCATCCGCGGCCGCTTCCCGTCCGCAAGCCGCAGGTTCTTGAGCCAGTTGAGCGCCGAGATGTCGCCCGTGGTGAACGTGCCGCCGCCGATGACGAGGTTCCGGGCGCTCACGCCCTTCAGCGCCCCGTAGCTGGCGTCGAGGATGGCGGCGTACTTGTGCGGCGCCTGCTTCATCTCCGCGGTCAGCGGCCGACCCCGGCTCTCGGGGACGATCGGCATGAAGATCTCCGACCGCGACGCCTCCGGCCAGATCTGCCAGAGATGGACGCTCGGATAGCGCTTGGCCGCGGCCTGGGCGAAGGCGGCGAAGGCGGCGGGGTCGGTCGGGGCCCATTCGCTCGACTGTCCGCCGTTGGCCCAGCCCGGCGCGGTCGAGAGCGAAAGGGTCACGCGCATGCCGGTCTGCTGCGCCATCGCGACCGCAGCGTCGACCTCGGCGGGCCATTGGTAGGCCGGATCGTTCGGGTTGGTCGGATCGGCAGGAGCGTTGGGAGCGACGGCGGCCCACGCCAGCCCCATCTCGAAGATCTTCGCGCCGAGGTCGCGGTAGATCGGAGCCTGCGAGACGCCGTTCCGCGTGACCGGTCCCCAGATCGCCTTCTTGCCGTCCGAGCGCGCGAGGGCCTGGGCCGCCGGCCAGAGGGCCAACAGGGCACAGGCGAGCAGCGTCGAGGCGAGGATACGGCGCATCAAGGTGTAGGAGCGTATTGAGCCGCCCAAGTTGCGCTCCACTCGGACTAAGCTGCGCCCCGAGGCCGGAGCAGCGCCGGATCTCATTCGCCCGCGGGGCTCCCTCGCTGGACATCGTGGCCGTCGACGACCTGCGCGCCGCCGCGGACCGCGCCTTCACCGTCGACCCCGCCGGCAGCTTCTCCTACGGCACCGCCGTCGGTTACCGGCCGCTGCGCGAGTGGATCGCCGCAAAGCACGCCGTCGCGCCCGAGAACGTGATGGTCACCAACGGCTCGATGCAGGCCGATGCATTCCTGTTCGACGAGCTCGTGCCCGAGGGAGCGGGGGTCGTGGTCGAGCGGCCGAGTTACGACCGCACGCTGCTGTCGCTGCGCCAGCGGGGCGCCGACATCACCGCAATCGAGCTCGAGAGCGACGGCATCGACGTCGAGGCGCTCGCTGCCGCGCTGCGCGGCGGGCGGGCGCCGCGCCTCGCCCATGTCATCCCGAACTTCCAGAACCCGGCGGGCCACACGCTCTCGCTGGCCAAGAGGCGCCGCCTCCTCGAGCTCGCGCGCGAGCACGACTTCCTGATCTTCGAGGACGACCCGTACGTCGACATCCGGTTCCGGGGCGAGCAGCTGCCGCGCATGCTCGAGCTCGACGAGGGCGAGGGCAACGTCGTCTACGCGTGCTCGTTCTCCAAGACGGTCTGTCCCGGCATCCGCGTCGGCTACCTGGTCGGGCCCCCCGACGTGATCGCGCGCATCGTCAAGCGGGCCACGAGCACGTACATCTCGCCGTCGATGGTCGCGCAGTCGATCGTCAACGAGTTCTGCCGCTCGGGCGCGATCGACCGCTCGATCGCCACCGTCCGCGAGGCGCTGCGCGAGCGCGCCGACGCGCTGGCCGAGGCGCTACGCCGCGAGCTGCCCGACGCCTCCTTCGTGGAGCCCGACGGCGGCTACTTCCTGTGGCTCGACCTGCCCGAGGCGATCGACGTCGACGAGCTCCACGTCGCCGCGGGGGAGCGGGGCGTGCAGTTCGTCAAGGGGTCGGACTTCATGCTCGATGGCGGGGAGCACAGTCTGCGGCTGGCGTACTCGGGGGTGATGGTGCCGCAGATCGAGCAGGGCGTTCAGCGGCTTGCTGCTGCAGCCGGCGCGTTGGTCTGAGGCGTTAGGCGTTGGGCGTTGGGCGTTGGAGCTAGGGACGGGTCTCAGTCGTAGTTCTCGATCGTCCTGACGTTCGCCAACACCATCACGACGCCGAGCACCCCCACGACGCCGAACCCGAGCGCGATCTTGCCCCACCGTAGGTCCTGCAGGATCAGCGAGCGCAGCGCCTCCATGACGTAGGTGACCGGATTCGCGGTCGCGGCGATCTCCATCGGCTTGGTCAGCAGGTCGCGGGGCACCAGGTTGGGAGTCAGGAAGAGCAGCGGGAAGAAGACGAGGCCCGCGGAGTTCGTCGCCGCGGCGCTGCGCGTCTTGAGCGCCACGATCTGCATGAAGCCGACGTAGACGACCGACCACAGCGCGGTCAGCGCGACGAGGAGCACGAACCCGAGCGGTCCGCTGGCGATGTCGATGCCGAACACGAGGGAGAGCACGATGATCAGGCAGGCGATCAGCACGCCCTTGAAGGCCTCGGCGACAAGCCGGCCGAGCACGATGGCGCTGCGCGACACGGGCGCGGCCCGCAGCTTGTCGAAGTAGCCGCCCTCGATGTCCTCGACCAGGAACAGCGCCGCCGTGCCGAACGACGCCGCCAGAAGCAGCGTGATCGGGAGCTGGAAGGCGCCGTAGCCCTGCCCGTGCAGGAACCCGGTCGAGGAGCCGGGGAAGATCTTCGCCGCCTGGCCGGTGTTGACGACGAGGAAGAAGAGGGGGATGAACAGCGTCGGCAGCAACGCGTCCGGCGAGCGCCGCGCTTCGCGCAGCGCGCGCTGTCCCAGCACCCAGGCCTGGCTCATGCCGACACCTCCTGTACCTCGCCGGCAACGCGCTCGCGCTTGCGCCCGGTCGCGTCCAGGAAGACGTCGTCGAGCGTCGGCTCGCGGTCCAGACCCTCGCGCTCCCGCAGGCCGGCCTTCAGCCGGGCCGGCGTCCCCTCGCGCACGATGAGGCCGTCGTCGATGATCGCGAGGCGGTCGCAGAGGACGTCGGCCTCCTCGAGGTACTGCGTGGTGAGGAACACGGTCGTGCCGCGCGCGTTGATGCGGCGCACCTCGTCCCAGACGGTCAGGCGGCTGGCGGGGTCCAGCCCGGTCGTGGGCTCATCCAGGAACAGCACTTCGGGCTCGTGCACGAGCGCCGAAGCAAGGTCGAGCCGGCGCTCCATGCCGCCCGAGTAGCCCTTGATCAGGCGGTCGGCGGCGTCCCCGAGCTCAACGAGGGCGAGCAGCTCCTGCGCCCGGCGCGACGCATCCTGCGGCGACAGCCCGAACAGCCGCGCCTGCAGGACGAGCAGCTCGCGACCGGTCTGGCGGGGGTCCAGGCCGGCCTCCTGCAGCGCCACGCCGATCCTGCGCCGCACGCCGTCGGGCTCGCTGGCCACGTCCAGGCCCGCCACGCTGGCGCTCCCCGACGTGATCGACAGCAGCGTCGTGAGCATCCGCACGGTCGTCGACTTCCCAGCGCCGTTCGGCCCCAGGAACCCGAACACCTCGCCGGCCCGCACGGTGAGGTCGACGCCGCGCACGGCCTCGACCGTCCCGGTCCGGCTCGGGAAGTGCTTGATCAAGTTGTTCGCCTGTACGGCGGGGGTGATGTCGTTCACGCCGCGGCAAGGTAGCGGCGCCAGCGGGCCGAGACTTCTCCAAACGTGCTCAGACCACGCGGTGCTCGACGGCGTCGCCGGTCGCGATCAGCACGTCGCTGGTCAGGGCCGGCGGAAACAGGCCGTGGTCGACCACGCCGGGCACCTTGTCGAAGCGCTCGGCAAGCGCCCCGGGATCTCCGACGGCGCCCTGGAAGTCGGCGATCAGCCCCCCATCCGGGCTGTGGGGAACGTCGCGCAGGCGCGTCGGCGCGACCGCGCGCATGGTGGCCGGCAGCCCGAACGACAGCAGCTCGAGCGGCACCGGCGGGCGCAGCGCGTCGACCACCTTGGTGTGGTCGCCGATCACGACGAAGCGGTCGGCCGCCGCCGCCACGATCTTCTCGCGCGTGTGCGCGCCGCCGCCGCCCTTGACCAGCCAGCCGGCCGGGTCGACCTGGTCCGCGCCGTCGATCGCGATGTCGAGCCGGTCCAGCCGCTCGAACGCCTCCACCGGCAGCCCGAGCTCGCGGGCCCGTGCCGCCGTCGCGGGCGAGGTGGCGACGCAGCGCAGGTCACTCAGGCCGCGCTCGGCCAGAGCGGGCAGCAGGTGGGCGACCGTCGACCCCGTGCCGAGGCCCACCCGCTGGCCGGCGGCGACCAGCTGCGCCGCCGCGCGGGCGGCGACCGCCTTCTCGCGCTCGAGCGCTTCGCTCAGCGCCCGTACCGGTCCTTCCCGAGCACGAGCTGCTCCGGGAGCGCGGTGCGGGCCGGCGGCGACGGATCCGCCAGCACGGAGACCGTCTCGGCAACGCTCCTCGTGACCGCGTGGCGGTCGCCGTCGGACTCGAAGGCGACCTCCTCGTCCTCGTTGGCGACCATCACCCCGTGCTGGCCGGGGTCGAGGCCGGCCTCGTGCAGGTAGATGAGCACGTCCTCGGCCTCGTTCTCGAAGCGCAGCACCTGCACCGAGGCGCCGACCTCTACGTCGGCCAGCGGCACGCCCTCGACGCGCGTGCCGGCGCGGATCGGGTGGCCGTGGGGACAGGTCTTGGCGCTGCCGATCGCGGCGCGCATGCGCTCCTCGAGCACCGGCGACATCGCGTGCTCGAGCCGCTCGGCCTCCTCGTGGACCTCGTGCCACGGGACGCCGAGCACGTCCGTGAGGAAGCGCTCGATGAGCCGGTGGCGCGAGACGATCGTCTCCGCATGCTCCTGGCCGCTTGGCGTGAAGGCGATCGACTTGTCCTGCGCGCGGGTGATGTAGCCGTCGTGCTCGAGGCGTCCGATCATCTCGTGCACAGTCGGGGCGGAGAGCTGCATGGCGCGGGCGACGTTCGCCGCGGTCATCGGCAGGCCCGCCTCGTGCAGCCAGTAGAGGATCTGGAGGTACTCCTCCTCGGCGACGGTGACCTGCTCCTCGGACATCGAGGCGATCCTACAAGGGTGCTCCCAGCGCTCCCTTCTCCGCCTCGAGCAGGCGCACGAGCTCCCGCGTGGCGGGCGAAAGCACCGCGCCGCGGCGGCTGACGAAGGCGAAGACGTCGGCGATCGACTCGACCAGCCCGACCGTGTGCAGGTTCTCGGGGAAGCCGGGCGCATGGACGAAACGCTCGGCGATGATCGTGTCGCCGACCCCCGCGGAGACGATGTGCAGGGCGACCTCGTAGTCCTCGACTTCCACGATCGGCTCGATCTTCAGGCCCGCCCGCTGCGCCTGCTCGGCGAGCTGGCGGCGGGCGGGGTCGTCCGTGCCGTAGCGGGCGTCGTAGAGCACGAGCGGCGCCTCGGCCATCCGCGCGACGGTGACCCGGCGCCGGGTCCGGCGGGCGTCGGTCGAGGCATAGACCATCTCGTCGCGGGCGATCGGGCGGACGTCGAGGCCGGCGTCGTCGACCGGGAGCGCCACCAGCCCCGCCTCGGCGTCGCCGTTGCGGACGGCGTCGGCGACCTCGACCGAGTTCTGGCCCACCAGCCGCAGCCGGACGCCGGGATGCTCGGCCCGGAAGCGCTGCACGACGCGCCCGACGGCCTCGGACGGTGGACGGCCGAGGATGCCCATCGTCACCGTGCCGGTCAGCAGCTCGCGCACGTCGACCACGGACTGGCGGGCGCGGTCGACCGCGGCCAGCGCCGCCTCGGCCTCGGGCCGCAGCGTGCGTCCGGCTTCGGTCAGGGTCAGGCCGCGCGTGGTCCGCGCGAACAGCTCGACGCCGAGCTCGTCCTCCAGGCGGCGGACCTGCTCGGAGAGCGATGGCTGGGCGAGGTGGAGGGCCTCTGCGGCCGCCGAGAACGAGCCGTAGGCGGCCGCCGCGAGAAAGTATGCGAGCTGCTGGTTGGTCATAGGCCTTGCCTATTAGCGATGGAGGCAAGTAAAGGCTACCGCTAGAGCGATATGGGGCCTACCGTGTCGCCCATGACCACCATCATCGAACTCATCGCCATCGTCGTCCCGTTCATCGGCGTGGCCGTCGCCTCGCAGCGCTTCGGCGCCGAGCAGCGGCCGGGGCTGAGCGAGCAGCACGGCGACCACCGCGGCGAGCGCTGGGCGATTCGCTAGGTTCAGCGCCGATTTGGCGCTGCCCCTGAAGCCTCCCGTCTCGCCCCAGCTCGCGCGGCCTCGCGCCGGCCTGCCCGACGGCGACAATTGGGCCTACGAGCCCAAGTGGGACGGGTTTCGCGCGCTCGCCTTCGTCGACGGGGGGCTGACCTGCCTGCACTCGCGCAACGGGCGCGACCTCGAGCGCTACTTCCCTGAGCTCGACTTCATGCCCGGCCGCTACGTGCTCGACGGCGAGATCGTCGTCTTCGGGGAGGGCGGGATCCAGGACTTCGACGCCCTCGGGCAGCGCATCCACCCGGCGCGGTCGCGGATCGAGCGCCTGGCGGGCGAGACGCCCGCGCGCTTCATCGCCTTCGACGTGCTCGCGCGCGACGACGAGTCGCTGCTCGAGCGCCCTTACGCGGAGCGCCGCGCAGTGCTCGAGGAGATCGTCGACAAGCCAGTCGACTTGACTCCGTGCACCCGCTCGCGCGAGGACGCCGAGCCGTGGCTGCGCAGCGCCGAGGGCGTTATCGCCAAGCAGCTCGACGCGCCCTACCGGCCGGGCGAGCGCACCGGGATGGTGAAGATCAAGCGCGTGCGCACGATCGACGCCGTCGTCTGCGGCTGGCGTCCGGGCAAGGAGGAGGGCACCGTCGGCGCGCTCATCCTCGGCCTCTACGACACCGACGGACAGCTGCGGGTGGTCGGGCACAGCTCGGGCCTGAAGGCGAAGGAGAAGCGCGAGCTGGTTGAGACCCTCGCGCCGTACGAGACCGGACAGCGCGGATCGGGCGAGCCGAGCCGCTGGTCGCACGGGCGCGACCTCGAGTGGGTCGAGCTGCGCCCCGAGCTCGTGGTCGAGGTCAGCTTCGACCACGTCTCCGCCGGGCGGATCCGCCACGGCTCGAAGCTCGATCGGTGGCGCGAGGACAAGGACCCGCGCGAGTGCACGATCGATCAGCTGTCCGACTAGATCTCAGCGCCGGTGGATCCGGTGCTGGCTGACCCGCCAGCCGATCTGGTGCGGGAGCTTCACCCGCACCCGCGGGCGGTTGTGCTGGCGCTGGCACGTGCGCGTCAGGTAGTAGAGGTGGCCGCGCACGACGAGCTTGAACACGCCGTAGCGCCCGACCACCGCGCGGTGGGGCGGCACGTGCACCGTGATCGCGTTGCCCACCTCGGCATGGAGGCTGCGCGCGATCTGGACGTTCAGGTTCGCCTCGACGCTGGTCTTGATGAGGCCGAAGAGGTCGGCCTCGGCGCCGCCGCCGAATCCACCGCTCATGCTCCAGCTCACCGTGCCGCCGTGGTTGGCGGTGAAAGTCGCCGACGCGCCGCGGCGGGTGAGGTTCTCGTCGCGCTCGCGGTCGAAGACAACGAGTTTCTTGTCCACGCGGCGCGGGTGCTTGAAGAACCAGCCGGGGTCGCATTGCGGTTGGGCATCGGCGCCGCCAGGCAGCAGGCATCCCGCCGCCAGCAGGCCTGCCCCGGCCGCAAGGGCTCCCGCCCTCGACCTGGGGGTCATGGTCTCCTCCTCAGATCCGCCTACTCCCTGTACTAGCTCAACACGACTGCGCAGGGGTTGTTGCGCGCTCAGCGGCGTCGCTCGAGCGGCGGCAGGCGGTCGGCCAGGGCCTCGGCAGCCAGCTCGATCTCCTCGAGCGTCGTCGCCTCGCTGACGCTGTCGAGGTCGAGCAGCCTGAGGCCGAACCGGTCGAGCTCCGCCTTGCCCACGATCGCGTGGCACGGCACGCCGCGCTGGCGCGAGCGGGTGGCCACCTCGCCCGCGGCCTTGCCCTGCAGCGTCTGCTCGTCGAGCTTGCCCTCTCCGGTGATGACCGCTCCTGCTCGCTTCAGCCGCTCGTCGAACCTGAGTGCGTCGAGCACGAACGCCGCTCCCGGCACGAGCTCCGCTCCCAGCGCGGCCCACAGGCCTCCCGAGAGGCCTCCGGCGGCGCCGGTCATCGGGCGGGTCCGGGGATCTCTTGGCCAGCCCTTCGCCAGGCCGTGCAGCCGCCCGGTCAGCCGCCGCACCGCCGCGGTGTCGGCGCCCTTCTGGGGCCCGTAGACCTCGGCCGCCCGCTCGAACGGCGTACGCACGTCGCAGAGGACGACCAGCCGGGCGCCCCGCAGGCCGCCGCCCTCCTCGATCGCCTGCAGCGCGCCCGCGCCGCCGTCGGTGGTCGCGCTGCCGCCCACGGTGACGTAGACGACATCGGCGCCCGCCTCCAGCGCGCCCAGGATCAGCTCGCCCGTGCCGTAGGTGCTCGCCGCCTCCGCGTCGCGCTCCTCCTCGGCCACCAGATCCAAACCGCTCGCGCTCGCCATCTCGACCAGGGCAGCCGACCCGTCCTCGAGCAGCCCGAAGCCGGCCGTGACCGGTCGGTCGAGGGGGTCGTGGACCTCGCACGCCGCCGTCTCGCCGCCGAGCGCGAGCAACAGCACCTCGAGGGTCCCGTCGCCCCCGTCGGCCGCGGGCGCGAGGTCGGGCTCGAACCCGCCTCGCTCGAGCCCGCGTCCGATCGCCGCCGCCACCTCCGGCGAGCGGAAGGTGCCCTTGAACGAATCGGGCGCCACGAGGACCGTCACAATGCGCCGCCAGCGTGGCAAAGACCGAGCACGTGACGATCGAGGTGGCCGGGCACGAGGTCCGCCTCTCCAATCCGGGGAAGCTCTACTTCCCGAAGCCGCGGTTCACCAAGCACGACCTCGTGAACTACTACCTGGCCATGGCCGACGCGGTGCTGGTGCACCTGCGCGAGCGGCCGACGGTCATGAAGCGGTTCGTCAACGGCATCGAGGAGGAGCCGATCTGGCAGAAGCGCGTGCCGCAGAAGATCCCCGACTGGCTGCAGACCGCGACGGTCTCGTTCCCGTCGGGCCGCACCGCCGAGGAGCTGTGCGCCAACGACGCCGCCCACCTCGTCTGGGCCAACAACCTCGGCGTGATCGACTTCAACCCGTGGCCCGCGCGGCGGTACAACCTCGACCATCCCGACGAGCTGAGGGTCGACCTCGACCCGACGCGTGGAGTCGGATGGGACGACGTGCGCAAGGTCGCGGTGGTGGTGCGCGAGGTGCTGGAGGAGCACCAGCTCCGCGGCTACCCGAAGACGAGCGGCTCGAAGGGCATGCACGTCAACGTCCGGAT
>Ga0126313_10002544_pt1 | contig 10262 bp, 9 predicted proteins | sample Plot105A_FD_89954 | JGI IMG/M metagenome (GOLD analysis project Ga0126313, IMG submission 89954) | Serpentine soil microbial communities from UC McLaughlin Reserve, CA, USA - Plot105A | ecosystem: Environmental > Terrestrial > Soil > Grasslands | place: USA: UC McLaughlin Reserve, Lake County... | reverse complement strand
GTTGACCTCGAGGGCCGAGCGGGTGACGGCGAACCCGCCGCCCTCCTTGGGCTCGAAGGAGACGGTCGAGGTGACGTGCAGGCGCTCGGGCGCGTTGCCGGCCTGGGCGAGGAAGCCCGAGAACGCCATCGCGTAGCAGGTGGCGTGGGCGGCCGCGAGCAGCTCCTCAGGGCTGGTCTTGCCCTCGGGGCTCTGGGTCCGCGCCGCCCAGGTCACCGGGTAGCGGCCGATACCGCTGGAGGCGAACTCGGTGTCGCCCTTGCCGCCGATCAGCGGCCCCTCCCAGAGCGTGTGCGCCTGGCGCTCAACACCGGCCATGTCGACATCCTCCTGATTGATCGGTCGTCCAGTCGGCGAAACGCTAGGCCGCCGGAGCCGGCCTGTCGACTCGAGCCGGACCGCCACCTCTCACCTGCCATAGCCCGAGCCCGCCAGGCCCGGCATCGGGACCAGGGCCTGCTCGTGGCTGAGGAGCCAGGCCTTGCGGTGGGTGCCCCAGCCGTAGCCGCCGAGGCGGCCGTCGGCGCGGAGCACCCGGTGGCAGGGCACGATCACGGCCACGTGGTTGCCCGCGCAGGCGGCCCCGGCGGCCTGGGCGCCCAGGGGGTCGGTGGCCGGGTCGGCCAGCCCGGCCATGGCGCCGAGCTGCTTGTAGCTGACTGTCCGGCCGGCCGGCACGGTCCGCAGGGCCTCCCAGGCGGCCTGGCGGGCCGGGTCACCGGGCTGGGCCACCGCCACCTCGTCGAGCGCTCCGGCCTCGCCCTCCAGGTAGGCGAGCATTCGGCTGGCCAGGGCGTCGGGATCGGTGGCCGGGCGGACGCGGGCCGCCCGCCGCCGCGGGTCGAGGCGGCGCTGCAGGGTCTCGGGCCGGCCGGTGAACCCGGCCGCGCAGACCCCGTCGCCGTCGACCAGCAGGGTGAACGGCCCCACCGGGGTGGGCACGGTCGTGGTGTGCAGGTGCATCTGGTCGCCTCCGCCGGCTCGGCTTGTCCCTCTCCCAGTGGAACACGGCGACTCTCGGGATGGTTTCACCTCGGTCCGCCCGCCGGGTCAGGACGAGCTGAAGCGGCGCCCGAGCCGGATGAACAGGACCGCGAGGGCGAGCGGGATCAGCGCGATGCCCGCGTACATGATCAGGTTGATGACCAGCGTCATCGGCACCTCCAACACGTCCACTCTGGCTTCAAGTGTAGCCGTCCACCCCGATCCGCAGCGCCCGAAAGCCGGTTGCCGGGCCCGACCCGGCCGACCAGCTGGCAGCCTGAACGCTGCGCCGAGCGAGCCCGCCTCGTCCAATTCGCTCGCCATCCCGGCCAGGGATTGAGAGAGTGCCTCCATGCCCGTGGACCATTTTGGCGAGCCGGTGGCGGCCCGGTACGACCAGTCGTCCGCCGACATGTTCGAGCCCCCGGTCGTCGCGCCCGTTGTCGACGTCCTCGCCGGCCTGGCCGGCGACGGGGCCGCACTCGAGCTCGGCATCGGCACGGGCCGGATCGCGCTCCCCCTCTCCCAGCGTGGCGTCCGCGTGCACGGGATCGACCTGTCCGAGGCAATGGTGGCCAGGCTGCGAGCCAAGCCGGGGGCGGAGCGGATCGGTGTCACCGTCGGCGACTTCGCGACGACCAGGGTCGACGGGCGGTTCTCGGTCGCCTACCTGGTCTTCAACACCATCGGGAACCTGACCTCCCAGGACGCGCAGGTCGCGTGCTTCCAGAACGCCGCCGCCCATCTGGAGCCGGGCGGCTGCTTCGTGTTCGAGGTCGGGATCCCCGACCTCCAGCGCCTCCCGCCAGGCGAGACCGTCCGGCCGTTCACCGTCAGCCCGACCAGGCTCGGCTTCGACGAGTACGACGTCGCGTCCCAGGGCCTGATCTCGCACCACTACACGGTCGTCGACGGCGACCTCGAGGTCGCCTCGGTGCCCTTCCGCTACGTGTGGCCCTCCGAGCTCGACCTGATGGCCCGCCTGGCCGGCATGACGCTGCGCCACCGCTGGGGCGACTGGGACCGCGAGCCGTTCACCAGCGACAGCCGCAAGCACGTCTCGGTCTGGGAGAAGCCGGGCCGGCCCGCCACCGCCTAGCCCTCACTCTCTGCTCATCATGGCGACGGCTTCCTTCTCCAGGTCGATGTAGTGCTCGCCGGAGACGTCGACGATGACCTGCTTGATGGTGCCGCCGGCGAACGCCCAGGGCCGCTCGCCCGGGTAGTCGTCGGTGACCGGCTCGCCGACGTCCTTGCCCACGTTCAGGCCCTCTCCGACCAGCGAGAAGTTGCCCGGCTGGGTCTTGATCTGGCCCGACCCGACGGCCTGGTCGTCGACGTAGAGGGTGAGGGTGCCGTGGGTCGGCATGTCGGTGCCTTCGCGCTCGAAGGCGGCCGAGAGGATGTGGCGGCCGGTGGGCACGTCCTGGTCGGAGACGACCATCTGCTCGACGATCCCGACGAAGTTGTAGACGTACTTGAGCCTGCCGTCCTTGAGGTACAGGGAGTGGCCGCCGAACTTGCAGCCGTGGGAGAACAGCACGCCCGCGGCCTCAGGGGTCTGGAGGTCGACCTCGGCGGCGACGGTGTAGGAGCGGTTGCGGATGTTGACCGCGGCCGCCTCCGGGACCTCGGCGCAGTCGGGGAAGTAGGCGTAGCGGTCGCGCGGCTTGCCGACCTCCGGCCGTGGGGTGGTGAGGATCTCCACGGCGGTGCGCGACTCGATCGGCAGGCCGTTGTACCGGCCGGCCTCATAGAACCACAGTGCGATCAGCTCCTGGAGCTTGCCTGGGTGCTGGTCGGCGAGGTCGTGCAGCTCGGTGGGGTCCTTGGTGGTGTCGTACAGCTCCCAGCGGTCCTGCATGTGGTCGGGCCAGCCGCCAGGTGCCGCCGGCACGGCGGTGACCGCCTTCCAGCCCTTGTGCCAGATCGCCCGGGAGCCGAGCATGGTGAAGAACGCCGTCTCCTTGCGGGTGGGGGCCTCGGCGTCGTCGAAGCTGTAGCGGAAGCTCAGGCCCTCCAGCGGGATCTGGGGGTAGCCCTTGACCTGCTCGGGCAGCTCGACCCCCAGGCAGTCGTAGATGGTGGGGACGACGTCGGTGGCGTGGTTGTACTGGTGGCGCAGCTCGCCGCTGGCCTTGATCCCCTTGGGCCATGAGACGATCAGCGGGTCGGCCACCCCGCCTTCGAAGTTGTAGCGCTTCCACAGCTTGAACGGCGTGTTGAAGGCAAAGGTCCAGCCGGTCGGGTAGTGGTTGTAGGTCTCGGGGCCGCCGAGCACATCCAGGTACTTGAGGTTCTCCTCGATGTCGTCGGGGATGCCGTTGAAGAACTTGTTCTCGTTGACCGAACCGTTGGGGCCGCCCTCGCCGGAGGCGCCGTTGTCGGACACCAGCACCACGATCGTGTTGTCGAGCTGGCCGGACTCCTCCAGGTAGTCGAGCAGCCGGCCGATGTGGTGGTCGGCGTGGCTGAGGAAGCCCGCGTACACCTCGGCCATCCGGCAGAACAGCGCCTTCTCCCCGTCCGACAGCGAGCCCCAGGGGCGCACGGTGTCGCCCTCGGGCCAGGACCGGGTGCCGTCGTGGCTGGTCGTGTCGGCATAGGGGTTGATCGGCGACAGCTCGGCGCTCTCGGGCAGGATGCCCAGCTGCTGCTGGCGCTGGAAGACCTGCTCGCGGTAGGCCTCATAGCCCATGTCGAACTTGCCCTTGTACTTCTCGATCCACTCCTTGGGAGCGTGGTGGGGGGCGTGGGTCGCGCCCGGGCAGAAGTACATGAAGAACGGCTTGTCGGGCGCCACCACCTTGGCGTCGCGGATGAAGCCGATCGCCTTGTCGGTCAGGTCCTCGGTCAGGTGGTAGCCGTCCTCGGGGCCTTTGGGCTGCTCGGTGTAGTGGTTGTCGTAGACCAGGTCGGGATACCACTGGTTGGTCTCGCCGCCGAGGAACCCGTAGTAGCGCTCGAAGCCGCGGCCCACCGGCCAGTTGCGCTTGGTCGAGGCCATGTTCAGCTCATCGGCCGGGCACAGATGCCACTTGCCGAGCATGTAGGTGTTCCAGCCCCGTTCGCCCAGCACCTCGGCGATGGTCGCGCACTCGAACGGGATGTGGCCGTTGGAGCCCGGGAACCCGCTGGTCGCCTCGGCGATGCAGGCCATCCCGTTGGTGGTGTGGTTCCGGCCCGTGAGCAGCGAGGAACGGGTGGGTGAGCACAGCGCGGTGGTATGCCAGTTGGTGTAGGTGAGGCCCCTGGCCGCCAGCCGGTTGATGTTGGGCGTCTCGATCAGCCCGCCCCAGGGCTCCATCGCCGAGAACCCGACGTCGTCCAGCACGATGTACAGCACGCTCGGCGCGCTCTCGGGCGCCTCCGGCTGGGCGTACGGCGCCCAGTCGGGCACCGAGTCCTTGATGTCGATGTTGATCCGTCCGTTGAACGAACCGCGCATCGCCGTCCCCTCGCTTTCGTTTTGACCTGCTCCCAGACCCGCCTCATCCGACAGCAAGCGCTCGCCCACCGCATCACCCCAACGGTATGAACCGGCGAGGACCGGGCGGGACCTACCCCTCGAGGAGGCCGATCTCCTTCAGCCGCTGGACCGCCTGGCTGCGTGAGGAGGTGCCGAGCGTGCGGTAGATCGAGACCGCCTGGGTCTTGACCGTGTGCTTGGAGAGGTAGAGCCGCTGACCGATCTCGGAGAAGTTCAGATGGTTGGCAGTAGTGGGAGCAGGCGCACCTCGGCGGTGGTGAGGGTCGAGACCCCCGGGACGCCGGCGCGGACGGTGTCGAGCATGGCCTGGAGCTCGTCGGCCTGCTTGGGAAGGACGCCCAGTTCGGGTCGCAGCTGGAGGATGCCGTGGGCCTGGTGCAGGACCGTCCGGGCCCCGCCGGCGTCGTCAAGCGTCAGGTAGGCCCGGGCCATCTCCAGCAGCGTCTGCACCGCCCCCCAGCTGACCGCGTAGGTCAGGAGCGGCCGCAGGCGAGCCGCCTGGACGAGGTGCTCTCTGGCCCCGGGAAGGTCGCCGTGGTGCAGGGCTATCCGGGCGGCCACGGTGTGGGCCAGGGGACTCATGATGTAGTCGTCGAGGTGCTCGGCCGACTGGACCGTGAGGGCCTGCTCGGCCAGGACCCTGGCCTCGCCCCACTGCTGGCGTTCCATCGCGATGATGGCGCGTTCGGCCAGGGCGGTCGAGGTGGCCGGGAAGGCCCCGGTGTCGGTGCCCACCTCGGCCGCGTGGGCCAGAATCAGGTCTGCCTGGTCGGCGTCGCCGTCGAGCAGGTAGGCGACTCCCTCGAAGACCATCGTGGCCGCCCGCCATGGGCTGGCCGCGCTCAGCCCGGCCAGCGCGGCCAGCCCGACACCGGCTCCTTCCAGCACGGCGCGGGCCTCCCGCTCGTCCAGGGCCGAGCTGGTCGGCTCCGATCTCCGCCATCTGGCCCTGGACCCGCAGCAGGGCCGCCGGCAGAAGTGGCATGCGCCGGGAGGCCAGCACCAGCTGCGACCCTGCCGGGAGCCGCACCGCCAGCTCGGCCACCGCGTCAAGGCACTCGCGGTTGTCGAGCAGCTCGAGGTGGTCCAGGACCAACGCGACCGGCGCGGCCATCGCCGAGACGGCGGACGCGAACCGCGGGAGCACGGTGCCCAGCACCGAGAGCAGCTGCTCGACCAGCTCGGCCCGGGGCACGACCCCCGGCCGGGCCCAGGGCGGATGGAGCTTTGACTCCAGTGGCTCGAACAACGGCTCCAGCCGGGACTCCTGTTCGCGGCTGCTCGTCTCGATTCGATGAGCGTAGCCGACGTGTATGCCCTGCTCAACGCGGGAGTTCGGAGGAGCGTGCCTGAACCCGGCCGGGCCGGCGGCGCTCTTTCGTCCTAATGGGATGATGCCGTCCGGCTCCGAGTCGGGTTTCCTGGTAGCGACACAGCGGTTCGCGTCGCCGAGTGCTGGGTCGAGGGGTGATCATCGCGTCTCATGAGGAGGGGCTGCGTCGGCTGGTGCTGCACGACGAGGACTGTATCCAGTCCATGCTCGGCATCCACCTGCGCGACAACGCTCCAGGACTGGAACCCAGGACCCAGGCCCTGGTCCGTCTGGGTGGGCTGGTGGCCATGGGCGCGGCCCCCCTCTCCTACCACTGGGCGGCGGAGGCGGCGCTGGACGCGGGGGCGACCGCCGAGGACGTGGTCGGCACCCTGATCGCGGTCGCCCCGATCAGCGGGCTGGCCCGGGTGATCTCGGCCGCCTCCGAGGTCGCCATGGCCATCGGCTACGACCTCGACCGGGCGTTCGAGGCACTCAACGACGACTAGCGACCGGCCGGGGTCCAGGGGCGCGGATCCGCCTCCTCTGACCGACCGGAGCACGGCGTCGAGTGGTCGGCGAAGCGGCTACGATGGCCTTGCTGGCCGTGGATGCCGGATGAGGTTGATCCCATGCCGTCACAGCGTGACAGGCTGCGAGTTGGTGCGGCCGTGGTTGGCGTGGTCGCGTTGCTCGCCGTGATGGGGCGGATCACCGGCCCCGAAGCGCCGGCGTCCCAGCCGGCCCCGGCAACGATGGCGGCGCTTCCAAAGCGCGCTGACCTGCCCGAACGCTGGGTGACACAGCGGCTGGAGGTGGGCCACGGCGGCGGTCCGCTGGTCTTCGGCGCCGGCAGCCTGTGGGTCGGCGCGTGGTCCGACCGCGAGGTCGTGCGGATCGACCCGCGCTCCAACCGGGTCACCGCCCGGTTCCCGGCCGGCGGCTCGAACCCGGCCGGGCTGGCGGTCGACGCAACCACCGTCTGGGTGGTGCATCGCGACACCGACGAGGTGGTGCGGGTCGACCCAGGGACCGGCCGCGTCGTGGCCAGGATCAGGCTCGATCCGCTGCCGTTCGAGTTCGCGCCCGGCGATCGCCGGTTCCTGCCGTCGCTGGTGGCCGTCGGCGCGGGCGCGGGATGGGTCGCCAGCGCTCGTGGCGCGGTCGCGCGCGTCGATGCGGCCAGCAACCGCGTGGTCGCGGTGATCAGGCTCACGCGTCGGGCTCCCGTGGGCATCGCGGTCGCCGGCCGCATCGTCTGGGTCGCCGAGGGCGGCCACGGCATGGCCCGGATCGACGCGGCCACCAACCGGCTGCTTGGGACCATCCGGCTCGACGTGCACGCCGACCGGGTGGCGACCGATGGCGGAGCGATCTGGGTCGGCGGCCGGTCGACAGATCCGAGCTCCGAGTCGGCTGGGGCTGTGGCCCGGATCGACGCCGCGACCGGCCGTGTCCGGGAGATCGTCCCAAGCGGCCTGCCGACCGGCTTGGCGGCCGGCGTCGGAGCCGTCTGGATCACGGAACGGGACGCTGCCGGAGGGGCGCTGGAGTGCATCGCGCCGGAGGTGAGCCCCTCAGGCATGACCGGGCTGCCCGTCCTAGGGGAGCTGGCCGTCGGCGGCGGCGCCATCTGGGCCGCCGACCGGCACGGGTCGTCGGTGTACCGACTCGAGCCCGACCGCTTCCCGTGCAGCGCGGCCTCGGTGCTCACAGGACCCGCCGCCACGCCATGACCGTCGCCGGGCCGCCTTCCTCGTGGATCTCGGCCCTGCGACGCAGTTCCGGGGCTGGCCTGTCGATTCCGGCGTTCCCTGATCGTCGTTGAGGTGAGGACGGCGAGCATCGCCGGCCCGAGCCGAAGGGAGCGCACCATGCGCTACACGCTGTTGATCTACACCAACGAGGCCGACCGGCCCCAGTGGGGCACCCCCGCGGGGGACGCTGAGGCCAAGGGGTACAACGACTTCCACGGCGAGATCACCCAGCGGGGCGTGTTGCGGGGTGGGGAGCCGCTGCAGCGGGTCGCCGACGCCACCAGCGTCCGGGTCCGCAACGGCGACACCCAGATCAACGACGGCCCGGCGGTCCAGAGCCCCGAGCAGCTGGGCGGCTGGTACCTGCTGGAGTGCGACGACCTGGACCAGGCACTGGAGCTGGCGGCCAAGATCCCCGGGGCCAGCTACGGGACGATCGAGGTCCGCCCCGTCCTGGAGCTCTCCTAGAAGCCAGGCCGAACCCGTCCCCGGCCGGACCGCCGGGGACGGTCAGATCTCATCCCGATCGGGTGATGGCCGCGACCCCGGTCCAGATGGAGGATCTCGGGGCAGTCCATGCCGGTTGGGGGACTTCGTATGCCTGTTTGTGTCACGGTCGCGCGCCGGTTGCGGTAACGGTCGGCGGTCGTGCTCCACCTGCGCATCATCACCCCACCCGAGCTCACCGCGACGGTGCTTCAGGAGCTGGCCGGGGACCCGGGTGTCACCCACCTCACCATCGACCGTGGCGCTGCCGCCCAGCCTGCTGGTGACCTGGTCGCCTGCGAGGTCGTCCGGGCGTCGGTCAACCCGCTGGTTCGACGGCTCCGGGCGGCTGGGGTGACCGAGCACGGCGGGATCACCCTGACCGAGCCGGAGGCCGTAATCTCCAGCGCCGCCGACCGCGCCCAGGCGGCGATCCGCACCCCCGAGATCGACACCATCGTCTGGGAAGAGGTCTCGGCCCGGACCAGTGACGACTCGGCACTGTCGGTCAGCTTCGCGGTCCTGATGGTCCTGGCCGGCATCATCGCCGCGGTCGCGATCCTCACCAACAACCCGGTGCTGATCGTCGGCGCCATGATCGTCTCCCCCGACTATGGGCCGATGGCCGCGCTGTCGGTCGCCCTGGTGAACCGGGTCTCCCGGCCGGCCTGGCAGTCGTTCCGGGCCCTGGCCCTTGGGTTCCCGATGGCCGCCCTGGCCGCGCTCCTGTTCACCTTGGCCGCGCGGGGGCTGGGCCGGATCCCCGCCCCCTACCTCGCCGGGGAGCGCCCCCTGACCGACCTGCTGATCGGGGCCAACCTGGGGGCGTTCGTGGTCGCGTTCGTCGCCGGGGCGGCCGGGATCGTCGCCTTGGGTCGGGCCAAGTCGGGCGCGGTGGTGGGGGTGCTGGTGTCGATCACCACCATCCCAGCCGCGGCCAACATCGGCACGGCCCTGGCCATGGGCAACCTGTCCGAGGCCGGCAGGTCGCTGTCGATCCTGGTCGTCAACCTGGCCGGGCTGCTGACCGGTGGGGTGTTGACCCTGCTCGGGACCCGGCTGTGGGCACGCCGCATCGAAGCCGGACAAGCGATCCTCCGGCCCAAGCCTAAACCCGGCCGTTGACAGAGCTGGCGGCGCCCCGCTCGGATTGAAGGAGTGCCAGCTCCGCATTACAGTCTGCCTGGCAGGCGTAATTGATTCAGAGCTGGTTGCCCGGATCCGGAGCGGCAGATGTCCATGGCAGCCCAGCCGGACCCGCAGATCCTGGAGTCGAAGCTTCGCCGTCCTTGGGTCCGTCCGGGGATCGTGTCTCGGACCGCGCTGGTCGATCGGCTGCTTGCCTCCCATCGGGTGCCGGTGGTCTCGGTCGTCGCTCCGGCGGGCTACGGTAAGACGACCCTGCTTGCCCAGTGGGCCGAGCGACGAGGACGCACCGCATGGGTCTCGCTGGATGAGCGGGACAACGATCCCGAGACTCTGCTGGCGTGTGTCGCGGCGGCGTTGGACCGGGTAGAGGCGATCGACCCGAAGCTGCTCCGGACGCGCTGGCTTCGCGGCTCGGCGATCGCGGCGACCGCCGTCACCCGCCTGGCAGGCGCGATGTCGGCGATGACCGAACCGGTCGCGCTGATCCTGGACCACCTCGAGCTGGTCTCCAACCAGGAGTGCCGCGACGCCGTGGCCGAGCTTGCGCTGCACCTCCCGGCCGGGTCGCAGCTGGCGATCGCCACCCGCGGAGTGCCGCCGTTGCCGATGGCACGGCTGCGTGTCGCCGGGCACGTGGTGGAGATCGGCGCCGGCGATCTCGCCATGGATGCGTCCGAGGCGCGGGGTCTGCTGGAAGCCGTCGGTGTCGGGCTTACCGATGCCGACCAGGGCCAACTGATCGAGCGGACCGAGGGCTGGCCGGTCGGCCTGTACCTCGCGGCCCTGGCTATCAACGCCGGAGGCCCACAGAGGAATGCGGGGCTTCGGTTCTCAGGAGACGACCGGCTGATGGCTGATTACCTGCAGTCAGAGCTACTGTCGCGCCTGTCCAAGGACCAGGTGTCGTTCCTGACCCGTACCTCGGTGCTCGAGCGGATGTGTGGGCCGCTGTGCGACGCGATGCTGGGCGCCGCCGGGTCGGCCGCGATGCTGGAGTCGCTGGAGCGGTCCAACCTGCTGCTGGTCGCACTGGACCGGCGGGGCGAGTGGTACCGCTACCACCACCTGCTCCGTGACCTGCTGG
>Ga0126313_10002543_pt1 | contig 10263 bp, 11 predicted proteins | sample Plot105A_FD_89954 | JGI IMG/M metagenome (GOLD analysis project Ga0126313, IMG submission 89954) | Serpentine soil microbial communities from UC McLaughlin Reserve, CA, USA - Plot105A | ecosystem: Environmental > Terrestrial > Soil > Grasslands | place: USA: UC McLaughlin Reserve, Lake County... | reverse complement strand
GTACTCCGTCGAGCCGCCGCCGATGTCGATCACGACGACCGGCACCGGCGCGCCGGCGGGGCGCTCGCTCGTCGCGCCCAGGAACGTCAGCCGCGCCTCCTCGTCGGCGCCGATGGTCCGCGCGTCCAGGCCGAAGTCGGCGCGGACGCGGCAGGCGAACTCCGCGCCGTTGGACGCGTCGCGGACCGCGCTCGTCAGCACGGCCACGGTGCGCTGCGCGCCGTGCGCGTCGATGGCCTCCCGGTACTCGCGCAGCACGCCCAGGACGCGCTCGACCGCCTCGGGGGCGAGTGCGCCGGTCGCGTCGACGCCCCGGCCGAGGCCCGTCACCTCGGTGCGGCGGTCGCGTTCGGCGATCGCGCCGTCTGCGGCGACGTCGGCGACGAGCAGGCGCGTGGAGTTCGTGCCCAGGTCGACGACCGCGACGCGCACCGGCGCGGACGCCGCGCTCAGCGCTCGTCGGGGTCGCCGGTGATGCCGGTCTCCTCGTCGGCGGTCGGCCCCTCGCCGGGCTCGTAGGGCGAGCCGTCGGGCCCGCCGGGGACGCCCTCGCCGGCGCCGCCGGCCACTCCGGCGCCGCCGAGCTCGCCCGTGCCCGACTCCTCGACGGCGCCGTCGTCGGGCGGCAGGTCGTCGCGGTTATCGGTCTCCATGGGTCCGCCCGTACCCGGCCCGCGGACCCGCGAACCGGTGCATGGGCCGCGGACGACCGGGGAAGGGCGGACCCATGAGCCTGCTCGCGGTGGCGGTCCTCGCCCAGAACAGCCAGAGCGCCCCCGACGAGGGCGTCGGCGCCGGCCTGATCATCGGCACGATCATCGGCGTGATCATCGCCATCGCGATCATCTGGCTCGTGTTCACGCGCATCACCCGTCGCTCGCGCGGGGGCGTCGAGCCGCCCGCGGGCGGGGCCGAGCGCCGTCGCGGCGAGCCGCCTTTCGAGGGCGTCGAACGCGGCGGCTGAATCGCCTTGCTGCCTCCGGCGGCCCGTTGCTAGACTGGTCGCTACCGCCGCGGGGTGGAGCAGTCTGGTAGCTCGTCGGGCTCATAACCCGAAGGTCGCGGGTTCGAATCCCGCCCCCGCTATCTAGGCCGACCAACGCGAGGGCTTGCAAAAGTCCCGCACCAAGGCCGACCAAGACCCCGAGGGCCGCTCGCAAGGGCGGCTTTCGTCGTTCTCAGGCGATGGGCCGGAACGGCGTCGTACAGCGAAATTACAGCGAGCTAGCGTGATCCGGGTAGCGTCCCGGCATCGGTGAGCCCGGGTGAAGAGCTGATCGCACCAGTCCCGCGACTCGCGCTGAACCAGGCCGATGCAGCCAAGGCGCTCGGCATCTCGGAGGAGGCGTTCGTCGAGCACGTGCGCCCGCACGTCAAGCGGGTGGACATGGGCCGGCGCATGCTGTTCCCGGTCACCGAGCTACAGCGCTGGCTCGAGAAGAACGCCCGCGGGCTTTGACGCAGGGCGCAGCGCCATCCGACCCGGACCGCATCATTTCCCGGCCATGCTGTTCCTACGTGAGCGCGACCCGACGCAGCCGTTCTGGAGCTGAGCGTCGGCTCCCGGCCCGCCACCTCTCTCCGACACGTCCGTAGCCCGCGACTCCGAAGAGCGCTCCTCCGTTCCAGCGCTGATCGCCGCGCCATCCAGGGGCCGGCGATACGCCCTTGAGGTCCACGACTGGGCGACGTGCGGTGCGTCCCAGCGTCGAGGCTCACCTCCGAAGGGCCTCGACCACCGTGGCGCTCGGGCGCCACGGGTAGATAGGGGGCCGGCCGCCTCCCAGGCGCTCCGTCCGCTTGATTCGCTCGGGCTCGCCAAGCGGCGCAACGAGGCTCGCGAGCTCGCGTTGAGAGCGTGTCGCGTCCGCGAGGTTTCAAAGAAACCCCCCACTGCTTTCGGATTGCGCTCGCGGCGCTAGGGGGCCAGGCTCCGCATCGGACGGATGTGTGCTCCCATGAGAGGAGGACCCGCCTCATGTCGGCCCACCAGGACCCGCGGCCCAGCGTGCTGGCTGACCGAGCCGTCAACTCAGTCGACATCCAGCGCACGCGCGCACAAGCGTGCGCCAAGGAGCGCATGGCGCGTAGCGGCGCACGGCACGGGCGCCCAGGCTCCGAGGTGGCAGATCAGGTCGAGTCGGTGCTCAGGCGCAACGCGTCCGCGATCACGGACCAACGAGCGCCCGCGCGAAAGACGAAAGCGTGCCCGAGATGGAGGTGGTAGCGCAGCCCGGCCGGGGAGGCCCCACCCCCCCGGCCGGGGCGGCGTTGGTGCCGCCACGAGGAGCTTGGGGCGCGCCTGAGCGACTTGTCGCCTCGGGCTCCTCATCCTTAGCTTTCCCGTTCGCCGCAACGCCGACACCGCCGATTGCCGAGGGCGGGGCGATCCCGCCCAGAGGATCACGACCGGTAAGCCGCTCGGCTTGGGCAGAGCGATCCACCGCCGTTGGAGCGCTTCTGTCGTGGCTTTTCTGGAAGCGCGCGTCGAGGGTGGGCGGAGCGCCTGCGCGAGCGGTTGGATCGCGAGCGGCGCCTGATCCGCTGGGCGGGTGGCGGCTCGCAGGGCGTGCTTGAGGGCACCGCGGGCCTGGCGCTCGCCGCGCGCGCGTTCATCTCGGCGCAGGTGCAGCATGGTCGGGTCTGCGGCACGCGACGCCGGACGATGAGCGATCTTCCGCGCGCGGGCACGCCGATCACCAGGCCAGCCGGCCTTCTCTACCGCCGGGGTGGGCGCGGGCGGCCTGCGCGCCGCCCGCCCTCACCGAACCGCGGTCTAACACGCGCTCAAGCGGGCTTGAGGAGCGACCGATACGGGTCGGGTCAGTCCCCGACCAAGGAGTCTCGCTGTGAAGCGTCGCCTCGCGACACTCGCCGTCGCCGCGTCCGTGCTGGGTGCTGCGCCCGCCGTTGTTCCCGCCCTCGACGGTTCCCCCATCACGCCCGCTACGGCGCAGGCGCACTCGTGCTCGCGTGGAACCCACGCCGTCATCAGCGGTGCTCACAAGTGCCTCGGCCGCGGCCAGTTCTGCGCTCGCGCCCAGGCCAGCACGTACCGCCGCTACGGCTTCCGCTGCACCTACCGCGACGCGCGCGGCAACTACCACCTCACCTGATGCCGTTCCGATTTTCGCGGCGCAAGTCGCTGGGACACGGCTGGTGGGTCGGCCTGGGCAAGACCGGCCCGAGCATCGGCCGGCGCGCCAAGCGCGTCCGCGGCTCGCTGTCGCGCCACGGCCCTGGCGTCAGCGTACGGCTCGGCAAGGGCCTGTCCTGGTTCAAGCGCTTGTAGAACGCGCCCGCTGAAGCCTCGAAGGTGCACGCGCGGGCGGCGTTAGTGCCGCCCGCCCTCACCGAATGTCATCTAGCGGCCAGACGTTGGAGTAGCGCCAACACGCCTCGCCGTCCTAGCATGCCGCACGTTGAGCGGTACGGGACCGCTCTCCTGTCATGGAGGTACGGGAATGCGGGGGTTCAAGGGCGCTCTGGCGCTTGGCGTTTCGTTGGTCGCGTGGGGTTCTCCGCGCAGCCGGCGGCGGCCGCCACCTGCTCGGACTATTCGAACCAGCGTGATGCACAACTCGCGAAGGACACGCGCGACGCGGATGGTGAGGGGTCTATTGCGAGTCGCTGCCGTGCCTGGACTCCGACGCGTGATGCACGGGCGAAGGGGGCCGCCACCCCCGTCTGCGCGGTGCGGCGAGGGCGCCGCCACGCTGGGCGCCGGCCAGGTGCGGAGGGGGTGTGAGTTTGAGCGCGCTCTACCCTGTCGCCCCCTTGCGCGCAGCGGTAGGCGGGTGGCGGGTGGATCATCGGAGTACCGAACCGAAGGCCGCGCGCCACGATCTGGCTCTGAGACTGCGACGCAGCGGTGTTTGGCCGCCTGGAACAGCGCGGCTTTACAGCAGCGGGTCTGGGTAGTCGCCGATTCCCTCGAACGGCCCTGGGTCTGAGCCGTTGGCCTGATTGTGCTGACCTCGCACTCGTGGGCTTGCCCTGCGTGCCGCCGGGCGCGGCGTAACCCCCTCGATGGCATCCAGCAAGTACTACGCGGCCTGGCAGCCTCTCGGCGGCGCCAGCGAGGACACGCACACCGCGCTTGTGTTCCGATTCCTACGCCACGCCCCCGCCCGAGGCGGCGCTCGCACCATGGTTGAGGGAGTTGCTCGGCGGCGAGATCACGGTGCGCCGACTGCCCGTGGACGCGCACTGGCCCGATTACCCTCGGCGCTCGGGGTGACGACGACGCAGCCGGAGTTGACGTTCCGGATCGTGAAGGACGGGCGGGCGTGGGCTCATCGTGATCGAGAACAAGGTCCACGAGCCGCACACCCTCGCCCAGACGCGTCGCGAGCTGATCGACACCGCCCGCGACGGAGAGCCCATCGACGTCACCCTCGTCACGATCGCCCTCGAGAGAGTGTTCCCCCACGACCTTCGCGCTTGGGAGCGCGACATCCGAGCGACCGCCGCCGACTACGACGTCACCGACGTCGAGCTCGATCTGGCGTACTCGTCGTGGGCGCAGATCGCCGGCCACATTGATCTCGCCGCATCGACGCACCCGAATGGGCCGCCTACGCCACCGACGTCGTCGAACAACTCACCCGCAATGGCCTCTACGGCTACCGAGGAGCTCCCGTGCTCAGCGACCTGGTCCCGATGAACCCGTCAACGCGCGTTCAACCGCATAGTGTCCGCGGCGCGCCTGTACTTTGGGATCTCGCCGGCCAAGACCGGTTGGCCGAGCTTGGCCTCACGCCCGCGTACGGCGCATCTCACAAGATGTACCGGGAGCCACCTCGACCGGCGAGCTGTGGCCCGACTGGCGGCACCTTCGCGCTGGTCACCAACCGCGCCGAGCCGCGGGAGCTCGTCGAGGCAGAGCACCGCCAGCACGCCGTCGTCGAGCTCGCGATCCGCGACCTCAAAGACCAAGCGCTGGCGCACTTCCCCTCAGGCAGCTTCAACGCCAACCCAGCCTGGACGTGATCGCCTGCCTCGCGCACAACCTCCTGCGCCAGACGAGCCTCATCGGGCTGCCCGACCTCACCGTCCGCGCCGCGCGCACCCTGCGCCGCCGATTGCTGCAGATCCCCGGCCGCCTGACCCGCACGGCGCGACAATGGACGCTGCACCTCCCCGCCCACAGGCCCCGGCACCACGACTTCATCCGCGCGCTGGCCAGGATCCGCACCCTCCCCGCCGCGGCCTGACCGGCCCGCCCCGCGCACCGATCACCAGCACCGAGCCCGCGCCGACCCGCCGCACTTCACGCCGCCCGCGAACAGCCCGCGAACGCCGACGCGGACGCGCCCGCCCACGACGACAAATCACTCCACCCGCGGTGGCCGACCACACCGCCGAGCCCCGCGCAGCCCGATCACACCCCGGCCCGATGCACCCGCGGTGGATCGAAGCTAACCTCGCCCGGCCAGCGTGTCGATCTACCGCGACGGCCGTGGCGGCGCATCGTGCCTCATCACCCGCGTCGCCGTGCCGCGGTGGATACTGAGGACGATTCGCCCGCTTGGAAAGGGGAGCTGAACTTCCACTAGCTCCTCAGCGGTGCGCGCGCGGACGCTCGGGTAGCAGCTCGCGCCAGATGTCCGCCAGCGATTCCTTGGGCAGCGCGGGTGCTTCCTCGATGCCCTCCGCGACCTCGGCGTGCCAGTTGACACGGTTCTCGAACACCGCTGCAGTCTGCTCCCCCGGCCACGACACGCCGATCCTCCGCACGATCTCGACGACCGGGAAGAGCGACACGCGGGTGTAGTGCAAGTAGCGGTCGGGGTTGGTGGCGGCGAGGTGCTTCGGGAAGATTTGCGCGAACCACAGGACCGTCAGCGTCACGAACGCGATGTCATAGATGCGGAGTGGAAGCTCGGCGGTGAGACGGTCGGTCCCGGGAATGACGAGGAACTTGCGGTGCGCCAGCAGCGCGGTCGCCGTGACGATCATTGCGACGAAGAACTGCCGGGCGGAGAGCCAGGCTGCGAGGTCGTGCTTCGACCCGTCGACGAAGACCTCGCGCCACCGATCGGTGACGGCGATCTCGAGACCCTCCATGCCGGCCAGTAGCGCCATCAGCGCGATCGCGGCGACCGCCGAGACCACTGGCATGATGTCGCCATCGATGCCCGAACGAACCGTGCTGGTCACCCATAGTGCGGCCATGATCACCCAGGCGAGGAAGAGGATCGCCCCGATGACAGCACGCGGTGTGCTTCGGACGCTGGGAGCGTGAGCTGCTGTAGCCATCAGACCAGACCGGCAAGCAGCTGATACCGCCACGTCGTATTTATGTGACTCGCGTCCACGGGCCCTACGGGGGGAACGCGGCAGAACTCAAACATGCCATCACCCAAATAATCTGGCGGATGCGCTGGGCCGTTAGTCGAATTGCTACTTCTGCGGATGTACAACTTCGCGGCGAACCCTCTCAAGGTTGGGGGCCCGCGTCAAGGCGCAACTGGCCACGAAACGTGATATGCCGCGCGCAGGACAAACCCAATTTAGAGACGTACTGTTAGTCCAGTCTGCGGTGTAGAAATTAAGCACGACTTCAGTCGCCTTGCCGGCGCCGAATCGTCCGGGCGACGGACAGCCCGACCGCGCCAACGCCGCCGCGACCAGTCCCACCATGGGGGACGACCACCGCGACGATCCGCCCCGCGTGGAAGGCCAGACCGACCAAAGTCCTCCCCGACTGCAGCCAGACTGACCAAAGTCCTCCCCGACTGCGAAGCGACCTCGTGATGGGCAGTCACTCCCGAGACATCCTCCAGGACATGGCGGAAGGATCGCCGGCGCGGTCGGCCGGTCGCTCCTAGCCGTAGCTGCCAGACGTGGCGCCGATAAACGGGCTAAACGGGACGCCGAGGGGCCTGAATGAGCCCCGTGCACCGCTCGTCTGGTGCGCTCTGCACAGATTATGCCATGGAATCGTCGCCCTGTCTCCTGGATCGCCCGAGCCGCTGCATGGACGAAGATAGTGCGCTCGGTGGCGGATGCGGCGGTCCGGGCTTGTCCTTTTAGTGGCTAACCCGGCTGAGGTAACCGCCAGATCAGCGGAGGAGCGGCGCCATGGGGACCATCGCCTTACATCCCACCCATTCTCGAGGGTTGGACCGCCGCGCATGACTTCATCGGCTTTAGGAAGGCCTTTCACAATGACTTGAGGCGCCGCCAGCAAAGGATTGAGCACGCGAGCACGAGCAGGGCGGTGTGGAGTCCGGGGTAGCGCTCGTAGCGGGTTCGCAGGCGGCGGAAGTTGTGCAGGTGCGCGAAGCCGCGCTCGAGCCGGGAGCCGTGTTCGGTGCCGCGCCGAGCGATGAGCGGCTTGATGCCCCGTGCGCACAGCAGGCGCCGGTGCTTGTCGTGGTCATAGCCGCGGTCGGCGATGACGAGGTCGGGCTTCTGGCGCGGCGGACGCGCTTGCCGGCGATCGGCCGACCGTGGAGGTCGTCGAGCGGCGGAATGAGCTGGGTGACGTCGTTGCGGTTGCCGCCCGTAAGCGCGACGGCGAGCGGGATGCCGGTCGCGTCGACCAGGAGGTGGTGCTTGGAGCCGGTGCGGGAACGATCGACCGGCGACGGCCCGGTCAGGAGCCCCCCAAAAGGGCGCGAATATGGGACCCGTCGACGGCGGCACGCGACCAGTCGATCGCGCCCGCGGCGTTGAGCCGGGTGAGCAGCTTCTGGTGCAACGCGTCCCACACGCCGGCCTGCTGCCAGTCGCGCAATCGCCGCCACGCGGTCACCCCGGAGCCGTAGCCGTACTCCTGGGGCAAGTCCTCCCACGCGATCCCGGTGTGCAGCACGTGCAGGATCCCGTTGAGCACCAGCCGATCCGCAATCGGCTTGCGCCCCGGGTAGCGCCGCCGCCGCGGACGGACCGGGATCAACGGCTCGACCGCGGCCCAGAGCTCGTCATCGATCTCGAACCTGGACGGCACCTCCATGACCCCCGATCGTCGACGACACTGTCGACGGATTCGAGATCAAGGGGGTCATAACCGCTCTTGTGAAAGCCCTTCGACGTTAGCCTCGATGCCGAACGCCGAACGAACCCGACGGCCGTGAGTCGCGCGCCCTGCGCCGACCGGCCGGCGTGTTGCCGTGCAGCCGGCATCGGCCGAACCCTGCGCGGCAGCCAACCGACACCTCCCACCGCTGCGGGTGCGGGCGTTGCACCGAGGGACCGGGGCGTCTGATACCTCCCGGGCGCGCTGGCGGCGCTTTCGGTCGGCCGCGAGATCACGCTCCGTGTCACGGTCCATAGCCACGTCACTCTCTCATGGCCAGATAGTAGGAGGCTCGCCGACCGTTGCTGTGAGCCCTCCTCCGCCCGTGTCCCCGAACCGGGAAGGCCCACTTTCGAGCACCTGCCGGATGCAAATTGTCGCCCAAACCGAGCCCAAAGTTGCGCAAAAACCGACAGTCGCATACATCTCGACGATCGCTCGTGTACTGGACCCGTCGGCCGGGGATAGGCTTCGCATCGGGATGTGTGACGCCGACGCTCACGACGATTAAGACTCAGAGCTCTCGGTTGCCCGTGGTCCTTTGTCTCGGTTTTTGGAGGGTCGGCGCCTGCCCAATCCGGACAACCGACGCGAGGTGAACGCGACGAGTCGACAACCCTTGGGGCCGAACGTGTCGAAGAGCGCCAGCGACGTTGGTCAGCGGCACTACGACGTCTTTGTGTCGTACAACCGCGCCGAGACGGCGGCGGTCGAGCGTATCTCGCATTGGCTGCGCGCCGAGGGCCTCACAGTCTTCTTCGACCGCTGGGCCATGACCCCGGGCCGGTCGTGGCAGGAGGAGATCCTGGAGGCGATGGCCGGCGCGGCCGCGTGCGCAGTCTTCATAGGGCGCGAGGGCCTCGGCGATTGGGCACGCCAAGAGCTCGCGGTGGCGCAGTCCCGGGCGGCGGAGGATTCACGCTTCCGACTGTTCATGGTGCTTCTGGCGGGCGCTCCGAGCCCTCTGGATCCCCGGCTTGCCTTCCTCAGCACCCGCAGCTGGGTCGACCTGAGGCCTGACGGCGGCCCGGGAGGGGGCTTGGAGGATCTCTTTGTCGCAATCACCGGTGTTCCGCGACACATCCAGCTCCCGTCCATCGACGGCGCATCCTGTCCGTACCGGGGCCTGGAGCCCTTCGACGAGAGGCACGCAGGCGTGTTCTTCGGCCGCGAGGACGATACACGCCGGCTGTGCGAGAGGCTCAGCGAGACGCGCTTCGTCGCCGTGCTGGGGCCGTCCGGCAGCGGCAAGAGCTCGGTCGTGAAGGCAGGGCTGATCCCGGCGTTGCGAGCGGACGCGCTTCCCAGCAGCGCGGAGTGGACGATCCGGACGATGACGCCCGGCGGCAGCCCGCTCGCCGGACTCGCCGCGCAGCTCGCGCAGGTTGCGCCCGGTGACTCGATGCAGCGGACTCTCGGTGATCTCGACGCCGATGACCGCACGGTCGACCTCGCCGTTGCGCTCGCGCTCGCTGGCCGGTCCGCAGGCGACCGGTGCGTTCTCGTGGTGGATCAGCTCGAGGAGGTCTTCACGCTGTGTCGGGAGGAGGACGAGCGCGCGGCGTTCCTGGCGAACCTGCACTATGCCGCCACGATCCCGGGCGGTCGGACAGTCGTTGTCGTCACGCTTCGAGCCGATTTTTACTACCGGTGCGCGCGCTACGCTGCGCTCCGCAACGACCTCGCACTGCAGCACGTGATGATGGGACCACTCGGGGAGGAGGGGCTGAGAGGAGCGATCGAGCGGCCGGCGTGGGCGGCGGGCCTGACGCTCGAGCCCGGCCTCGCGGACACCATCCTCGCCGATGTCGGCGACCGCTCCGGAACGCTGCCGTTGCTACAACACGTGCTCCTTCAGGTCTGGCAGCGTCGCCGCGGACAGCTCCTCACGCTCGAGGCCTACGTCGACAGCGGAGGTGTCCAGGGCGCCCTGGCAAAGCATGCCGACGCGGTCTATGAGCAGCTTTCCGACGCCCAGCGCGATCTCACCGAAGGCGTCCTGCTTCGGCTTGTTCAGCCCGGGGAGGGCACGGAGGACGCCCGCCGCCGGATCGACATCGACGAGTTGCTGACGATGGGCGACGAACCGGCCGAGCTCGAGGCCGTGGTGCGCAGGCTGGCCGACGCGCGCCTCCTCACCACAAGTCGCGACGAGGCGTCCAACGCGCGACTGGTCGAGATTACGCATGAGGCGCTGCTTGAGGGCTGGCCGCGCCTGCGGCGCTGGATCGAGCGCG
>Ga0126313_10002541_pt1 | contig 10264 bp, 13 predicted proteins | sample Plot105A_FD_89954 | JGI IMG/M metagenome (GOLD analysis project Ga0126313, IMG submission 89954) | Serpentine soil microbial communities from UC McLaughlin Reserve, CA, USA - Plot105A | ecosystem: Environmental > Terrestrial > Soil > Grasslands | place: USA: UC McLaughlin Reserve, Lake County... | reverse complement strand
TAGACGAACGCCACGAAGAGCAGGACGATGAACACGATCGTCTCGACCAGGGCGAAGGTGCCGAACGCCCGCAGCTGCACCGCCACCGGGTAGAGTAAGATCACCTCGATGTCGAAGAGGATGAACAGCATCGCGACGAGGTAGAACGAGATGCCGAACCGGAACCCGCTCTGGACGTCGGAGGGCAGGCCGCATTCGTAGGGGTCCTCGGCCGAGCGCCGCGGGCGCTTGGGGCCGATGATGAGGTTGAGGACCGCAAACGCGCCTCCCACCGCTCCTCCGAGGAGGAGGAAGAAGAGCGCGGGCAGGTAGGAATCCAGCACGGCACTGGGTTCTATCACCGGTTTGTGCGGAGTTGCCACTTGGTCGCAAAGGCCACGAGAGGTCCGTGAGTAGATGACGACCTTCCACTCGATCTTCGGCCTCGTGGTCGCGGCCGCGTTCCTGGCGGTGGCCGCACTGGGGTGGTGGCGGTGGCGGGGGTTCGCGCCGAGCGACGCGTTCTGGCGCGGGCTGCGAGCCGCGCAGGTCCTGTATCTGGTCTATCTGGCGATCGCCGCGGTGCGGTTCTTCTCGGGCGAGCGGCCGCGCGACGACCTGTACTGGGTCTACGCCCTGCTGCCGCTGGCGGTGTCGTTCATGGCCGAACAGCTGCGGATCTCCTCGGCGGCGACCGTCCTCGATTCGCGCGGCCTGCCCGATGCGCAGGCGGTGGGGCGGCTGCCGCCGGGCGAGCAGCGCGGCGTGGTTGTGGCCATCCTGCGGCGCGAGATGGGGGTGATGGCGGTGGCGGCGCTCGTCGTCGCCGGGCTCATGCTGCGGGCGTCGCTGGGGTTTGGGGGGTATTGAGCCGGCCGGACCCGACAGCCCGATGTCAGCGGTCCGACCACGTCGGACCCCTCGCTGACAACGCCCCGCCCGGCCGCCTCGCGGCCAAGCCCCTACACGATTCGCACGGGCGTGCCCACCGGCATCAGCCGGTCGATGCGCTGGATGTCCCGGTTTTCCAGTCGGATGCAACCGTTGGAGATGTGGCCCGGGATCAGCTCCGGTTCGTTGGTGCCGTGCATGCCGACCTGCCCGCCGCCCGGCCAGTCGGTCCGGAACCGGGAGTACGCGCTCAGGCCGAAGGCGAGCACGCCGTAGATGGAGTCCTTCGTCGACGGGATCAGGCGCTCGCGCACGTAGAACCGGCCACCCGGCGTCGGGGACCGTCGGGCCCCCACACCGGCGCGGGCTCTGAGGACCAGGCGCCCGCGCTTGAAGAGCCGCACGCTCGGGTGGTGGCGGTGGATCACGACGCGCGTATTGACGCTCGACGCCCGCCCGAGCACGGTGCTGGGGGCCCAGCCGGTGCGCCGGCCCAGCCCGGGGTAGCGCACGAAGATCCAGCGGTCGCCGTTCACGCCCCGGGCCTCTCCCAGCTCCAGCACGACGTCGGTCGTCCCGAAGAACGTGCGCGGCTTGATCGCCCCAACCTGCTTGCCGGCCGCCTCGGGCGCGGCGCGCACCGGCGAGCGACGGACCACGAACGCCCGCAGTGTCCGAGTCCGCTCGTCCGATAGGGCGCGATAGCTGAGCCCTCTCGCCTCGGCAGTCCGAGCCGCGCCGGCCTGTGCCGCCGGGACGCCGCGATCGGCCGCGCGAGCGGCCGGGCCGGCGGCGGCCGTGATCGCGATCGCGACCACGGCCGCCGCTGCGCGGCTCAGCCGGTGAGCGTGGGACGAATGGCGGCGCACCGCCGGAACGTCACGCTCTTCGTCGAGGACCTTGCGTTGGCTCCACGAGCGACCACGGTCACGCGGTGACGGCCGGCCTTCAGCCGCTTCGCGTTGATGCTGACCGTGAACGACTTCCGCGTCGACCGGGCGACGACCCTGCCGTCGACCTCGACGCGGACCGCCACTCGCGTTGCGGTGCCGCGTACGCGGACGCGCATCACGAACCGCGACGATGCGTGAACCTCCGTTCGTTGGTCCGTCGACCCGACACACGCGATTTTCCAGATTGCGGTACCCTAACCGCTCGCCCACGGCCGGTGCGGGATTTTGAGCCCGCGCATCCCAACGCACACCGACCCGCGGTCGTTGCGCGCGCAGGTGGGTACCTTGGATCCATGTCGCTCACCCTCGGAACCGCGCCCTTCAGTCGGCACGCCGCCGGCGAGTGGAACTTCGAGTACGACGGCCCCGGCCACGCCCTCTACCTGCATCCCCATCCGCGGCGCGTTCGCGCCGTGTTCGCGGGCGAGACCGTGCTCGACACCCTCCGCCCGCAGCTGTTGCACGAGACCGGCTACCTGCCCCGCTACTACCTCCCGCGCGAGGACGTCCGCTGGGAGCTGTTCGAGGCCACGGACCATTCGACCCACTGCCCGTTCAAGGGCGATGCGCGCTACTGGACGCTGCGGGTCGGCGACCGCGTGGCGGAGAACGTCGTCTGGAACTACCCCCAGCCGGTCGAGGGAGCCCCGGACTTCTCGGAGCTCGTGTCGTTCTACTGGGACGAGCTCGATCACTGGTACGAGGAGGACGAGGAGGTCTTCGTCCACCCGCGCGACCCCTTCCACCGCGTCGACGTGCTGCCCACCTCGCGGCGCGTGCGCGTGTCCCTCGACGGGACCGAGCTTGCCGACACCAGCCGCGCGCAGGTCCTCTACGAAACCGGGCTGCCGCCGCGCTGGTACATACCGCGCGAGGACGTCATCTTCGATGCGCTCGAGCCGGCCGAGGACATCAAGACCCGCTGCCCCTACAAGGGCGAGACGAGCGGCTACTGGTCCGCGGGCGAGGAGAAGGCGATCGCCTGGACCTACGAGGACCCGTTGCCCTGCGTGGCCCCGATCGCCGGCTTGGTGGCCTTCTTCAACGAGCGTGTGGACATCGAGGTCGACGCCGAGGCCGAGGAGCGACCAGGAGACTCACCCTTCGCCGGGTCGGACTGGCTGAAGGCGCACGCCTGATGGACGTCGTCATCGCCGGGGGCCACGGCCAGATCGCGCTGCGGCTCGAGCGGCTGCTCAGCGCCCGGGGCGACCAGGTTCGCGGCCTCGTGCGCAACCGCGACCATTTCGACGACCTCAGCGAGGCCGGGGCCCAGCCGGTGCTGGCCGACCTCGAGGACGACATCGACCTCGGGCCGGTGGTCGCGGGCGCCGACGCCGTCGTCTTCGCCGCCGGTGCGGGGCCAGGAAGCGGCGCGCCGCGCAAACGCACGATGGACCTGGGCGGCGCGGTCAAGCTCATCGACGCGGCCAAGAGCGCGGGGATCTCCCGCTACCTGATCGTCTCGAGCATGGGCGCCGACCATCCGGAGGCGGCGTCGGGCACCTTCCGCGCCTACCTCGACGCCAAGGCCGATGCCGACCAGGCGCTGCGCGACTCGGGGCTCGACTACACGATCGTGCGGCCCGGCTCGCTCACCAACGACCCCGGCCAGGGCACGGTGGACCTGGCGGAGCGGCTCGGCCGGCGCGGCTCGATCCCGCGCGAGGACGTCGCCGCCGTGCTGGTGGCGGTGCTCGACGCGCCGAACACGATCGGGACCACCTTCGAAGTGCTGTCCGGGTCGACGCCGATCGACGAGGCCGTCAGGGCCCTGTGAAGGGGTCTGATCCGCCCGAGGGCTCTGCGAGGGCCTGACCCCGTTGGTTTCTGTGACCGACCTGACCTAGTTGAGGGTGGTTGAGGGTTTGTGAAGGCCGTCGAGGTCACCCGTCCCGGCGGGCCCGAGGTGCTCGAGGTCGTCGAGCTGCCCAAGCCGGAGCCGATCCCGACCGAGGTGCTCGTCCGTGTGCGTGCCGCCGGGGTGAACCCCGTCGACTGGAAGACGCGGACCCGCGGCCATTTGGCCGGCGACGCGCCGCCGTTCGTGGTGGGCTGGGACGTCGCCGGCGTGGTCGAGGCGGTGGGGGGCGGTGTCACCCGCTTCGCGCCGGGCGACGAGGTCTTCGGCATGCCTTGGTTCCCGCGCCAGGCGGGCGCGTACGCCGAGTACGTCACCGCCCCCTCGCGCCAATTCGCTCGCAAGCCCGACGGTCTGAGCTTCGAGCAGGCCGCCGGCCTGCCGCTCGCCGGACTGACCGCCTGGCAGGCGCTGGTCGATACCGCCGAAGTCGGCCGCGGCGACCGGCTGCTCATCCACGCCGCCGCTGGCGGCGTCGGGCACCTGGCGGTGCAGATCGCCAAGGTGCGCGGCGCCCATGTGATTGCTACGGCGCGGGCGGAGAAGCACGCGTTTCTGCGCGGCCTCGGGGTCGACCACCCCATCGACTACACCGACGTCGCCTTCGAGGCCGAGGCGGGCGAAGTCGACGTGGTGCTCGACCTCATCGGCAACGAGGACTACGCGCGCCGTTCAGTGCGGTGCCTGCGCGACGGCGGACTGCTGATCGAGGTGCCGTCGGGCGCGCCGCAGTCCGTGCATGACGACGCGCGCGACCAGGGCAAGCGGTCGACCGGCATCCTCGTGGAGCCCGACGGCCATGGCCTCGAGCAGCTCGCCGTGCTCGGGCTCGACGTCGAGGTGGCCAAGGCGCTGCCGCTCGACCAGGCGGCCCGCGCGCACGAGCTGGGCGAGGCCGGCCGCACCAAGGGAAAGATCGTCCTCCTGCCGTAGCGGACGAATGTACGAATCGTCCCAACCGGCGAATTCGTACGCGATCTGGGTAAGGCTGCTGCGCCTTGCTGCGCCGCCTCGTCCCGCTAGTAGCCCTCGTGGCCGCGGCGCTCGGCGCGCCGGCGGCCGCCGCCGGCGACCGGGGCCAGAGCACCGCGGTGATCTCGACCGCGATGGACGGAGGGCCGGCGAACGGCGATTCCGTGGCGCCGGCCATCTCGGGCGACCGGCGCTGGGCCCGGTACATCGCCTTCGAGTCCGATGCGACCAACCTCGTCCCCGGCGACACCAATGGACAGCGCGACATCTTCGTGGTCACGCGCGGCGGGCTGATGCGCAACGACGGCTCCCCGCGGTCGCTCGGCGGCATCACGCTGATCTCGCGCGCAGCGGACGGTGGCCCGGCCGACGGCCCTTCCGGCGGCGCCGCGCTGGACGGCTCGTTCTCCGGCACGCGTGGCGGGCAGGAGCTCTTTCAGCCCTCGTGCGTGGCCTTCGTCTCGTCGGCGAGGAACCTCGTCCCCGACGACACCAACGGGGTCGCCGACGCGTTCGTCTCCCGCGGCCCCGGCGGTGCGCTCGAACGGGTTTCGGCGGCCAACGGCGGCGTCACGCAGGTGGCGGTGTCGGGCGACTGCTCGCGCATCGCGTTCGTCGAAGGCGGCCGCGTCCGCGTGCGCGTCGGTGACCGCATCGTCGACCTCGGCCCTGGACAGGACCCGTCGTTTGCGGTGGGCCAGACCAACGCCCTGGTGGTTGGCGCGGCCAACGGAGTCAAGCTCGCGCCGCGGCGTCCACCGCGCGAAGACCGTCGTCCCCGGTGGTGCCAACCCCGCCTACAACGACGTCAAGTGCCGGATCGTCGCCTACGAGAAGGCCGGTCAGGTGGCGGTCCGCCGGCTCGGCGGGAATCGCGACTGCCACTGCGACGACAAGGAGCGGGTGGTCAGCCGCCGCCGCGCGCTCGGCAACGCGCGCTCGCACGACCCGGTGATCGGCAGCTCGGGCGCCTACGTGACCTTCACCAGCGACGCCTCGAACCTGGGCCTCGACGCGCTGGGCCATCGAGGTGACCGCAACGCCAAGCCCGACGTCTACCTCTACTCCGACCGCCGCAAGCTCACGCTGGTGGAGTCGGTCGCCGACCAGGCGGTCCCCGCCGGCGGCGAGCACGGGACGATGTCCTACTACGCCAATTACGTGCTGTTCGATGCCGTGTGGCCGCTGGGCCATGGCTCGGCGAGCGGCCGACGCCAGGTCTTCTTGCGCTATCTGGGTTGGATGTGAGGGCCGGTACGCGTCGCCGTCGAGCGTCAGACGATGCCCCGGTAATCGCCGCGATACCAGACCAGCGGATCGCCATGGGCTTCGGGGGCCATCTCCCGCACCGCCCCCACCCCGATGGTGTGATCGCCGCCCGGGTGCAGGCCGACAAGGTCGCATGTCAGCCACGCGAGTGTGCCGTCGATGATCGGCACGTCGTCGTGCAGGCGGTGCGCGACACCCTCGAACTTCTCGTGCTCGGGCAGCTTGGAGGCGAACACGCGCGACAGCGTGCCCTGGTCGGCGCGCAGCATGTTGAGCCCGAAGCGGCCGACGGCGCGCACCACCGGCAGCGTGCGCGCGCTGTTGTCGAAGCACACGAGGACGAGCAGCGGATCGAGCGAGAGCGAGCACACCGCGTTGGCGGTCATCCCCACCGGGCCCAGGTCGCTGGTGCCCGTGACGACGGCCACGCCCGTGGGAAAGTGGCTGAACAGGCGGCGGAACCGCTCCCCGCTCACGCATGACCTCCGCTCGCCATCCGGGCTCGCCCGAGGGAGGTCGCGCGAGTCATCCGGCTGCCTTGACGACGATGTAGCCGTTGATCCCGAGCGGGTCGTCGTTGGAGAGCGACGAGAGGACGCGGTAGGTGCCCGGGTCGAGCGAGACCTTGATCGTCGCCGTCTGGCCGGGATTCATCGTGCTGCTGCGCCCGACGATGACGTCGCCCTGGCGGATAACGGCGACGTTGTGGGCCAGCTTGCCCTCGTTGCGGGCGGTGATCGTCAGCTTGCCCGGCTTGACGTAGCTGGTCAGCGGGCTGACCTTGTACTCGGTCATGGTCAGCCGCAGGTCCTGGCCCTTGACCTCCTTGGTGTCCTGGCGCGAGCAGCCCGCCGCCACCAGCGCGACGGCGAGCAGCACGGCGAGCGGGAGCGCACGAGCCATTCCGTAATATTGCCGCCCGCTCATGGCTCGCAGCCTGCGCATCGCCGTGCCCGTCTTCCTCGTCGTCGCCGCCGCGGCGGCTCTGGCCGCCTGCGGGAGCGAGAGCATCAGCTCGAGCGTGACACCGGGCCTCAAGCCCGGCGCCCAGATATTCGCCGACCGCTGCGGAGGCTGCCACACCCTCAGCGTCGCCGGCACCCAGGGCACATCGGAGAACATCAAGGACCGCGAGCGCGTGGACGGGCCGAACCTCGACAAGCGCAGGGAAACCGTGCAGTGCGTGCTGTACGCGATCCGCAACGGCGGCTTCTCCGGCGCGATCATGCCCCAGAACATCGTGACCGGGGCGGAGGCCAACGAGGTGGCGACCTTCGTGGCCAGGTACGCGGGCCAGCAGGCGAAGATCCCGCCCGCCTGCGGGTCCGGGAGCTGAGCCTGTGAGCCCCTCGCGGGCGTGCTCGATCTCCGCCTGATCCGCTCCGAGCCCGACCTCGTGCGCGCCGCGCTGGCGCGGCGGGGGGCCGACGGGCCGCTCGACGACGTCCTCGCCCTCGACGAACGGCGCCGCGCGCTGCTGACCGAGGTCGAGGCCCTACGCGCCGAGCAGAACCAGGCCTCGGATGCGATCGCCGCCGCCAAGCGGGCGGGCGAGGACGCGGCCGACGCGATCGAGCGGATGCGAGGCGTGGCGGCGCGGGTCAAGGCGCTGCAGGGCGAGCTCGACGAGGTCGAGGCCGGGCTCAACGCGCAGATGGTGCTGTTGCCCAACCTGCCGGCCGGGGACGCGCCGCCGCAGGACACGGTGCTCAAGGAGGTGGGGGAGGCGGGCCGCTCCGGCCGCGACCACCTCGAGCTGGCCGGGCCGCTGATCGACATGGAGCGGGCCGCGAAGGTGTCGGGGTCGCGCTTCGCCTACCTGCTCGGCGACCTCGTGTTCCTGGAGCTCGCGCTGGTGCGCTTTGCGCTCGACCGCCTGTCCGACGAGGGGTTCACGCCCGTCGTGCCGCCCGCGCTCGTGCGCGAGGAGGCGATGTTCGGCACCGGCTTCCTCCCGGACAGCGAGCAGCAGATCTACACGCTGGCCGACGACGACCTGTACCTGATCGGTACCTCGGAGGTGTCTCTGGCCTCCTTGCACGCGGGCGAGATCCTCGAGCACGACGAGCTTCCGAGGCGGTACGCCGGGTTCTCGCCCTGCTTCCGGCGCGAGGCCGGGGCGGCGGGCAAGGACACGCGCGGCATCTTCCGGGTGCACCAGTTCGACAAGGTCGAGATGTTCGTCTTCTGCGAGCCCGAGGCGGCGCGCGACGAGCACGAGCGGCTGCTCGCGATCGAGGAGGGGATCCTGCAGGCGCTCGAGCTGCCCTACCGGGTGGTCAACATCGCGGTCGACGACCTCGGCGCCTCCGCGGCCAAGAAGTACGACTGCGAGGCGTGGCTGCCCGGCCAGGAGCGCTTCCGGGAGCTGACCTCGTGCTCGAACACCACCGACTTCCAGGCTCGCCGGCTCGACATCCGCTACCGCCCGGCCGAGGGCGGGCGCCCGCGGCACGTGGCCACGCTCAACGGCACCGCGGCGGCGGTCGGGCGCACGATCATCGCCCTGCTCGAAAACGGCCAGCGCGAGGACGGCAGCGTGGAGCTACCGGCGCCGCTGGTCGAGCGCGGGGCGCCGGCGCGCATCGGGCCCCCCGCCTAGGCGATGTCGCTCGACACGCGCCAGTTGTCGATGCCGGCCTCGACGGCGTAGCGGTCGATCTCGGCCAGCTGGTCGTCGCCGAAGTCGAGCCGCTCCACGGCGGCGAGGTTCTGCTCGAGTTGCTCGACGCTGCTCGCGCCGATCAGCGCCGAGGTGACCCGCCGGTCGCGGAGGGTCCATGCGATGGCCATCTGGGCCAGGGTCTGGCCGCGTCCCTTCGCGATCTCGTTGAGCGCGCGGACGCGCTCGAGGTTCTCGTCGCTGAGCATGTCCTCCGTGAACAGCAGGCCGCGGCGCAGGCGCGAGTCGTCGGGGATGCCGTGGAGATAGCGGTCGGTCAGCAGGCCGTGCGCGAGCGGGCCGAAGACGATGATCCCGACGCCCTCGTCCTCGCACGCCTCGAGCAGCCCCTGGTCCTCGATCCAGCGGTTGAACATCGAGTAGCTGGGCTGGTGGATGAGGAGCGGCGTGCCGAGCTCGCGCAGGATCGCCGCCGCCCTGCGGGTGCGCCCGGCCGAGTACGACGACACGCCGGCGTAGAGCGCCTTGCCCTGCTGCACGGCGCTGTGCAGTGCGCCCATCGTCTCCTCGAGCGGCGTGTCCCCGTCGGCGCGATGGTGGTAGAAGATGTCGACGTAGTCCAGGCCCATGCGTTGCAGGCTCTGGTCGAGGCTCGCGAGCAGGTACTTGCGCGAGCCGTGGTCGCCGTAGGGGCCGGGCCACATGTCCCAGCCCGCCTTGGTCGAGATGATCAGCTCGTCGCGGTAGGGCCGGAAGTCCTCGGCGAGGATGCGGCCGAAGTTGCGCTCCGCCGACCCGTAGGGCGGCCCGTAGTTGTTGGCGAGATCGAAGTGGGTGATTCCGCCGTCGAACGCGCGGCGGAGGATCGCGCGGCGCCCGTCGAGCGGGCGGTCGTCGCCGAAGCCCTGCCACAGGCCCAGCGAGATCGCCGGAAGGTCGAGCCCGGAGCGCCCGCACCGGCGGTACGGGATCTGGTCGTAGCGGTCCTCGGCCGGCAGGTAGGACACCGCCCGCGAGTATTCCAGCGTGCCGCCCCCGGGAAACCGCACGGTCGCGCTCGCCGTCGTCGCAGCCGGCCAGTTCCTCGCCGTGCTTTCGACGTCGACGGTGCCGGTCGCGCTGCCGGCGATCGGGCGCGACCTGCACGCGACGAACGCCGGCCTCGAATGGATCGTCGATGCCTACGTGCTGGTGTTCGCGAGCCTCCTCATCGCCGGCGGCGTGCTCTCGGACCGGCGCGGCCGCAGGCGGATGTTCGTGGTCGGGGTGGCGCTGTTCTCCGCCGGGTCGCTGATCGACGGCGTGGCGCCCTCGGTTGGCGTGCTGATCGTCGGGCGGCTCGTGCAGGGCCTCGGCCCCGCGATCGTCGTGCCGTGCAGCCTCGCCGTCATCTCGACCCTGTTCCGGGAGCCGCGCGAGCGGGCTGCGGCGCTCGGCATCTGGTCGTCGGGGTCGGGCCTGGCGCTCGCCCTCGGCCCCACGGTTGGCGGCGTCCTCGTCGACGGGTTTGGCTGGCGCTCGGTCTTCCTCGTCAACGTGCTCCTCGGCGCGCTGCTGATCGCGGGCGCGCTGCGGTACATCCCGTACATCCGCCCCGAGCGCGGCCGCTTCGGCTTCGATTGGCTCGGCGCCGCCCTGACCACCGCCGGCGTAGGCGCGCTTGCCTTCGCGATCATTCAGGGGCAGGAGGCCGGATGGGGGTCGCCGGCCGTGGTG
>Ga0126313_10002540_pt1 | contig 10265 bp, 17 predicted proteins | sample Plot105A_FD_89954 | JGI IMG/M metagenome (GOLD analysis project Ga0126313, IMG submission 89954) | Serpentine soil microbial communities from UC McLaughlin Reserve, CA, USA - Plot105A | ecosystem: Environmental > Terrestrial > Soil > Grasslands | place: USA: UC McLaughlin Reserve, Lake County... | reverse complement strand
TCGAGCGGCTCCCCCGCACGTCTGGTACTTCACCGTTCCGTTCGTCCCCTTTTTCTCGCGGGGATGTGGCGCGCGAGTGTCGAGGCGATCCGCATCGGCGACTCTGCTCTCGTGTCCTGTGCGGCCAGTACCGGACGTGCACGGCGACCACGAGCGGCTCCAAGGGTCACGCTACCCGCACGAGCTCACAAGGGATAAGAGATGGGACGGTCATGTTGACCCAAGGTTGACCCACTTCCCGTGTAGCCACCCATATCCCTCCTGACGAGGGCTCCCCTTTCCGCCGACGGCATGCCAGGTCGATGGATCAGCCTGCGCTGTGGTCTCGAATGGCTCGCCACGATCATCGAACGTCATCGTTTCTTCTTTGCTTGAAGTGGTGTAGTCGAGGTGCAGACGCCAATGTACGTCGTGGAAAAGCGTGTACGCATAGACGTCGAAGACCTCGACATCGCTGTTTGAGACGCGATACGGAAACACAACGTTTTTGTTTCCCTGCTTTAGGTAGTCAACAGTGGGATCGCTACGATCTAGATCTATTTCGAAAAATCGGACTGGCTGGCCTGCGCCCTGGCCGAAATAACTGACCAACGTACCGGCTACAGGTGCTGCCTTCTTTACAACCTCCACTCTAAGGTTGTTGAGAATCACGGGAGATTCGGAACGGCCTCTAATGATGAGACGAACTACCGTCGATCCGGCGTCGATACCTCCCATTGATTTGGCCCAGTCGTATCTGCCGTGTTCAGACTCACCATTCGGAGGTCGTCCGACGGACACGATCGGACCGGGCACGACGAAGGTGTAATTCTCGATCGAGTCAAGCGTCGTAATCCGGTCGGGGTCGCGCACGACGGCGACCCCGACCGGCGCTCCGGCAAGTCCGGTTACCTCGCTCGTCTTCTTCCAGATTGCAGTTCCGGCTGATCCGACGATGCCCAGCGCGACGAGGAGCACCCACACGCGGCCCGACCATGTGCCTAGCAGACGACGAAGCCGCGAACCAGTTGCAGGCTCGTCTGAAGGAGCGGCGGGCTTCTCTGTCACTTGGCGTGCCTCTTCGACCGACAGTACTCGGGCAGTGAGTCGTGTTCAAGAGTTGACGGCACGGGCAAGTCGCTAAATAAGTCGTTCCGCCAGGCATACGTGCGAGAGCCTCAAGGCCGCCGGCGCGGTTTGGCTCGCCAGAGCAAAGATCGGGGGCAACCTCGTATGCTGGGGCGCGAGGCTCGTGAGCGAGCGGGGTTTCGTCCTTCATTGTCGCGACGCCACGATTGCGGGCGCATTGTTCGTCCGCAAGGTTTCGGTTATCGGTGGCATCGACCTTTTCCGCGCGAGTGCAACCATGCTGGAGGATGACCTCGGGCGGGAGGACGATCGACTCGGAAGCTGGCGCGGCGCCGAACCGCTCGTCCTCGACGGGTTCACGTACGCACGGTTCGGCCGGAACACGAAAGACGAGGCGAGCCTTTCCGATGCCCGAGGAGCCTGCCCGGAGACCGCTACGAGTCGATATCTCGACGCTCGATCTCGTTCACGCGCGAACGGAAGCACTTCGTCTCCTCGCGTCCGCAGAGACGGACCTCGATGTTCACCTGACGGAGGCGGCGCGAGTCCTGACCGATCTCTTCGACGGCCTCGACCTGGACGCGGTCGAGGACGCAGAACTCTCGACGCTCACGCATCGCGTCCTTGAGATCGTCGCGGGCCTGATGATGGTCGCCTCTCGAAGCCGTGAAGATCAGCGTTCGCCACCCCGGCGTTGGGACGAACGACCCGCGTATCGCCGTCACGCTGCAGGACCCGGGACGCCGTGGCCGATCCGCTTCTACTTCCTCAACATCTCCGACGACGAGCACCCCGAGCACCGCGAGTATCTGCACGTCGGCTTCGAGCTCGGCGAGCACTTCGCCTCCGAGCGGGGCACCCGTTGGTCCGCTCGCGGAGGAGCCCGAGCCGCTCGACCCCATCGCGGTTCAGCGAATTGCGAGCAATTACGCCTCTTACTTGGAGGTCGCGCGGCACGCGATCGTGCTCGACCAGGAGGGCATGACCGGCGCAATCCAGCGGCTTCGCCCCGGCCGCAAGCCGGCTCGGCTAACAGACGACTTCTACCGCCTTATCGCCGACGACTTTCGAGCTCGGCGCGAGGTTACGAGTGCGCCACTGAAGGAGCTCGCAGCGGCGCAGCACGTCGACATCTCGACGGCGAGTCGGTGGGTGAAGGAAGCTCGCCGGCGCGGGTACCTCGAGGCGGCCAATGGGTAGCGTTTGGATCGCACGGCTCCAGACCGCGAGCGGCGAACCCCGGCACCGGGTCATGTATCGAACCGGAGGAAGAGAGAGCTCTCCGCGCCACGGCGGCATGTTCAAGACGCTGCGCGAGGCCCGCACGCGGCGCGACTGGATCGCCGGGGAACTCGCCGCCCTCCGCGTCCCCGACACCCGCGTGAAGGCCGCCGCGCGGCCCACGCATACGACCGCTGGCGTGCGTCTCGCGTGGACGTGTCCACGGCGACCGCCACCTACCAACGCTCCGCCATCCGCCGCGCCCGGCCGCTCCTGCGCCAACCCGTGGACGAGATCGGCCCAGATGACGTCGCCGCGCTCGTGGCCGCGCTTGCAGAGGCCGGGAAGTCAAGGGAGACGATCCGGAAGACCGTCACCGTGCTCGCCATGGTCTTCGACCACCCCAGGGTGACGCCGAACCCGGCCCGCGACCGTGTGCGCGTGCGCCTGCCGCGGGAGGAGCGGGCCGAAATCACACCGCCCACCGCCCAACACGTCGAGGCCGTCCACCGGCTCCTCCCTCCCGCCTACCGGCTGCCGCTCCTCGTCCTCGACGCGACCGGCATGCGGGTGGGCGAGCTCGAAGGGCTCACGTGGGGTGACGTGGACGAGCCCCGCGGCCGCTGGCGCGTCTCAGCCACGGTCTCGAAGACACGGCGGGCACGCAGGGTGACCGTGCCGCCCGTGATCTTCTCCGCGGTGGCGGAGCTGGTCCCGCGTGATGACCGCACCGCCGAGCGGCCCGTCTTCCAGGGCTTCGGCGCTGACCGCTTCCGCACCGCCATCGCCCGGGCCTGCCGCGCCGCCGGCGTCCCCACCTTCTCACCCCACGACCTCCGCCACCGGCTCATCTCGCTCCTCCACCTGGGAGGGGTGCCGTGGGCTCGGATTGGAGAACACGTCGGGCAGCGCAGCCTCGCGGTGACGGCGGACACGTACTCGCACGTCCTCACGAACGAGGGCGAACTCGACTACGAAAGGATGCTCCGATGAAGACCCTGAACTACCTGCGCGCCATCCCGGCCGGCCCGCTGACCCGACGGGCAGGTCGTCGTCCACAACTTCCCTCCCGGCCACCGGCAGCGCCGCGGCGCGTGGAGGCGCGAGACAGCACGCGACGCGCTCAAACGGCGTCTATGCGTCACATGGCACGAAGTGCGGAAGACGCCGCAAAGCTAGTGGCCATGCGGCTTTGCGCTCGATTGGAGCGGCTTTCCGGCACGCCAACCCGCGCTACGAGCCCTGCGACTGGGCGGCCGACCGGCTCAAAGAGCACTTCACCGTAGTGGCTACGCCAAGACCGCGGGAGTTCAGCCCCTTCTGTCTTCACGGCGCGCCTTGCGGCGCCGATGACGACGAAGCATGCCCAGTCCGACCCACAGCAATGCCCCGACCAGCGCAATCACGAACGTATACAGCCAAAGCGGCCAGGTGAAATCCCAGAACAGGAAGTCGATCCTGACGTCCTCGGTGTTCTGGATCATGAAGATAGCCAGCAGCCCGCCCCCCGTAAGCGCGGCGATCGTCCCCGCGCCGAGCGGGCGCGCCCGTCCTTCCGTGCTGCCGCTTCTGTTGTCATCAGGACTCTGTTGAACCATGAAAGCTTCCGCTCTGGTAAGTCTGGGGAGCACCGCCCGGAAGGCTGCTCTGCGATCTCGAATCCTGTCACATTGCGGGAGCAGTACCCTGGAGGCCGTAGATGTGCGAAGGTCTCGGATGCTGGCGCATTCGGCCACGTGCATCTGTAATCCGTGCCGCCGTGCGCGCGCCGGCGCCGAGCGCTCAGCCAAGATCCGGCCTCGCGTCGTGCGCCGCGGCTGAGAAATCTCCCCGGACGTGACCGCCGCGTGCATACCCCGGTGATACCACGGCGCCCGAATTGAGCGGAAATCCCTGCTCACGGCGTCTCGTCCGATCCCTGCACGGCCCACTTCGGGCCGCATGGATAGACGGATTTCTTTCAACCATGCGGTCCAGGCCTGCCGGACGTCCCGCGGACGGGCGTCGGGTGCAGACCTCCGTGCAGACCTCGCTGTGTGAGGCTCGCCCGAGCATTCCGTAGGCTAGACGTGGCGCGTGCTATTCAGGGATGCGCCCGGAGGGACTCGAGCGTTATGTCGCGAAAACGAGCCCGCGCGGGTAACGCCGACCTGCCTCGGAAACCTTGCTGGGCGGGGAGCCTGCAAGCAACCTGACGCTTAGTCAGAGCTCTGCCAGTGCTCGCTGTGTTTCCAACGAGCCATTCGCCGGGCGGCCAGGTCTCGTCCTTGAAGCCGCGAAAACCGCGAGCAGCTCCGCTAGTTGGGTCGGGAGTCTCCGCTGTTTGAATGATCGCGCCGAGAAAAACCAGTGCGAGGCCGACGATCGCGACGATCGAACCTGCGATCCCTAACGGGTCGTTTGCGTCGCCGATCAAGGCTGACACACCAATGAGGGCCAACCCCCGAAACATGGATAGGAAGCCGGCCTCCTCCATCCGAGCTGCGTAGCCGTGCCACTCTGACGCCGGCGTGACTGGCCCTTCGCTGGCACGTCCATCTACCGCCAAAAGAATTCCTCTATACGCCCCTCGCGCGTCTTGAGCACGCGCACCTCGCCCGAAGACAAGCGCGTCATATACCCATGGCCGGGCGTCTCCATCAGCTTGCTCAGCGCCTGCCCCTGGCCCAACGAGAGCGGCGACTTCCGCTCTCTGGGCTCGGGAAGCCGGAACAAGCGCCGTGCGCGCGATTCGGTCACGTCCTAGGAGGCGGATTCAAGAACCTCGTCGCGGATCCGAGCGCTTTGCGGTTCCGAGTTTCAGGCTACCCGATGCGGGGGTATCGCCCGGGTGGACACACCTATCTCAGGAAGGGACACGTTCGTCTCAGGAAGGAGCTTCACGTGAAGTTGAAACTCGGACTTATCGTGACCGCGATTGCGGTCATGCTTGCATCGGTCGCGGGGTTTGCGACGTCGTCTGCCCAGGCGGCCAAGCCTGGCGCCGGCAGCGTGCCGGTTGCGATCAACGAGGCGGGTCAGGGCGTGGTCGGCACGTTCTACGTCTCGCGCTTCCAGGTAGTTGACGGGACGCTGACCGCGATCGGAACCTTCACGGGGACGGCGAACGGGGTCCCCGTTGTAGGGACTCCCGCTTCGGCGCCCGTGAGCGCGATCAACGGCGACTCGTTGGCGGGGGCGGCGGGCAGCGGGCTCACGGCTCAGCAGACCGGCAGCTGCGAGATCCTCGACCTGACGCTCGGACCGCTCCATCTCGATCTGCTCGGGCTCGTTGTCGACCTCAACCAGGTGCATCTGACGATCACTGCCGAGCAGGGGCCGGGCAACCTCCTGGGCAACCTGCTCTGCGCCGTAGCCGGTTTGCTCGACAACACCGGCGCCGGCGGCGGGGGAGGCGGCCTTCAGGGGATCACCAACCTGCTCAACCAGATCATCAGCATCCTCAACGGGCTCTAACCCGCTGAGAGCAGCATTAGTCGCGCTCGTGGCGTCTCCCTCAGAGGACCCAGCCCTCTACCGGGGGACGCCACGACGCGCGGCCGTACACGCTGAACTGTCGAGGCGAATTCGAGGTTGCCCTTGATGCGAGCCCTCCGGGCTGAACGAGACCGCGTCCTCCACGCCGCGAGTTGATCCGGCCGCGATCAGCGCGCCCGCAACCATCCTCAGAGCGGCTAGCGCCGTGTCTGCGCGGGCGGCCGAAGCGAGGCGACATAACCCGAGGTTGTCGAGCGAACCGTCGACCACTCGGCGGTAGGGGCGTCCCGAGCAAGGCGGCCCTCGCATTCTCACGGCCCTCCCTCTGAGACTTCAACGTACCGAGAAGGTACACGATTGTCTCGCAGCCCAGGATACTACGTATCATTCCCACATGGTGGACTCTCATCCGGTTACGCAGGCCGCCGCTTCCGAACCACGATCCGGTGAGGCCAGCCGTCTCGCGCCCAGGACCACCGGGCGCGAGGCAATGCGAGAGCGCATTGCGGGAGCGATCGTTGAAGCTGCGGCGGGCGTCTTCTCACGCTCGGGAACGGACTCGAGCATGGCGGATGTAGCCGCCGCCGCGGGCGTTGCCCGAGCGACCGTGTACAGATATTTTCCGACCCGTGAAGCGCTACTGCAGCGGCTTGCGACAGTTGCGGTCCGCGATGCCGGCGGGCGCTTGGCAGAGGCGCAACTCGATACGGTCCGAGCGGAAGAGGGCGTTTCCCGCGCTGCTCGTGCACTTCTCGAGGTCGGCGACTACTTCACCGTCCTCGCGCGAGAGCGAGTCCGCTTCGATGCCGAGGAGTACGAGCGGAGTCTTCTTGCCCCTCTGCGTCGACTCATTGAGCGAGGCCAATCTGAGCGCGAGTTTCGTGACGATGTTCCGGCCGAGTGGCTTACGACGGCCCTCGTTGAGTTTGTCGTCAGCGTTGTGCCGTCAACGCCCGCGTTTGGGCGTGATGACACGGTTGCCGCGCTCACAACTTTTTTCATGGACGGCGCTCGTGCTCGCATTAGGCCCGCGGCTCGATGAACGAACAGGCACGTGCGGAAGGAGGTCGACATATTGAGAGGGCCAATCCCATGAGTTCGCGATCGTCCTCGGCAGAAGACGTCGAGTCGCGCGTGGACGACTCGTTGTTGCGGGAACTCGTTTCTCTTCTTCGCGACCGGCGGACAGAACTACGCGAGGAATGGGTTCATCGGATCACAGACGCCGATCTGCTGAACGTCATGACGCCGGAGGAAATCTTCGGCGAGGTCACCGCGGTCTACGACAATTACGTGGACGTCCTCGAGACGGGGAGTGTCGAGACGCTACGAGCGTATGCGCGTGATCTCTCGGAGCGGATCATCCCGAGGGGCGTGGAGACGGATGAAGTGCTCGGGATCGTTCTCCTTCTGCGTGACGTGCTAGCGCGAGCGCTCTTCGTCCACTACGTGAGGGACGGAGAACTACTCAACTCAATCTTTAACGCGTATGAACCGGCTGCGAACCGCATTGCGGTTACCGTCAGCGTGAGCTTTGTGGAAGAGAGAGAGCGAGTAATTCGTGAGCAGCAGGAAGCCATCCGCGAACTGTCTACTCCCGTGCTGCAAGTCCGGAACCAGCTTCTGATTCTCCCAATCATCGGTGTGCTCGATGCTGAACGGGCGCGGCAGCTGACGGAGCAATTGCTTGGAGCGATTCAGTCTAGTCGCGCGAAAGTCGTTGTCATCGACATTACAGGCGTCGGGACGATCGATCAGGCTGTGGCAAACCATATCTTCCAGGCCGTCGAGGCGGCGCAACTGATGGGTGCCAGCGCCATCATCACGGGTCTGTCGGCGAAGATCGCGCAGACGATCGTCGAGCTCGGCGTTGACTTGAGCATGTTGACCACCGCCGGTGACCTGCAAGGCGGCCTTGAGGAAGCGGAGCGGATACTGGGGTTGGGGGCGACCGACGCGCCCTAAAGGTCGAGCGCCTCGGATGTCAGGTCCAGTCTCGATCCTGTCGCGAGGCGACTACCTAATCGCTTCAATCCAGGGCGATCTCTCTGATGCAGAAGTCGTCGAATTCCGCGACGATGTCGCCGAACGTCTCGGGAGCCACGACGCCCGTGGCGTCGTCGTTGAGGTGGCAGCCCTCGACGTCATCGACTCGTTCGTAGCGCGCGCCCTTCGATCGATCGCGGTGACCGCGCGGCTACGCGGTGCCGAAACGGTGATCGCGGGCATCCAGCCCGAGGTGGCGATTGCGATGGTCCACTTCAAGCTCGATCTGGCTCCGCTTCGTACTGCGCTCGACCTTGACGATGCGCTTGAGCTTCTTCAACGCTCCTTGTACGCGAGAGCGAATGAGTGAAAAGGTCCGCGTTTCGATCGAGTCAGACGGTGACCTCATAAAAGCACGAGCGGCGGCGCGTGAGCTTGCGCTCCAGCTTGGCTTCTCCCGGACGGACGCAACCCTCATCGCTACGGCTGTTTCAGAAGTCGGGCGCAACATCGTTGTCCACGTAGGAAAAGGTGAACTCACGATGCGATCCCTGCATGAGAGCAGCCGGTACGGGCTCGAAGTAGTCGCGGAGGACAGGGGCGTTGGGATCAGAGATATTCAAGCCGCACTCGACGAGGGCTACGCGGGCCGAGGCGGGCTCGGTCTTGGATTGCCTGGGGCGCGTCGTCTCATGGACGAGTTTCACCTCGAGTCAGATGCAGACAGGGGGACGAAAGTCGCGATGACGAAGTGGCGAGTTCGAGACGAGCTGGAACGATTGCGCGCGAGGCGCCGTCTCCGGTCGTGATGCTGGCAGAGTTTCGAGCGCGCTACGCATCTGGTTTCGCGGCGTTCGTGAGCGACCGAAGCGAAAGCTCGATGAGCAACGCGTACGAGCTGGGTCGGGAGGCTGTTCGGGCGCGGCTGAGCATGCTCGAGGTCGCGCGCGCTCACCATGAATCGCTCGCGCGCGCAGTCGCCGAGGCGCCCAATCAGGAGGAGGCCGCGGCGATCTGTGCCGCGGTGACGGACTTCCTCGTCGAGAGTCTTGCCGCGTTCGAAATGGTTCAGCGCGGCTTCTCCGACGCGCAACGAGCCGCGTCAGTGGAGCGTCGAAACGCCCGCATGCTTCGCCAACTCTCTGCGCTGTTGACCGATCAGCTTCTGGCGGCTGAGGATCCAGAGCCGCTGGAAGAGGCCATGCAACTCGTCACCGAGCACGTGCGCGAGATGACCGATGCGCGGCGCGCTCGCGTTTACGTCGCAGCGAATGCGGGCGGGATGCCGCTCGTGGCTCTGTCGGAGTCGCTGGGCAACGACGCGTGGACCGACGTGAAGCATGCTCGGACGGGAACGAGACAGATGCGATCAAGGCAGGGAACGTCGGTTCGCGTGCCTCTTCGCTCCTTGAGCGGCTTCGCGCTGGGTTGGATCGCGATCGAAGACAGCCTGAGCGGCGACTTCTCGCCCGCAGACCATGCCGTGGTGACGCACGTTGCGCAGATGACTGGCGCGGCGATCGAACGGGCGCGCGCCTACCAGGCCCCGAGTCGCCCGCCATAGTCGTGCTCCGGGCGGGGCGGCTGGCCTGGACCAAGGGTCGACGGCCCGGCGGCGCCGAGTACGCCCTCCGCGCTACTGAGACATTGGTGTATCGTTTCTGGACGAGTAAGTAACCTCACTCTAAGGAGGCGAGAACAAGCGCGATGAGGGGCTCGGACGACACCGTTCGGATCCATTCGCTGTTCCACGAAGACCGTATTCGATTGTTCGCTGGAGGTGATGTGGGGCCCACGTGGTTCGTCTGCGAGTACGCCAACGCGGCCCGCACGGCTGCTGCCTCTGCGGCTCGAGGGGATCCCGGCCGAGACACCGCGAGTGAGGCTTCGTGATGACGGAGACGCGAGACGGGTTCGACGCCTCGGAATACGTCGAGTGCCCCAGCTGCCGCGAGCGGCAAGCTCTCCTCTCTCAGAACACTTGCGTCTGTCTCGCGTGCAAAGCGATCTGGAGATTGGAGCACGGCAACGCCGTCGAGAAACTCGCCGGTCCGGCCCGCCGAACCCGAACCCGTTTAGTGACGCGAATCCCACGCGCCTACTAGCCGCTCAGCGAGTTTCAAGTGTCCGGGTCACGGGGCGGTGGCAAGCGGCGGGCCGGGCGGCAAGCCGCCCGCGCCGGACGCTCGGTGAGAGGCACGGCGGCACGAAATGGCCACGAGCGGGGAGGAACCGCCGCCACGATCAGACCGAGCGACTGCCTAAAGCCACTTTGTCGCCTTCGCCCCGTGGGGGAGGGGGTTGCGGGGGCGAGGACCGTCCCGCGTTGCGGCTTGTCAGGCAGCGGTGAGGAGCAGAATTCAAGGTGCCCTGGGAGAGGAGCGGTCCCTCGGTCGAGGCGTGTTCCATCCCCGTTTGGCGGGAATGGACCGCGAGGTTTCATGAAGAATCTGGAGCGAAACGCTCTCGTCGCAGCAGGGGCGGTTGCGCTCGGGGTGGCCGGGATCGCCGGA
>Ga0126313_10002539_pt1 | contig 10266 bp, 10 predicted proteins | sample Plot105A_FD_89954 | JGI IMG/M metagenome (GOLD analysis project Ga0126313, IMG submission 89954) | Serpentine soil microbial communities from UC McLaughlin Reserve, CA, USA - Plot105A | ecosystem: Environmental > Terrestrial > Soil > Grasslands | place: USA: UC McLaughlin Reserve, Lake County... | reverse complement strand
GGAGGCGGCGTTCACGAACAAGTACCCGCAGTACGAGCTCGGCTGGTTCCCGGACTATCCGGATGCCAACGACTACACGGCCCCGTTCTACGCGAAGGACAGCTTCCTCAACATCTCCTACGACAACCCGGAGATGAACAAGCTGCTCGAGCAGGAAGCGGCGGAGACCGACGAGGCCAAGCGGGCGCAGCTGTTCAAGAAGATCCAGGACATCGGCGCCGAGGAGGTGCCGACGCTCCCCATCTGGCAGGGCAAGCAGGTTGCGGCGGTCCGCGACGGGGTAAGCGGCGTCGAGGACACCTTCGACCCGTCATTCATCTTCCGCTACTGGTTGATCACGAAGGACTAATCCGGACCGTGCACGACGTGACGCCGCGGCGCGATTCAGCGCCGCGGCAACGCCGCGCGGCGGCGTGCCGGGGCGGGGTCGGGTCGTAGATGAGCAGGAAGGGCAGCCTTCGGACTTACGTCCTGACGCGGCTGGTGCTCGCGATCCCGACCGTCCTCATCCTGCTGACGATGGTCTTCCTGCTGATGCGGGTGGCCCCGGGGAACCCGATCCAGGTAGCGCTCGGCGGCCACCTCTCACAGCAGGAGATCGACCGCCGCAGCGCCGAAGCAGGCTATGACAAGCCGATCCCGGCCCAATACGTCGAGTATCTCGGTGACGTCTTCACCGGCAACCTGGGCACCACGCTCACCGACCATCGCACGGTCACCTCGATCATCGTCGAGAACGGGTCGGCGACGCTGGAACTGACCATCGCCGCGATGCTGGTCGCACTCGTCGTCGGCCTGACGGTCGGGATCCTCGCCGGGCGCTTCCGCGACACCCCGATCGACCTCGGCGGCCGCTTATTCGGCATCGTGGTCTATGCGGCGCCGGTGTTCTTCGTCGGCTACCTGCTCCAGCTCCTATTCGGCAGCACCCTCCACTGGCTGCCCACGTCCGGGCGCGTCGGCCCAGTCACCGAGTTCGAGCTGGACACGACCACTCACCTGTACCTCATCGATTCGCTCATCAGCGGCAACTTCAACGCGTTCTGGGACGCGGTCACGCATCTGATCCTGCCGGCGGTGACGCTGGGCCTGCTGGTCAGCGGCGTTCTGATCCGACTCGTGCGCGTGAACCTGATGCAGACGATGCGCGGCGATTACGTCGAGGCGGCGCGCGCACGGGGGGTGAGCGAGCGCCGGGTCGTGCTCGAGCACGCGTTCCGCAACGCGCTGATACCGGTCGTCACGGTGGCGGGGCTTCAGTTCGCCATCCTGCTGGGCGGGGCGATCCTCACCGAACAGACCTTCAACTGGCCGGGCATAGGCTCCGAACTCGTGCGCTACCTGAACGAGCGCGATTACATCGCGGTGCAGGGCATCATCACTGTCTTCGCCTTGGCCGTCGTCCTGGTCTCGCTGCTCATCGACCTCATCAACGCGTTCATCGATCCGAGGGTGAGGTACTAGTCGTGCACATGCCCAAGTTCGCCGGCATCCGCCGCATGGCGGCGCGCATCCAGGAGGCCAAGGGCGCTCCGCGCTGGATCCTGTACGTGGGCGTCGGAATCGTCGTGTTCTTCGTCATCTTGGCGATCTTCGCGCCGCTGATCGCCCCGTACGGGTTCGATCAGGTGAGCTCGGATGGGATGCGCTTCCCGAAGCAGGCGTCGCCCTCGTCGGACCACCTCTTCGGGACCACGGTCCAATCCACCGATGTCCTGTCTCGCACGATCTGGGGTGCGCGTACGGCGATCGAGGTGGTCGTGCTCTCCGTGATCTTCTCGATCGCCATCGGCGTGCCGCTCGGGTTGGTCTCCGGGTACATCGGCGGCAAGCTCGACCGCGGCCTGGTGCTGATCATGGACGCTCTGTTCGCCTTCCCGTACCTGCTGCTGGCGATCGTCGTCGCATTCCTGCTCACCGACAAGCTGAACGACTTCTTCTTGTCCAACCTGTTCGGAGCCGGCATCGTCACGGCGGCGGTGGCGATCACGGTCGTGTACATCCCGCAGTACTTCCGGGTCGTCCGCAACCACGTGATCAGCGTCCGCGAGGAGCCGTACGTGGAGGCGGCCCGTGCGCTGGGCGCCAAGCGGCGGACCATCATCGGGCGCTACATCTTCTACAACGTCATTCAGAACGTCCCGGCACTCGCGACGCTGAACGCGGCCGACGCAATCCTTACGCTCGCCGCCCTCGGCTTTCTCGGCTACGGCATCCAGCCGACGGAGGCCGCGGAGTGGGGATACGACATCAGCCGTGCGATCGACGACGTCGGCGCCGGCATCTGGTGGACGGGCGTGTTCCCAGGCATGGCTATCGTGCTCCTCGTGACCGGGTTTACGCTCGTCGGCGAGGGGCTGAACGATGTTCTCAACCCTCTGATTCGCTACCGCCGGATCCGCAAGCCCAAGATTCCCGCGGCGCAGGGGCAGGAGGCGTCGTGAGCGACGCGCCGATGCAGGCTCAGCAACCGGCGGCCGGGGCGGAGTCCGAGCCGGTCCTGACCGTCCGGAACCTGCGGGCCTGGTACGGGACGATGGGCGATCCGGTCCGCGCCGTGGACGGCGTCTCCATCGATCTGCGCGCGGGCGAGACCGTCGGGCTGGTGGGCGAATCGGGGTGCGGGAAGTCGACGCTGGGCCGGGCGATCATGGGACTGCTCCCCGACGGAGCTGCGGTGGCAGGCGAGGTGCGCTACCGCGGCCGTGACCTCGTGGGACTCCCACAGCGGGATCTACGCTCGCTTCGCGGGCCGGACCTGGGCCTGGTGTTCCAGGAGCCGATGACTCGACTCGACCCGCTGGTGACGATCGAGGATCACTTCCTCGAAACGCTTCGTGCGCACGAGCCGGACACGGATACCGACGAGATGCGCCGGCGCTCGCTGGCCGCCCTGGCCGGGATGGGAATCCCGCCCACGCGGTTCAAGCAGTATCCGCACGAGTTCTCGGGCGGGATGCGCCAGCGCATCATGATCGCCCTGGCCCTGGCCCTGAATCCCAAAGTGGTGATCGCGGACGAGCCGACGACCGCGCTCGACGTGATCGTCGAGGCTCAGATCCTTCAGATCCTCGCGGACCTGCGGAGGAACTTCGACGCGGCCCTGCTTCTGATCACCCACAACCTCGGCATCGTGGCCGAGACCTGCGATCGCGTCGCCGTGATGTACGCCGGCCAGATCGTCGAGGAGGGCCCCGCGCGGGAGGTGTTCACCGAGCCGGCGCACCCGTACACGCGCGAGCTGCTCCGGTCGACGATCTCGCTGTCGACGACAGGCCTGCACCACATCCCCGGCGCGCCGCCGAGCCTGGTCGATCCGCCGAGCGCCTGCCGCTTCCACCCGCGCTGCCCGAACGCGATGGAGGTCTGCGCCCGGAAGGACCCCATCGAGATGACGCCCGGAGCCGAGGAGGGGCGCCCGCGCGAGGGCCGGGTGCTCTGCTGGCTGCACGGTCCCGCCGACGAGATCCCGCCCGGAGGAGAACGACCACTGGAGCGCGGGGAGATCGCGCTGGCGGAGGAGGCCTGAGTGGAGCAGGCGGCGAGCATCGGCAGCGAACCCAGGGCCGCGCTCGGTGAGACGCTGCTTCAGGTGCGGGACCTTCGGACGCTGTTTTCCGTTCGCGGGTCGTTTCTCGACCGCCTACGCGGGCGCGAATCCGGGTCGGTCAAGGCCGTCGACCGAGTGAGCTTCGATCTGCGCCGCGGCGAGGTGCTCGGCCTGGTTGGGGAATCCGGCTCCGGGAAGACCACCCTGGGGCGCACGCTGCTCGGCCTGGTCGACGCGAGCGGGGGCTCGGTGAAGCTCGACGGCCAGGAGATCACCGGCTTAGGCGAGGGCGCCTTCCGCCCCCTTCGGCGGCGTCTTCAGATCGTCTTCCAGGACCCGCACGCCTCCCTCAACCCGGCGATGACGATCGGCGAGGCGGTGGCCGACCCGCTGCGCATCCACGGGATCACCGGCGATCGCGAGCAGGCGCGGACCCGGGTGGCGGGGGCACTGGAGCGCGTCGGCCTGCAGCCGGCATCGCAGTTCATGGACAAGTACCCCACCGACCTCTCGGGGGGCCAGAAGCAGCGGGCGGTGCTGGCGCGGGCGATCATCCTCGACCCAGACGTGCTCATCGCCGACGAGCCCGTGTCCATGCTCGACATGAGCGTGCGGGCGAAGATCCTCGAGCTGATGATCGACCTCAAGCGCGAGCTCGATCTCACCTACGTGTACATCACGCACGACCTCGCCACGGCGAAGTTCTTCTGCGACCGCATCGCGATCATGTACCTGGGCAAGATCGTCGAGATCGGCCCGGCCGACGAGATCTACGCGGACCCCAAGCACCCCTACACGGTCTCGCTGCTGAAGGCGATTCCGGAGCCGGATCCCTCCCGGGCGGTCCCACGCGACCTGCCGCGGGGCGAGGTGCCCGACGCCGTCACCCCTCCACTCGGCTGCTCTTTCCATCCACGCTGCCCGCGCGCGTTCGAGGTCTGCGGCTGGGAGAGCCGCGACCTCCGAGCATTGCTCGAGGCGAGGTGGACCAGGATGCCGGAGGCCGAATACCGGGCCGAGCGCGAGGTCATCGGCTCGCTCGAGCCCCTCGACGAGCCGGCGATGAGCGCGGTGCTCGAGCCTGCGTCCGGACACGCTCCGCGCGAGGTCCTCGAGCTCATTCACCGCCTTCGCGCCGACGCCCCCGATGACCCGTTCTGGAAGGGCGTCGCCGAAGTCCGCGAGCGGGGCGGCGCCGTCGCAATCCGCTTCCACGATGGCCTCGAGCCGCGCGATGTCGAGGCCGGTCGCTCCCGGCTCGAGTGTCACCTCTATGACCCCGAAGCGCTCGCGGCCGCCGAGCGCGCGCGTAATGCGCAACGATCGAACGATCGTCCATCCTCCGATCGGGGGGTGGCGAAGTAGCCAGTCGTGGGATTGACCGCACTACCCATCGCCGGATATAAGAGCTGAATGCACTCAACGAGGTTTTCCGCGATGCCGCGGGGTCGGGTCGCGACCATCATCAGTGCGGCGGCAGCCGCGTCCCTGATCACGGCGCTCACGCTTGGTCTCGTGCCGAGCCTGGCTGCCGGCAGCGTGCCAAAGCTGACGAGTGCCGCCGCGGCGCGCAAGGCGGCGAGACAGGATCCCAATCACGGGATTCCCGGCCCCGACGCGCGGCGTGCCGTGAAACAGGGCTATCTCGTCCCCAATCAGCAGCGCTATGACCGCCAGAAGGCGCGGGCCACGCGCCGAGCGACGGCTCCGGAGTCGCTTTCCGCTCCCCTGAGCGGCCCGCTTGCCCCATCGGTCATCTCCGGAAGGGCCTGGCAGGGGATCAACGACACGGACTCCACGCCCCCCGATGAGACGAGCGCCGTCGGAACCACGCGCTACATCGAGCTCGTCAACAGCAGATTCGGGATCTACAACAAGACGAGCAATACGCCGCTCGGGACGGGGAGCCTCAATTCGATGATGGGCGTCGGCAGCCTGCATTTCTTGTTCGACCCGCAGATCATCTGGGACCCGACGACGAATCGCTTCTACTACGCGGCCGACGACATCGTCAGCCCGACCAACAATCGGGTCCTGTTCGGATTCAGCAAGACGGCGTCCCCGTCGAGCGCCTCCGACTGGTGCAATTACAACGTCCCTTACGGAGTTCCATTCCCTGATTTTCCGAAGCTCGGCGACAGTCGCGACTTCGCGATCATCGGCGTCAACGTCTTCGCCAACAACGACACCGGCGGGTACATCGGATCGGACCTCATCGCCGTCTCCAAGCCACCCGCGGGGAGCACGTGCCCGGCGCCCTCGTCGTTCAAGTTCAACGACAAGACGGTGAGCTCGAACGCGTTCACCCCCACCCCGGCGAACGAGATCGACACCAACCCGACCGGATGGGCGGTCGCTGTTGCAAACAGCCTGCCCGGTACGCAACTGCGGCTGTTCAGGGTGACCCGCAACTCGACGACCGGCAATCCGGTCATTCAGACGACTCCCACCAACGTTCCGGTTTCGAGCTACACCTTCCCGCCCAACGCGCCCCAGGATGGCTCGATCAACAAGATCGACACCTCGGATGCTCGCAATACGCAGGCCGTGGCGGCGGTCGATCCTGGCCATGGGGGCAAGTTCGCAATCTGGACCCAGCACACGGTCAAGGGCGGAGCCGGCGCACAGGTTCGCTGGTACGAGATCAACCCGGCGACGCACTCGCTGCTCCAGAGCGGCAAGGCAACGAGCGGCTCCCTGTTCGAGTTCAACGCCGCGATCTCGCCGAACCGCCAGGTGAATGGCGCAACGAAGAGCGGCGGTAACTCGATGTTGATGAACTTCAACACCTCATCGAGCGCGACGAAGCCGGGGGTGAGAATGGTCTCGAAGGTCGGAGGCGGTGCCCAATCCGGGCAGGTCGCCGTCAAGGGCTCGCCCGGGCAGCTCTCGGGATTCGATTGCGACTCGGCCAGCCATTTCTGTCGCTGGGGCGACTACGCGGCCGCAACACCGGATCCGTCAACCGCGAACCGCATCTGGAACGTGAGCCAGTTCGCGGTTGGCGCAGGCAGCGGAACGGGCGGCCCGGCCACGTCCAGAACCTGGAACTTCATCGCCAAGCCGTAGCCCGGCAACGGCTCCGACGACTGCGAGAAGCCCCGCCGCGCTAGGCGCGGCGGGGCTTCGGCGCGCCCTCGCCCTCACTCCCCCGGTGACGGGCGCCCCCCACGCGGCCCGGGCGGGATGCCTGCCTCGCCGGCTCGGCCGGATCCGCGATCGGCTCTCCCAGCGGCTTGCCGCAGGACGCGCAGTGATCGAGGTCCTCCCAACCCTCCATCGTGAAGTTCTTCGCCCCGCAGTGCGGACAATGCATCAGGGGCAATACCGACCACCTCCGGCGTGTCCCACGCCTAACTCCGGGAGGGTCCGACCTCCGCCGTGGTTGATCGGCGCCAACGATGTCACAAATGGCACGAATGTGCAATGTCATGTGCTCCACATCGGACAACCGCGCATAACGCTCCGGCGCACGGGGTATCGACCGGCCACCATGCGCCTGTACCACGTCACCGATCGCGGCTCGGCCGAGCAGATCGCCGAGCAGGGCTTTCAGGATGCGGAGGTCATCCACAATGAACGCGAGCTCCTGATCGGGGTCTGGCTCTCGGACCGCTGCCTTGCGGGCGAGGACGACGTCGGCCCTCGCCTCGGTCCCGTGGCGGACGTCGCGCTATGGCTCGACATGGCCGCGGCGGAGGTGGAGCCGTACGAGCGGACCGACCCGGAGAAGCCCTACCGGGAGTTCTGCGTTCCCGCCGACATGGTCAACGAGCACGAGATCGGCGGCGTCCAGGAGCTTCAGGAATTCGACGTCGCCGAGCGTCGGCGGCGTGGGCAGGCGCTGGAGGCACCCTAGCCGCTAGCCCGCGCGGTCCGGATGGCTCGCCTGAGGCGCGCCGGCGGGCGGTGTGCCCGGCGGTGGGGGCGGCCCCCAACTCGCTCGGGCGCTGCCCGTGATCGGGACGGGCGGTCCGCCCACGACATCGGCGCCCGTGGTGACATCGGCGACGGCCTTCACGCGCGAGAACACCTCGCGAACGTCGCTGAGCTCGCCCTGCCGGCCATAGCCGTGGAGATCGGCGGTGAGGCCGGTGGCGTCGAGTCCCGCGGAATGCGCCAGGTAGAGGGCCCGCGGCATGTGAAATCCCTGCGTCACGACCACCGCGCTGTGGACGCCGAACACCTGCCTCGCTCGGACCATCGTGCCCCAGGTGTCGAAGCCGGCGTGGTCCGTGAAGATGGCACGCGCGGGAACGCCCTCCCGCTCGAGCGCGTCGCGCATCGTGTCCGGCTCGTCGTACTCCCAGCGATGGTGGTCGCCCGAGACCAGGATGCGATCGACCTTTCCGGCCCGCCACAGCTCCGCCGCCTGGTGCACCCGATCGGCGAGCATCGTGCTCATCCGTCCATCGGGCTGCACGAACGCGCCGGGAACGATTGCGACCCGCGCGTGAGGGACCTCGCCGACGTCGCCGGTCGCCTTCCCGGCGGTCAGGACGACGTAGGCGTTCGCCGCCACCACGGCGACAACGGGTATGCCGAGCGCGGCACCGAGCGCCCACGCAATGCGGGGATGTCGCCTAACAGGCCCGAGCATCGTGCGGGCACCGCTCGCCAGACGGGACATGGCCGCCAAGGTACCAGCGGCGCGGGCGCGTACCGTTCGCCCGATGGAAGCGCGGCCCCGCCGCTACGGGCGAGGCGGGATCTGGCGCCGCCGATTACGTGATGGACGAAGTCATCCCGAAGGTCGCGGACGAGTACGACGCCGACGAGAACCGGGTCGCCGTCGGCGGGATCTCCATGGGCGGCTTCGGAGCCTTGGATCTCGCGCTGCACTATCCCGGCCGCTTCTGCGGCGTCGGCGGGCACAGCCCAGCGCTGTGCCAGACCGGTGACGAGACCGCCCCCGGCGCCTTCGACGACGCCGAGGATTTCGAGCGCAACGACGTCATCGGCGCGGCGGCCTCGAACCCGGCGCCGTTCATAAGCCAGCCCGTCTGGATCGACGCGGGCGCGGACGATCCGTTCCAGCCCTGGGACCAGACTTTCGCCGACGAGCTTCGCAGCAACGGTGCTGACGCGACAATAAAGCTCGATGACCCGGGAGGCCATGACTCCGACTACTGGAGCGCGCACTGGAGCGAGTACATGCGCTTCTACGCCGACTCGCTGGCGGGGTGCCCCGGCTAGCCATCGCCACTTCGAGCTGCTTCGAGTGCCTGCCGACGGTCGCAGAACGTCATCCGCACGATTCTGCCGCCGTCGAGCTCGAAAATGCAGCCGACCTCGCTGTCGATCGCGATGCCGCTCGCCTTCCCGCGGCCGCGCAGCCGGTTCAGCACGACGACCTTTTCATCGCCGGCCGGGATCGCGTCCTCGAGCTCCAGACTGAACTCCTCCCATGCGTCGAGCCATTGGCGCCACGCGTCCAGCGTGCTTCGAGCGCCGTGGTAGGTCCCCGGATCCGGAAACGCGCCCGCGCTGAAGATCGCCTCGAACTCCGGATGGAAGAGCTCGGCGCTCGCCCGCCACTCCCCGCGCTCCCAGTATTCGAAGAGTCGGCGAACCGTATTCACGTTCTGGCGCGACATCAGTCCACCAACCGCCGCTCGACTGCCCACCGGCTGAGCTCGTGCCGGCTCGATAGCTGGAGCTTGCGCAGTACCGCGCCCACGTGCGCCTCGACGGTCTTCGGCGAGATGTTGAGGCGCGCGGCGATCTCCTTGTACAGGTAGCCGCGCGCGATCAGCCGCAGCACCTCGCGCTCGCGCGGCGTGAGCTGATCGAGCTCGGGATCGACCTCGCCCTCGGTGAGCTCACCATGGAAGGCGTCCAGCACGAACCCCGCGAGGCGCGGCGAGAACACCGCGTCGCCGTCGCGCACCCGCTCGATGGCATCGGCGAGCTCGGGCCCCGAGATCGACTTGGTGACGTAGCCCCGCGCGCCGGCTCGGATGATCGCGATGACGTCCTCGGCGGCGTCCGACACCGAAAGCGCGAGAAAGCGCTGCGCCGGCCGGCGCTCGGCGACGCGGCGGATCACCTCCACCCCACCCCCGCCCGGCATGTGGACGTCCAGGAGCGCCACGTCGGGCTTTTCCTCCTGGATCGCCCTCACGGCCTCCTCGACCGTGCCGGCCGCGGCGCGGACGTCGACAAGGTCCTCGAGCTCCGACCGCACGCCGGCGCGGAACAGCTCGTGGTCGTCGACGATCACGACGCTCGGCCGCTCGGCGATCACGAGAGTCCTCCCTCCCGATCCGCGGCCGCTTGGCGAATCGCGAGGCCGACCTCGGTCCCACCATCGGGAGCCGACCTGATTTCCGCGGTGCCGCCCGCGCGCTCCATCCTGCCGATGATCGACTCGCGCACGCCCCGACGATCCGCCGGGATCGCGGCGGGATCGAAGCCGGGGCCGCGATCGCGTACGAAGACCTCCATCTCGTTCTCGTCGAGCTCGGCGTACAGCCGAATGGGCCCGGCATCTCCCGCGTGCTTGGCGGCGTTCACCAGCGCCTCGCGCGCCGCGCCGAGCACGGCCTCCGAGCGCTCGTCGAGGTCGCGGTCGCCGACGACCACGACGTCGACGGGCACCCGGTGGACATCCTCGACCTCCTCGGCCGTCCGGCGCAGCGCGCCGGCGAAGCGGCCCTCGGAGCCGCGGCCATTGCCCGCGAGCCACGCCCGCAACTCTCGTTCTTGGCGGCGGG
>Ga0126313_10002537_pt1 | contig 10267 bp, 8 predicted proteins | sample Plot105A_FD_89954 | JGI IMG/M metagenome (GOLD analysis project Ga0126313, IMG submission 89954) | Serpentine soil microbial communities from UC McLaughlin Reserve, CA, USA - Plot105A | ecosystem: Environmental > Terrestrial > Soil > Grasslands | place: USA: UC McLaughlin Reserve, Lake County... | reverse complement strand
TCGTCCCCCAGGTAGATGGTCCCGTCGAGGTCGAAGACGTACCCTTCGTATAGCCTATCCGGCACCCCTCGCGCGCCGGAAGACTCAGCTTCGCTACTTTGAACCATGCGGTTTCTCAACCCCCTGCCACCAGTAAGTACCCTCAGGTTGCCGACCAGAAACGATGGCGCCTGGTCAGCAAGGCCGCCTCCAGGTCTCCCTTACGACACGGTAGCGGCGGTCGATCTCCTAGAGAGCCTTGCCCCTCCACACGAAACATCGATCACCCGAAGCGGCTTGCCCCGGCGTGCTCAACGCAAAGCGTTTGTCCTCCTCCTCTCCCCCATTGGAACAAGCGTAGTGGACCGGATAGGTCGTGTCAAACGTGCAGATAGTGCACGTATGTGCAGAGAGGGTCTTTCGCGGAGTCTGGTTTCGAGATGCTAAACTGCGCCTGGAAAAGGTAGGTTCGCGTCCCTTCCCTGAACAATAGGTGAACAAGCGTACTCTGTTCCGACGACTAGCAGGGTTAGGAGGAGAATTACCGGGTTGGCACCGCGGCGCCGTACTCCGCTATCCGAAGATCAATTCTTGCTGGCCGAGGTGGCGCAACTCTACTACGTCGGGGATTTTACGCAGGCGGAGATCTCGCAGCGGATAGGAACCTCGCGCTCCAACGTCTCGCGGATGCTTAAGGAGGCACGGGAGCAGGGGATGGTGGAGGTGAGGATCCACTCTCCTTTGCGAACCGTGCCGGGCTTGCAGGAGGGGCTGGTCTCGCGGCTCGGGCTCAGGGAGTGCCTGGTGCTCGCGGCCCTGGAGGGGGACTCTCGCGTCTTCGAGAGCACGGATACCGTGACCCAGGTTGCGGCGCTGGCGGCGCGTTACCTGCAGGAAAACGTGGCGGAGGGCACCACCGTGGGGTTGGGATGGGGCAGGAGCGTGCACCGCGTGGTCCACAACAGATTCTTCCGCGAGAAAAAGGACGTCACCGTGGTTCAGGTAATGGGCAGCATCGGGGGCTCCATCGCCGAGTTCGACGGCATAGCCACGACCGCCCGCCTCGCGGAGGTACTCGGGGCGAGCGCGCATTACCTGCACGCCCCCATGCTCGTTACCGACGCCACGACGCGGTCGGGGCTGTTGCGCGACCCGCACATCAGCAAGACGCTGGAGGTAGCCCGCAGGGCGGAGACGATCGTATCTTCGGTGGGCACCCCTGGCCGGGAACACGGCCAGTACCTCACCGGGTATCTCGGCAACGAGGACCTCGAGTACATAAGGGAGCAGGGGGCGGTGGGCGACATCTGCGGCGCCTACTACGCCTTCGACGGCTCGCTCGTCCCGCTGGAGATGAACGAGCGCTCCATAGCCATAAGCCCGGAGCATCTCTCCAGCGTGCCCAACCGCATCGGGGTCAGTTCGGGACCCGAGAAGCCGCGGGCCAACATCGGCGCAGCGCGCTCCAGTTTGCTGAACGTCCTGATCACGGACGAGCACACGGCCGGCAGAATGCTCGACATCCTCGACGAAGAAGAGCCCGAATCGGCCGAGCCCGGTGGGCATGCGCAGGGCGGTTCGCGAACCGTCCCTACGGTTTGATCGTTTTAGAGGCTGCCGTTTTCTTCGTAATCGGTTATGACCTGTACCTTTGCGGCCGATGGGGACGAGGCGTCGAACTCGTAGCCCAGCCACTGCTTCACGATACGGTCAGCTAGTTCCGGGGCGATCACACGTTCTCCCAGGCATAGCACCTGGCAATTGTTGGAGAGGATGGACCTCTCTATAGAGTAGGGGTCGTGGGCGACGACGGCGCGGATACCGGTCACCTTGTTGGCGGAGATGGCCTCGCCCAGGCCCGTACCCCCGAAGAGCACGGCCCTGTCGGCCTCGCCCCTGGCTACCGCCTCGGCGGCCTTTATGCAGACGACAGGGTAGGCGGTCTTGTCGTCGGCGTCGGCCACGCCGAAATCGATGACCTCCTCTACCCGCTCGTCGCCCCTGAGCTGGTCCCTTATAAAGTTCTTGAGATTGACCCCGGCATCGTCGGAGCCTACCGCCATCACGTACCGTTTGCCATCCATCCTTTTAGCCCCCTTCGACCGCTGTCTTTCAGGCATCGTTTTCTGAAAGCTACTTACCCCACCCGTGCCACGGTCAAAATGGAGCGCCTGGTTGAAGCCCGTGGCACCCGGGAATAGTGCAACAGCGGATATCTTTGTACCGACTACGGGGAGGAAGAGATGAAGGAACAGATCGACGTCGGAGAGTATCGGTTCGAGGACGACGGCGGCATCCCCAACAACCCGACGCTGCCGTTGCTCGTGTACCCGCAGGCGCTCGCGGAGGACATCCTCGACCCTTCGCGCTGTACGGAGTTGCTCTCCAAAAACGGCTGGGGCGGCTCGTGGGTCGATGGCGTCTTTCCCTGCCACCACTACCACTCCACTTCCCACGAGGTCCTGTGCGTGATCGGTGGCTCCGCGAGCATCGCCTTCGGCGGACCGCAAGGCGAGATCGTCGAGGTCTCGGCAGGAGACGCCGTGGTGATCCCGGCCGGCGTGGGACACTGCAACAGAGGATCAGACGGCGAGTTCTCGGTGATCGGGGCCTACCCCCGGGGACAGGAGAACTACGACCTGCGCACCGGCGAGGAGGGCGAGCGTCCCGAGGTACTGGAGAACATCAGCAATGCCGCCCTTCCCGAGTCCGACCCACTGTTCGGCGAAGATGGCCCTTTGGTCCTGCGCTGGGAGGGGTAATCACTAGCGAGACATATGGCCCTCAGCCTGTTCGTGGCGACACATTGCGAGGACGGTTAGACCACCTGCTCCGAACCCCATACTCCTTTTTGTCGGGTGCGATGCTTCTGCTCTCACCGGAGGAGCTTGTCCGGGGTGATGGGGAGGTCCCGGACACGGATGCCCGTAGCGTGGTAGACGGCGTTGGCTATGGCGGCGGGGGAGCCGCAGATGCCGATCTCTCCTATCCCCTTGGAGCCTATGGGGTTGACGTGGGGGTCGTGCTCGTCGACCCAGGCCACGTCCATCTCGCCCACGTCGGCGTTGGTGGGGATGTGGTACTCGGCGAAGTCGTGGTTGACGACGTGCCCGAAGCGGGGGTCTACCAGGCTCTTCTCGTGCAGCGCCATGCCGAGACCCATCGTCATCCCGCCGATGAACTGCGAGCGGGCCGTCTTGGCGTTGATGACGTTCCCGACGGCGAACACCCCGGTCATGCGCGGGACACGCACCTCCCCCGTGTCCTCATCCACCCGCGCCTCGGCAAAGTAAGCCCCGAAGGCGTGCATAGCGTAGTTCTCCGTATCCGGGTTGTCAGGCATGCCGGCCTCGGCGGTGTCGCCTGCGGCCGGATTGTGGCCGTGCCGCCCGCGGAAAGCGCGGGCCGCCCCGAAGATGGTCGAACCCCAGGCCGTGATCCCCGATGAGCCCCCCGCCACGGAGGCCGAGGGGAGATCGGTGTCCCCGATGCGAAGGTCGATATCCTCGACGCTCACCTCCAGGGCGTCGGCCGCGATCTGGGTAAGCGCCGTCCAGGTGCCGGTGCCGATGTCCGTGGCTCCGATCTCCACGACGTAGCTTCCGTTTTCTTCGCAGGTGATCCTGGCCTTCGATCCCGGCATCCTGAAGACGGGGTACATGCCCGACGCGACCCCCGTTCCCACGAGCCACCGTCCTTCGCGGCGGTCACGCGGGGTTGGATCACGGCCCTCCCAGCCGAAGCGCTCGGCCCCTTCCCGCAGGCAGGCGACGAGGTTGCGGCTGGAGTAAGGGAGTCCCGTTTCCGCGTCATCCTCTGGTTCGTTCAGGATACGGAACTCGATGGGGTCGAGGTTGCATTTGATGGCCATCTCGTCCATCGCCGACTCGAGAGCGTACATCCCAGGGGCCTCCCCAGGCGCTCGCATCCAGGACGGCACAGATACGTCGAGCGCGGCGAGGCGGTGGGTGGTGCGGCGGGTTTCCGTAGCGTACATCGTCCTGGTCGCGTAGGCGGTCTGCTCCGCGAACTCCTTTATCTTCGCGGTCTGCTCGACGACCTCATGGCTTGTCGCGGTAAGACGACCACTCTCGTCGGCGCCGAGCCGAACCCTCTGCACGGTCGGGGTGCGGTAACCGACGCAGGAGAACATCTGCTGGCGCGTCAGCGCGAACTTGATGGGACGGCCCTCTACCATCTGTGCGGCCATCACCGCCAGAACGGTGTTGGCATGGGGCAGTCCTTTAGACCCGAACCCTCCGCCGACGTGGAGTGCCACGACCCGTACCCTGTCCCGGTCCAACCCGAAGAGCCTGGCTATGGTCCTCCTCGTCGTATGCGCGCCCTGCGTGGATTCGTAGAGCGTGAGGTCCCCCGCCTCCCAGACGGCGACGGTGGTGTGCGGCTCCATCGGGTTGTTGTGTTCCAGAGGCGTCGAGTACGTCTCGTCGAGCGTGACCGCCGCCGAGGAGAACGCTTCATCCACGTCGCCTTCTTCTGTATCCGTGGGGAACCCGGCGTTGAGCCTGTCGGGGGTGTACAGGTCGTCCCTGTCCGGGCTGAACGCCGCGTCGTGCGGCTCCTCGTCGTAGAAGACGCCAACGAGGCTTGCGGCGTGGCGCGCGATCTCGAAGGTCTCAGCGATGACCGCGCCTATGTACTGTCCCCGGAAGGAGATCTCATCGGACTGCAAAATGGATAGCTCCCTGTCGCGGGCATCGGCCAGCGTGGGCGCGTTCTGGTGGGAGATGATGGCTATCACGCCGGGGAGGGCTTCGGCGTCACCCGCGTCTATGCGCGCGACGCGGCCTCGGGCGACGTCGCTGTGCAGCGGATACAGGTAGAGGGGGTTGTCTGAACGATGCTCGTAGGCGTAAGGGGCCGTCCCTGTTACTTTTTGCGGCCCGTCAATGCGGTCGAGGGGGGCGCCTATGGCCGTGCCAGTGGCCGGTGCGGTCGTGCTCATCGTTCCTCCGAAAGCTCGAGAAGGGTTCTGGTGATGACGTTGCGCACGAGCGGGACCTTGAAGGCGTTGTCGCGCAACGGCTGGGCATCCTCCAGCTCGATGTCGGCGGCGGCGCGGAAATTCTCCCTGGTAGCCGGCTCGTCCCGCAGGGCTTCCTCCGCATTTGTGGCGCGCCAGGGTTTGTGGGCCACCCCGCCTAGCGCTATGCGCACGTCGCGCACCACGCCGTCCTTTACGTCGAGAGCCGCGGCGACCGAGACCAGGGCGAAGGCGTAGGAGGCCCGCTCGCGGACCTTGCGGTACTTCGAGTTGGACGAGAAGGCGAGCGGTGGCAGGTCCACCGAGGTGATGAGCTCGCCATGCTCCAGGGTCGTGTCGCGCTGGGGCTCATCACCAGGCAGGCGATGGAGCTCCTCTATCGGGATGCGGCGTTCGCCGTCGGGCCCCTGCACGTTGACGAAGGCTTCGAGCGCCACCAGTGCCACGGCCATGTCGGAAGGGTGGGTGGCGACGCATTGTTCGGAGGTGCCCAGAACAGCATGGTTCTTGTTGTGGCCTTCTATTGCCGAGCATCCCGAGCCGGGCTCGCGCTTGTTGCAAGGCGTCGTCGTATCGTAGAAGTACACGCAGCGCGTGCGCTGCAGCAGGTTTCCGCCGGTCGTGGCGACGTTTCTGAGCTGGCCCGAGGCGCCGGCGAGGAGAGCCTGCGAGAGGGCCGGGTAGCGGGTGCGCACCTTACGGTCGGCGGCGAGGACGCTGTTCGGTACCGCGGCCCCTATGCGCAAGCCGCCGTCTTCGAGATCCTCGATCCTCTCCGAGGTCAGTCGTCTCACGTCGACTAGTATGTCGGGCGTCTCGATCCCGAGCTTCATGAGGTCGACGAGGTTCGTGCCGCCGGCCAGGAACGCCGCGTTCGGCGCCTCGGCGAGCGTCGCGACGGCGCCCGCTACGTCCTGGGCGCGCACGTAGCTGTACGGTCTCATCGCCCCGATACCTCTCTGATAGCGGGGACGATATTTGCGTAGGCGGCGCAGCGGCAAAGGTTGCCGCTCATGCGCTCCCGGATCTCACCGTCGTCGAGGATTATCTCTTCGACGTTGAGATCTTCTGTGACGTGGCTAGGCCAGCCCGCTTCGGCCTCCTCCAGCATCCCGACCGCCGAGACGATCTGGCCCGGCGTGCAGTACCCGCACTGGTAGCCGTCGTGCTCGACGAATGCCCGCTGCATGGGGTGAAGGTCACCGTTCTCGGCCAGTCCTTCGGCCGTGACGACCTCGGACCCGTCGTACGCGGCGGCGAGGGCCAGGCAACTGTTGGCGCGTTTTCCGTCGAGAAGGACGGTACACGCGCCGCACTGGCCGTGGTCACAGCCCTTCTTCGGGCTGGTCTTCCCCAGTCGTTCCCGTAGCGCATCAAGAAGCGTCGTTCGGGTGTCGGCTACGAACTGGTACTCGGTCCCGTCCACCTTGAGTATGATCTCAGCGTCCACGGCCCTCCCTTTCCGGGGCTCCTGATCCCATCCGATGTCCCCAAAGAGTATGACAGATAGGAATCGAGAACTAGGAATTGGCTCCGTTAACGAACAACTCCTGATTCTTGATTCCTAATTCACATCCGTAATGTCGCGGGGCCTGATCCACTCCTTCGAGAGGGCCATCCTCACGGCCTCCCCGCGGGATGAGACCCCGATCCTGGGGTAGATGTTAGCCAGGTGACGCTTGATGGTCGCCTCCGAGAGGTGCAGCGAGACGGCGATCTGCTGGTTGCTCATCCCGCGGGCGACCATAAGCAACACTTCCAGCTCCCGCCCGGAGATACCGTCGGCCGCGGCAGGGTTCTCGAGCGTCTCGGGGCGTATGATCACGTCCCTCGCCGGGCTGCTGGCGGCGGTGTGGACCGCCGTGTGCAGCTCCTCTATGGTGGCGCTCTTCACCAGGTAAGCGGAGGCCCCCAGCCCGATCAGCTCGCGCACCAGCCCGGGGTCGTCGTGCATGGTAACGATGATGACCCTGGGAGACGGTGAGTTTCCGAGCATGATCTCCATCGCCTCTTTTGCGCCCATACCCGGCATCTCCACGTCCAGGAGCACCACGTCCGGTTCTAGCCTCCTGGCGAGAGCGACTGCCTCCTGGCCGTTCTCCGCCTCACCGACGACCTCTATCTCCCCGTCTGTAGAGAGCATCTCGCTTACGCCCTGGCGGAACATGGCGTGATCGTCGGCCAGCAGTACTCTTATGCTCCTGCTTGCCAACCTATCCTCCCCCGTTCAGAAGCGGGAGACGGACCCGTACTCCCGCGCCGCCTTCAGGGGAACAGTATACTTCGGTCCCACCTTCCAGAAGCGCAGCGCGTTCTTTGATGGAGCGGAGGCCGAGGCCGCCCTCGCCGTTGCCCCCGAAGCCGTGGCCGTCGTCCTCGACGTAGCCAGTGGCCTCCTCCGGGGTGACATCAAGCCCGACCATTATGTGGTGGCAGTCCGAGTGCTTGACCGCGTTGCGGACGGCCTCGCGCAGGATCAGGTACATTTGCCCGCGCTGGTGGTCGGAGAGCCGCGCTTCCCCGCCCGAGGCGGAGAGCTCCGCGATGACGTCGTCGGGCACGGCGATCTCAAGGAGGTCCCGCAACGCAGGCACGAGGCCGTTCTCGGTCTCCGAACGCCGGAGCTCCATCGAGAGGTTCCTGGTCTGCTCCAGGGCGCTCTTCGTCATCTCCTTGGCCGTGCGTAACTTGCTTTCGGCCCGCACGGGGTCCTTCTTCACCAGCGCCTCGTAGAGCTGGAGGCTCTGGTGGGCCACGCCCATAGAGTGGGCCACCCTGTCGTGAAGCTCGCGGCTTATGCGCTGGCGCTCCGCCTTCTCGGCCTGGGCTCCAGCCTCCAGCGAGTGAAGCCGGTCGCGCTCCCGCTCCGCCCTTTTCTGCTCCGTGACATCGAGGGTGACGCCCAGCACCCGCGCGGGCGTGCCTCTCTCGTCCATGTAGACTCGGCCCTTCGCCTGAACCCAGCGGACCTCTCCCGCGGGCCTGACGATACGAAACTCCAGTTCGTGCGGCGTGCCCGCCGCGACAGAGGCGTCTAGTGTGCGGCGCACGCGCACGCGGTCTTTGGAGTGGACCCTTTCCAGAAAGCCCTCGAAAGAGGGGTTGAACCCGCCGGGAGGGTAACCGTAGATCTCGGCCATCGCGCCCGAGAATTGGCACTCATCTGCCAGCACGTCCCAATCGAGCAGGCCCACGCACCCGGCTTCGGTCGCCAGTCGCAGCCGTTCCTCGGTCTCGCGCAGCTCCGCTTCGGCCCCGCGACGCTCGACGAACTGGCCGAGCCGCCTACCTATAATCCCGACGGTATAGAGCAATTCCTGGTCGGGACGCTGATCCTCGCCACCCAGGAGCTCTATGACCCCGCAGGGACCACCACCGACGGGGATGGGAAAGGCCAGGGCACCCCGCATCCCGTCCGCCGACGCGGCGAACATCTCCTCCCGTGGCCAATCTCCATCCCAGACGAGTCTGTTTCTCGCCCAGGCGTTACCGGGAGGGCCCTTACCCTTCGCGAAGTCCGTCCGCAGACGCGTCTCCGCAAAGCCGTCAGGGATGTTCGGCCGGTGCCATACCTCGACACAGCGCAACGTTTCTTCGCGGACCATCCAGAGTACGGCCGCCTGCCAGCGGAGGTTCTCGCCGAGGGTCTTCAAGACGCCAGCGGCGGCCTCCTCCAGGCTCTCGGCCTCCGCCAGTACGACATCGACGGCGTGCTGGGCTGCGAGGTACTGGCGGCTCGCCTGGTGATGCTTCCTCCTGTCCGACAGCGTGCGGGTGAACCTTTTGCTCACATCGACGAGACGCTCGAAGCGTTCTCTGGTCGCCAGGGCCTCCGCGCGGTACTTGCGCTCACGGGCGCGCGACTCGGCCAGATCGTTCTCGAGCCGCTCTATCTCGGGGTTGGGACCCCCAGTGGTGGACCAGGCCTTCCAGTCCGACTTGCGTCCGGCGGAGTCTCTAGCTGGAGTCATCGGCCACCTCGCGGATGACGAGTATGCTCCCCGTGGTGCCATCGCCTTCGATAGCCCGGCCCCTGGCATCGAAGCGCCGTAGGACCCCATCCTCCCCCACGACGGCGAACCGCATGGCGAAAGACTCTCCCCTGGCCGCCCGCGCCGACGGTGCCGCCTCCGGCGGTAGCTTCCCGCCGCTCTCCTCCAGAACCTCCCTAGCGCCTAGCAGGCCATGCTCAGAGCCGGAGTGCTTTCCGAAGGTCTCCTCGAAGACCCGATTGCTGAACAACACCAGCCCTTCGGTATCCACGGCGAGCACCGCGTCAGAGATGCTCGCCAGGATGGCCTCGAGCCCGGACCGCTCGCTCCGTAGCCGCTCGACCAGCTCTTCCGCCCTCCTGCGGCCAGCCTCCGTCAACTGGCGCTCCTCTTCCCTACCCTGCGCCAGCTCCTGCAATTCCGTGGCCCTGGCCTGCAGGTCGTCGTTGGTTGTGTTCAGCTCCTCGACGGTGGCCTGCAGCTCCTCGTTGAGGGTCTCCAGCTCCTCGTTGGTGGCCTGCAGCTCCTCGTTGAGGGTCTCCACCTCTTCGGCGGCAGCCTGGGCCTCCTCGGTGTTCACCATAGACTCCTCGTGGGCGGCCTGGAGATCCTCGTTGAGCTGGCTGAGCTCCCGGTTGGCCTCCTCCAGACGGACGTTCTTCTCCGCAAGCCGCCGCATCCGCACCGCCGCGGTGACCTCTTCGACCACGACCAGCGCGGTCTCCACCCTCTCCCCTTCCACCTCCGCGCGCCGGGGTTGGCAGGTGAGCCGAAGGTAGCTGGGTTCGCCGGTGGTGGCCTCCTCCACGGCGAACTCCTCGGTCTGCGTGGCTGTACCCGTCCTGAATGCTTCGTCTATCGTCCTGCGAACCTCGACGTAGGGCACCTCCCCCTGCATGGCGTGCAGGAAGTCCTGCCCCACACCTACGCCGGAGATGGAGAGCATCCGTCTGGCGGTGGTGTTGATCGCCCCGATGGCGTACTCGCGGTCCACCAGCACGACGCCCACGGGCAGCCTGTTGAGCAGATCTTCGCCCGCGACGCGGTGCCCTGCGGCTAGTTGCTGTTGCACCTGGGACCGAAGGGTATTCTGCTCCTGGGTACCATGCTGCCGGCGCGCCCTGGGTGCCGGGCTCGTCGGGAGCGTCGCTGGCAGGAGGAAGCGTGGTCCCTGCCTGCGGTAGACCTTGTTGTGCCGGTCCACAGGGGCGAACATATCCGCCTCCGCGGAGGCCGATTCCGCCTTGCCCATCACCAGGTAGCCGCCGTCGCGCAGGGAGTAAGCGAACAG
>Ga0126313_10002536_pt1 | contig 10269 bp, 10 predicted proteins | sample Plot105A_FD_89954 | JGI IMG/M metagenome (GOLD analysis project Ga0126313, IMG submission 89954) | Serpentine soil microbial communities from UC McLaughlin Reserve, CA, USA - Plot105A | ecosystem: Environmental > Terrestrial > Soil > Grasslands | place: USA: UC McLaughlin Reserve, Lake County... | reverse complement strand
GTGCCCAAACGCATGAGGAGGACGAGGGCGGCCGGCAGGGCGCTGCTCGCCAGCATCCAACGCCAACTCTCCTCGCCTAAGCCCACGAGGAAGTACCCCACGACGTAGGCCACCGCGAAACCCGCCCACCAGAAGAAGAGGTTGATGCTGAGCAAGAGTCCGCGGTGCCTTCGCGGCGTGAACTCGGTCAGCAAGGCCGTGGCGATCGGATAGTCCGCCCCGATCGCTACCCCCAACACGAACCTCAGCACGAGCAGTTGCCAACCCTCGCCGACGAAGAACTGCAGCGCGGAAGCCACGACGAACGTGAGAAGGTCTAGAATGTACATGGTCTGACGGCCTACGAGGTCCGTGACGAAGCCCAAAACCAACCCGCCGAAGAAGATGCCGACCAACGCGGCGGCGCCGATCAGGCTGACCATCAGCGGAGAGAGGCCGAGTTGGGGCGTCAGCCCCGCCAACGCGGGCGCGACGATGCCAAGGATGTAGCCGTCGCAGAACGGCCCACCGGCCGAGTAGAACGCTATCTTCCAGTGGAAACCGTTGAGTGGCATGTCCTCGATCGATGTTGCCGTTGTGCTATTCAACTTTGCCTCCCTCCTTAGATTCCTTCATCCGCAGCCCCGCCCCCTCATAGGTGGATATTCTCCGATTATTGGCTATTATATATAATAGCAAATGCTGACATGGAATGAAATCGGATAAGGAGGCCGGGGGTTGGAAAAGTTGGCAGCAACTGCATCCCAGGGCCACAAAACCGCTCAGGCGATGGTTGCCGACGGACTTCGCGAGGGTATCTTGAGCGGGGTACTGGGGGGTGGGCGTCCTCTGAGACAGATTGAGATCGCCGAAGAGTTCGGGGTGAGCAGCGTCCCGGTCCGGGAGGCGCTCAGGCAGCTGGAGGGGGAGGGGCTGGTGGTCTTCTACCCACGGCGTGGGGCGGTCGTGTCCGAGCTGTCGCGGGACGAGGTGCTCGAGATCTGCGAGATGCGCGAGGCTCTGGAGTTGCTGGCGCTGCGCAAGGCTTTCCCCAACATTACTGATGGGGATCTGCGGCGGGCGGGGGAGGTGCTGGACTGGGCCGACGCGCAGACCGACGAGGAGCTGCTCGCGAGGTGGGGGCAGGTGAACTGGGAATTCCACTCCGCGCTCTACCGGCCGGCGAACAGGCCTCAGCTACTCGGGGTAATCAGGAACTTGCACAACAAGTTCGACCGGTACCTGCGCATCCACTTCTCCACGATGGACTACAGGGGGAAAGGGCAGCAGGAACATCGGGAGATCCTCGAACGTTGCAAGCAGAGGGACGAGGAGGGGGCGATCAAAGCCCTGCACCAGCACATCCTTACCGTCAAGGCGATGCTGCTGGATTACCTCGATGGGGAGGCCGAAGAAGATGCTCCTTGAGAAGATGGTAACCGCGGTGGATTCCCATACCGAAGGCATGCCCACCCGGGTCATCACGGGCGGCTTTGCCCCCGTGCCCGGCGAAACCATGTTCGAAAAGCAACGGTACGTGAGGGACAAGTTGGACCACCTACGCAGGATGCTCGTCTTCGAGCCGCGCGGACATACCGTTATGGTCGCTGCGGTACTTCTCCCTCCGACCGTTCCCGGGGTGGATCTGGGCGTCCTGTTCGTAGACGAAATGGGATATCTGCCGATGTGCGGCCATGGCACCATCGGGGTGTGCACCGTGGCCGTCGAAACCGGCCTGATTCAGGCCGAAGAACCGGTCACGCACGTAACCCTGGATACTCCGGCGGGTCGGGTGGTCGCTCGAGCCAGGCTGGAGAATAATCGGGTGAAGAGCGTCGAGTTCCAGAACGTTCCGGCTTTCCTCGCGAAAGAAGATGTCGAAGTGGAGGTCGAAGGCTTCGGTCGCTTGATGCTCGACATCGCCTACGGAGGCAACTTCTTCGGGATCCTCCTGGCGAGCTCGGTGGGACTTTCTCTGGAGAAGCGAAACTCTCAGGCGCTTGTGGAGGCAGGAATGAAGATCATGGCCGCCGTAGAGGAGCAGGTGCGGGTGGAGCATCCTTCGAACCCGGAGATCCGCGAAGTCAAGCACGTCCTGTTCACCGGAGATGCCGACGTCGAAGGGGCGCACGCCAAGAACGCGACGGTCATATACCCCGGCATGCTCGACCGGTCGCCCTGCGGCACCGGGACCAGCGCCCGGATGGCCCAGCTCTTCGGGCGCGGCGAACTCGGTTTGGGAGAGGACTTCGTACACGAGAGCATCATCGGGACGTTGTTCACCGGTCGTTTGGTCGAGGAGGTGAAGCTGGGCGCGGGAACTTCTGCGGTTGTACCGACAATAGAGGGCAGGGCCTGGATCCACGGTTTCCAGCAGCTCGTGGTGGATCCAGAAGATCCCTTCCCGGCGGGATTCGCCCTCGGTTAGAGAAAGGAGAGAGATGATACGTTTTCCAGGCATCCAGGTCGCGATAATCACGCCTTTCGACGAGTCCGGAGAGGTGGATTACGCGCGCCTGGCGGAGCATGCCGACTGGCTCATAGAGAACGGCATCCACGGGTTGGTGAGCCCGGGCTCCGTCGGCGAGTACGCCTCGCTGACCGACGAGGAGCGCAAGCGGGTCGTCGAGACCGTGATCGAAGCCTCGGGCGGGCGGGTGCTCGTGACCGCGGGCGTCATGGCCCCCTCGACGGCCAAGACCGTGGGCTGGACGGAGCACGCCAAGCAAGCAGGAGCTGCGGCCGTGATGGCGCTGCCGCCGATCAACTACAATCCCGCCAGGCACGAGGTCTTCGCTTACTACCAGGCCATCTCGGACGTGGGGCTCCCCATCGCCGCCTACAACAATCCCTACGACACCGCCACGGACCTCACGCCGGAGTTCCTCGCCGAGCTCTCGGAGATCGAGAACTTCGTCGCGGTCAAGGATTTCTCCGGAGACGTTCGCCGTATAGCCGGAATCCGCGAGCTGTGCGACCTGGAGATCGTAGCCGGGGTGGACGACCTGGCCCTGGAAGGCTTCCTCGCCGGGGCCACGGGATGCATCGCGGGATTCGCCAACGCTCTCCCGAGAGAGACAGTCGAGGTCTTCGATCTGGCGCAGGCAGGAGAGCTGGACGGGGCCTGGGAGCTCTACCGCCGGCTACTGCCGCTCTTCCGTTACGACTCCGCGCCGCTCCTCGTGCAGGCCATAAAGTACGCGATGGAGCTGGTGGGCAAGCCCGCCGGCAAAACCCGTCCCCCCCGCCTTCCTCTCGGCGACGAGGACCGGAAGGCGGTGGAGAAAGCCTTCGCGCACTTTGCCGCGACTAAAACCACCGGCTAGGTCACTCAAAGACGTGTGAGGGTAGGAGTACTGATCACACGATGACGTTCAAGAGCATCAACCCGCACTCGCCTTCCGAGGTGATCGGGGAGTTCCAGGAGTCGGGCGAGCGGGGCATCGAGGAAGCAGTCGCCCGCGCGCATAAAGCGTTCCCCGGGTGGCGCGAGCAGACCGCCGTGGCGCGCGGCGGTGCGCTGGGCAACATAGCCGATGAGATAGAGCACAACCACGAGGAGATCTCGTGGCTCGTCGTCCGGGAGGTGGGGAAACCCATAACCGAGGCCCGCGGCGAGGTTAGCCGGGCGATCTCCATCCTTCGCTACTACTCCCAGATGGTCCTCGCCCCGGACGGCGAGAGGAATCCGGCGAGAACCACCCCGAAGGACTGGCTGATCGCGCGTAGGTACCCCGTCGGGGTGTGCGCGCTCGTAACCCCGTGGAACTTCCCGATAGCCATTCCTTTCTGGAAGGCTGCTCCCGCGCTCGGCTCCGGCAACACCGTGGTTCTGAAGCCCGCTCCGCAGGCGACCGCGGTAGCCCACAGGATAAAGGAGATCGCCGACACGCACCTGCCAGAAGGAGCCTTCGAGCTTGCCCTCGGAGACGCGGAGACCGGGGAACCGCTGGTAAAGCACCCTGACGTGGCCGCCGTCTCGTTTACGGGATCTGCCAGGGTAGGCCGGAGCGTTGCCGGGGAGGTGGCGGGCAGGGGAGCGCGGGTGCAGTGCGAGATGGGAGGACAATACCCGTCGATCGTTCTCGCTAATGCCGACCTGGATCGGGCGGCCAAGACCATCACTTACGCCGCGATGGGCTACGCCGGACAGAAGTGCACCGCCACCGGCCGTATCATCGTCGAGGACTCCGTCTACGACGAGCTGCGCGAGAGGCTCGTTTCGGCGGTGGAGGAGATGGAAGTCGTCGACCCGGAGAGCGAGAGCTGCCAGGTGGGACCCCTGATCGAAGAGGGAGCCCGCGCCTCGGCGTTCGAAGCCCTCGAAAAAGGCGGGGGCCGAAAGCTCACGGGCGGCCGATCTCTCGACGGAGAGGGGTTCTACCTCGCTCCCACGCTGGTCGAGATCGAGGATCGCAACAGTTTGCTGGCAAAAGAGGAAGTCTTCGCTCCGGTCAGCGCGTTGCTCAGGGCTTCTTCTGCTGAGGAAGCGGTAGGCATCACCAACGAAGTGCGCTACGGGCTTGCCGCAGCCGTGTTCACCGAGGATCTGGAAGAGGCGATGTCGATAGGGAACCGGTTGGAAGCGGGCCTCGTGCGGGTGAACGCGTCTACCGCCGGGGTGGACTACCACGCTCCCTTCGGGGGCTTGAAGGGATCCGGGATAGGATCGACTAGGGAGCAGGGTCTGGCGACCAGGCAGTTCTACACCGAGAGCAGGAGCGTCCTGCTCTCACCATGATGGAGGCCAGTCTCGGATGAAGGTCATTGTCGTCGGAGGAGGCGTGGTGGGGCTCTGCTGCGCCCGCGAGATCACACGGCGAGGCGGAGAGGTAACGCTCGTCGAGAGGGATCGCTGCGGGGGAGCTACCTCGCTGCGAAACGCCGGGCAGATCGTCCCCTCCCTCTGCACCCCGCTCTCCTCCCCCGGTGTCATCAAGCAGGCGCTCGGGTGGATGCTCAAGCTGGGCAGTCCTCTCAGCCTGAGGGTGAGTCTGGATCCGGATTACCTTCTCTGGCTGTTGCGTTTCGCCCTCAACTCTTCCGAGGAGAAGTACCGCGAGTGCCTGAAGGTAGCCCTCGTGCTGGGCAAAGACACCCATCTTCTCTTCGAAGAGCTGCGGAAGGAGGGCGTGGAGTTCGAGATGCACAGGAAAGGCGTCCTCTTCGCCACCCTCTCCGAGGAGGCTCTCCGCGAGGACATCGAGATATACAGGGAGCTCGAGCGGGCCGGGTACGATGGCGAGTACGAGGTCCTCGGCGGGGGAGAGGCGCGCCGCTTCGAGCCGTCGCTGAGTGAGAAGGTAGTTGGAGGGCTCTTTGTCAAGGACGAGCGCCACGTCCGCCCGGAGAGCTTCGCGAGGGGCTTGGCTGCCGATCTCAGGGCAAGGGGAGTACGGATACTCGAAGGCACGGAGGTCTACGGCTTCAGACGCGGTGAGAGAGGCTCCTGGAGGGTACTCACTTCGGAGGGAGACCTCGACGCGGACCGCGTGCTCCTGGCAGCGGGCGTCTGGTCCAGGGAGTTGCTCGCAGAGATGGGGGTGAGGATCCCGCTCGAGGCAGGCAAGGGCTACAGCGTGACCTCCGCGGGGAAGGGCACACAGCCCGAGCGACCGCTAAAGCTCGCCGAGGCGCAGGTGGTGTTGACCCCCTACGATGGCGGAGTGCGGGTTTCCGGGATGTTCGAGTTGAGCGGCATAAACCTATCTCTGAAGCAGCGGAAGATCGAGTCGATCATACGTGCGGCATCTCCGTATTTGCGTGACTGGAGCCCGAAGAAGCCGAGGCTGGAGTGGGCGGGGCTGCGTCCCGCAACCCCGGACAGCCTGCCATTGATCGGGAAGGTGCCGGGCTTGAGTAACATCTACCTAGCCACCGGGCACGGAATGCTCGGCGTGACCCACGCCCCCGCCACCGCCAGGGCCATAGCACCTTTGCTTCTCGAAGAAAGACCGGTACCCGAGCTTGAATCTTTCAGGGTCGATAGATTCTGATGAGCGTCTAGTGAAAAATTGCGGCTGATCTGGGGTGAGAGAGGCATTCGGGAGCAGGTTCGCCTTCGTGGCCGTCGCGATCGGGATGGCGGTGGGGACCGCGAACATGTGGAGGTTCCCCGGGATAGCGACCGAGTGGGGAGGCGGCTCGTTCCTCATGGCGTTGGTGCTCGCCAACCTGGTGTGGGCGATCACGATCCTTATGTCCGGTCATTCATGGGATCGGAGAGCCGGCTGGGCGCCATCGGCGCTTTCAGGGGTTTCATGGGCAGGAAGTAGAGAATACGCGGCCTGAAGGGGAGAGTCGAGGCAAGCCCTCGACCAGTCGATGTGACCTTCGCTTCCCAGGCGGTCACGTAGCGCCTGCAATAGTTGTCGCCAGAGACCCGCCTTCTGCCAGTCTCTGAGTCTACGCCAGCAGGTGACCCGCTGCAGCCGAACTCCTCGGGCAACATTCGCCAGGGTATACCGCTCTTGAGAACGTAGATGATTCCCGAGAGCGCTGCCCTTGCGGGCACGCACGGCCTGCCTCCTCTCGGGTTGACTGGCTCCGGCAACAACTGCTCTACGATCTCCCACAACTCGTTGCTAACCATCGCTTGCGTCATCGCTGAACCTCCCAGCATGCTTGCTCGGTCTTCCGGCCTCGGTCGCCGTACGAACCGCCATAGCCGGTTCTTGGGTGTAGGATGTAAGGTCCTCGAGAGCTTCTAGGGGCCGCCGGAGAGAAACGCGTTGAGATGTGCGAGCACCGCCTCCGGCGCATCTTCCTGGGCGAGATGTGAGCACTCGGGGATCGTCTCGAGCCGTGAGCCCGGTATCGACGAGTTGAGCTTCTCTCCCACCTCCAGCGGCAGCCAGCGATCTTCCTCGCCCCACAGGATGAGCACGGGGCGTTCGACCCGTCTGTAGAGCGGTTCGGACTCGGCAGTGTCGCGCTGGTCGTTTTGGACTATCTGCCGGTAGAAGGCGTCCTGACCCTCTTTCCCCAGCCAGGGCGCGAGGTAGGGCCCCATCTCCTCGTCGGTCATCGGCCGGTAGGTCGCGTCTCTTATGTAGGCGGCTACCATCGCCCGGTGCATGTAGGCGGGGATCTGCCTGAACACCCCCGGATAATCCTGCACCAACCGGTAGAATGGCGAACCCCAGGGGGTGGCAGATACCGTGTCCACCAGGACGATCCGCTCGAAGTCACACCCTTCCAGGAGGTGCGTTCTCATGGTGATCGCGCCGCCGAAGTCGTGGCCGACGATCATGGGGCTTTCGAGTCCCCAATGGTCTAAGAGCCCGGCCAGCAACTTGCCCTGGGCGTGATGGGAGACGTCCTGACCGTCCCGTTTGTCCGAAGCCCCGTACCCCAGCAGGTCGAAGACGTGCACCCGGTAGTTCTCCGCCAGTTCGGGTGCGATCCTCCGCCAGACGTAGGAGGAGAAGGGCGTGCCGTGCACCAGGACGACCGGAGGCCCATCGCCGAAGACGTCGTGCGCCACGACGTCTCCTTCATACTCGAAGGTTTCCCTCAGCTCCCACCCTGTAGCCGCTCTTGCCACTATCCACCTCCGGATCCCTACCCAGCGGTCCACCAACGATTCTCCTCTAGCATCGTAAGGCGCGAGCAGTATCTTTTCCAACGAAAGTTTGAGATGCTGTCCATCTCACATCGTGATGACCGACGTGAGGCGCTTTGCCCGAGTAGGCTGTGGAGGTAGCGTGATGGAACTCAGGCACCTGCGAACTTTCAGGGCGGTCGCCACGCGTCGGAGCTTCACCCGGGCCGCGAGGGAACTGGGTTACGTGCAGTCGGCGGTCACCGCGCACGTCAAGGCCCTCGAAGCCGACCTGGGCGTAAGGCTCTTCGACCGCCTTGGTAGGAATATTGCCCTAACACAAGCCGGAAGTGAGTTGCTCCGATACGCTACGGCGATCCTCGACCTAGCTGACGGCGCCCGGGCCGCGATCGCAAACGGTGGGGAGCCCGCCGGTACGCTGCACGTGAGCGCCGCGGAGACGCTTTGCGTCTACCGGCTGCCGTCTGTCCTCGAACAGTTCGGCAAGCGCTTCCCGGAGGTCCGCGTGGTCTTTGAGCCGAGCAAGAGCGGTACGCTCGATCCGACGCTGCGACGCGAGCTTTCGGAGGGCGTTGTCGACGCGGCGTTCGTGATCGAGAGGGAGCACGGGGATCTGGGGGGCCTTGTAGCCGAACCTCTGGTTCGAGAGCCCCTCATGTTGGTCGCCAAACCAGGCCACCCGTTGGCCGAAGCCGGGGAGGTCCGTCCTGCTGATCTTGCCGAGGAGTCGGTGCTCATGGCGGAGAAGGGTTGCGGTTTCCGGGAGGTCTTCGAGGAGCAGATGGCAGGGGTCGGGGTCGAGCCGAAAGCGGAGGTAGAGTTCACTAGCAGCGAGGCGATCAAGCGCTGTGTGGAGGGCGGCATGGGCGTGGCGGTGCTCGCCGCGGTATCCGTCGCGGAGGAGGTTCGTAGCGGTCGACTAGTGGCCCTCAACTGGTCGGAGCCCGGATTTCATGTCTCGACCCAAATGATACGCCACAGGGACAAGTGGCTCTCGCCTGCCCTCAGGGCTTTCCTCGCAACCACGAACGACATACTCGGAGTTGGCAAAGAACCCAAGCAGAAAGTGCTCGGCCCTATGGCAATGGGAAGCATACGATAAGTCCAGAAATTGGCTATCAGAGCAGCGTCAAGCCGTTCGGTATTGAAACGTGCTCTTAGACGCGCCGATCTCCGCCGCCGCTTGACGCGGAGGAGGCCCCTAACGCTGTAAACTACTTCACGTGGAGGGGTTTATCGATGCAGCAGCCGGTCTCTTGTACGAAGGATAGGAGCTGTAGATGGCAGAAGATGCACGGGTCGTTAGCGCTACCAGCCGTCCGATCAAGGACTTGCCGGGTCGGAGACTGCGATGGCTCGCCGAGCGGTCAGTAGGGACAACTGCTACGGCGGTATTGGAGAACTTTTTACCTCCGGATGGCTTCGTCCCTTCCCACCGCCACGAGGTGGAAGAACTCTTGGTGTGCCTCGAAGGTCGGGGCGAATTCCACATAGATGGGCGTGCACACAGATTCAGTAGGGGGGACACCGTTATCGTGCCAGCACGGAGGGTGCACGGCTTCCGCAACGTGGGCGACGGGCACATGCACGTGTTAGCCATTTTCCCAAACGCCGAGCCGGACGTGAGGTGGGAAGATCCTCGCTACGCCACGAGCTCGTGGCGTAGCGAAAATGATTAATGTAAAGGCGGCGTTTGCGCTCGAACTCGAGTCAGTTCGTCAGCAGAGGTCAAAGCTACGGCCGGCAGCGAAGCCGCTCCGATGGCCGCCGACGCCGGCGCGCGCAAGAAGAGCCCGTATCCGGTCACGCACGAGACCGCAGAAGCCAACCTCGCGGCGCTGTTGGAAGAGCTGCGTGCTCTCAGGAGGGCTGCAGGGCATCAGAATATTCTCCTCAAAGAGCAGGACGGCGGCTAGAAACGCTTGAAGCTGCAACGCTCACGGACGAGCTGCGAGAATCGTTTGAAAGCGCCGACGCAGCCCGGGTAAGGTGATGATCCTCTATGGCCTGGACATGGCGTCTGAAGGCCCCTGGTGGCGTAGGCTATTCGGAAGGTAGCAACGAGGTCCGGCCGTTGCTAGAAAGTCGGACCCGAAGGCACCTATTCACTTAGCTTCTTTAGGACGTGGTACTCCTCGGCGCTGAGCATCTTCACGCGTCTGAACGGGCGCCTAAACCAAGCATCTCTTGCTAAGATGCTGACCATTATGTAGGGTGCGGAGGGGCTCAAGGACAGACCCTACGGACGCCCCGCAGGGGTGAGGAAGGTGAGCCTCACCGCGGTCGAGGAGGTGACAAAGCTCGCGCAGAACCAGCAGATCGGCGCCTTCCGGGTACACGCGGCCCTAAAGCAGAGGGGCTTCGACCTCAGCCGCACCACCTGCGGCAGGATCCTCGCTTAGGTCCGCGAGCTCTGCGGCTACGACAAGGCCAAGAGCGGTGGCGGCGCGAAGAAAACGATGCCGTTCGCCTCCGAGAGGCACCACGAATACTGGACCGCCGACGTCCGCCACCTGGACATGCTGGGTGGGGAGCTACTGGCGGGGGGCATGGTCTACGCCGTCGCGACACTGGAGAATTTCTCGAGGGCCGTCCTCGCCAGCTCGCTGACGCACAGGCAGGACCTGAACGCCTTCCTCGCCGTCCTCTACCGGGCGGTGCGGGAGTACGGCCCGACCGAGGCCCTCGTCACCGACTCGGGCTCGGTCTTCCTCGCCAACAGGGCG
>Ga0126313_10002534_pt1 | contig 10275 bp, 11 predicted proteins | sample Plot105A_FD_89954 | JGI IMG/M metagenome (GOLD analysis project Ga0126313, IMG submission 89954) | Serpentine soil microbial communities from UC McLaughlin Reserve, CA, USA - Plot105A | ecosystem: Environmental > Terrestrial > Soil > Grasslands | place: USA: UC McLaughlin Reserve, Lake County... | reverse complement strand
TATCGGAAGTCGCTCTTCGAGGAGATCGGGCTCTTCGACGAGGACTTCGTCTCCTACTGCGAAGACGGGGATCTCAGCTTCCGCGCCCACCTCGCGGGCCACCGCTGCTTCTACGTCCCCGACGCCGTCGTCTACCACATGGGAAGCGCCTCGACCGGTGGCAAGCGAAGCCCGACGGCGACCCGGCTGGGTACCCGGAACTCACTCAGCCTGCTCGTCAAGGACCTGCCCCTATCAGCCGTGCCGCATATCCTGCCTTTCTTCGTTCTCGGGCAGCTCGCGCGCCTGGTTACCGCCGCCACGACAGGCTCGTTGCGGGCGCACCTGGAGGGGCTTGCAGGAGCGTGGCGTCACCTGCCGCTCATGCTAGAGAAGCGGGCCACGGTTCAGAAGCGCAAACGGCTCTCGGACGCCGAGGTCCGCAAACTGCTCAGGAAATCGTCGCTCGCCGCCGCGGCGAGCATCGTGCGCCGGCTGAGGGATAGAACGATCTCGCGATGAAGTTCTCCGTGCTCATCGTCAACTACGCCTCGTGGCCCCTAACCGTACGCTGCATCGAATCTCTTTACCGGACCGGCTATAGAGACTTCGAGACCATCGTCGTAGACAACGACGGCGTGCAGCCGCCGGAGCTGCCGTCTTCTGTACGTCTGATCCGGAACAAGGAAAACGTCGGGTTCGCCCGCGCCCACAACAGAGGCATCGCCGCCTCGACGGGAGACATCGTCGTCCTCATAAACCCGGACACGGTCGTGGGAAGGGATTTTTTCGAGAGCCTGGAAAGCTTCTTCGGAGAGAATCCGAAGGTGGGTATAGTTGGACCGAGGATTCTGAACTCCGAGGGAGAGCTCCAGCTCTCGGCGCGGCGTGAGATCAGCGCCCTCTCGGGGTTCCTCGGGCGCACCTCCCTCCTGACCCGTCTCTTTCCCAGGAGCTCGCTCGTAAAGAACCAGTTCCCCGCCGTCACTGACCGATCACATGCTTCTCCGGTCGACTGGGTCTCCGGCGCCTGCATGGCGATCCGGAGGGACGCCCTGCGGGGATTAGGCTCCCTCGACGAACGCTTCTTCATGTACTTCGAGGACGCTGACCTCTGCCGCCGCGCCCGCGCTGCCGGCTGGCTCGTCTATTACCTGCCCCACGTCGAGATAATCCACCAGACCGGCGCGAGCAGCCGCAGCAAACCGAGAGCGGTCTGGCTGCTCCACAAGAGCGCCTTCCTCTACCACCGCAAACACGGCGCCCACGGACCACTGAACGTCTTCAGCGCAGCGGTTCTCGCCGGGCTCAGCCTTCGCGCGCTCGCGAAGCTCGGAGCTTCGCTCCTGCAGAGCAGTCGCGTTGCCTCGAACGACTGATACGAAGTCTAGCCCCGAAACGAAGGCGCGATAGGACCCGCCTTCGCGCCCGGACCTCCTGCAGCCCGAACGCGGTTGCGTAAGGATGACCTCGGCATGGTTCTGCAAACCGTTTTGAACAACACCTCCTAAGACTAAGGTCCGAAAGACGTTACGAAGCGCAGCCGGTGGCGTCTCCCAGGGCTTGAAGCGCTGAGCTGCGGTCCATGCCGGTGCTTCCGAGGAGGTCGACGGCGGAGGCGTGGATTCGGTCGACGAGCGCGTTGACGGCGAGGTTACTGGCGAGGTCTTCGCGCTCGTTCAGACGCGCGCTGGCCTCCCTCGCTGCCTCTAGGGCGAGCCGGCGCGTGTCTTCAGGGTCGCCGGAGGTGTCCAGGTAGATGGCGAGGGCCCCAGTCGCCGCGGCCAGAGTATGGACCGCTTCCGAGAGCGGTTCGGGCGAGGGGTCTTCCGGCCGTACCACGCTGAGGGCGGCGCGGGAGAGGGCGCGCACGTCGCGGACCGTAAGGTCTATCTGGTCAGCGGCTGCGGCGTAGAGATCGAGGTGACGCAGGCTTCTGCGGCGGGGTGGGGCGAGTCGCGCGGTCTCCCGGCCGGCCGCGACGGCCTCCTTCAGCCCGCTCACTCTGGCATCGATCTCGCGTGCCTTCAGGTAGGCGTTCTGGGCGCGTTCTGCGTCGCCGCTCTCCAGAGCGCCGGCCACATCCTCGAGCACGGCCGCCGAATCGTCGAAGACGGGTGGGCTGCCTCTTCCACCATGCGCTCGGGGTTGATGGGAAGCAGGGCGTTTATCAGCAAGGCTGTGCCGCCCCGATCAGGGCCTCAAGGAAGCGCTCCACCTAGAGTCCGGAGTCGCGCGAGTGGAAGGTGATCAGGATGATCATCGCCGAGATGGCTGCCTCCTTGACGCCAATTTCCTCACGCCCCAGAAACACGGCCAGCGCCATCGCCAATGCCATGGCGAGCCCGGTCTGCAAGGCCGCGACCCCGACCGCAGAGACGAGAAAGTCGGCGATCGCGACGCCGAAGGCAACCCCAAACGTCAGCTCGACCGCCCGGCGGGCCCGCTCTCCCACCGCGAGCCCCAGGCAGATGACCGCCGCTATGGGCGCGAAGGTCGGCCGGTCTACCCCGAGGATCAACACCGCAAGAAACCATGCCGCGCAGGCGGCCACGGCGGTCTGCAGGATCTGCAACCACGCGCCCCGCACGAGAAGAAAACCCGAACGCAGGCGGGTGCGCACCCGCACCCGGGGGCCGATCCTCTCCCGCCACGAAGAACCCTCGTGAGGCTTCACCCTTCGCTCCTTTTTGCGACCGTTTTGCCGAGCTTAGGTCCCGAACAACCAGTACCTCCCCTGATGATACGCTCCGGCTCGCCGGTGATACAGGTCAGGGTGAATGCTGAAGTCAACCAGACTCCGCATGGCCGAAGGGCAAATCTTCGACCAACCCCTCAACTTTTCAGGCTGACGACGGATTATTCCGGGTCTGTGGCGGGTCGTAACGCGAGGAAGACGTGCTCCGGGGGGTTTCTCGGTAGTTCGAGGATGCGGTTGAAGAGCCTGTACTGCCAGCCGTATTTCTGGTCTATGGCCCAGTTGGGCATCTCCTCTTCGTCCTTGTCCACGAGGCAGGCTCCTGCCTCGACGATGCTTTGCGCTGCGGGCTTGCCCCTGAAGTTGCTGGGCGTCAGGGTTACGCGAGGGTTGTTGTGAATGCGTTTGGCCTTGCCGGAGTTCGCGCTCGTGAACACGTAGGCTTTGCCGTCCACCAGGGCGAACCAGACCGCCGTTGACACGACCTCACCGTTCTTGCGGAACGTGGTCAGGCGCATGTAGCGGTGGCCTTCCAACAGCCCGAAGGTACCGGCCTCGCTCATCTCAGCCTCCCTCGTACCGTGGCAGCCTCTCTTGAGGCATACTGTCGAGCGGCGGGGCGGCGCGGTCCTTGTCCGAGAGGGACGGGCTTTGGAGGGGCCACTCTATCCCTATTTCCGGGTCGTTCCACAGGACAGACCCGTCGTGTTCGGGGGCGTAGTAGTCGGTGCACTTGTACGAGAAGAGAGCGCTCTCGCCGGTTACGACGAAGCCGTGGGCGAAATCGGGCGGCATCCAGAACTGGCGCTTGTTCTCGGTAGAGAGGGTGACGCCGGTCCACCGGCCGAAGGTCGGGGAGCCGGTGCGGATGTCCACGGCGACGTCGAAGACCTCTCCTTGCAGGACGGAGACTAGCTTGCCCTGGGCATGAGGATGCTGGAAGTGGAGGCCGCGCAGCACGCCGTGGACCGAGAACGAGAGGTTGTCCTGCACGAAATGGTTGGGGATACCGTGCTCCTCGTAGCGGGAGCCGTTCCAGGTTTCCATAAAGAAACCGCGGTCGTCGCCGAAGACGTCGGGCTCGACGATCAGGACCCCTGGGAGTTCTGTTTCGATGACGTTCACCTCACGAACTCCTCGCTGCCGAGCAACTCGATGAGGTATCGTCCGTAGTCGTTCTTCCTCATCGGGTGGGCGAGGCGTTCGACCTGTTCGGCGTCGATGTAGCCTTTACGGTAGGAGATCTCCTCGGGGCACCCTACCTTGAGCCCCTGCCGCTGCTCGATGGTCTCGATAAAGTTGGCAGACTGGTGCAGCGACTCGTGCGTGCCTGCGTCGAGCCACGCCATCCCGCGTCCCATGAGCTCGACCTGCAACCCCCCGCGCTCCAGGTAATCCACGTTGACGTCCGTTATCTCCAGCTCGCCCCGCTCCGAAGGTCTGAGGCCGGCGGCCACGTCGAGCACCCTGTTGTCGTAGAAATACAGGCCCGTCACGGCGTAGTGCGACCGGGGCCTCTCCGGCTTCTCCTCGATGCTCAAGACCGTCCCGTCGCCGTCGAACTCCACGACGCCGTAGCGCTCGGGATCGCGGACGTAATATCCGAAGACGGTGGCGCCATTCGGCCTGTACGCCGATCGTTCCAGAAGACCCGAGAAGCCCTGCCCGAAAAAGATGTTGTCCCCGAGAACTAGAGAGACGCTCTCGGAGCCCACAAACTCCCGTCCTATGATGAAGGCCTGGGCGAGGCCCTCCGGCTTCGGCTGCACGGCGTACTCGAAGTTGACGCCCCACTGGGAGCCGTCGCCGAGCAATTCCTCGAAGCGGGAGAGGTCTTCGGGGGTCGAGATCACGAGTATCTCCCGGATGCCTGCTAGCATCAACGTGGTCAATGGGTAGTAGATCATGGGCTTGTCGTAGACGGGCAATAATTGCTTGCTGACCGCCCTGGTGAGCGGGTACAGCCGCGTCCCCGACCCCCCGGCGAGCACGATGCCCTTCACGCCGTTCCCCCGCGGATACCCAGCCGCTCTCCCCTGTAGCCCCGCGAGAGCACGGCCTCGCACCACTCCCGGTTCTCCAGGTACCAGCGCACCGTCTTCTCCAGGCCGGTCTCAAGGGTCTCCTCGGGGACCCAGCCGAGATCTCGTTCTATCTTGCCTGCGTCTATGGCGTAGCGTCTGTCGTGTCCGGGCCTGTCCGTGACGAAGTCGATGAGCGACTCGTGCGGCGCGTGCGGCGAGTGGGGGGCAAGCTCGTCGAGCAGGGCGCAGACGGTCTTGACGACCTCAAGGTTCGTCCGCTCGTTGTGGCCTCCGACGTTGTACGTCTCGCCGGGGGTGCCCCGTTCGAGCACCGTACGGATTGCCCCGCAATGATCCTCGACGTAGAGCCAGTCCCGGATCTGCTGCCCGTCGCCGTAGACTGGCAAAGGTTCGCCGCGCAGAGCAGTTAGGATCATCAGCGGTATCAGCTTCTCCGGGAAATGGTAGGGCCCGTAGTTGTTGGAGCAATTAGTGGTCAGAGTAGGTAACCCATACGTGTGATGGTAGGCCCGAACCAGATGGTCCGAGGCCGCCTTCGAAGCCGCGTACGGAGAATTCGGCCTGAAAGGGCTCTCCTCGGTAAAGTAACCCGTCGGGCCGAGCGTTCCGTACACCTCGTCTGTCGAGACGTGCAAAAAGCGGAACGCGTCGTGCTCCCCACCCTGCAGCGCGCCCCAGTAGGAGAGCGCTGCCTCGAGCAGCTCGTGCGTCTCGACCACGTTGGTCTGCACGAAGGCCTTCGGCCCGTCGATCGAACGGTCCACGTGGGTCTCCGCCGCGAAGTTGACGACGGCCGATGGACGGTACTGCGTTAGCAAGCGGTCCACCAGCTCCCGGTGCCCGATCCTCCCCCGCACGAAAACATGGTCGGGGTTCTCCGAGACCGGCGCGAGGGTCTCGGGATTGCCCGCGTAAGTAAGGGCGTCCAGGTTGACGACGTCGAACTCGCCGGAGGCAACCGCGTCGAGGACGAAGTTGCCCCCGATAAAGCCGGCGCCGCCGGTGACGAGAATGGTTTGTTTCTCTCGCTGCAAAGCGCTCCTTGTTGTAGCTGTCAGCTTTTTGCCTCTGAACGGCTGCTGATAGCTCTAGACGTAGCCTACTAGAATCGTCACGTTGTTGAAACCGTGCGCGCTCGCGTGATACTTTTCTTACGCGCTCGTCGCGGGCGTGAATAGCCGATTCGGGTTGCGGGTGTTAGATCTTCCGGTCCGGGATTAGAAACTAGCTCGACCTGGTGTAGAGAGACGAGGTTTGTATTGGGTGTTAAGGCGCGAGTGTTTGAGCAGGGTGTTATAGAAAGGTATCGTGGGTGGTTGCCGAAGATACCCGACAATGCCATCGCCACCATAGGCGAGGGCGGGACGCCCTTGATCGAAGCGGCTACGATCTCCCAGCGTATAGGCGCCCGTCTGTTCCTGAAGTTCGAGGGGATGAACCCGACGGCCTCTTTCAAGGACCGCGGGATGACGGTGGCCATGAGCAGGGCCGTCGCGGAGGGGAGCAGGGCTTGCGTGTGCGCCTCGACCGGGAACACGGCGGCCTCGGCGGCAGCTTACGCCGCCAGGGCAGGCGTAGAGTGTTTCGTCGTCGTGCCGGCGGGCAAGATCGCGCTTGGCAAGGCTGTGCAGGTGCTCGCGCACGGGGCCAGAATCGTCCAGATCGAAGGCAACTTCGACGCGGCCCTGAAGCTCTCGCAGAAGATCGCCGGTCAACTTGGCGACGTCACGCTGGTGAACTCCGTGAACCCCGACCGCATCGAGGGTCAGAAGACGGCCGCCTTCGAAGTCGCCGAGACCCTAGGACGTCCCCCCGACGCCCTGGCCCTGCCCGTGGGCAACGCCGGAAATATCACCTCGTACTGGAAAGGATTCTCCGAGTGGCGCGAGGCGGGGTACGCTGACTCGGCCCCGCGCATGCTCGGATTCCAGGCCGAGGGAGCCGCCCCGCTGGTCGCGGGCCACGACTTCGAGACCCCCGAGACTGTGGCGAGCGCCATCAGGATAGGTTCGCCGGCCAGCAAGGAAGGGGCCCTCACAGCGGCGCGCGATTCAGGAGGCCTCATCGAGAGCGTGACGGACGCGGAGATCCTGGCCGCCCAGGAGATGCTCGCCCGCGAGGAGGGCGTCTTCTGCGAACCGGCCTCCGCGGCGGGCGTAGCAGGATTGCTCAAGCTAGCCAGTGAAAGTAGAGGTCCTGAAGACACGGTCGTGAGCGTCCTGACCGGGCACGGGCTCAAGGACCCGGATATGATCCTTGGCCGAGTGCAACTCCCTGACCCCGTCCCCGCAACGTTCGAGGCAGTCACGGGACAGATGGGGAGGTAGGGCGCGTGATCTCCGTCCGCGTCCCGGCCACATCCGCGAACCTGGGACCCGGCTACGACGCGGTGGGGCTTGCGCTCTCCCTTAGCATGAGCATAGGTCTGGATAGATCATCCCATCCCGAGATCGAGATACACGGTACCGGCGAGAGCCTCATCCCGCGCGGGCCAGAGCACCCCGCCTACAGGGCTGCCAGGTTCGTGGCCGAGCTGGTCGGCGAGTCCGACGCCCACTTCCGTCTCGTACAGGATAACGGCATCCCCCCCACGCGGGGCCTGGGCGGGAGCGCGGCCGCGCTCGTGGGCGGGGCCGTGGCAGCCAACGAGTTGTTCGGGGGGCAGATCGCGCCGCCCGACCTGCTTAACATCGTCTGCGAGCTGGACGGACATCCAGACAACGCGGCCCCCGCGCTCCTCGGTGGGCTCGTGATCGGCACGCTCACCCCCTTAGGCGTGAGCGCCGTTCGCCTCGAACCGAAAGGCCTCAAAGTGGTCGTCGCAGTCCCCGACTTCGCCGTCTCGACCACCGCCGCCCGCCGTGCGCTCCCCGACTCCGTCTCCCACCGCGACGCCGTCTTCAACGTCGGCCGCTCCGGCCTGCTGCTCGGCGCCTTGGCGACCGGCGAGTACGGTCTCCTGCGCGTGGCCATGCAGGATAGGCTCCACCAGCCCTACCGTGCCTACCTCATCCCCGGTCTCGAAAGCGTCATAGAGACAGCGCTCGCAAACGGCGCCCACGGCGCCTGCCTCTCGGGCTCCGGCCCCACCGTCCTCGCCTTCGCTCCCGAAGAACGCGCCCGAGAGATAGCGTCGGCGATGAGAACGGCCTTCGAGGCCCGGGGCGTCGTGGCCAAGTCCTGGGCGCTCGACGTAGACCTCGCGGGGGCCCGCGTCGAGCCGCCAGAAGAGGTGATCGTGCAGACTCCTGTGCCTGTACTCTAGCTACAGTTCCTGTATAACGGCGGGCTTCTCCCTGAAACCCCTCGTCTTGACGGCGCCTATGACGACACCCACGGCTAGCCACAGAGCCCCGAAGAGGAAGGTTCCCGCATCGAAGTTGAACCACACGTAGAAGATTATGAGGAAGCCGAGGAGCGGAAAGAGCAGGTAGAAGATCAGGTCGCTCCCGCTTCGCCTGCCCCTCCTTACGAAGAAGTAGGCGATAACGCTTATGTTTAACGCCATGAACGCCGTGAGGGCACCGAAGTTGACGAACTTGGTTATCGTGTCGAGCTCGAAGATAAGGGCCACGGCGAGCGTCACGACGCCGACGAAAACGGTGGCGTTGAAGGGGGTGCGGTATCTCGGGTGGACGCTAGAGAGGAACCCCGAGGCCGGCAGCATCCCGTCGCGGCTCACCGAGTACAGGATGCGCGAGATGGCGAGTTGGGCCGCGAGGGCGTTCGCGATGCCGACGGCTATCACGTTGACGACCAGCAGCAAGTAGTAGAGGAACGGTCCGCCCGCGACGCGTCCGATCTCGAAGAAGGCCAGCTCGGGGTCGAGGCCCTTGAAGTCGGGCAGGATGAGGGCCGCGAGGTACGTTTGCGTGACGAAGATGGCGCCCAGGATCAGGAGTGCCGCCACCGTGGCGTTGCCGACCGTGCGCTCCGGCCTCTCGGTCTCCTCCGCAAGCGTGCTAATCCCGTCGAAGCCGAGGAAGCTGAGGACCGCGATCGAGGTCGCTGCCCCTATAAAGCCGAGATCGACGTTGCCTGGCTGGTAGATGGGATCGAGCGAGAGCCCGCCGGTGCCTCCCCCATCCACGAAGACGTACTTTATGGCGATCGCGATAAAGATCGCCAGCGCTACCAGCTCCAGCGCGAGCAACACGAAGTTGGTCCTTGCGGTGACGGTAATGCCCCGGCCGGTGACGAAGGTGTTGATGGCGACGAACGCCACGATAAAGACCCAGATGGGAACCTGCGGCACGAGAGCGTTCAGCCACGTGCCAGTAAAACCGTAGAGGAGGGCCGGCGCGAGCAGGTAATCGGCCATGATCATCCACCCCGCCAGAAACCCGATGTGCGCGTTGAGGCCGCGCTGGACGTATGAGTACACGGAACCAGCGATGGGAAACTCCTGGCTCATCCAGCGGTAGCTGAAGGCCGTAAAGAACATCGCCGCCACCCCGATCAAATACACCAGCGGCACCATTCCAGAGGCCGGTCCGACGACGAAGCCGTAGATGCCCATCGGCGCTATGGGCACCATGAAGACCATCCCGTAAGCCAGGAGATGCCTGAAGTGCAGCGCCCGGTTTAGCTCCTGCCTGTAGCCTCCTCCTTCCGCAGCATGTACCTCTCCCCCACCGCCAGAAGCGTTAGTCTCAGCCATCTCTCCTCCTCACCGTGTAGTTCGCGAATCGCCTATACAGTGCTTTACGTAGCATCTCCCGCCTCGACCCGCGCCAGGAAATCGGCCACCGCCGCGACATAGGCTTCTGTCTCTTCCAGTTGCGCAACGTGCGCGCTCTCTTCGAAGACCCTCATCTTTGAACCAGGTATGCCGCGATGGAGCGTCTTCGCACAAGCCGGTGTGATCTCGTCGTAGCGCCCGACGGTCACCAGCGTCGGCACCCGTATCTCGCCGAGGCGCTCTGTTCTGTTCCAGTCTTTGAGGTTGCCGATTACGAAGAACTCGTTGGGCCCGTTCATTGTCTCGTAGACCTGGTTGCCATCAAGGTTCTTCACGGAGCGAACCAGCGGATCGGGCCAGGGATCGAGCCGGCACAGATGGCGCCTGTAGAACTCCATCACGGCGTCCTCGTAATCGGGGGTGATGGAGTTCTACAGGCGTCCTCATAGCGCCTTAGGATCTCGTAAACCTCCGGCGGCAAAGCAGCTTTCAATCGCTCCGCCTCCGTGACGAACTGAGAGATGCTGGCCGAAGTACTTGCCAGTACCAACCCGAGGACGCCTCGCGCCCCGGAGAGCATGTACTCGATGGCAAGCCACCCTCCCCACGACTGGCCGAGCAGGTGTACGTGTTCGAGGCCGAGGGCACGCCTCACCGTATCGACCTCGTCCACGAAGCGTTCCATTTTCCAGAGCGAGGGATCGTCGGGCCTGTCCGAACGGCCGCAACCGAGCTGGTCGTAGTAGACGACCGTGCGGTTCTCCGCGAGCGCTTCGAGGGACTCCAGATAATCGTGGCCCGCTCCAGGCTCGCCGTGCAGGGTCAAGAGCGGTACTGCGCCTTCACCGACGCGGCTGTACCAGACCCTGTAG
>Ga0126313_10002533_pt1 | contig 10277 bp, 11 predicted proteins | sample Plot105A_FD_89954 | JGI IMG/M metagenome (GOLD analysis project Ga0126313, IMG submission 89954) | Serpentine soil microbial communities from UC McLaughlin Reserve, CA, USA - Plot105A | ecosystem: Environmental > Terrestrial > Soil > Grasslands | place: USA: UC McLaughlin Reserve, Lake County... | reverse complement strand
GGGCGGATCGAGGCCCGCACCCACCCCGTGGTGCTGCTCACCTCGAACAACTCGCGCGAGCTGACCGAGGCGCTCAAGCGCCGCTGCCTCTACCTCTGGCTCGACTACCCGAGCGTGCAGCACGAGCTCGAGATCGTGCGCCTGCACGCGCCCGAGCTGCCGGCGGCCGTGGCGGCGAAGCTGGTCGAGGTCATCGCGCGGGTGCGCGAGCTCGACCTCAAGAAGCCGCCCTCGATCGCTGAGTCGATCGACTGGGCGCGCGCGCTGCTGCTCCTCGGCACGGACGAGATCGACGAGGACGTGTTCCGCGCGACCATGTCGATCATCGTCAAGCACCGCACCGATCTCGACGTGGTGGCCGAGCGCGCCGGCGTGCGGCTCGGCCTCTCGCCGCGGGCGGCGTGAGCCTCCCGGCCCGGATCGTCGACTTCGCGGAGGCGCTGCGCGCCGAGGGGCTGGCGCTCGGCACCTCCGAGCTGCTCGACGCGTTCGCGGCGCTCGATGAGGTGCCCTGGACCGACCGCGCGGCGTTCCGCGAGGCGCTCGCGGCGACGCTCGCCAAGTCGCCGGAGGACCGGCGCGTGTTCGAGCTCGTCTTCGAGCGCTTCTTCTTCCGCGCCGCCGAGCAGCAGGCGGTCGCGCGCGCGGTCCGCGAGGCGGGCGAGTCCGACGGCGTCACCGGGGGCGAGCGGATCGACCTCGACAACCTGCGCGAGCAGGCGATCCAGGCGATCCGCGACGGCGACGAGAGCGCGATGCGCGACCTCGCCAGGCTGGCGATCGCGGCGCTCGGGCGCCGCGGCGAGGGCTCCGGAGTGCTCGGCGTCGACGTGCAGCGGATCCGCCGCGCGCTCGAGCTGCGCAGCGACGCGCAGCCGCGCGAGGATGGCGGCGAGCCGCTGACGCGCGACCAGATCCGCCGCTTCGAGCAGCAGCTGCGGCGCGAGCTCGAGCGCGCCGAGATCGAGCGCACGCAGCAGCTGCCGCCGGCGCGGCCGCTCAACGAGCTCGACCGCGCGCTGCCCTCCGGCCCGCTGCAGGACCTCGCGGCGGTGCACCGGGTCGTGATGCAGCTCAAGCGGCGGCTGGCGACGCACGGCCACGAGGCGCGCGGCCGGCGCGCGCACGCGCACGTCGACGTGCGCCGCACGATGCGCGCCTCGCTCCAGACCGGCGGCGTCCCGGTGATGCTCAAGTTCCGCCCGCAGCGCCCGCGCCGCCCCGAGCTCTATGTGCTCTGCGACGTCTCGACGAGCGTCACGAGCGCGTCGGTCTTCTTCCTCTCCGTCCTGCATGCGCTGCACGGGTCGTTCCGCAAGATGCGCTCGTTCGTGTTCGTCGAGCGGATCTCGGAGGTGACCGACGTCTTCGCTCGCGAGCGCAGCTTCAAGGCGGTCTCGGAGGCGATCGGGCGCGACGCCGGGGTCGCCGACGTCTCCGGCTACACCGACTACGGGCGCGTCTGGCGCGAGTTCCTGGGGCTCGTGGAGGACGACCTGCACCCGCGCGCGACGGTGATCGTGCTCGGCGACGCCCGCACCAACGGGCGCGACCCGTGCGCGGACGCGTTCGCGCGCGTGGCGGCGCACGCAGGGCGCACGTTCTGGCTGAACCCGGAGCCGCGGCTGTACTGGAACTACGGCGACTCGGTCGTGCGCGCGTACGCGCCGTTCTGCGAGCTGCACGAATGCTGGACGACGCGCCAGCTGGAGGAGTTCGTCAAGGCGTTGACCCGCCCCCAGCACGTCTGATCGGTCCCGCCGAGGGTGGGCGCATGCGGGGTTCCCTGCTGACGATCCAGTCCGCCGCGGCGGACTGGCCGGCAGCGGCGGCCACGTCGGCTAGCGTCAGCGTGTTGCCGGGCAGCCGTGCGCGCAGGACCCGCGGAGGGGGATCGAGTCGCTCGAGACGCGCGATGTCGCCTTCGCCGGCAGCCTCCGCGGCGGCGACGAGCTCAGGCGCCGGCGGCGCCTTCAGCCCGTCGCGATGGATCCACCAGGTCTGCCCGCGGCCCAGGGACCGGAAGCCGAGCGCCGCGTAGAGCAGCTCGCCCGGGCCGGTCGCGTTGAGCGTCGCCACGGTCGCCCCGGCGCTCGCGGCCGCGCGGCCGACCGCGAGCGTGAGAGCCCGGCCGAGGCCGCGCCTGCGCCAGCGCGTCGGCACCTCTACGTCGTAGATGCCGGCGGAGCCGAGCGCCCCGCCGGTGACGTGCGCCCAGGCGTGGCCGGCGTACTCGCCGTCCACGCGCGCGACCGCGTGCCAGAAGCGCCCGGCGGTGAGCTCCATCAGCCGCTTCCCGTGATCGCCGTATTCCGGGACCACGATCGCGATCGACACGCGTGGATCGCTCTCGTCGAGCGGCAGGGCGGCGAGCTCGATCGCCATCCAGTGCGCCTGCCAGCCCCACTCGAAGCCGCGCGCGACGAGGCGGGCCGCCAGCCGAGTCGTCGGCTCCAGCCCGGTGCTCCAGCAGCCGATCCCGGCCACGTCGTGGCCGCGGCACCAGGCGAGCATCGCGTCGAGCGCCGGGCGCGAGGCGCGGCGCGGGAACGGCAGCATCGCCTCGCCGCCGGGCGGGGGCGCCACCCAGCGCAGGCCGCGGGTGCGCATCGCGCGGCCGCCCGTGACCGCCGCGGTCGCGCGGAACCAGCTGCCGTGGTTGCAGGCCGCGGCGCGGACCAGCTGCGCGTCGTCGAGCACGGCTACTGGAGGCCGCGCCGGCGCACGATCTCGAGCTCGATCCCGTCGAGCAGGATCTTCAGCCCGCGCTCGAAGCGCCGCTCGTCGGATGCGGTCGTGCTGAGCCGGCGGAACGTGGCGCGCACGTCGTCGCCGGCCAGCGACTGCAGGTGCGGGAACTCGCCGGTCGCCAGCTGGCGCTCGACGTACTCGAGCAGCTCGCGCTCCTGCGCGCTGTCCTGCTCGCCGAACGGGTTCGGCTCGCGGCTGTGGATCGCGTGGCCGAAGACGTACTCGTCGACCAGCGCAGCCAGCTCGAGCTGGCTCTCGGCGTCGACCCCCGCACGCGCCATGACCGCCAGCGTCTGCTCGAAGTGGCGCATGCCGTTCGGCCCCGGGTTCTCCTCGTCGCCCTCACCCATGTGGCGGAGGACCCAGGGGTGGCGGTCGAACACCGCCAGCGTCCGCCGCGCGATCGCCGCCATCCCCTCGCGCCAGCCGTCCGGCAGCTCGCCCTCGGGGACCACGAGCTCGCCCATGATCGCGTCGCCGATCAGCGCGATGAGCTCGTCCTTCGTGCGGACGTAGTGGTACAGCGTCATCGTGCCCGCTCCGAGCTCGGCGGCGATGCGGCGCATCGAGACCGCCTCGAAGCCCTCGGCGTCGGCGATCGCGAGCGCCGTTGCGACGATCTGCTCGCGGGTCCACGCGGGCTTGCGCTCGCCGGGAGCCGGTCGCGCCCAGACCGATCGGGGATCTCTGTCGCGCTCTGCTCTTGACATTTCGTACAGCGTACTAGTAGCTTGTTCGTACGATGCACGAAACTTACATACACCGTACGGACGGGATCCTCGCCGAGCGGCTCGGGAAGCGCTTCGGCGACATCTGGGCGCTGCGCGACGTCGACCTGGCGGTGCCCGCAGGCAGCGTGCTGGGACTGCTCGGGCACAACGGCGCGGGCAAGACGACCGCGGTGCGCATCCTCGCGACGCTCGCGCTGCCGACGACCGGCAGCGCGCGCGTCGACGGGCTCGACGTGGTCGCCGACGCGGCCGGCGTGCGCGCGCGCATCGGGCTCGCGGGGCAGGCGGCGACGGTCGACGGGCTGCTGAGCGCGCGCGCCAACCTCGAGCTCGTCGGGCGCCTGCACCACCTGCCGCGGGCGGTAGCCCGTCGGCGCGCCGACGAGCTGCTCGAGCGGCTCGGGCTCGGCGAGGCGGCCGACAGGCTCGCGAAGACGTTCTCGGGCGGCATGAGACGGCGGCTCGACCTTGCCGCGACGCTGGTCGCGGCGCCGCCGGTGCTGTTCCTCGACGAGCCGACGACGGGCCTCGACCCGCAGAGCCGCAGCGAGCTCTGGGCGCTGGTGCGCGAGCTCGTCCGCGATGGCGCGACGCTGCTGCTGACGACGCAGTACCTGGAGGAAGCGGACCGGCTCGCGGACGACATCGTCGTACTGGCGGAGGGCCGGATCGCCGCGTCCGGCTCGCCCGCGGCGCTCAAGGCGCGGATCGGCGGCGAGCGGATCGACGTCACCGTCGCGGCGCCGGACGCGCTGGACGCCGGCGCGGCGGCGCTGGCGCCGTTCGCCGACGGCGCGCCTGCACGCGACCACGAGGCGCTCGTCGTCACCGCTCCGATGCGGCCCGGGACACCGCTGCTCGAGGTCGTGCGCGCGCTCGACGCTGCCGGCGTCGCCGCGACGGACGTGCACCGGCGCGAGCCGACGCTCGACGACGTGTTCCTGACGCTCACCACGAACGGCGCGTACGCGCCCGAGGAGATCGCAGCCTGATGACCGCCTTCGCAGTGGAGAGCCGCGGGCAGCGCGCGCGCTGGCTCGCGTCCGACAGCCTCGCGCTCGCGGGGCGCAACCTCCGGCACGTCCGCCAGATCCCCGAGAAGCTGCTCGACGTGACGCTGCAGCCAGTCATGTTCGTGCTGCTCTTCGCGTTCGTGTTCGGCGACGTGATCGGCATCCCCGACGGCGACTACACCGACTACCTCATCGGCGGGATCCTCGTGCAGTCGCTCGCGTTCGGGATGATGGGGCCCGGCATGTCGATCGCCACCGACCTCGGCGAGGGCATGGTCGATCGCATCCGCTCCCTGCCGACGTCGCGCTCGGCCTACCTGATCGGCCACTTCCTCGCCGAGCTGGCGGCGGCGCTGGTGGCGATCGCCGTACTCTCGGCGACCGGGCTCGCAGTCGGCTGGAGCATCGGGTCGAGCGCGCCCGAGGTGGTTGCCGCATTCGTGCTGCTCGTGCTGTTCGCCGGCGCGACGATCGCCACGGGCACCCTGCTCGGGCTGATCGCGCGCAGCCCGGACGCGGTCCAGGGGCTCGTGTTCATGGCCGTCTTCCCGCTCACGTTCCTCTCGAACGTCTTCGTGCCCGCCGCCGGCCTGCCCGGCGGGCTGCAGCCGGTGGCCGAGTGGAACCCGATCAGCGCCGTGGTGGCGGCGGTGCGCACGCTGTTCGGCAACCCGACGGCGCTGCCCGCCGACGCCGCCTGGCCGCTGCAGCATCCGGTGGCCGCCGCGCTGGCGTGGTCGGTGGCGATCCTCGCCGTCTGCGGCCCTCTGTGCGTGCGTCGCTTCCGCGCGCGCACGACGGAGTAGCGATCGGCCGGGCTGGCCGGCGAGCGGCTGAGCCGCGCATGCAGCGATCGCAGTCGATAGCCTGTCGAGCAGCGAAATCAGGGGGGCTGGGGAGATCGCCCGGCTGAGATAGGCCCCGCGCTGGGCCTGACCCTTCGAACCTGTGGGGTAATGCCCGCGGAGGGAGCGATGCAGAGCGAGGCCGAGGTTCCCGTGGTGGGGCCTCGTGACACCGACCAGGCGGGCGTCGAGCTCGAGGGCGTCGAGAAGTCGTTCGGCGCGGTGCGTGCGCTCGCCGGCGTCACGCTCCGGGTGGCGGCGGGCGAGACCGTCGCTGTCGTCGGGCCGAGCGGCTGCGGCAAGTCGACGCTGCTCGAGCTCGTCTGCGGCCTGGCCGAGCCCTCCGCCGGGCGCGTGCGCGCCGGGCCCGCGGCGCTCATGCCGCAGCGCGACGCGCTGCTGCCGTGGCTGAGCGCGCTCGACAACGCCGCGCTCGCGCTGCGCGTAGCGCGGATCTCGCGCGCCGCTGCGCGGACGGCGGCGCACCAGCACTTCGCCGCCTTCGGGCTCGAGGGCTTCGAGCGCGCGCGGCCGGCGGCGCTGTCGGGCGGGATGCGCCAGCGCGTCGCGTTCCTGCGCACGCTGCTCGCCGGCCGCCCGGTGCTATGCCTCGACGAGCCGTTCGGGGCGCTCGATGCGCTGACGCGGCTCCAGATGCAGCGCTGGCTGGAGGGCGCGCTCGCGCGCGAGCCGCGCACGGTCCTGCTGGTGACGCACGACGTCGAGGAGGCCGTGCTGCTCGCGGACCGCGTCGTCCTGCTCTCGCCGCGCCCGGGGCGGATCGTCGCCGTGCTCGACGTCGCAGCGCCGCGGCCGCGGGCGCGCGACGACCGCGCCGTGGTCGAGCTGCGCGAGCGCGCGCTCGCCGTGCTCGGGGCCGACGAGGCGGCGCCTCGCCTGGGCGGCGCGTTGGGCGCCGGGAACGGCTCGTCGAGGGCCGCCGATCGCGGTTTCGAGGGGCCGGGCGCGTGACCGCGGCGCTCGCTCTCGTCGCGCTCGTCGGCGGCTGGGAGGCGCTCGTCCGGCTGGGCGGCGTCGACCCGCTCATCCTGCCCGCGCCGACTGAGGTGCTCGATGCGCTGTGGGAGGATCGCTCGCTGCTCGCCCCAGACCTCTGGACCACGACCTACGAGGTCGTGCTCGGGCTTGCCGCCGCCGTGGCGGCGGGCGTCGGTCTCGCGGTCGCGATGCACGTGTCGCCCGCGCTGCGCCGGGCGCTGCGGCCGCTCGTGATCGGCTCGCAGGCGGTGCCCGTGCCGGTGATCGCGCCGCTCGTGATCCTGGTGCTGGGCTTCGGGCTCGCGCCCAAGGTCCTGCTCGTCGCGCTCGTCTGCTTCTTCCCGATCGCGATCAACCTCTACGACGGCCTGCGCTCCGCCGACCCCGACGCGCGCCGGCTGCTGCGGTCGCTGCAGGCGACGCGCTGGCAGGCGCTGCGGCTGGTGGAGGCGCCGTCAGCGCTGCCGGCCGCGTTCACCGGCCTGAAGGTGGCCGCCGCGGTGGCCGTGATCGGCGCGGTGTTCGCCGAGTGGGCGGGCGCGGAGAGCGGCCTCGGGCACGCGCTGCTGACCGCCAACGGCCAGCTCGAGACCGCCCGCGCGTTCGCCGCCACGCTCCTGCTCTTCCTGCTCGCAATCGCGCTCTACGGCGCGTGCGCGCTGATCGAGCGGCGGGTGGTCGACTGGACCCCTCGCACAGGACCCGGAGGAACATGACAAGACGCCTGCTCGCACTCCCGATCATGCTGGCGCTGCTCGCGGGCTGCGGCGAGAAGTCGGAGCCCGATCCGCGCGCCGTCGGCGGCGGCTCGACCGACTCGCTGCGGCTGATGCTCGACTACTTCCCGAACGCCGACCACGCGGGCATCTACGCGGCGCAGGCGACGGGCGCGTACGCGAAGGCCGGTCTCGACGTGAAGATCACGGCGCCGCCGGACCCCTCCGCGCCGATGAAGCTGCTGCTGGCGGGCAAGACGGACCTCGCGATCTCCTACGAGCCCGAGCTCCTGCTGGCGCGCGACAAGGGCGCCGACCTGGTCTCCGTCGGAGCGCTGGTGCAGAAGCCGCTGACGTCGCTGATGGCCGTCGGGAAGGCGAACATCCGCACGCCGCAGGACCTGCGCGGCAAGCGGGTGGGAACCGCGGGCATCCCGTACCAGTCGGCGTACCTGAAGACGATCCTGGAGACGGCCGGGGTCGACCCCGGCTCGGTGAAGGAGACCAACGTCGGCTTCAACCTCGTCCCGGCGATGCTCTCGGGTAAGGTCGACGCGACGCTCGGGGCGTTCTGGAACTACGAGGGCACAGACCTGGAGCGGCGCGGCCGCCACCCGGTGATCCAGCGGATGGAGAAGCTCGGCGTGCCGACCTACGACGAACTGGTCTTCGTCGCCCGGCGGCGCGACCTCGACGAGGAGTTCGGCTCGAGGGTGCGGCGCTTCATGCAGGCGACGGCGCGCGGGCACGCCGCGCTGAAGGCCGACCCTGGCGTCGGCGTCGACGCGCTCCTGGACGCCGACGAGGGCCTCGACCGCGGGCTCCAGGAGGCGGTCGTGAAGGCGACGCTGCCGGTGTTCTTCCCCGCCGACCGCGAGCGGCCGTTCGGTTACCAGGACGCGGCCGAGTGGCAGGCGTACGCCGACTGGATGCTCGACGAAGGCCTGATCAGGCGGCGGCTGACCGCGGAGCAGGTGGTAACGAACGAGTTCCTCGCCGGCCAGGGGCTGGACCCGGGGAGGATCTCCCAGGACTGAGCGGGAGCAGCCCGCGGGCGGAGGCGAGCCGCAGGTACTCGCCGGCCAGCCCCCTCCACTCCCCGTAGGGCTCGAAGAACTCCCGCACCGCGGGCTCGTCCAAGCGGGCGCGCGGGTTGCCGGTCATGATCCGCCCGACGAGCTTGAGGTAGCCGAGGTCGCCCGCGGGCAGCCGGTCGTGGTGGCCCTGGCCGTAGAGCGCGAGCGCCTCGAGCGTCCACGGCCCGATCCCCGGGATCGAGCGTAGCCGGCGCCAGCCCGGCATCGGGTCGGCGGCGAGCAGGTCGACGCGGCGGGAGGCCACCTCCGCGGCCGCGCTGCGCATCGTGAGCGCGCGCGCCGGCGCGAGGTCCATCGCGGCCAGCCGCGCCGGGGCCGTCCCGGCGACGGTCGCCGGATGCGGTCCGTCGCGCAGCCCCGTGTCGCCGCAGCGGGTGCCGAGCGCGGCGATCATCCGGCGCTGGATGGCGACCGCGCGCTCGAACTCGATCAGCTGCTCGCAGAGCGCGCTCGACAGCGCCTCCCACGGCAGCGGCGCGCGCCTCACTCGGAACTCGGGCGCGGCGCGGACCGCCTTCCCGATCACAGGGTCGTCGCGGAACGCGTCGTAGAAGGCGCGCAGGTCGTCGTCGACGCCCGTGGCGAAGCGCAAGCGCCGGATGCCCCACATCGCGTCGGGCTCGGAGTCCGCCCGCGCGCCGAAGATCACGCGGTCGGGGGCGGGCTGGATGACGGCGACGTGGACGGGCTTGCCATCGCGGTGGAGGAGGCGCTGGAGCGACGTGCCGCGGCGCCGCAGCAGGCCATCGGCGGAGCCGCCGCGAAGCCGGAACGGCCACGGGGGCGTCACCTCCACGCGGAGCTCGTGCATGCGCGGGTTGATACCGGTTGCGGCGGCGGTCTCCGAGCGCCGTCGCGGCAGTGCCGGCGCAAACAGCGAGCATTTAGGGGGAGGGAGCGAGTCGCCGCGGCAGCGCGTCGCGGGTTCACGGCGACATGCGCCGTCAAGCCGCGACCGACGGCGACGCGTGACGCGCGCCCAGCGGCGCCGCGGAAGCGCACTGCGGTCGGGGCCGCTCCTCAACGCCGCCGTTGACGTAGGCGCCGCGGAGAACCGCGGCGCCGGGCCACGCCGCGGGGCCCTAGTCCCGCCGCACCAGGTGCACGTCGACGAGGAAGGAGTTCGAGGCGACGATCTCGCCGATCGCTCCCTTGCCCTTGCGGCGGCGCCGCCGCGCCGGGCGCGCCCGCCGCCGCGCGACGACCGCCGCGGTCGCCGCGCCGGCCACGAACCCCGTCGCCGCCAGCGCCGCCGCCTGGACCGCCGGCACCTGCGCCGGGCGCACGACCTCGGGAACCGTGACGGGCTCCGCCGGCACGGGGAAGCCGTCGACGACCTCGCCCTCGTTGTCTGGTTCAGTGCTCACTCGGCCCCAGCATGACGGGCCGCGTGGACGGCTTCAACGCGCGCGCTTCTCCGGCGGCGTGCCGAAGACGTAGTCCCAGTACGGCGCCGAGACGCCGAAGCCGCGCTCGTCGTCCTGGAAGTGGTGGCGCATGTGCAGCTCGCGCAGCCGCCGCCCGACGCGCGTGCGCGGGCGGTGATGGTGCACGTGGTAGTGGATCATGTCGTACGCCAGGTAGCCGGCCAGGAACCCCGCGAGGAACGGCATGTACCACTGGTCGCCGAGGACGGCCCAGAACAGCGCGGCGAACAGCAGCGCGAGCGGTACCGAAGCCGACGGCGGCATCACGAGGCGGAGCGGGTCGTTGGGATGGTCGTGGTGGACGCCGTGGATCATCCAGTGCAGCCGCGCGCCGATCCCGTCCTCGGGCTCGAAGTGGAAGACGACGCGGTGCAGCCAGTACTCGGTAAGCGTCCAGACCGCGTAGCCGCCCATCGCGAGGCCGAGCGAGTTCCAGAGCCCGGCCCTCCCCTCGCCGAACGCGAACAGCAGGGAGATCGCGGGCAGGAAGATCACGACCGGCACCGCCGGATGCACGCGCGTGAAGCGGTCCAGCAGCCCGGACTCGAACATCGGCGGGGACGCCTTGAGGTACTCGGTACGGCGCATGGCCGAACGCTATCCGGTGGGCGCTGCGGGCGACAGTGTGGCTGCCTCCAGTTCTCGCTCGTAGACCCGGTAGCGCCTGACGATCCGCCCGCCCATCGCCTCCATCGCGC
>Ga0126313_10002532_pt1 | contig 10277 bp, 12 predicted proteins | sample Plot105A_FD_89954 | JGI IMG/M metagenome (GOLD analysis project Ga0126313, IMG submission 89954) | Serpentine soil microbial communities from UC McLaughlin Reserve, CA, USA - Plot105A | ecosystem: Environmental > Terrestrial > Soil > Grasslands | place: USA: UC McLaughlin Reserve, Lake County... | reverse complement strand
GGGCTCGTCTGGTTCACCGAGACCGGCGGCATCGTCCGGCGCCGCAACCGCCGCAAGGTCTCGTTCCCCGAGTCGGCCCGCCACGCCGCGACTGCCACGCGGTTCGTGTTCCGCCGGCTGGTCCGGATCAGCCGACGCGCCACGCGCGTCTACATCTACCACTGGAATGCCGGCCCGCCGACGTTGACGTGGGACTCGGCGCTCATCGGCCCCACCGGACGCCCCCGCCCCGCGTATCGCGTCGTCGCGGACGCCCTGGGCGACCTCGCCGCCCGCGATGCCGCACGCCAGACCGGCGGCGCGACGCCCAGACGCGGCTGACCCGCCCCACGTCCGCGGGAGGGGGCTTAGGCCGGCACCCGCCCCACTACGCACCACGCCCGCGCGCTCAACTCGAACGGGCCGCGGGGCTCGCCGAGCCGCCGGCGGAGCTCCTCGCGCAGCGCCGCGCGCCGCGCCGGGTCGAGCGCGACCGCGTACGCGCCCGACGGCGCGACTCCGCGCTCGAGCGGCGCCCACAGCGCGTCGTAGTCCTCGTAGCGCGCGCTCGCCTCGAGCGGGCCGCAGCGCACCCCGTGAAGCCCGGCGTCGCGCCACAGCGCCTCGAGCTCGGGCGGCGAGCAGAACCGCATCACGCGCCCCTCGTCATGCGCCGGGGCGCCTGCGGGATCGACGTGCAGCGCCGCGTCCCAGAAGCGCCGAAGCAGCGTCATCCCGTCCGCGTAGTCCCACACGCACGCGGCGACCACCGCGCCGGGGCGCCCGACGCGGCGCATCTCCCGCGCGCCGGCCGGCGCGTCCGTCATGAAGTTGACGACCAGCTGGGAGAGCACGGCGTCGAAGCTCGCGTCCGCGAACGGCAGCGCCTCGGCCGCCGCGACCCGCACGTCGGCGTCCGGCACGCGGGTCCGGCACGCCTCCGCGAATGGCGGCGACGGATCGACGGCGGCCACCGATCCCGTCTTGCCGACGGCCCCCGCCAGCGCGCGGGTCAGCGCACCCGGCCCAGACCCGACGTCGAGCGCGCGCTGCCCGGCCCCTACGCCGGCCGCCGCGATCAGGCCGGCCGCGAGGCTCTCGCCGTAGCGCCCGATGTGTCGGTCGTAGGCGTCCGCCGGGGCCAGGAACGTCGATGCACCCGCGGGGCCGGCCATGCGCCTACCCTCGACGCCCCGGGCCGCGGCGTCAAGCCGGCTTCAGAGCCCCATCGCCTCGGCCGCCGGCCGGGCCGGCGTGCGCAGGCGCTCGGGGAACACATCGGCCGGGTCGCCGTGCAGCAGCCAGCCCTCGTCCGTGCGCTCGACGAGCCCATCCCGCGCCAGCCCGCTGAGCGCGGTGGTCACCGACGGCCGGCGTGCGCCGACGAGCGTGGCCAGCGTGCGGTGCGGGAGCTGCAGCGGCAGGCGGACGCCCTGCGGCGACACGCGCCCCCAGCGCTCGGCGAGGGCCCACAGCAGCACGAGCAGCCGGTCGTCGACGCGCGGCAGCTGCGCGATCGCGAGCTGGAACGCGAGGCCGCGCGCGCGGCGGACGTGGCGGCGGCTCACCGTGGCCGCGAGCGCCGGCCACCGTGCGGCGGCCAGCGCGAAACGCGCGTCGAGCACCGCGACGCGGGTCGCCTCGTGCACGTGCCAGGCGACCGCGAACGGCAGCGGGTCGAACTGGACGTCGTCCTCCCACGGGCGCAGCACGTCGCCCGCCCCGATCAGCTCGGTCGTCGTGCGCCCGGCGAACACGATGTCGCGCGTCACGAGGCCGTTCAGCACGAGCAGCCCGAGCGCGGGCGGCACTGGCCACTCCGCGTCGGCGGGCGTCCACGGGCCGGGCTCGAGCGACGCGGCGTGCACGCCGACCGCGCGCCGCGCCGCCCGAAGCTCGTCGGCCGTGAGGCCTTCGCCGAGCTCGGCGTCGGCATCGAGCAGCGGGATCAAGGTGCGAGCGCTGGACACGGTGGCATCGCCCGCGGAGGGCGAGCGGAAGTGTGGTCCGCGGAGGGCCGCGCGGTCAAGCGCCCACCGGTTCCGCGGAGAGCAGGTCCAAGGTGACCGCCGGGACCCAGGTCACGCCGCTACTGGGCGCGGATGCGCCGGAACTCCTGGCGGACCGACTCCGGCCGGCCCCACAGATTCACGATCTCGACCCGCCCGGCTCGCGCGTCGCGGACGCGCATCTCGCCCTCGATGCCGGCGTCGTCGAGCAGCTTCAGCGTGCCGTGAACGGTGGGCGCGGATGCCGCGTGCCCGAAGCGGTGCGCGACGAGGATCTTCCAGTGCCAGTCGTACTTCGAGTAGGGCTGGGGGTTGACGGTGACGAGGTAGACCGCCGCGTCGACGTACTTGGTCTCGTCGAGGATCCGGACGTCGATCGTGAGGTCCGTCCAGTCGTCGGGCAGCGCGTCGATGACCGCCTGGAATTCGTCTGCGAGGCCCATGAAGGCCTCGCAGACTACCCAACCCCTCCGTGCGACCGGTTCAGCCGAAGAGCGTGTCGTAGAGCAGGAACGCGTTCAGCGCGATGATCGCCGCCGCCACGACGAACGCCACGACCGTGGTCAGGCGCCGGTTGACGAGCGCGCCCATCACGTCCCGCCGGCGCGTGAGCACGACGAGCGGGACCAGCGCGAACGGGATGCCGAACGAGAGGACGACCTGGCTGATGACGAGCGAGCGCGACGGGTCAAGCCCGGTCGCGAGCACGATCAGCGCCGGCGTCATGGTCACCAGGCGGCGCAGCGCAAGCGGGATCGTGCGGGCGATGAAGCCCTGCATGACGACCTGGCCGGCGTACGTGCCGACGCTCGAGCTGGCCAGCCCGGAGGCCAGCAGCGCGAGCGCGAAGGCGAGCGCGGCGCCGCCGCCGACGAGCGCGCCGAACTGGGCGTGCGCCTCCTCGATCGAGTCGAGCTCCGTGAGGCCGGCGGAGTTGAACAGCGACGCGGCGATGATGAGCATCGACATGTTCACGAGCCCGGCGATGCCCATCGCGAGGGTGACGTCGACGCGCTGGAAGCGCAGCAGCGCGCGCCGCTCGTCGTCGTCGCGTGCCGCGATCCGGTTCTGCGTGAGCGCCGAGTGCAGGTAGATGACGTGCGGCATGACCGTCGCGCCGAGGATGCCGGTGGCGAGCAGGACGCTGTCGGTGCCGGCGAAGCCGGGGATGAACCCGCGCGCGGCGGCGCCGGCGTCGAAGCCGATGCGCAGCGTGTCGTAGAGGAAGCCGAGCAGGATCACGCCGAGCATGCCGGTGATGACGAGCTCGAAGCGGCGGTAGCCGCGCGACTGCAGCGCGAGGATCCCGAACGCCACGACGGCGGTGATCAGGCCGGCGTGGAAGAGCGGCACGCCGAACAGCAGGTTCAGCGCGATCGCGGCGCCGACGAACTCGGCCAGGTCGGTTGCCATGGCGATCAGCTCGGCCTGCACCCACAGGCCCCACGTGATCGGTCGCGGGAAGTTCTCGCGGCAGAGCTCGGGCAGGTTGCGCCCGGTCGCGATGCCGATCTTCGCCGAGAGGTTCTGGATCAGCATCGCCATGAGGTTCGCGCTGAGCAGGACCCACAGGAGCAGGTAGCCGTACTGCGCGCCGCCGGCGATGTTCGTCGCGAAGTTGCCGGGGTCGACGTACGCGACGCAGGCCACGAACGCGGGACCGAGCAGGCCGAGGACGCCGCGGATGCGGCCCCGCGCGCGAATCCGCTGCAGGTCAGTCTCGCTGGGCGCCACGGCGGCGGCGGGCAGCGCCATGGCGGGGTCGGCGGCGGGCGGAGGCGGTGCCTGACGCGGCGTCATGCCCGCACCTCGACGCGCATCGCCTGCGCCAGCGCCCCGCCGAGCACGTGAGTCGCGTCGCCGAAGCGCGCGAACACCGGTCCGGCGAACGGCTGCTTCTCGACCACCTCGAAGCTGTCGCCCGGCGCGATGCCCCGATCGCCGAGGTAGCGCAGCATCTCCGGGTCGGAGTCGGAGATGCGCATGAACACCCCGCGGGCGCCCGCGTCGAGCGACTGCATGCTCACCGTCAAGCCCTCGTCGATCGTCAGCTCCGCGCTCGGGATCGGGTCGCCGTGCGGATCGTGCGTCGGGTGGCCGAGCTTGGCCGCGATGAGCGCCTCGAGCTCCTCGGAGATCACGTGCTCGAGGACCTCTGCCTCGTCGTGCACCCGGTCCCACGGCATGTCGAGGCGCTCGGCGAGATAGAGCTCGAGCAGCCGGTGGTGGCGCAGCACCTCGAGCGCGACGCGCTCCCCGTCGCGGGTCAGCTCGACTCCGCGGTACGGCTCGTGGCGCACGAGGCCGAGCGCGTCGAGCTTCTTGACCATGCCCGACGCGGAGGCGGCGGTCACGCCGAGGCGCTCGGCGAGCGCGTTCGTGGTGACGACCGCGTCCCCGCGACGCTGCAGCGCGTAGATCGCCTTCGCGTAGTTCTCGACGGCCTCGCCGGGCCCGGTCTGACGGCGCTGAACGGTGCTCACGCAGAGAATTATGGCACACCTAAATCTCGACTCAATACTGTCCAACTTGACATGGACGCCGAGGAAACTCCCGGCTGCGAGCGGGCTCGCATGGGCCGGTCGCGCGGCCCGCCTATCCTGGGTCCCATGGCCGCCACCGACGCCACCGCCACGCTCGCCGGCGCAGCCGCCCATCGCGCGCTGACCGAGGGCGCCGGGCTCGTCGACCGCTCCGAGCTGGGCAAGCTCGCGCTCACCGGCCCGCAGGCCAAGGAGCTCCTCAACGGCCAGGTCTCCAACGACGTCGAGGCGCTCGAGCCGGGCACGGGGTGCTACGCGACCCTCCTCACCAACAAGGGCAAGATGCTCGGCGACCTGCGCGTCCTCGACACCGGGGCCGAGTTGCTGCTCCTGACCGAGCGGGCCGCGCTGCAAGCCCTGTTCGACCAGCTCCGCCGGGGAGCGATCGGCTGGCAGGCGGAGCTGCACAAGCGCACGCTGCAGCAGAGCCTGCTCTCCGTCATCGGCCCACGCGCGCGGGAGGTGACCGGCGCGGCCGGCCTGCCCGCGGCCGAGCACGCCAACCGGCCCGCCGAGGTCGGCGGCGCGCCCGTGCGGCTCGTCGCCACCGACCTCGGCGTGGACGTGATGTGCGCCGCCGAGGACGCCGGGCGCGTGCGCGCCGCGCTGCTCGAGGCCGGAGCCGTCGCCGTCGACGAGGCCGCGGCCGAGATCGTGCGCGTCGAGTCTGGCCGGCCCCGCTACGGGATCGACACCGACGCGACGACGATCCCCCAGGAGGCCGGGCTCAACGACCGCGCGGTGAGCTTCACGAAGGGCTGCTACGTCGGCCAGGAGACCGTGGCGCGCCTGCACTGGCGCGGCAAGCCGAACCGCCATCTGCGCGGGCTGCGGCTGTCGGCCCCGGCGGCGACCGGCACGCCGCTGCGCCTCGGCGACCGCGAGGTCGGCCGCCTCGGCTCCGTCGCCGAGTCGCCGGCGCTCGGCCCGATCGCCCTGGCGATCGTGCGCCGCGAGGCGGCCGTCGGCGACGCGCTGGCCGTCGGCGACGGCACGGTGACCGCCGAGGTCGTCGAGCTGCCGTTCCCGACGTCCTGAGACAACGCGGGCGGTCTGTTGACAGACCATCGCGCGCGTGCGCGCCGGAGGGGTGTGGGAACCCGGCGCCTAACGTGCCGCCGCCCTTGCTCCCCCGCCGCCCGAACGCGCATGGATCGTCCCGCCCCGCCGGTGGCCGCGTGCGCCGCGGCGCGATGGCCGGCGCGATCGTGATCGGGCTGACGGCGGGCGGCTGCGCGAGCGCCACGGTGCGCCACGTGCCGCCCGCGCCGGGCCCGCGGCCCGCGTCCGCCCGCGTGCGCGGCGTGCGCGAGGAGGCCGTCGAGCGCGCCGTGCGCCGCCACGCCGACGTCGGGGTGAGCTCGGCGAGCTGCCGGGCGCCCACCCGCGGCGCCCACACGCCGTTCGGCCACACGCGCCTGCCGGTGATGCACTGCCTCGTGCGCACCCATGATGGCGAGGCCTGGTACGAGGTCGAGGTGCTGCGCAACGGCTGCTTCCTCGCCGAGGCCGACGACGGTGCCCGCGGCGAGATCCGCGGCTGCGGCGTCAACGAGCTGCACGTCCGCCACGAGACCTAGGCGGCCGCGGCCGGAGCGCGCGCCGCGGCCACGAAGCGCTCGAGCGCCGGGCCGTCCGCCGCCCGCGTGAGGTCGAGCGCGCGCGCCGGGTTGCGGTCCAGCCAGGTGGCGACGATCCGCGCCTCGTCGACCTCGTCGGGCGTCAGCGACGCGGTCGGCCCGGTCCCGTCGCCGTAGCACAGCGCGGCGGCGGTGCGGGCGCGCAGGTCGTCGAGGTCGCCCAGCGGGCCCCAGTCGACGATCCGCCCGCCGACGAGCCAGAACGCGTCGAATCGCCCGCCGCGCGGGTGCTCGGCCAGCAGCAGGCGCGGGCGCGCGTGGCTGGCGGCGAGCACGCCGCCGAGGCTCTCGAGCAGCTCGGCCAGGCGCCGGCGCCGCCGCCGCAGCCACGCGGCGCGCTCGTAGCGCTGGGCGGCGGACGCCTCGCGCATCTGGCGGTCGATGTGCGCGAGCAGGGCCGCGCCGCCGTCGCCGCGGCCGGTGAACAGCGCGAGCGCCTCGTCGAGCCGGCGGCGGTACAGGTTGGGGTCGAGGTCGTTCAGGCACGGCGACAGGCAGCGCCCCATCTGCCCGTAGGCCGACGGCCACTGCCGCAGCGTGAGCTTGCGCCCGCAGTGGCGCAGCCCGAAGAGCGAGTTGAGCTGCTCGAGCAGCTCGATCGCGGCCGCGCGGCCGCGCAGCGGGCCGACGCTCACGCCGCGCCCGGCCGCCGGCGCGGGCGCGACCTCGAGCACCGGGAAGGCGATGTCCAGCCGACAGCGCAGGTACACGTAGCTGTCGACGTGCTTGAGGCGCACGTTGCCCGGCGGGCGCAGGCGCTTGACGAGCCGGCTCTCGAGCACGAGCGCGCCGAGCTCCGAGTTCGTCACCTCGTGCTCGACGGTCTCGGCCTGCGCGGTCCACGCTCCCTCGGCCGCCGAGGGCGCGAAGTGCGAGCGCGCCCGAGTGCGGACGGTGACCGACTTGCCGACGTAGAGCGCCTGGCCCTCGGCGTTGCGCATCACGTAGACGCCCGGGTCGTCGGTCAGCGCGCTGAGGTCGGGCAGGCGGCGGCGCGCGCCGCTCGTGCGCCCGGCGCCGCCGTCGGTGGCGGCCGCGCGTAGCTTGCGCGGCCGCGGCGGGCGCACGAGCGCGAGCGCGTCGCGGATCGTCACCGCGTTCGCGCACAGCCGCGCGAACAGCGCGCAGAACACGCGCGCGCAGGTCTCGGCGTCCGCGAGCGCGCGGTGGGAGACCTCGACGTCGATGCCGAGCGACTCGGCCAGCGGGCGCAGCCGCCGCTGGCGCGCGAGCGGGTGCAGCCGGCGCGCCAGCGCGACCGTGCACAGCACCGGCGGGCGCGGCCACTGCAGGCCCGCGCGCTCGAACGCCTGGGCGAGCACCCGGCGGTCGAACGCGGCGCTGTGCGCGACGAGCACGCGCCCGCGGAGCTGGTCGGCGAGCTCGGGCAGCGTCGCCTCCGCGGGCGGCGCCTCCTCGACCATCGCCTGCGTGATCCCGGTGAAGCGCTGGATCCCGCGCGACAGGGGCGCGCGGACCTGCACGAGCGTCTCCCAGCGGTCGTGCAGCTCGCCGCCGCCGACCAGCACCGCGCCCACTTCGGTGAGTTCGCACGCGTCGCCGGCGAGGCCGTTGGTCTCGGTGTCGACGACGAGGAACTCCGCTCCGTGCAGGGGTTGGTCGAGATCCACCGATGATGGTGTACGCCCCGGACCGGACCGAACGGCGGATTGCATGCAGACGACTCGCGGCGCCACCCGCCGCTGAGCGGAGTAGAGTCGGTCCCGTAACCGGCCTGAGAGGAGGCACCGAATGACCGCGACCGCCCCCCGACAGGACAGCGCGCGGACGCACGCGGAGCAGGAGGCGTGGGATCGCTACCGCGACGATCTGCGGGAGCTGCAGGGCCGGGAGTACGAGGACGCGGAGGACCGCTCCTGGGAGCGCCTCCAGGACCGCCTGCGCGAGATCGCCCGCGACCACCAGGAGTGATGCGCGCCGCGCGGCGCGGGGCGATGGCCGCCATCGCCGGCTCGCTCGCGCTCGGCGCGGCGGGATGCGGCACGACCGACCAGCGGCCCAACGAGCCGCGCCCACCCGCGCCGATCCTCGTCAACGCCTCGATCGGCACCGACCGCGTGTCGGTCTCGCCGTCGCGCTTCGGCGCGGGCCCGATCGAGCTCGTCGTCGCCAACCTGACCGACACCTCGCAGCAGATCACGCTCGAGCTTGCCGGGCGCAGCAGTCGCCCCGGCCTGCGCCAGCAGACGGCGCCGATCAACCCGCGTGACACGGCGACGCTCAAGGCCGACGTGCCCGGCGGGCGCTACCTCGTGCACGTGGCCGGCGAGGGCATCGACGCGGCCACGCTGCGGGTCTTGAGCCGGCGGCCCAGCGCCCGGAACGACCTGTTGCAGCCGTAGCGGCCGCGCGGGCGCTCTGGCACGATCGGGCCATGCCGGCCCGGTGGCTCGCCCCGCTCGTGGCGCTCGCGCTGCCGGGCGCGGCGAGCGCGCAGGCGCCGCCCGGGCAGCCGCCGCCGGAGGAGACGCCGCAGGCGCTGTTCGAGAGGCTCGTAGTCGAGGACACGCGCACGACCCCCACCGTCCGCGCGCTGCTGCAGACCGACGCCGGGTTCGCCGGCGCGCCCTCGTTCGCCGACCTGACCGGCGACGGGCGCATGGACGCCGTCGCCGCGGTGCGGCTGCCGGGCGCGGCGGGCACCGTCGCGGTCTACGTCTTCTCGAGCGACGGCAGAGAGGCCGACCGGCTGCGGGCGGTGTTCCGCAGCCAGCTCCTGTACCGCGCGCGCACCCGGATCTCCGGGGCGACGCTCACTGTCGCCCAGCCGCGCTGGGCGCGCGGCGACGACCTGTGCTGCCCGGCGGCCCGGACCGAGCGCGACTACGTGTGGACGGCGCGGACGCGGACGCTGCGCCGCGCCGGCGACGAGCGAGTCGTCGAGCTGCGGTAGCGCGCACCCCAGCCGCCGCGCTCCCCGCCGCAGCCGCGCGCCCCGCCGCGAGACCGGGGTTTTCGCGGGGGCGCGATGAGCGCTTGCGCGCCCATAACAATTGCTCCTTGAGCAACCGCTACGCCGGTGCAATACTTGCGTTAGTGCAAGCAACAGATACGCCGATGCACACGTCTTCGCACGAGCTGGCCGCCGAGCTCCTCGCCCTCTGGCACCACCTCATGAAGGGCCAGAGCCGGACGATGTTCGCGCTCCTCGACGAGCTCGAACTGTCGATGTCCCACATCAAGGCGCTGCAGGTCCTCGCCGACTGCGGCTGCGAGCTGTCCGTCAAGGAGGTGTCCGAGCGGCTCGGCCTCTCGCTCCCGGGGGCCAGTCGCACCGTCGACTCCCTCCTGCGCCGCGGGTACCTCGAGCGCCGCGAGGACGAGCAGGACCGGCGCATGAAGCGCATCGGCATCACCGAGGCCGGCCGCGACGTCGCCCGCCGCATCGTGGAGGCGCGGCTGGAGGGCCTCGAGCAGTTCACCGACTCTCTCACCCCCGAGCAGCGGTCGCGCCTCATGGCCGCGCTCGCCGACCTCCCGCACCGCTCATGACTCGAATCCGCTCCGCCATCACCGACGACAACCGCCGCTGGTGGACCCTGGGCGCGATGTGCTTCGCGCTCTTCATGGTCATGCTCGACAACACGGTCGTGAACGTCGCGCTGCCCTCGATCCAGAGGGACCTGGGCAGCTCGATCTCCGGCCTCGAGTGGACCGTCAACGCCTACACCCTCTCCTTCGCCGTCCTGCTCGTCACCGGCGGGCGCCTCGGCGACATCTTCGGCCGCCGTCGCATGTTCCTGTTCGGCGTCGTGGCCTTCGGCCTGTCGAGCGCCTTCATCGGCCTGTCGCAGAGCGACGCCTGGCTGGTCGCCGGGCGCGCCGCGCAGGGAGTCGGCGCCGCGTTCATGATGCCCGCGACGCTGTCGATCATCTCCAACGCCTTCCCGCCGCAGGAGCGCGGCAAGGCGATCGGCACCTGGGCCGGCGTCAGCGCCATGGCGCTCGCCATCGGCCCCGTGGTCGGCGGCTTCCTGGTCGAGAACGTCTCCTGGCAGTCGATCTTCTTCCTCAACGTCCCGGTCGCGATCCTCGCCGTGTTCGTGACCGTGGCCGCCACCCGCGAGTCGCGCGACGAGACCTCC